>Ga0208079_1000876_pt1 | contig 16336 bp, 17 predicted proteins | sample NGESurdeep092012_5_FD_184474 | JGI IMG/M metagenome (GOLD analysis project Ga0208079, IMG submission 184474) | Arctic peat soil microbial communities from Barrow, Alaska - NGEE Surface sample 210-2 deep-092012 (SPAdes) | ecosystem: Environmental > Terrestrial > Soil > Wetlands > Peat ... | reverse complement strand
AGAATTTCCAGCACGCGGGATTGGGGCAGGTTCCCGTGGAGCGACCAGACCCAGAGGGTACCCCGGTTGCCACGTCGGCGTCCGTGCCGACGTTCTTCGATGCATGCCGTTACGAATACCGGCACGGCAGGCGGGGCGCATGCTTAGCGTTTGTTGCCGGTTTTGGCGGTGTGGGCGATGCGGGTGGGCTCGATGGCCGCGCCGGTGGCAAACTTGCCCAGCGGCGGCGCGACCGAAGTGTCGACCAGGCGGGCCATGACGTAAGCCGGCATATCCTCGGCGTCCTTGAAGAACGTCAAGGCGCCGAGCGCCGGGTTGAAATCGACGCGCAGCAAGTCTCCGCCGCGCACCTGACCGGTGGCGATCAGGTTGGACAAGGGGTGAACCAAGTGCCGGTCCACGGCGCGCTTGAGGTGGCGGGCGCCGTATTTCATGTCGGTGCCTTCGAGCAGCAGGAAGTCCTTGGCCTCCTCGGTGAGGGTGAAGACGAAGGGGGCCGCGTTGGCGGCGGTGAAGATGCGTTGCTGCACCACATTGAGCTCGATTGTGAGGATTTTGCGCAGTTCCGGCGCGCCGAGTGGGTGAAATACCACAATTTTGTCGATGCGGTTCATGAATTCGGGTGAAAACTTGCGTCGCGCGGCTTCGACGCCGGCGCGCATGACCTTGCCGCCGAGCGCTTCATCGACGATGCCCGCGGCGTTTTTGCGCTCGCCATCGCCGGCGGCAAAGCCAAGGTTGGGGCGGAGGATCGAGCCCATCTCGGCGGCGCCCAGGTTGCTGGTCATAAAAATCAGCGCCCGGGAGAAATCCACGCGGCGGTTGTCGCCCAGGGTCAAGGTGGCCTTGTCCAGGATTCCCAGCAGGAGATTCCACAACGCGTCGCTGGCCTTCTCGATCTCGTCGAAGAGGACGAAGCTCAACTGAATCTTGTCGGTGTGGTACTGGTTGAGGACCTCCTGGCTCAACAGGGGGTGGGTTTCGCGATGCCCGAGGTATCCGGGGGGCGAGCCGATCAGCTTGGCGATCTCGTGGCTATGTTGGAACTCCGCACAATCGATTTTGAGGACGGCGTGCGCGTCGCCCACCAAGCTTTCCGCAGTGGCTTCCACCAGGCGCGTCTTGCCGCTCCCGGTCGGTCCCAGGAAGAGCAGATTGCCGATCGGTCTTCCGGGGCTGGACATGCCGGCCAGGTGAGTTTGATAAACGCTAATGATCTGCTGAATCGCCTCGTCCTGGCCCACAACGCGCTTGTGCAGATCCGTGTCCAGCTTTTCAGCCTCAAGCCCGGTCTGCGCCGGATTGAGCTGTTGGTTCAGGCGCCCCATTTGTCGTTCCCCCTTCACAATTACCGACCTAGCACGTTGAATGCCAGTTGCGAGATGCGCAGCGTAATGTAATGTAACTACCGGAATTCAGTTTCCGAATCGTCACTTTGCGGGGCGCGAAGGGCGAATTTCGACACGGCTGACCATGGTGCGAGCCGGCATCCGCAACACCATCGATACGGCTTCGGCGATGTCCTCGGGGGCAATCATCCAACTGGTGTCGGCGGGTCGGGGTTTCCCCGGAGTACCGGAGAATTCGGTATCGACGCTGCCCGGCATGATGGAACTGACGCGCACGTTGTCGTGGCGGTGATCGAGCATTAACGCCTCGGTAAAACCGTTGAGGCCGAATTTCGACGCGTTATACGCGGCGCCGCCGCTGAAGGCGTTGCGCGCGGCGAGGCTGGAGATGTTGACGATGAATCCGCCGCCGCGGGTGGCGAAACGGGCCAGCGCCTCGTGGGCGCAGTAGAATGCCCCGTTGAGATTGAGATCGATGTTGAGGTGCCATTCCTCGGGCGTCATCTCCCCCACTTTTTTGAAGCGGGCCTGACCGGCGTTATTGACCAGGATGTCGAGTCCGCCGAACTCGGCGTCGACGGCGGCGAAGAGCGCGCGGGCGCCTTCCACCTGGCTGATATCGGCTGCCGTTCCGAAGATTCTGCCGAAAGGCTGCATTCCGGCAACGGCCCGGTCGACCGATGCCTGGGTGCGCCCGCAGATGGCGACGGCGGCGCCATCGTGCAGCAGGCGTTCGGCGATGGCGCGGCCGATGCCGCGTGTGCCGCCGGTGACGATGGCGTACTTGCCGTTGAGTGAGTCCATACCTGCATTCTATTGTAGTGCGGGGCAAATAGTGTGCGGTATCTACTCCCGACCGATCATCGTGCCGCATCCGTGGAGCGACCAGACCCAGAGGGCGACCCAGAGGGTACCCCCGGTTGCCACGTCGGCGTCCTTGCCGACGTGCTTCGAAGAATGCCGGTACGAATACCGGCATGGCAGGCGAAACGCCCGCTCTACAGTGGATACGGGCACCGTGTCGAACGCGTGTTATAGTGTTGCCATGCCAAGCGGCTACATCCCGATTTTCATATTTTTGGCAATTGCGATTTGCTTTCCGGTGGTCGTCATTATGGCTGCGAAACTGATCCGCCCTTCGGCGCCCTTCGCGGTCAAACTGGAGGCCTACGAATGCGGCATCAAAGCCGCGTCGGATTCCCGCGGACGCTACACCGTCCGTTTCTACATCATCGCCATCCTCTTTGTAATCTTCGACGTTGAGACCGTCTTCTTATTCCCCTGGGCCGTCCGATACCGCCAGTTACAATGGTTTGGCGTAGCCGAAGTGGCGGTGTTCCTGGTCATTCTGGCCGTCGGTTACATCTGGGCGTATAAGAAGGGAGCCCTCGAGTGGGTCTGATCCGTAAAGGCGCCGCGGCGCTGGCTGCGGCGGGTTTTCTTTGCGCGGCGGGTCTCAGCGCCGCTCCCCGATTGCGCCTGGTATCGTCCACCGTCGGGCCAGTCTCCATCGCCCAGGGCATAAGCGGTAGCCCGCTGCAGACGCAGACCGTGGAGGCGTATAACGCCGCCGACGGTTCGCTCAACCTGAGCACCCCTTCTTCATCCGTGCCTTGGATTGTTCCCTCTCCCGCCGGCGCGCAGCGCGCCTGCTCGTCGCAGAGCGGTCGGAGCGGTCTCTGCATCCCGCTCCAGTTCACCTTGAACACCTCCGCGCTACCCGCCGGGACCGCCACCGGCATCGTCACGGTGAGCGACCCCAACGCCGTCGACGCGCCCCAGACCATCACTGTCACGGTACAGATCGGCGGCGCCGTACCCTCCAGCCTGGATGTCTACGTCGCTCCCGGCGCCACCCGCGATCTGGGCTTCTCCACCAACGGCCAGCTCGGCGCCACGGTCAAAACCAACGATGGCGGCCCGTGGCTCTCGCTCGCGCTCGACGGCACCGGCAGCTTCCGCTTCTCGTATCCTTATCGGGTCCACTTCGCGCCCACCGCCGGCATGGGGCAGGGAACCTACCCCGCCACCATCACCACCTCGGGTTCCAGCTTCACCCCGGACAACCAGACCATCCAGGTCACCATGCGCGTGACCACGCAGCCGATTGCCCAAGCGTCCGTCGACCGTCTCCGCGTCCGCCTGGCGCAAGGCGCGCCGGTCTACACCACCGCCATCTCGCTCGCCAATTTGGGGCAGGGAACGCTGCATGTGCAGGACGCGAAGACGTCCGGCGCCGCCTGGATCACCGCCGCGCCATACCCGGGCGGCGGCTTGATACCCGATGGGGTTCTGGTCACGATCAATGCCAAGACGCTGGCGCCTGGAATCTACCAGGACGGCATCACCTTCACTTCGAATGCCGCCGCCTACGCGGGCGCGCTCGGCGATACCACCAGCCTTACGGTGAAGGTGGAACTGGAAGTGATCAGCGCCGGACCGCCCGTAGTGGATTTCCAGGGCGTGCAAGACAACGCGACGTTCGTTCCCGGCGACCCGGTGGCTCCAGGCGATATTGCGGTCGTCAAAGGGCAGCAGTTGTCCGCCAAGGATTTCGTGCAAGCCGGTGCGCCGCCCCTCTCGACCCAGCTCAGCGATACGCAAGTCCTCTTCAACGGCCAGCCGCTGCCGCTGTATTACACCCTCTACGGTCAGATCGCCTGTCAGATTCCCACCGATGCGCCCATTGGAACGTCGCTGGTTCAAGTCAAGCGGCAGGACGGACAGGTCAGCAATCTGGTAACGGTGGACATCGCTTCACGCGCGCCGCGACTGCTCGTTGGTCTCGGTCTGTACGGCGTTATCACCTTCCCGGATTACAGCCGGCCCATGCCCAATGGGTCCTGGCCAGGCGTGACCACTCACCCGGCCAAAGCGGGCGACTCACTGACGCTTTGGGCCATCGGGTTGGGACCGACCAGCCCCTATGTCGCGACCGGGCAACCCGCACCCTCGGTCGAACCGTTTGCCCGCCTGACATCCACGCCGGTGGTCACGTTTGGCGGCGGCGTCGGCAGCCCCACCGCCATCCCGTCGTTCGCCGGTCTCACCCCGACCTACGCGGGCCTGTACCAGGTTAATGTGACGATTCCAGACAATGCGCCCAAAGGCAACGTCTACGTGAGCCTCGCGTTCGGCAATTCGACTAGCAATTCCGTGCTGATCTTCATTCAGTAGTAGCGCGGGTTCGCCGCCACCCACTACCATTAAAGTTGACATCCGTGAAACCACACTCCGCTCAATCGCGTGAGGTCTACCTGTGCGTCGCTCTCACCACCATGGCGACCCTGCTGTTGGAACTCGCCCTCACGCGTATTTTCTCGGTGGTGTTCTACTACCACTTCGCCTTCCTCGCCATCTCCATCGCGCTCTTCGGATTGGGACTGGGCGGCGTGTTTTCCTATGTGGTGGCCACTTGGAAGGCCCCGCTGTTCACCCGCCTGGGGCGTCTCAGCGTCGTCAATAGCCTGCTCGTCATCCTGGCGCTTGCCGTCCTCCTCGCTCAGGGAGACAATCTCTCCAATTGGGACCTGGCCCTGGTCTACTTCACCACCGCCCTGCCCTTCTTCACCGCCGGCGCCATCGTCTCGCTGGCCATCGGCGAGACCATCCAGCAGGTCAACCGGGTCTACTTCTTCGACCTCGCCGGCGCCGCCGCTGGATGCCTTCTCCTTTTGCCGTTGCTCAAGCTGGTGGGCGGTCCGGACACGGTGATCGCCGCCGCCGTCACCTTCGCCGCCGCCGCCGCCATCTGGCACAGCCTGGCGGGGTCGGTCAGCGGGCGCGCCGGCAGCGTCGCCCTGGCTCTCGCCCTGGTCGCCTTCCTGGTCTACAACCACAAGCACCCCGTGCTGACCATCCGCCACGCCAAGGGGCAGGCAATCGCCAATGAGATCTTCACCACGTGGAACGATCTTTCGCGCATCGGCATCGTCCGTCAGGCCGATGGCAGCCACAACATCGTCATCGATGCCGACGCCGCCACCTCCATCGCGAAATTCGATCTCGCCAACCTCACCCCTGACGACCGCCGCGACCTCACCCTGCAAGGCCCCGCGCTCCCCTATGCCATCCGCCCCGGCGCCAAAACCCTGATCGTCGGACCCGGCGGCGGGTGGGATGTGGCCCGCGCCCTCTATAGCGGCAGCACCGATGTCACCGCCGTCGAAATCAACGGCATCATCGCCGACACCATCATGCGCGATCGCTTCGCCGGGCTCAGCAACGGCCTCTATTTGCGCCCCGAGGTTCACCTTTTCGTGGAGGACGGCCGCAGCTTCGTGCGCCGCAGCGACGAGAAATACCAAGTGGTGCAAGCCACCTTAGTCGATACCTGGGCCGCCACCGCCGCCGGCGCGTTCGCCCTCTCCGAAAACAACCTCTACACCAGCGACGCCTTCCGCGATTACCTGCTGCACCTGACCGGCGATGGCGTGCTCGCCATCACCCGATGGGGCTTCGATCCGCCGCGCGAATCCCTGCGTCTGATCTCGCTGGCCATCGACGCGCTGGGCCAGATCGGCGAAAAAGAGCCGTGGCGTCACGTCATCGTCTCGCGCCAGGGTTCCACCCAGGGCTTCGGCGCGCTGGACACCGTGCTGATTGCGCGCCAGCCGTTTCCGCCCGCGGATATCGCGCGCGCCCGCGCCATCTTCGCCGCCGGCGTTCAGCAGCCCATCTACTATCCCGGCAGCCAACTGCCCAACCAGTTCCGCGATCTGCTGCTCAGCCCCAATCCCGCCGCCTACGAACGCAATTACACCTTCGACATCACGCCCGTCACCGACGACCGCCCGTTCTTCTTCTACACGGTGCAACCGCGCGACCTGTGGGCCTTCATGCAAGGCGGCGCCGAGGCCGCCGACCGCAAGGTCAACAAGGCCGTGCCCCTGCTGTTCACCCTGATGGCCATCAGCCTGGTGGCCACCCTGCTGATTCTGCTGGCGCCGCCCCTGGTGCTGGGCGCCCGCCTGCCCAGCCACCGCGGCGTGCGCGGCTTCCTGGTCTACTTTCTGTTCATCGGCGCGGGCTACATTCTGATCGAGGTCGGCCTGATTCAGAAGTTCGTGCTTTTCCTGGGACACCCGACGTACGCGCTCACCGTGGTGATCTTCTCGATGCTGGTGTCGAGCGGCATCGGCAGTTTCACGAGCCGCCGCCTGCTGGGCCGCGATGAAGGCCGCCTGATCAAAGCCCTGGGCCTGATCGCGTTGCTCACCGCGCTGCTCGCCATCGTGGTGTCTTCGCTGCTTTCCTCGCTGGTCTGGCTGCCGTGGGCTCTTAAGGTGGCGTTGACGGTGGCGTTGATCGCGCCGCTCGGCTTCGTCATGGGCATGCCGTTCCCCACCGGCCTGAAGCGCCTGGAGGAGTGGCACGCGCCGAGCGTGCGCTGGGCGTGGTCGCTGAATGCCGCCTCTAGCGTCTTGGGTTCGGTCGGCGCGCTGGTCTGCGCCATCTATCTTGGGTTAATCCAGACGCTGATCGTCGGCGGCCTGTTCTATCTGGCGGCGCTGGCCATCATCGCGCGCGTGCGCACCAACGGCGTCCCGCCGCCCGAGCCCGCTCCCGGCCGCGTCGTGCTGGCGCAGTGAAGTAGAATGATGTCATGGGCACGACTCGTTACGTCCACTGGCAAGATGGTGGCATGTGGCTCGGCTATTTTGAAGTGTTCCCCGATTACCTGACCCAAGGCGAGACCCTTCCGGAATTGGAGGAAAATCTCCGCGATCTGTACCGGGACCTGACCAGCGGCGAGATCCCGGGCATCCGCAGAGTCGCTGAGCTCGCCGTTGGATGAAGCAGACCGACGGCGTCCCTCCGCCCGAGCCCGCCCCCGGCCGCGTCGTGCTGGCGCAGTGAGTTGCCTTCCACAGGAGTGCAGATGCTCGTCAAACAATTCAAGTTCAAACGCATTCACGACAAGGGTGGTTTCCAGTGGATAGCGCACTCGGAAATCGAGGCGCCCGGTTTCTACCGTGGGTTCACCGCCGTGGGCAAGACCCTGGCGGACGTGAAAGAGTTCTCCGCACTCGTGCGCTTGTGTGAGCGGACTGGAGCGTTGGATCGCTTATCGGAGATGCATCCACCCGGCTTCGAAAGCCGAATGCAAACCACATGGGGCGGCAATTGGTATCTGCACAAGAGAAAAGCTCATTTGAGTATTTTGAGCGGTTTGTCGGCCACGCCCGTGCTACCGTGATCTCTTGGAATCTCCGGTTCGCAATCGATTGCTTCTCGTGGCCGCCGGCCTGCTCTTCTCCACTGGAGGCGCGGCCATCAAGGCAGCCAGTCTCACCGGTTGGCAGGTGGCCAGTTTCCGCTCCGGACTGGCGGCGGTGGTGCTGCTCGCCGCCCTCCCCAACGCGCGCCGCCGATGGCACTGGCGCATGCTTCCCGTGGCTGCGGCCTATGCGGCCACGCTCATCCTGTTCGTCCTCGCCAACCGCCTGACCACCTCGGCCAATGCCATTTTTCTCCAGGCCACCGCCCCGCTCTACGTGCTCCTCCTGGGACCGTTTCTGCTGCACGAACCCATCCGGCGCGCCGATCTGTTCTACATCCTCGCCGTGGGCGCGGGTCTCGCGCTGTTCTTCGCGGGCCGCGATACCGTGGCCATCACCGCGCCCGATCCGCCGCGCGGCAACCTGCTGGCCCTGGCCAGCGGCGTGACCTACGCCTTGATGCTGGCCGGCCTGCGCTGGCACGGCCGCCAGGGCGGCGAGGATTCGGGCATCGCCACGGTGGCGGCCGGCAACCTGATCGCCTTCCTGGCCGCGCTCCCCATGGCGTTGCCCCTGCATGCTTTCGGCGCCCGCGATGCGGCCGTGATTCTCTACCTCGGCGCCGTCCAGGTCGGCCTGGCCTACTGGTGTCTGACCCGCGCCATCCGCCACGTGGCCGCCTTCGAAGCCACCACCATGCTGCAACTGGAACCCGCCATGAGCCCGGTGTGGACCTGGCTGGCACACGGCGAACGTCCCACTGCGTGGGCCCTCGCCGGAGGCGCGGTGATCGTTTCCGCGACGCTGGTCAACACGTGGTGGGGCCGCCGCCGCGCCACGTAATGTGCTACAACGGAAGAAAGGGTGAGATTGGAAATAGCGCCATTCCCGCGTAGTGGTTCCGTATGAGGATCTTGAGTTGGCTGCTTGCCTTCGGCTTGACGGCAGCCACCGGTAGAGTCGTCACCTTCGATAACGGTCCGTTGGGCCAGACTCCGCCCGAATGGACCGTCGCCATGACCAACCACGGGCAAGCGCCGCAGTGGGAGATCCTCAAGGACATGTCCGCCGCCACCCAGCCTTACGTGTTCGCGCAGGTCTCCGCCGACCCGGCGCGCGACCGTTGTCCCCTGGCGATCTTCAACGGCGTCACCTTCCGCGATGGCGATGTCAGCGTCCGTCTCAAACCGGTCTCCGGGCGCGAGGTGCAGGCCGGCGGACTCGTCTGGCGATACCGCGACGAAAACAACTACTATCTGGCGCGCGCCAACGCCCTCCAAAAGAACGTCCAGGTGTTCAAAGTGGAGAACGGCCGCCGCGTGCCCATCATGGAAGCTGTCCGCCACGAGATCCCCAGCAACGCCTGGAGCATCCTCAAGGTCTCCGCGCGCGGCAATCGCTTCCAGGTCTACATGGACCACCGCCGCATTCTTCAGGGTTGGGACAGCACTTTCATGACCGGCGGCAAAGTCGGCCTCTGGACCGTGGCCGACTCCGTCACCTACTTCGACGACTTCCGCGTCAATCCCAAATGAGCGCGCGCCGCCCTTCTTCTACTTCAGCCGGAAGTTGATCTCGATCTGCGCCAGCACCGGCACCGGCACGCCATCCTTCATGCCGGGCTTGAACTTCCACTGCGTTATGGCGATCACCGCCTGTTCGTCGAGACCCATGCCCTGGCTCTTGAGTACCTGGATGTCCTTTGCCAGTCCATCGGTGTCTACCACCACTTTAACCAGAACCGTGCCTTGCAATTTGGTAGCGCGTGCTTCTTCCGAATATTCCGGCTCGATCTTGCTCAGCAGGGATGGAGCCGTGACCCCGCCACCCACTCTTACTGCCTGGGACCAACTTGCCAGGACGGGTGATAGAGCCGCGGCGCGGGCTGTGTGAATGGCCTTGGCGCGGGCTTCCAGCACGGCGGCTTCCTCGGCGCGGTCGTGGGTATTGAGGTACTGCGCATAGAAATCCAGGGTCAGCGCCTGTGCGGCGGAATCCGGCTCCTCGGATGCCATGGCTCCGCGGTAGAGGGAATCGGCCTCAGCCGCGCCCTCCGGGTCAGCCTGGCGGACCATCGCCATCCACGTCATGGCGGTGCCCAGATCGTTCCCATTGCTGGCCACATTGCGGGCGCGCGTCAGGTACTCGAGGGCTTTGGCCGGGTCTTTGTTAATTGTCAACAGTCGGCCCAGGACGCCGCTCACATCCCCGCGCCAGGAATCGCGCCCCAGGTTCATGAGGGCGGAGAGCACCTCCGGGCGGTCGCCCTGTTCCAGCGCCTTGGTGTAATAGTCCGTGGATTCCTGGTAAGCGCCGCGCTTGCGGGCCAGATCGCCGAGTTTGACCAGCGCGATCGCGTAGTCCTTGCTCAGTTGGCCCGATACCTGTTCCGTCAACGAGAGCGACGCCTGGCGCAGTTTCTGCGCCTCGGCGAACTTGCGGAGCTGCTCGTAGGCCACTGCGGCCTGGTCCAGAATGTCGTGATTCTTCTGCGCGTTGGCCGCCAGAATCGTGGCCTCCACTGCCGGCGGCGCATTCTGTTCCGCCTGCGATTGCGCGCGCACCGCCGCCAGCGGCGCCATGATTGCGATGGCTAGCACGACGGCGCCCACCGTCGCCGCGCGCCCCTGCTGCCCGCGCGCCGTGCGCCCGTCCAGAATCGCCAGCAGCCGGCCTTCCAACTGCGAGCGGCGTGCCATCGCGACACCCGCCGCCGCGCTCGCCGGCCGCACCTGCATGGTGCGCGCGATCTCTAGCAAATGGCCCGCGTAATCGCTGGCCGTGGTTCCCGCCCGCAGCACCAGATCGTCGGTGGCGCGTTCGCGTTCCTTCAGGAACTCGCGCCACATAGTCCAGGCCAGCGGATTCCACCAGTGCAGCACAAGCGCTGTCCGCCCCAGCAGATGCGTCACCGCGTCGCCCCGCAGCACGTGTGCCAGTTCATGCAGCAGCACCACGCGGCGCCGCTCGCCGCTCCACGCGCGCGCTTCCCGGGGCAGCAACACCGTGGGCCGCAGCACGCCGAACGTCATCGGCATCCCCGAAGATGTCTCCAGCACTTGCACCGGATGATCGATCCCGAGGTGGAATGCCAGCGTGTCCGCTTCACCCTGATCGGGTGATACTCGCGCCGCCCGCCGCGTCCGCCACAGCATCGCCCAGGCCGCCAGCATTTGTAGGAATCCGGCGGCGATCCCCACCATCCACAGCAGCATCAGGGCGAGTTTGCCGTCGATGCCGCGCGCGGGCGCCTGCGTCGCGGCCGTGCGGCCGGCCGGCGCCTGCTGGGCCGCCGCCGCGCCGGCCGCCTCCGCCGCCGTGGCTGCCGTCGCGCGGAACACGATTCCCGCGTCCGCCGGCAGCACCGCGTTGGCTAACCGGACGCGCAACGCGGGCAGCGCAACCGAGAGCAACGGCAGCGCCACCAGCGCCGCCGCCGAGGCCGTCCATACCATGTGGCGCGCCGCCGCCGAACGGCCGCGCAGAAGATAAGCGATCAGCCATGCCGCGCCCAGCACCAGTGTGCTCTTGAGCGCCGCGCTGGCCAGAATCGGCCACGCCGATGCGGTCCAGTTGAACATTTTATTTGCCCTCTTGCTTGGCTTGCTCGATCATTTCCGACATGCGGTCCAGTTCCTCCCGCGTCAGCCGCGTGGAAGAGACGTCCAAGAGCGCCGCCACAATCTGTTCCGCCGACCCGTTGAAGAATGTCTCCATCACGTGTTTCACCGCACTCCGCTTGGCCTTGTCGCGCGCCACCACCGGCACGTACACGTACTTCAAGCCCTCGGCCTGATGCTTGACGTGGCCTTTCTCTTCCAGCACGCGCAGCATGGCGCGCACCGCCGAGTAGCCCGGCGCCGCCTCCATGGCTTCGCGCACTTCCGACGCCGACGCTTTCCCGCGCTGGTAAAGGATGTCCATGATCTGCCGCTCCCGGCGGCTCAGGCTGCCCGGGGTGCTCACTGGCTTTCCTTCTGCTGGATTTTTAGCATCATGCTAGAAAATTAGCACGACGGAATCGCGCTGTCAAGAGGAATTTTTTCGTTCGGAGCGTGAAACGTTGCGTCCCTCTGCCGCACCATCAGTCATGATGCTCGTCGCTGGTGCCGCCGCGCTTGTATTGCTGGTGAGTCTGCTCCTCTCCTCGGCGCAAACGCCCCCGACCATCGGGCGCTGAATCGAAGGAGCATCTGGCCGGCGGCGTTCCAGGTTATGTGCGCGGCTCGGATCAGAGCCGTGAAAAATCGGTTGGCAGGCGAAAGCGCCTGCCCCACCGTGGGACAGACGCTTTCGTCTGTCAACACGGCGATCCCAGCAATTCTTCCACAGCTTCTTAGCGGTGCATTCAGCTCACGGTGACGGTCTGAGTCCCGACGAACTGGGGGTCCAACCTAGGCTCGCCATCTTCGAGCAGCATCTCAATGACTTCTCGAAGGTTTCTGTTGAGTTCGTCCAGACTCTCTGCCTGACTGTGTGCCCCGGCAAAGCCCGGAACGTAGCCCACAAACAGGCCAGTGTCAGCGCAACGCTCCACGACCGCGGTGTACGTTTTCATGTGAGGGCTGTCCTCCTTGGGTGGATCGAAATGCCGGCGCATTGTGAGCTCGACCTTCTCCAGTATAGGAACTACGGGCTGGGCCCGCAAATGCCACTCCCCCGAAATCCGCGCTCTTCTGCCCGCTCTCCCCTTACAATAGTCTCTTCCATGCCTGAATTCGACGTCGTTGGACTGGGGCTCAATGCCACCGATACTTTGCTGATCGTCCCGCACTTCCCGGCCTATGCCGGCAAGGTGCCCTTCGAGGAAGAGCACTTCAGCCCCGGCGGCCAGGTGGCCAGCGCCCTGGTGGCCTGCGCCCGCCTGGGCCTGCGCACCAAGTACATCGGCGCCGTCGGCGACGACCTGCGAGGCCGTATCCAACTGGAAAGCCTGCAGGTCACCGGCATCAACCTCGATCATGTGATGGTCCGCCACGGCTGTCCCAATCAATCCGCCTACATCATCATCGACCGTTCCACCGGCGAGCGTACCGTCCTGTGGCGGCGCGACGATTGCCTCAAGGTGCTCCCCGAGGAGATTACCGAGGACATGATCTCTGGCGCGCGTCTGCTACACATCGACGGCCACGATACGCCCGCCGTCGCCCGCGCCGCCGAAATCGCCCGCCGCCACGGCATCCCCGTCACGGTCGATGTCGACACCATCTATCACGGCTTCGACCGCGTCCTCCCCAATGTCGATTACCTCGTCTCGTCCAGCGAGTTTCCCACCGCATGGACCGGCGAGACCGATCCCTTCAAGGCCCTCGAAACCATCCAGAAGGAGTACGGCATCCGCGTCGCCGGCATGACCCTGGGCGCCCACGGCTCTCTCGCCCGCGAGAACGGCAAGTTTTACTACGCGCCCGCGTTTGTCGTCAACTGCGTGGATACCACCGGCGCCGGCGACGTCTTCCACGGGGCGTTCTGCTATGCTGTCTTGCAGGCCATGCCGATGCAGAAAGCCCTCGATTTCTCTAATGCCATGGCGGCTCTCAACTGCACCGCGCTGGGCGCCCGCGGCGGCATTCGCGGCCTCGACGATGTGGCTTCCCTGATGCGCCGGGCCGAGCGCCGTTCCCATCCCGACTACGTGCTGCGCGCCGTCCGCGGCTCTATCTACGAATAAATGTTCCCCTTACGCGACACACAACCGAGCTACTCCAAGCCTGTGGTCACGGTGCTGTTGATCGTAATCAACATCCTCGTCTTCCTCTTCGAGGTTTCGCTCGATCCCTATTCCCGCAACGAGTTCATCGCCATTTACGGCCTGGTGCCGGATCACTTCAGCTTTCTGAGCGTGCTCACCTCCATGTTCCTCCACGGCGGTTGGCTGCACGTGCTGGGCAACATGTGGTTCCTCTGGATCTTCGGCGACAATATCGAGGACATCCTGGGCTCCGCCAAGTACCTGCTGTTTTACCTGTTGTGCGGCGTCGCCGCCGCTATGGCGCAGTTTCTGGCCGATCCGGGTTCCCGCGTCCCCATGGTCGGCGCCAGTGGCGCTATCGCCGGCGTGATGGGCGCCTACATGGTCAAGTTCCCGCATTCGCGCATCCTTTCGCTGGTGACCATCATCTTTTTCTTCACCACGGTGGAGGTTCCCGCCTGGCTCATGTTGATCTGGTGGTTCTTCATGCAGTTCTTTAACGGCGTGGGCTCCATCGGCTATTCCCACGCCTCCGAGGGCGGAGGCATCGCCTTCGTCGCCCACGTCGGAGGCTTCCTGACGGGTATCGCCCTGATCTACCTGCTGGTGCCGCGCCAGAACTATACCCGGCGGCAGGATGTTCACTGGTAAATGAAACCTCAGGTGACACTTTATACCCGCGCCGGCTGCTGCCTCTGCGACGACGCCAAACAGGTGATCTCTTCCGCCCGCCAGAGCGTCGACTTCGATTACGCCGAAATCGACATCGATGGCGACCCGGACCTGGTCCGTCTCTACAGCCATGAAGTACCCGTGATCACCATCAATCGCAGGAAGGCCTTTAAATACAAAGTAAATATCAACGATTTCTTGAAGAAACTGGCGGCAAGCGTATGAGTGTGGACGTGTTAGCCATCGCGGCGCACCCCGACGACGTGGAGCAGACCTGCGGCGGTACGCTGATCAAAATGGCCGAAATGGGATACCGCGCCGGCACGCTCGACCTCACCGCCGGCGACATGGGCACGCGCGGTTCCCCGGAGCAGCGCGTCGCCGAATCGGAGGTCGCTGGCCACCACCTGCTCTTGAAGTGGCGCGACAACCTCCACTTCCCCGACGCCCGCCTGGAAAACACCCTCGCCGCCCGCATGACCCTGGCAGTCAAGATCCGCGAACTCAAACCGCGCGTCGTCATCCTGCCCTATTGGGAGGCGCGCCATCCCGACCACTACCGCGCCAGCGAAATCGGTTTCGAGGCCTGTTTCCTCGCCGGACTTCGCAAACTCGACGAGTACTCCGAGCCCCACCGCCCGTTCAAGATCCTCTATGCCAGCGTCTATGCCGAGGTCAAGCCGTCGTTCATCGTCGACATCAGCGCGCAGTTCGAGCGCCGCATGACGGCCCTGTTGAGCTATACCTCGCAGTACGGCGAAACCATCGAGGGCGGCGCCCTGTTTCCCAACCAGCAGGAGATTCGCGAACGCCTCGGCGCCGTCGCCCGCTTCTACGGCAACCTGATCGGCGTCAAGTACGGCGAGCCCTTCGTCGTCAAGGAAGCCATGCAGATCGACGACATCGTTTCCATGGGCTCGCGTTCGATCTAGCCGGTCTCAGCCCGCACCGTCGTGGGCTGGCCCCCCTCAAAACCGCGGGATCAAGCCCTTGTTTGCATACCTATCGTTGCGCGGGCTCAAACGCGCGGCCGCTCCGGCGGAACTCCCCATAATCCGCAAAGCTGCTATCCTTAGGCAGCATTCGCAAGCAGAGCGTATTGAGGAGATTCAGGGTGATGAAATGATCAAGACGAAAAGATGCTTGTCGGCGGCCCTCTCTGGTCTCGGTGCGGTCTCTGTTTTGTTTGTCCTGGCGCCAGGCCAGGCTCATGCTTCCACCGTTCCTTCCGCCCCGTCTTCTCCAATTGCCACACCCGGCATGGCGGGGGCGTCGGTCTCCTTCACGCCTCCCGTATCAGACGGAGGCTCCGCGATCATCCGCTATACGGTGACCTCCAACCCGGGCGGCATCACCGCAATCGGCGGTGCTCCTCCTATTGCGGTCTCCGGGCTCACCAACGGCGCCAGCTACACGTTCACCGTGACGGCGACGAACGTCCATGGCGCCTCCGCGGCGTCCGGGGCGTCCAACACGGTCGTTCCGTCGGCTGCTCTTGCTCCCTGGTATAACGCCCTATGGACAGAGCGCAAGACAATCACGGTTGCTGGTTCGACCGCGGGGGCACAGACAAATTATCCGGTGAAGGTTACCGTTGCCTATGCCGCCGGAATGAAGGCCGATTTCAGCGATCTCCGGTTTACCGATTCAAGCGGTACGACGATGCTGAGCTATTGGACGGAGACGGAAGCGGATAGCTCCACCGCGGTAGTTTGGGTCAAAGTACCGTCAGTGCCCATCGCTCCCCATGCGGCTACGGTTTATGCATACTACGGGAACCCTGCCGCTGTAAGCCTGTCAAACGGGGATACGACCTTCACTCTCTTCGATACATTCGGAAGCGGCGGCACGCCGGGTGATTGGAACTACACCAACAACATCATCGGCGAACACGCCATCATTCATGACGGCAAGCTCTACGCGCCGCTTTACGATAGCGATCGCGGAGCGAATGGAGGACTGGTAGTCCTCAATCCAATTACCGGTTCGGTGATCAAACACTTTACGATACCCGGCTACTGTACCGCCGCGGCTCCGGCATTCGACAGGAATGGATACCTGCATATCTACGATTGCGGCGGCTTTATCAAGAAGCTTGATGCAAACACAGGGACAGTCTTGCGGACGTTGAACATAGCGAGCGCGCTGGATTGGGAAGCACTCGCCTACGATCCGGTAAACGACATCATTCTGATCGCTTCCCAGAACGCCAACAGCCTGAGCGCGGTGAGAGCTTCCGATTATTCCGTGGCATGGACCAATCGAGACGTAAATCTAACCTACGGGAGCAGCGAAATCGACCCTCCCTTGATCGTGGGCGCCTACGTCTACTGGCAGGATTATTCCGGCGTGCTCTACAAGATCTCACTCAGCACCGGAATTACGGCCAAATCCACAAACGT
>Ga0208079_1000875_pt1 | contig 16342 bp, 16 predicted proteins | sample NGESurdeep092012_5_FD_184474 | JGI IMG/M metagenome (GOLD analysis project Ga0208079, IMG submission 184474) | Arctic peat soil microbial communities from Barrow, Alaska - NGEE Surface sample 210-2 deep-092012 (SPAdes) | ecosystem: Environmental > Terrestrial > Soil > Wetlands > Peat ... | reverse complement strand
GTGCTGGGTTCGGTCCCAGTCTACGTTGAGATGACGACGGACAATGACGTCCCGTTGGCGTCCCGTTGTTAGGGTCGCGAGCGTGACTGCTCCCCTGACTGTCGGCTTCGACCTCGACCTCACACTGGTCGACTCCCACGAGCGCATCATCAGCGCCTACATCCGCGCCCTTCGCGATCTCGGTGTCGAGGTGAGCAGCGACGACCTCGTGCCCCATCTCGGGATACCCCTGACACACACTGCCGCGGCCGTCGCCCCTGCCGTCGATGCCGACGCGCTGGTACTGCGCTATCGCCACTACTACGACGAACCGGATGCCCCGAGGACGCGACCGATGCCCGGCGCTGTCGACGCCCTGCGATGCGTACGGGCAGCCGGTGGCCGCACGGTCGTGGTGTCGGCGAAGTTCACCCCTGCGGTGCACAACGCCTTGGCCGAGGCTGGCCTGACCGAGCTGGTGGACGTGGTCTACGGCGAGCTTTTCGCCAAGGACAAGGCCACCGCCCTGATCGCCGAGGGTGCCTCGATCTACGTGGGCGACCACCCGGGTGACATTGCGGCAGCGCAGGCTGCCAACGCGTATGCCGTGGGCGTCACCACGGGCGCCAACGACAAGGCCGCGCTGCTCGGCGCGGGCGCTGACGTGACCTTCGCGAACCTCGGCGCTTTCGCCGCTTGGCTGCCCGAACGCGACGTACCCCTGTGACCTCGGGGTAGGCGAACGAAGCGGACGTCGGCCACCGTCACGACTCCCGATCGCCTTCGCGACACCCGATCCGAAAGCCCGACGTTGTCGGTAGATGCGACCGCTGCCACCATCGACGACAACCCGCCACCGCCGTTCTGATGCGCTTGGTCGCTGATGGCCTCAGACCTCGGACATGGGCTCGACGACAGCGGCGTCGGGCTCGGAGAGCGTGATGCGCACGGCGCGGGCACGGCGCAGAGCTCGTTCCAGAACCACGAGCTTGGGGTCCGGCAGGTCGAAGAGCTCCCTGCGTGGCAGCTCCGCCAGGCTGGACAGCCTTGCGTCGGCCAGGACGTCACGGACGAGGCCCTTGTCCCCACCGACCACCAGTGCGTCGCTGGACGAGGCAAGAACGATTCGGAGTGTGTGCTCGATGACGGAACCGACCAGCCCGTCGGCCTGGTTCTTGCGGCGCCGGGCGAAGCGTTGCTGGGACCATCCGCCGGCCGCGGTCCGGGACTGCACATAGCGCGTGCCGACCTTGTGGGAAACCAGCTTCGGACCCTCCCCACGCCCCACGGCATACCCACCGCGCCGGACCAGAACCAGCGCCAGGCGATTCGGCGGTTCCGCCCAGCCGGCCAGCACGTCGAGCCCACCCGACGCGCTCGCGGCAGACGATCCGCTGGAGGATCCGCTGGAGGATCCGGGTACGAAAGGCTCCAGGATCGCAGTGGCACCGTCAGCGGCAGACAACACCAAGGATGTCCCCGTGGATGCCATCGAGGTCCCGGTCCATGCCCACGTCAGCTCACCGTGACGATCGGCAAAGCCGTTGACCCACAGCGCAATCCGCCCGGGGTCGACCTCGATACGCCTCGCTGCGGCCTGGCTCACACGTTGAAGCCGAGCGCCCTCAGCTGTTCGCGGCCATCGTCCGTGATCTTGTCCGGACCCCACGGTGGCATCCAGACCCAGTTGATCCGGTGGCTAATCACCATGCCCTCGAGAGCCTGCGCGACCTGGTCCTCAATAACGTCGGTCAGCGGGCATGCGGCACTGGTCAACGTCATGTCGATGATGACGTGGGAGTGCTGGTCGACCGTAACGCCGTAGATCAGGCCCAGGTCAACGACGTTGATCCCCAGCTCCGGGTCCACGACATCGCGCAGGGCCTCTTCGATGTCGGCCACATTGGGCGGAATGGGCGCTGACGCCGCCTCGTTCGTGTGATCTGTGGTCGTGTCTGTCATGGGATCTCCGGAGTGTTTCGCGTGATGGTTTTGCTGCTGAGGGCGTACTTCGTGATATCGACGCCGGCCTGGGCAAGTGCATCCGTAAACGCGCTCCAGCCTAGCAGCGCGCACTTGATCCGGGCGGGGTACTTCGAGACCCCGACGAAGGCAACGCCGTCGCCGATCTCGTCCTCGTCGCCGGGATCGAGGCCCTTGCTGGTCAGCATCCTGCGCATGGCAGAAAACGAGGTGAGCGCCTCCTCGACGGTATGGCCGATGACCTCGTCGGCCAGCACCGAGGTCGAAGCCGTCGAGATGGAGCACCCGAGCGCGTCATAGGACAGATCGGCGATCACAGCCGACGGGCCTTCGCCGGCGAGCTGGACCCGCAGGGTGATCTCATCGCCGCAGGTGGGGTTGATGTGGTGCACCTGTGCGTTGAACGGCTCGCGCAGGCCGGCGTGATGCGGCCGTTTCGCGTGTTCCAGGATGATCTCCTGGTAGAGGTTCCTCACAACGCCACCCCGAACACGGCGGGCACATGGTCGAGAGCCGTCAGGAGCGCGTCCACCTCGGCAAGAGTGTTGTATGCCGCGAAGGTCGCCCGCGTCGTAGCCGTCACCTTCATCCGTCGGTGAAGCGGCCAAGCGCAGTGATGGCCCACCCGCACGGCCACTCCGGCATCGTCGAGGATCTGACCCACATCGTGCGGGTGAACCCCCTCGACGACGAATGAAACCACGCCAGAACGGTCCCGACCGTCGACAGGGCCGATCACACGGACCCAGCGACGTTGCGCAAGACCGGCGAGAAGCGCCTCGGTGAGGGCTTCCTCATGGGCGGTCACCCGATCCATGCCGAGGTCGCTGAGGTAGTCGCACGCCGCGGCCAGGCCAACAGCCTGGGCGGCCATCGGGACGCCCGCCTCGAAGCGCTGAGGCGGAGCGGCGTAGGTCGAGCTCTCCATGTGGACGAGCTCGATCATCGAGCCACCTGTGAGGAACGGTGGCATGGCCCTGAGCAGGTCGTAACGACCCCACAGGACACCGATTCCCATTGGACCAAACATCTTGTGGCCGCTGAAGGCCAGGAAGTCAACGCCGAGATCGACCACGTCAACCGCCATGTGCGGCACTGACTGGCAGGCATCCAAAACGGTCAATGCGCCGACCGCATGAGCCCGATCCACAATGGCGGCAACCGGATTGATCGTCCCGAGAACGTTCGACACATGCGTGAAAGCCACGACCTTGGTGCGGTCGGTGATGACCGTGTCCAGATCATTCAGGTCAAGGCGGCCGTCATCGGTGACGCCGATCCAGCGCAGGGTGGCGCCGGTGCGGCGAGCCAGCTCCTGCCACGGAACGAGGTTGGCGTGGTGCTCCATCTCGGTGATGACGATCTCGTCGCCCTCGCCGAGGGCGAACCTCGCTGCAACCGTCGGGTCGGCACCGTCCATGGCGCCGGAAGCCGCGGCATTGCTGAACGCGTAGGCCACGAGGTTCAAGGCCTCCGTGGCGTTCTTGGTGAACACCACCTCCTGGGCCTGCGCACCGATGAAACGGGCAACGGTCTCGCGCGCGGACTCATAGGCGTCGGTGGCTTCTTCGGCCAGCTGGTGCGCACCGCGGTGAACCGCGGAGTTGTGCTGCTCGTAGAAAGCGCGCTCTGCGTCGAGCACCTGTCGTGGCTTGTGTGACGTCGCGCCGGAGTCGAGATACACCAGCGGCTTTCCGTCGCGAACAGTGCGCGACAAGATCGCGAAGTCGCCGCGAATGGCGGCCGACTCGTGCTCGGTGAATGCCTTGCTCAAGGCGACGTCGGACATGGTGGTCAATCCCTGGCCTAGGCCTCGACCTTGACGAACCGGTCGTAGCCTTCGTCCTCCAAGCGGTCCGCGAGCTCCGAGCCGCCTTCCTCGACGATCCTGCCGTCGATGAACACGTGGACGAAGTCAGGCTTGATGTAGCGCAGGATCCGCGTGTAGTGGGTAATCAGCAGGACGCCGACGTCGCCGCCCGCCGCAACCCTGTTGACGCCCTCGGAGACAACCTTGAGCGCATCGACGTCCAGCCCTGAGTCGGTCTCGTCGAGGATCGCCATCTTCGGGTGCAACAGCTCCATCTGGAGGATCTCGTGGCGCTTCTTCTCGCCGCCGGAGAAACCCTCGTTCACGTTGCGGTCAGCAAAATCGGGGTCCATCCGCAGCTCGGCCATGGCGGCCTTCATGTCCTTGACCCAGTGGCGCAGCTTGGGAGCCTCGCCGTCGATCGCGGTCTTGGCTGTGCGCAAGAAGTTGGAGACCGTGACGCCGGGCACCTCGATCGGGTACTGCATGGCGAGGAAGATCCCGGCGCGGGCACGCTGGTCGACCTTCATCGCGAGGACGTCCTGACCATCAAGGGTCACAGTGCCCTGGGTCACGGTGTATTTCGGGTGGCCGGCGATGCTGTAGGCCAGGGTCGACTTGCCGGAGCCGTTGGGGCCCATGATGGCGTGGGTCTCCCCCGCCTTCACGGTCAGGTCCACGCCGCGCAAGATCTCCTTGACGCCGTTCTCCGTGTCGACCGTGACATGCAGGTCGTGAATTTCCAGTGTTGCCATGGGCTTTCAGTTCTCCTTCGTCACGGAGACGAACACGTCGCCACCGTTGATCTTCACGGGATAGACAGCAATGGGGGTGATGGCCGGTGGGCTGGTGGGCTCCCCGGTGCGCAGGTCGAAGCGAGAGCCATGCAGCCAGCACTCGATAGCACCGTCCTCGACGTCGCCCTCGGACAAGGAGACGTTGGCATGGCTGCAGGTGTCGTCGATCGCGTGGATGTTGCCTGCGCTGTCACGAACGATGGCGACCTGCTTGTCGTCGATCTCAACCTGGACAGCACCCACCGTCGGCAGGTCGTTGACCGAGCAGACACGGACGTATCCGTCTGTCATGCCCGCCGTCACGTCCGCTGTCACAGCGGTGGTCTCAGTCATACCGACGCCAGGCCCATCGACAGGGAGAGCTCGGCATCGATCGCGGCCATCAGGTGCTCCTGGACCTCAGGAACGCCGATGCGGTTGACGATGTCGGCGAAGAAGCCACGCACGACAAGGCGGCGAGCCTCGTCCTGCGGGATGCCACGCGACTCCAGATAGAAGAGCTGCTCGTCATCGAAACGGCCTGTCGCCGACGCGTGTCCGGCGCCGATGATCTCGCCGGTCTCGATCTCGAGGTTCGGCACGGAGTCAGCCCTGGCGCCATCGGTGAGGATGAGGTTGCGGTTGAGCTCGTAGGTACTCGTGCCTTCGGCAGTCGCCCTGATCAGAACGTCACCGATCCACACCGTGTGCGCGGAGTCACCCTGGAGTGCGCCCTTGTACTCGACGTTCGAGACGCAGTTGGGTGTCTCGTGGTCGACGAAGAGGCGGTGCTCCTGGTGTTGGCCCGCATCCGCGAAGTAGACGCCGATCGCGTTGGCATAGCCCCCAGGGCCGGAGTAACGAATGTTGGTGCACACCCGCACGATCTCGCCGCCCAGAGTGACGGTGACGTGCTTCAGCTTGGCGTCGCGGCCGACGAGGGCGTCGTTCTGGGCGAGGTGGATCGAGTCGTCGTCCCACTCCTGCACGGTGACGAACGTCAGGTCCGCGCCGTCACCGACGCGCAGCTCAACGTTGGTGGCGCACTCGGCGGAGCCCTTGTGGGTCAGCACGATGGTCGCCTTGGAAAACCTGCCGACGTCAACGATCAGGTGGCCGTTGACCCGCGGCGGCCGCTGGCCTGACCCGCGATCACCGGTGATCGTGATCCGCACGGACTCGCTGAGCTCGACCTCGTTCGGGATGGTCACCAGGGTGGCCTTCTCGGCGCCGGCCCAGGCGGCGGCCGACGCGCGGTCAGCCGGGCGCAGGACGGAGCCGAACACAGAGTCGCCGGCCTTGGCCTCGCCGATCTCGACGCCTTGCGGCGCGACGACCTCGAACGTCAACCTGGACTCGTCTGTGGCCTCGACCTGGAAGAGGCCGCCGAGGCGATCTACCGGGGTGAAACGCCAGTCCTCCTCGCGGCCGCCGGGGACCGCGAAGTCTGCAACGTCATACGAGGTCGTGCGCTCAGCACGCGACTGGTCGGGGACGAAGGCCGCCACGGAGTCCGTGTGGGCTGTGGCTCCGGGTCGCTGTGTCTCAGGTGATTGGGGGGCAGTTTCTTGCGCGACGGTCATTAACCGACCGCTCCTTCCATCTGAAGCTCGATCAGTCGGTTGAGCTCGAGGGCGTACTCCATCGGCAGCTCGCGAGCGATCGGCTCGATGAACCCTCGCACGATCATGGCCATGGCCTCTTCTTCGGTCAGGCCACGGGACATCAGGTAGAACAGCTGGTCGTCACCGATCTTGGAGACCGTGGCCTCGTGACCCATCGTCACGTCGTCCTCGCGGACATCAACGTAGGGATAGGTGTCGGAGCGGCTGATGGTATCGACGAGCAGCGCGTCGCAACGCACGTTGGACGACGCCCCGTGCGCACCCGCCATGATCTGCACGAGACCGCGGTATGACGTCCGCCCACCGCCCCGGGCCACCGACTTGGAGATGATGCTGGAGTGGGTGTTCGGGGCCGCGTGGACCATCTTGGCGCCGGCGTCCTGGTGCTGGCCCTCGCCGGCGAAGGCGATGGACAGGGTCTCGCCCTTGGAGTGCTCGCCGAGGAGGAACACGGCCGGGTACTTCATCGTCACCTTGGAGCCGATGTTGCCGTCGATCCATTCCATCGTGGCGCCCTCGGCGCAGGTCGCACGCTTGGTGACCAGGTTGTAGACATTGTTGGACCAGTTCTGGATGGTCGTGTAACGGACGCGGGCGTTCTTCTTCACGATGATCTCGACCACGGCGGAGTGCAGCGAGTCCGACTTGTAGATCGGCGCGGTGCAGCCCTCGACGTAGTGCACGTAGGAGCCCTCATCCGCGATGATCAAGGTCCGCTCGAACTGACCCATGTTCTCGGTGTTGATCCGGAAGTAGGCCTGCAAGGGGATGTCGACCTTGACGCCCGGCGGCACGTAGATGAAGGAGCCACCGGACCACACCGAGGTGTTGAGGGCCGCGAACTTGTTGTCACCGACCGGGATCACCGACGTGAAGTACTCACGGAACAGGTCTTCGTGCTCACGCAGACCCGTGTCCGTGTCGACGAAGATGACGCCCTGCTCAGCCAGGTCCTCACGGATCTGGTGGTAGACGACCTCGGACTCGTACTGCGCGGCCACCCCGCCGACGAGACGCTGCTTCTCGGCCTCAGGGATGCCCAGACGGTCGTAGGTGTTCCTGATGTCCTCCGGCAGCTCTTCCCACGAGGTGGCCTGCTTCTCGGTGGACTTCACGAAGTACTTGATGTTGTCGAAGTCGATGCCGGTCAGGTCAGAACCCCAGCTGGGCATGGGTTTCTTGCCGAAGAGCTTCAGGCCCTTCAGCCGCACGTCGAGCATCCACTGAGGCTCGTTCTTTCGGCCGGAGATGTCGCGGACGACCTCTTCGTTCAGGCCTCGACGAGCCGAGATACCGGCAGCATCGCTGTCGGACCAGCCGTACTCGTAGGTTCCGAGACCTTTCAGTCCGGGGTTGAGCTCTTCGATCATGCTCATCGCGGGGGCCTTTCATCAGAGGTGGTCGCGTGGACAGCACTCAGGGGGATGAACGTGGTGCAGACATGCTCGCCGTGGGCGAGCGTGGCCAGGCGTTGGACGTGGACTCCGAGCAGGCGCGAGAACGCGTCGGTCTCGGCGTCACAGAGCTGAGGGAACTCGGCCGCGACGTGCTGCACCGGGCAATGCCCCTGGCACAGCTGCACACCGGCCAGGTGCGTGCCCTGTCCAACAGGTCGGGTGGAGGCGGCGAATCCGTCCGAGATCAATGCCGCCGCAAGTGCGTCCGCACGGACAGTGACGTCATCGCCGGCAGCGGCTAGCTGCGCGGAATAGCGTTGTTCGAGCTCGGCGCTGCGTTCGCGGGCGAACTCGCCCACCGCGTCGGCGCCGGCGTGGTCTGCAAGAAACCGCAGCGCCGACGTGGCGACGTGGTCATAGTCACTGCCCATGCCGGCGTGACCAGCCGGCGAAAGGATGTATGCACGGGCGGGCCGGCCGCGACCGCGGCCCGCACCACCAGCAGTGGCCGGCTCACGCTCCTCGATGGCCCCCTGCTCGGAGAGCGCGTCGAGGTGGCGGCGGACAGCTGCCGGTGTCAGGCCCAGAAGCGAGGCGACGGCGCCCGCTGCGAGCGGGCCATGCTCGGAGATCGTCTGCCGAACCTTGTCCCGGGTGCGCGCGTCGAGAACGTGCGGTCCGGGGTTGGGCCCGTCCGTACAGTCGGAAGCATGCTGGTCGGCGATAAACACAACAATAGTGTGACCTAATTCGTCCTTGCAACTCTAGTAAGGGTTACCTAACTCACCACGAGGACCGATCACCATGCCGATCGCAGCGCGCACATGTCCTAGACTCCGGCGGTGACCGAGGCCGTGACTGTGCGCGATCTGGCCAAGCGTTTTGGCGAAACTCCTGCCCTCCAAGGCATGACGTGGACTGCCCACCACGAGCAGGTGACCGCGGTCCTGGGGCCCAACGGCGCAGGCAAGACGACGACCATCGAATGCGCCGAGGGTCTGCAACGCCCTGACTCCGGCGAGGTTCGTGTCCTGGGCGTCGACCCCTGGCGGGCGGGCGCCGACCACCGCGCCCGCGTAGGAGTGATGTTGCAGGACGGCGGACTGCCCAACGCCACCAAGCCGGTGCGACTCCTGCGTCACCTCGCTGCGTTCCATCGGTCCCCTGCCGATGTCGATGCCTTGGTGAACCGGCTCGGGATCGGCGCCTTCAGCGGCACGACGGTCCGTCGACTGTCCGGGGGGCAGAAGCAGCGGGTCGCGCTCGCCGCAGCTTTCGTGGGCCGACCCGAGGTCGCCTTCCTGGACGAACCGACCGCGGGTCTGGACCCTCACGCCCGGCTCGAGGTCTGGGACCTGGTGCGCGAGACCCGGGACTCCGGTTGTGCCGTGATAGTGACGACTCATTCCTTCGAGGAGGCCCAGCGGTTGGCCGATCACATCGTCATCGTCAACCGCGGGCACGTCGCCGCGCAGGGCAGTCTCGCCGAGCTGACCGCCGAACGATCACTCGAGGACGTCTACTTCTCCCTCACTCGGGAGTCCGCATGATGAACCCTGCCGCACCAGCAGACACCGCGGCTCCAACGCGCAACCGGATCGTGGCCCAGACCCGCTTCGAGACCGGCACCCTCCTACGCAACGGCGAGCAGCTGCTGGTCGCCCTCATCCTTCCGGCCATGGCCCTGGTGGGCCTGGCCATGAGCCAGTCCCCTTCGCTCGGCCCGGGTCGACGCATCGACCTAGCCGTCCCCGGGGTGCTGGCTCTGGCCGTGATCTCCACGGCCTTCACGGGCCAGGCCATCTCCACCGGCTTCGACCGCAGGTATGGCGTGCTGCGCCTGCTCGGCGTGAGTCCGCTCGGTCGAGGCGGACTCCTCATCGCCAAAGCGCTGGCCGTGGTGGCGATCGAGCTACTTCAGGGCGTCGTGATCGGCGGACTGGGTCTGGCGTTGGGATGGCACCCTCAGTGGACGGGGCTGCTCGCCGGGGTTCTCCTCGGCTTGGTCGGCACCTGGGCGTTCGTCGCCCTCGCCCTGCTTCTGGCCGGCACCCTGCGCGCCGAGGGCGTGCTGGCACTGGCCAACCTGATCTGGATCCTGCTCCTCGGCCTCGGTGGTGTCATCGTCCCGCGCACCGAGATGTCGTCCGGGCTGTCCCACGTCGCCGCACTCCTTCCCTCCGGCGCGCTCGGGGACGGACTGCGTGAGGCCTTCATCCACGGGCGCCTGGCCGGCATACCGCTCCTCGTGCTTGTCGTGTGGGGCACGGTGGCGACGGTGCTGGCATCACGCACCTTTCGCTGGAGCGACTGATGCCGCAGCTGGTCAACCCCTGGCTGCGCAAGATCCTGCTGGTCAACCTGATTCTCGAAGTCGGCATCGTTGTCACCGGCGGGCTCGTCCGGTTGACCGGCTCGGGCCTTGGTTGCCCGACCTGGCCACAGTGTGTCCCGGGATCGTTCATCCCGGTCCCCCACCAGGAACAGGGGTTTCACAAGCTCATCGAGTTCGGCAACCGGACCCTGACCGGCGCGGTCGGCCTCGCGGCACTGCTGGTGATCGTCGCGGTATGGCGCTGGGCACCAGGTCGTCGCGCCCTGCTCCGAATCTCCGTGCTGCCGCTGGTCGGCGTGCTGCTGCAAGCGATCCTGGGCGGAATCACCGTGCTCACAGGCCTCAACCCGGCCCTCGTTGCCGCCCACTTCCTGGCCTCGATGGTCCTCGTCTCGTTGTCGGCCTATCTGCTGTATCGCGTCGGCGAAGGTGACGCGCCCCCAGTTGCGTTGGTGCGCAAGGAGATCCGGTCGCTGGCCTGGGTCACGGCCGGGCTGGGTGCGCTCGTCCTGATGCTGGGCACCGTGGTTACCGGGTCCGGCCCCCACTCGGGCGATGCCACGACACCACGCTTCGGATTCGACGCGCGAACGATCTCGTGGCTGCACGCCGACACCGTGATGCTGTTCATCGGACTCGTCGTCGCCGTCCTGCTGGCGGTGCACCTGACAGCGACCGACCCACGACCTCGACGGTCCTGGCACGCACTCCTGGGGGTCACGGTGTTACAGGGCCTCGTCGGCTATACGCAGTACTTCACCGGTCTGCCCGAGGTGCTCGTCATGGTCCACATGCTCGGCGCCAGCCTCCTGGCGGTCTCCCTCACCTATGGCGTCCTGAGCCTACGGAAGCGCGAGGTGTAGCAGCGGGTCGACCGCGACAGCGAGGAACAGGATCGTCAGATAGCTGATCGAGTAGTGGAACAACCGCATCGGCTTCAACGAGGTGACAGTGACATTCTCGACGGCCTCGGCGCGGTTCAGGAGTCTGTGGGCTTCCAGAAGGAACACGCCACCCGAAAGCACGGCCGCGACCAGGTAGATCCAGCCCATCGAGGCGATCGGCACCAACGTCAAGGACGTCGCCACGGTTGCCCAGCTGTAGAGCACGACCTGGCGGGCCACCGCTGCGTCATGAGCCACGACGGGGAGCATCGGCACCCCGGCGGCTTCGTACTCGTCCTTGAAACGCATCGACAACGGCCAGTAGTGCGGCGGCGTCCACAAGAAGATGGTCATGAAGAGCACCAACGCCGGCCACGCAAGCGAGTTGGTGACGGCAGACCAGCCGATGAGAACCGGCATACAGCCTGCGGCGCCTCCCCACACGATGTTCTGGGAAGTGCGGCGCTTGAGCAGCATCGTGTACAGACCGACATAGAGCACGATGGCGCCCAGGGAAAGGGCGGCGGAGAGCCAGTTCACCAGGAGTCCGAGCCAGAGCGTCGAGACCACCGTGAGCGCCAGGCCAAAACGTACGGCGGCCGGCGGAGAGATCGCACCGGTGACCAGCGGCCGGTTCTTGGTGCGATGCATGACCGAGTCGATATCGCGGTCCAGGTAGCAGTTCAGCGTGTTGGCAGCGGCAGCCGACAACGTGCCGCCGACCAAGGTCGTTGCGATGAGCCACAACGGTGGCAGCCCGCGCTGGGCCAGGAACATCGTGGGGAACGTCGTGACCAGGAGCAGCTCGATGATGCGCGGCTTGGTCAGGGCGAGATAGTCGGCCGCGGTCTGACCCCAGCGCGGCTGATCGGGCACCGCCGATGGAGGATCGGTGCATGGCTCGAGTGAAGTCACGGCGTCCTAGGAGTGCGGTGTGGAACGGGCGCGTGACCGGTGGAAACGGTGCGCCCATGGCGAAGGGAAGTCTAGCGCCGGCGCATGCCCTCACGAGGAAGGACTCGGTGGGACGCAGGTCACTCTCAAGGATAGGGTCGATCCGTGACTGATCACAGCACCACCGAGGCCCACGACATCGCCCCCAGCCCGAGCTTGAGACGCGACCCCTCTCTTGCCGCTCCGGTCGCCACCCGAGCCGGCTGGACCGACCTGGATGTTCGCGCCGTCGACACGGCGCGACTGCTCGCGGCTGACGCCGTCCAGAAGGTCGGCAACGGCCACCCCGGCACCGCCATGAGTCTGGCCCCGCTCGCCTACCTGCTCTATCAGAACGTGATGCGTCACGACCCCGCCGACCCCCAGTGGCTGGGGCGTGACCGCTTCGTGCTTTCGTGCGGCCACTCGAGCCTGACGCAGTACATCCAGCTGTACCTCTCGGGATACGGCCTGGAGCTGGACGACCTGAAGTCGCTGCGCACGTGGGGTTCTCTGACCCCTGGACACCCCGAGGTCCATCACACAAAGGGCGTGGAGATCACGACAGGGCCGCTCGGCTCTGGGCTCGCCTCGGCGGTGGGAATGGCAATGGCCCAGCGCCGACAGCGGGGTCTGCTGGACCCTGAGGCCGCGCCCGGCGAGAGCCCGTTCGACCACCATGTGTTCGTGATCGCCTCCGACGGCGACATCATGGAAGGCGTGTCCCACGAGGCTTGCGCCCTGGCCGGGCATCAGGAGCTGGGCAACCTGACAGTCGTCTACGACCAGAACCACATCTCCATCGAGGACGACACCAACATCTCGTTCTCCGAGGACGTGGGCAAGCGCTACGAGGCCTACGGCTGGCACGTCGTCACCGTCGACTGGCGCAGCAGCTGGAGCGGCGGCACCCACAGCTACGTGGAGAACATTGACGCCCTCCTTGCGGCGATCGAGAGCGGCAAGGCGATCAGCGACAAGCCGACGCTCGTGGTCCTGAAGACCGTCATCGCATGGCCGGCCCCCACCAAACGGAACACCGGCGCCGCGCATGGCTCGGCGTTGGGTGACCGGGAGATCGCCGCCACCAAGACCCTGCTCGGCTTCGACGCTGCACAGACCTTTGCCGTCGACGACGAGGTGCTTGCCCACGCTCGTGAGGTGAAGTCCCGCGGGAATACCATGCATGCGGAATGGGACAAGGGGTATGCCGACTGGCGGGCCTCGCACGCCGACCGCGCCTCCCTGCTCGACCGGCTGGTGAGACAGGAGCTGCCGCCGGACTTCGCCGCCGCCTTCCCGACCTTCCCGGCGGACCCCAAGGGCATCGCAACGCGTTCCGCCTCGGGCAAGGTGCTGACCGCCTTGGCCGACGTCATGCCCGAGCTCTGGGGCGGCTCGGCGGACCTGGCCGGGTCCAACAACACGACCATGGACGGCGCGCCCAGCTTCATCCCCACGGGCAGGCAGACGGATGAGTACCAGGGCAGTCCCTACGGCCGGACCCTGCACTTCGGCATCCGCGAGCTCGGCATGGGCTGCATCCTGAACGGCATCACCCTCGAAGGACTCACACGCACCTATGGCGGAACCTTCCTGGTGTTCTCGGACTACATGCGCCCGGCGGTTCGGCTCGCCGCGCTCCAGAAGCTGCCCGTGACGTTTGTCTGGACCCACGACTCCATCGGTCTGGGCGAGGATGGGCCGACCCACCAGCCGATCGAGCACCTGGCAGCACTTCGTGCCATACCGGGCCTGGACGTCGTGCGCCCCGGCGACGCCAATGAGACCTCGGTGGCGTGGCGCACGATCCTGGAGCACACCGACCGACCGGCGGGTCTGGCCCTTTCAAGGCAGGCGCTGCCGACCTTCGACCGCGAGATGTTCGGGTCGGCCGAGGGCACGGCCAAGGGCGCGTACGTGCTGGCCGAGGGCACGGGAGACGCCGCGGGTTCTGTTCCGCGGGTCATCCTCATCGCGACGGGATCCGAGGTCAGCGTCGCCGTCGCTGCACGCGAGATCCTTGAGTCCCAAGGGGTTTCGACCCGGGTCGTGTCGATGCCTTGCCGCGAGTGGTTCGATGCTCAGGACCAGAGCTACCGTGACGAGGTCCTGCCCCCGCACGTCCGGGCCCGCGTGAGCGTCGAGGCTGGAGTACCCATGGGCTGGCGCGACATCGTCGGCGACGCAGGACGGATCATCAGCATCGACCACTACGGCGCCTCGGCCGACGCCGCAACACTGTTCCGTGAGTTCGGTTTCACCCCTGCTGCCGTCGTGGCCGCAGCCAAGGAATCCATCCAGGCCGCCGGCGGGCGATGACGTGAGAACAACGACATGAGGACAACGACATGACTGACCACCTCAAGGAACTGTCCACCCAGGGCGTGTCCATCTGGCTCGACGACCTGAACCGCCCGCTGATCACCAGCGGCAGACTCCAAGAGCTCATAGACACCAGCAGCGTCGTCGGTGTGACCACCAACCCGTCGATCTTCGCAGCCGCCCTTTCGCAGGGTGATGCCTACAGCGACCAGGTCGCGAGGCTGGCTGCCGACGGCAAGACCGTCGATGAGGCAGTGTTCGCCCTGACCACCGAGGACGTCCGCAACGCCTGTGACATCCTGCTGCCGGTCTACCGGGCCACCCATGGCCAGGACGGTCGCGTCTCCATCGAGGTCGACCCCCGCCTGGCGCATGAGACCGCCCCAAGCGTCGAGCAGGCCAAAGGACTCTACGCCGCTGTCGACCGCCCGAATGTGCTCATCAAGATCCCCGCCACCGTGGAGGGCCTGCCGGCCATCTCGCAGACCCTGACCGAGGGCATCAGCGTGAACGTGACCCTGATCTTCTCCCTCGACCGCTACCGCGGGGTGATGAACGCCTTCCTGACGGGACTCGAACAGGCGCGGCTGGGCGGTCTGGATCTCTCTGGGATCCACTCGGTCGCCTCATTCTTCGTCAGCCGGGTCGACACCGAGATCGACAAGCGCCTCGATGCCCTCAACACCGATGAGGCCACTGCGCTCAAGGGCAAGGCCGGAGTGGCCAACGCGCGACTGGCCTACCAGGCCTACGAAGAGGTCTTCTCGACCCCGCGGTGGGCCAACCTTGAGGCCGAAGGCGCACACAAGCAGCGCCCCTTGTGGGCTTCGACCGGAGTCAAGGACCCGGCATACAAGGACACGATGTATGTCGTGGACCTCGCGGCGCCCAACACTGTCAACACGATGCCGACCAAGACCATGCTGGCCGTCGCCGACCATGGCGAGATCATCGGAGACCAGGTGACCGGCAACTACGACGACGCGAGGAACGTGCTGGACTCGCTCGAGCGCCTGGGCATCTCCTACGCCGACGTCGTCGACGTGCTAGAGCAAGAGGGTGTCGACAAGTTCGAGAAGTCCTGGGAAGAGCTGTTGTCCGACGTGCAGGTCGAGCTCACCAAGGTCGCGCCATGACCACGGTGGCTCTGGGCGTCCTGGCCGTCGGACCGGCCGCCGACGCGGTGACCCGGCACGTGCCCCAGCTCGTCGCGGACAGGTTCGCGAGCAGGCTGTTCGCCAAGGATGCGTCGTTGTGGGGGCCAGCGGCCGAGCCCGAGTCCGCCGTCAGGCTGTCCTGGGTCACCCTCGGTCGCACCTCACGGCCCCTCGTGGGAGAGGTCGCGGCCCTGCGTGACCATCTTGCTGAGCAGGGCGTCGACCACGTCGTCCTCTGCGGCATGGGCGGGTCGTCCCTGGCACCCGAGGTCATCTGTGCAACCGCGGGTGTCCCGCTCACGGTGCTGGACTCCTCAAACCCTGACACGGTGCGCGCTGCCCTTGCCGAACGGCTTGACCGCACGGTCGTCGTGGTCTCGAGCAAGTCCGGGTCCACGATCGAGACCGACTCCCAGCGTCGTGCCTACGAGGCTGCGTTCACCCGCGCCGGGATCGACCCGACCCAGCGCATCGTGATCGTGACTGACCCGGACAGCCCCCTGGACAAGAACGCGCGCGCTGCCGGATACCGCGTGATCAACGCCGACCCGAACGTCGGCGGGCGCTACTCGGCCCTGACCGCATTCGGCCTCGTCCCCAGCGGTCTGGCCGGCGCCGACCTCGAGCAGCTGCTGGACGAGGCCGAGTCCGTCGCCGACCTGCTGTCCGACGACGACGAGGCAAACCCCGCCCTGCGGCTGGGTGCCGTCATGGCTGGCACCGAGCCGCTGCGCGACAAGCTCGTCCTGGTCGACGACCGTTCCTGGATCACGGGATTCGCCGACTGGGCTGAGCAGCTCATCGCGGAGAGCACCGGCAAGAACGGCACCGGGGTCCTGCCGGTCGTCGTGCAGGGTGACTCTGACAACCCCGACCCTGAGGTCCTCTCTCCGGCCAGCGACATCACGGTGGCCCGGCTCGTCGACGACGTCGCCAATACCACCACCGACCCGTCGCGTTCTGAGGTCAGGGTCAGCGGTTCGCTTGGGGCTCAGCTCTTGCTGTGGGAGGTCGCCACGACCGTTGCGGGCCGGATTCTCGGGATCAACCCGTTCGACCAGCCCGATGTCGAGAGTGCCAAGAATGCTGCCCGCGGGCTGCTCGAAGCCACCAGCGTGAAGCCCGACCCGGCCGCCTT
>Ga0208079_1000873_pt1 | contig 16354 bp, 15 predicted proteins | sample NGESurdeep092012_5_FD_184474 | JGI IMG/M metagenome (GOLD analysis project Ga0208079, IMG submission 184474) | Arctic peat soil microbial communities from Barrow, Alaska - NGEE Surface sample 210-2 deep-092012 (SPAdes) | ecosystem: Environmental > Terrestrial > Soil > Wetlands > Peat ... | reverse complement strand
GTGTAGCGTAACCTTTCAGGTTGCCACGTCGGCGTCCTTGCCGACGTTCTTCGAAGAATGCCGGTACGAATACCGGCATGGCAGCCTGGAAGGCCGCGCTACGGTGCGCGGCAGATCGTATATAATCGTCGAATCCATGCGGCGGGGGGCCGCAACCCATGAAGAAAAGAACAGCATCTTTCATTAGCCTGGCAGTAGCGGCGTCGGCGCTCATGGCTTTCGCGCAGGCTCCGCCTCCTCCGGCGCCACCGGCGGCAGGGCGAGGCGCCCAGCAGCCCATGCCCCCCGGCCCGAATCCGAATTCGCAATACCGGCTAGGTCCCGACTCGATGCCGCAGGAGGGCGTTCCGAAGGGCGAGATCCGCGGGCCATACACGCTGCCCAGCAATGCCTATCCAGGGACACAGCATACGTATTGGGTGTACGTGCCCGCGCAGTACGATCCGGCGGTGCCGGCGAGCCTGATGGTTTTCCAGGACGGGCAGGCGTTCAAGGACGAGAATGGCGATCTGCGGGCACAGAACGTGATGGACAATCTGATCTACCGGCGTGAGATTCCGGTGATGATCGGCGTGTTCATCAATCCGGGCCGGCGCCCGGATCAAGTCGAACCCAGCCCGCAGACCGGTTGGGGCGATGGCACCACCAATCGCGGCATCGAGTACAACACGCCCGACGATAAATACGCCCGCGTGATCACCGAGGAACTGATGCCGGCGCTCTATAAGGACTACAACATTTCGAAGGACCCGGAACAGCACGGCATCGGCGGATCGAGTTCCGGCGCCATCGCCGCGTTCGCCGTGGCGTGGGAACGTCCCAACCATTTCCGCAAGGTGCTGAGCAACGTGGGCAGCTTCGTGAATTTGCAGGGCGGCTATGTGTATCCGGAGCGCGTGCTGGCCAGCGAGAAGAAGCCCATTCGCGTGTTCCTGTGCGACGGGCGGAACGATAACCGCGGTCTGCGCGCCGGCGGCGCCTACGACGAGAAGCGCGATTGGTTTTACCAGAACGTCCGCCTCATGAAGGCGCTCACGCAGAAGGGTTATGACGTGAACTACTCGTGGAGTATGAACCTTCACGGGCAGAAATTCGGCGGCATGATCCTGCCCGAGATGATGCGCTGGCTGTGGCGCGACGGCCCGGTTTCCACCGATGTCAACGACATGGTGGAGCGCAGCTTCCGCCAGCCCGCGGTGAAAAAGGCGGACCACTAAGCTTGGTGGGGCTAGCGCTTTCGCCTGCTGCTTCTACCTCACCGCGCCGGCGGATTCAGGAAAGCCGCGATGTCCTTGGCGGCCTTCGTCTCCACGCCGGGCTTTTGCAGGAAGCCGAGATCGCGGAACCACTCGATGTAGCGGTATTGCCAGGTGCCAAACGGGATGTCGTTGCGGTCCGTCAAACCGCCGGTCATGCGGCTTCCGTCGGGCAAGGCATCGCCGGGGTGCCGCCCGTTGCCGTAAATGTGCATCTCGATGTTCGGCACGCTAATCGCGAGCATCGCGCTGAAGTATTCCATTGCCCAGACCGCGTGAACCCTGTCGCCCGAGCCGCCGCACACGAGGAATGCCGGCGGAACATTGCGCGGAATCGGTGGCGCGGTGCGGTTGCGCGCGAAGGGCGTGGGACCGGGATAGATGATGCCCACGAAGTCGGGCCGCGAAGTAATGCCCGCCAGCGGATCGCTCGGGTCGCTGTTCTGCTTGTCGAAGTCGGCGAACAGGACCGCCGACGGCGCCGCCAATTCCGCCCCCGCCGAGAAGCCCATGATGCCGATCTTGTTCGGATCGATGTTCCATTCCTTGGCGTAGGCGCGCACCAGGCGGATGGCTTGTTGCGCATCGTTCACCGCGTCCTTCTGCACGTCGTAACCGTCGCGCCGCAGACGATTCCGCAGGATGATGGTGTTGACCCCGTAGTTGTAGAAGAAGGGAACGAAATCGGCGCTCTCCGTGCCCACGTTCAGCGTGTTGTGCCCGCCGCCCGCCACCAGGATCACCGCGGCGCCGGTATTCAGTCCGCGATCCACCGTGTGTACTTCGATCGAGGGGTTGTGGATGTTGACGATGCTGTTGATGCGCCCAGGCACGGCCCCGCTCATGTTGTACTGCTCGGCCTCGCGGACGCGCTCGGCTTTGAGCAACGGCGAGCCCGGCGGATATAGCGGCACCACCACGCCGCCTGGCAAGATGGGCAACGGAGCATACGGAGCGTCGTTCGCCGGCCCCGGCTTCGGCACAGACAAAGGCGCGGGAAGTGGAGCCAGCGTCGCGCGCGGAGCGTTTTGGGCACTGCCGGCGGTCGCCGCCAGTACCGTCCACAGCAGCGCAGGGAAAGCGGACCCGATGGTTTTTCTTGGCATAACCCTACGGCTGCAGCTTGAGCGTAGCTTTTCCGGCGGGACCGCTGTAGATCAGTTCGAGCGACTGGATGCCCTTCGTCTTCCCTCCGTACCGGAAGAAAATCAGGCCCGCCACAGGCAGCGCGCGGTCTCCTTCGGGCAGGGTGGCTTTCTGCACCTTCTGTTCCATGGCCCGCCGTTCCGGGAACGACATCTTGGGTACCGGGGGCGGGTCGTTGGACTGACCCTCACCGCCACCTCCGCCAGTGCTCATGCTGGATTTCTTCTCGACCTTAACCGGCGGCTCCCACTCGGGATCTTTGAGGGACCCTAGCACCACCCCGTAAGGCTGGCCGGGCAAGAGCGCCTTCTTCCCGTTGACGCGCAGCGAAAAGTCGTCGATGCTTAGCTTGGTCCGCGCCCCGTCCGCGCCGAAAAACCCCGTTTCGACCACGACATAGTCCTCCGTGGCGAGCGTCCCTTGCGGCGTGCCGACGCCGTGTCCCGTGAACTCGGCCGCGATCGTCACCGTGCCCGCCTGAGCGTGGGCCTGGTACTCGGCTGGAGAAATCCGCGGCGGCATGCCCTTGGACTCGTTGACCGCCGCCGGGTTGCCTGGCGGGGTCTGCCCTTGCGCACACAGGCAGAGGGCGGTGATCCAGACACCAGTTTTCAACACAGGAGAAAGTCTCATTCCAATTTACAAGCTAACATAACCGGGCATCCGGTTCCCGGCGACCGCTTCCTCGGTGCTCTCCTTGCCTTTGCCTTTCTCTGCGCTTATCTCTGCGTTCTCTGCGTCTCAGCGTTGAACCTCATCCCGCAAACTCCACACACCCCCGACTTCAGCTACATTGAAGCTGTGTTCGCCGCATGAAGACCGCCGTCATCCGCGACCTGGCGCAGATCCGCGCCCAAATCGAGGAGTTCCTCAAAAGCGCGCGTGAGCCCGCTCTGCTCGAACCCGGCGAGGAACTCCTTCCTCTCACCGCCGAAAACTACGCGCTCGAAATGCGCGGCTCGCGACTCACTCTTCAGGCCTGGGACCGGACGCGCAACTGGAGCCGCCGCCTGACCGCCATCACCGAGGCCACCAACGCGCGCCTCGCCATGACGGTGGAACGCTTTGCCCGCCGCGAAGGCCAGATGTTCCTGCTCGATCTCGGCCGCCGCTCCGGCGCGGAACTCGGCAAGCGCACCGGCCGCCTGGTGTTCCGCGAGCGCTTCCGCCTCTTCCTGCGCCGCCAGTTTCCCGAGTGGACGCTGGCCGAAGTCAGCGCCGAGGCCGATCTCGCACACTCCCTCTCCCCTGCCTTCCCGCGCGCCTACCTCAAGCACGGGCAGCACGGTTGGGCCGCCATCGCCTGCCCCCCCGAGGCCGATCCCGCCGCCGTGCTCTCCTTCGGCCTCATCTGGCTCGCCTACCTGCGCGCGCGCGAGCACCGCGTGGCACTCGTTGGACTCGCGCTCTACCTCCCCGCCGGCCAGGAGCGCGCCGCCGCACTCCGCGTCCTCTGCCTCGATCCCCAGTCCGCCCGCTTCGAACTCTTCACCTATACCAGCGACGACGTCCTGCTGCGCGCCGAACCGCACGATTACGGCAATCTCGATACCCACCTCGAACCCTGCCGCCGCCCCGAGCCCAACATCGCCGAACCCTGGCAGCAGATCGCCGCTCTCCCCGGCGTGGAGCGCATTCCCAAACACGATGGACGCACCAGCCTGCGCGTGCGCGGCATCGAGTTCGCCGAACTCTCCGGCCGCGACCTCCTCTTCGGACTCGGCGAACGCCGGCCCGCGCGTGCGCATCATGCGCCAGAAATCGCGCGCCTCGCCGAAGAGCTCGATCGCGCGCGCTCGGCCGGCGCCGATACCGCGCACCCGCTCTACCGCCAGTATCCCGAGGCGTGGTTGGAATCTCTGGCGCGCGCCCAAATCGAAACCCTCGATGCCACGCTGCGCCGCGACCCCATCTACGGACAGGTGCCCGCATTTGTCGCGGGAGAGCGCGGCATCCTCGATCTGCTGGCGGTGGATCACACCGGCCGGCTCACCGTGGTGGAGTTGAAGGCCAGCGCCGATCCGCACCTTCCGCTCCAGGCGCTCGACTACTGGATCCGTGTCAAATGGCACCTGGACGCCCGAGAGTTTTCCGCCAACGGCTACTTTCCCGGCATCGAACTGCGCCCCGATGCGCCGCGCCTCTTGCTGGTCTCGCCCTCGCTCGAATTTCACCCCACCACGGAGACCATATTGAGCTTTTTCGCACCTGGCATTGAGGTGGAGCGCGTCGGCCTGGCGGTAGAATGGCGTAGGGGGCTGCACGTCATGTTTCGCCTCAACGGCGCGCAGCGTCCACAGTGACCTCTATGCTCAAAGTCCTGAAGCAAGCCAAGTCCGCCTTCTCCCTGCTGAGCGCGGACGAAATTCGCAAGCAGGCCGAAATACCCCTGCATTTCGGCCTGGTGGCCGATAGCAGCGGCGCTTATGCGGAAATGGAGGAGTTCCTGGTGCCCTCCACGCTGCCGCGTCCGGAATGGCGCCGGCGCATGTGCCAGGTGCATCGCGCCAACGATGCCGACGTGCCCGCCAACGTGGATATCGTGCTGTACGAACCCGGCCTTCCCTGCCCCGCGGGCTCGTACACCTTTTATCGCGGCCATCCCGGCGTCACCTGCGCGGAGATCCTGAAGGACAAGACAGATGTGGATCTCGCGTTGGGGCGTCAGTTCCTGCCCTTCCGCCGCCCGGTGGTGGAGCGCATCATCCAAATGGTGTCGCAAGAGAACGCCTTGTTCGCCGTCGCCACGGCGCTGCCCAACGTCGTCCCGAACCTGATCGAAATCCCCTGGGTGTTCGGCGAGTTCGCTTCCGATACCGCATTCCTCACCGTGAATCAAGTCCGCATGGCGTTCCAGATCGCCGCCGCCTGCGGAAAGGATGTCGGCTTGGGCAAGCAGAAGGGCGCAGTGCTGACGATTGCCGCCGGGGCCTTCGGCTGGCGCGCGCTGGCCCGCGAAATGGTGGGCCACATCCCGCTGGGTGGCGGATTGATCCCCAAGGGCGCCATCGCCTATGCCGGCACCTACCTGGCCGGCAAGGGCCTGGAATACCTCCACGTGCATGACGGTGCGCCCAACGCCGCGCAGCGCAAGCAACTCTATCGGGAGGGCCTGGAGCGCGGCCGCAGCTTCGCCAAAACCGTGCATCTGGGCGCCAGGGACAGACAAGCCTGACTTGAATAGTGGGGCAGGCGGGGTACCCTCTGGGTCCGCCTGCCAACGCTTGATCGAGCCGGCGGTTGGCAGGCGAAAGCGCCTGCCCCACCAACATCGTAAACCTTTCGGCCATTGCGCGCGTCGTACAATGTAGAGAAGAAATCCAAGGGGACGATTATGCGCCTGTTTTATGCCGGAATCGCTTTAGTCTGTGCAACTCTCGGGTTCGCCGACACCATCACGCTGAAAAGCGGTCGCGTGATCAATGGCACCTATCTTGGCGGCACCGCCCGCACCGTGCGCGTCGACGATGGCGTCAACGTGCGGACCCTCGACGTCTCCGATATCCTCCGCATCGAGTTTGGCGGCAACTCTTCGGAAAGCTCGGCCCGAACCTCAGGTAGATCTTCCGACGGCCCGACCCTCCGAAGGGCGCCCTCAAGTTCGAGTTCCGACTCCAGTGACGTGCCCACCCTGCGGAGGGCCGACTCGAGTTCGAGTTCCGACTCGGACCGGGACCCGGACCGCCCGGTCTTGCGGCGCACGGAAAACGTGATGCGTCCCGACGCGCCGCCTGCTCCCCCGCCCGCCATGGCAACCAGCGGCACGCTTCCCGCCGGCACCAACCTGGTGATCCGCATGATCGAGGCGGTGGATTCGGAGACCAACCGGGTGGGCCAGAGCTTCCGCGCCAGTCTGGATCAGCCGGTGATGGTGGACGGCGAAACCGTGATCCCGCGCGGCGCCGATGCGGTGGTCAAACTGGTGGACTCCAAGGACTCCGGCAAGCTTACCGGCCGCGCCGACCTGACGCTCTCGCTGCAATCGGTGAGTATCAACGGGCACTTCGTGGATATCAACACGCAGAGCATCAAGAAGGAAAGCGCTTCGCAAGGCGAGAAGACGGCGAAAGTGGCCGGCGGCACGGCGGTGGCGGGCGCCATCATTGGCGCCATCGCGGGCGGCGGCAAGGGCGCGGCCATCGGCGCCGGCGCCGGCGCGGCGGCGGGCGCTGGCTCGCAGGTGATCCTCGGCGGCCAGCGCGTGCGCATTCCGTCGGAAACGCGGCTCACCTTCGTGCTCGACAACGCGGCTCATTTTTGATGAAACAACCCGCAGCGATTGTTACCGGCGGCAGCCGTGGAATCGGCCGCGCCATCGCCACCGAGCTGGCGAAAACTCATCGGGTGATTGCCACTTACCGCGGGCGTAAGGACGCAGCGGATTCCTTGCGCGAGGAGACCGGCTGCGAGATCTTTCAGTGCGAGATCGCGAGCCGCGAGGATCGCGCTGGGCTGCTCGCCTTCGCCCGCCAGCGGTTTGAAAAACTCGACCTGCTGATCAACAACGCCGGCATGGCCCCGCGCGAACGCCGCGATCTGCTGGAGGCCACCGAAGAGAGCTTCGACGAGCTGATCGCAACCAACCTGAAGGGCCCCCACTTCCTGACCCAGCAGGCGGCGCGCTGGATGACCGAAACCGGCGAGGGCCGCATCGCCTTCGTCACTTCGATTTCCTCCTACACCGCCAGTGTGAACCGCGGCGAGTATTGCATCTCCAAGGCCGCCCTCAGCATGACCGTGGCGCTCTATGCGCAGCGCCTGGCGGAGGTGGGCATCAAGGTCTTCGAGATCCGCCCCGGCATCATCCGCACCGACATGATCGCCAAGGTGGAAAAGGCGTACGACGAGAAGATCGCCGCCGGCCTGCTCCCGCAGCGCCGCATGGGCGAAGCGAGCGACGTCGCCAAAGCCGTCCGCGCCATCGCCGACGGGCTGCTGGATTACTCCACCGGCCAGATCCTCAACGTCGACGGCGGCTTCAGCCTGCGCAGCCTCTGAGTGGGATAAGCCTCCCGGCTTGTCCATCCGAGGGGAGTTCGGATTTGGACAGGCCGGGAGGCCTGTCCTACCTACCGGATCACCCACACGTCCAAATCCTGTTGCTGGTCGCGGCTTTCCTCCACCTGGAAGACGCGCGGACTCATGGTGTCGATATCGCCGGTCAACGGTGACTGGTATTCGAACGTGCTCACCAGGCGGTAAGTGCCGGGCGCCAGACCTACGAAGTTATATTGTCCCTGCATGTCGGTGCGGGTGGAGCGCAAATCGACCACGCGTTTGTGCGTCGTCTCGTCGTACGCCTCCAGGAAGACCGGCACGCCGCCCGCCGGTTCGTGAGCGCCCATCGTCACCGTGCCGTGCACCCCGCCGGGTTTATTCGAGACCACGAAGCGCACGCCGCAACTGCTGGTCACCGTGGTCTCATTCCAACCATCGGCGCGGCCGCTCTCGGAGCGCTCGCCCCTGCAACCGCGAAAACTGGTGGCTACATAAGCGCCGGATGGCGCCAGCATCAATTGCCATCTCCCCGGCAACACTTGCGCCGCACCGTTGTTGAGAGGCAGAGTCTCCACCGGCCCTTCGCCCGCCAGGTCGACCCGACGCGCCAGCACTTTGATGGCGCTCGTGTCCGTCACCTGCCCCCCTTGCGTGCTTTGAAAGTCGAAGCCCAGGCTGGCCATGGGCACCAGGACGATGAGCATTCTGGTCATGTCGTGTTCCAGCGCCAGCGGAAGGTACGCGCCATACGCCACCCCCCGCCGGTCGGGTTGCCCCTCGACGAAGATCTCGTAGGGGCCCGGCGCCTTGGAGAAAAACGAAAACGCGCCCGTAGTGTTGATCGATTCGCGGCCCACGTCGCTCGCCAGCGTCACGATCAGCGGCCCGCCCATCGAACTGGATACGTTTCCCGAGATGTTGAACAGCCTTCCGGGAAAGGGCCTGACCTTGACATTGCCAGTGTCCTGATCGAGCAGCGTGTCCACCATCCCGGCCTCATCCACACGCGCGGTTTCGCGGTAGAAGGTGGGCAGGTATCCGCCTTCCTCGTAGACGCGGCCCACCGTGCGCACCAGGTACGTGCCGGGGTCGAGCCCGGAGATGCGGTACATGCCGCGATCGTCGGCCTGCGCCTTCGCCAGCATGCGCGGCGGACGGGTGTTGCTCATGGCCACCACCTCGTGGTCCGGCAAGCCGACATCGTTTTCGTCCACGATGATGCCGGAAATCGAAGAGAAGCGCGCCAGGCGAATGCTCAGAAAGGTGGACTGGTCCTTGTCCAGCACCACGGGCTGGCCGGCCGCCCTCCAGTTCTTCTGACCGTACTGCGCCGGCATGAAGCCGCGCCGCGCGGCGTGGATCAGGTACCCGCCCGCCGGCAGGTCGACGAATTCGAACATGCCGTAGCTATTGGTGCGCACGGTCACGGTGGGGCCGGCGCCGCCGGGCAGCGGCTGGATGGAGACCAGGGTGCGCGCCAGCGACTTGCCGGTCTGGTTCTCCACCACGGACCCCTTGATGATGGCGGCCTGAAGCCCACCGCCCGCCAGCAAAAACACCAGCCATTTGCGCATAGATTCTGAGTGGATGACGCGCAATTCCGTCAAAGAGTGCAGGCGAATCGTGGGGCGGACCCCCGGGTCCTGGGGTCCCCTCTGGGGACGGTCCCCCTGGACCCGCTTCTCGCCGATTGATCAGACTCCGACGAATCTGAGATGCGTGATTCTTTGGAATCAACTACTTAGAGTGGTTGATTTGTCAGACTCTGACAAATTGCCGGCGGATGTCACAAACCGGGCGCGACCGGTGTCCAGGTATCCTGAACCTACGCAGCAAAGCGATTGACACCATGGCAGCTCCCGCGCGCCCGTTCGATTTCGGGCAGGAATGGCTGAGCACAAAGCGGCACCGTTCCCCCGGGGAAACTCGCCGGGGCGGCGGTTGGCGGCGAGTTTGCTCGCGGGCCGCCGTTCCCGGGTAAACTGAGCTTTGCGCGACTATGTCCTCCACACCGCAGTCCTCGTGGGTACCGCTGCCCTGGTGCTCACGGAACTGCTGAGCCCGTTCCACCTGCTGACCCGTTGGCCGCTCGGCGCGGCGTGGCTGCTCGCGGTGTTGGTGTGGGCTCGGCTGAGACCCCGCGCCGCTGTGCAGTGGCGCTTCCTTCCGCTCGAAACCGGCCTCGCCGTATTCACCCTGGCGATCGGCGGCATCGTCGCCCTGACCGCCATCCTCAGCCCGCCCAACAGCGCCGACGCCATGACCTATCACCTGCCGCGCGTCGTGTACTGGGCGCAATCCGGCAGCGTCGCCTTCTTCCCTACCCCGTACCTCAACCAGATCATGTTACAACCCCTGGCCGAGTACCTCATGCTGCACACCTACGTACTCACCGGCGGCGATCGACTAATCAACCTCATCGCCTTCGCCGCCTACGCCGGCAGCATCGTTGGCGTTTCGGCCATCGCCGCCGCCTTGGGCCTGAACACCCGCTCCCAGGCGTGGGCCGCGCTCTTTTGTGCCACGCTGCCCAACGCCATCCTGCAAGCTTCCGGCGCCAAGAACGATTTCCTGCTCGCCTTCTGGCTGGTCTGCGCGGTCTACTTTGCCGCCCGCCGCGACGCGCCGTACCTGGCTCTGTCGGCGGCTCTCGCCCTGGCCACCAAGGGTACCGCGTACCTCTTCCTGCCACCCGTGCTGCTCTACGCCGCCGCCGTGTTGCCGCGCCGGCAATTGGCCTGGATCGCCGCCGCCATCTGCCTTCTCAACGGACCGCAGTACGCGCGCAATCTGCAACTCTCGGGTTCGCCGCTGGGCTTCGATTCCGCGCAAGCCAACGGAGTTTTCCGCTGGCGCAACGAACACCTCACGTGGAAGCCCGCCGTCTCTAACGCTCTGCGCCATACCTCCGAACAACTGGGCGCGCGCAGTCCCCGCTGGAACCAGTCGGTCTACGACGTGGTGGTGCGGATTCACCGCGCGCTCGGGATCGACCCGCAGGATCGCGACACCACCTGGCCCGGCGCCCGCTACGCGCCGCCGCTGAATGCCAACCACGAAGCCAACGCCAACAACCGCTGGCACCTGCTGCTGATCGTCGCCGCCGCGGTTTTCGCATTAGGGACCCGCAACCGGCAATGGACGCTGTACGCCGCCGCCCTCGTCGCCGCCTTCCTGCTGTTCTGCCTGTACCTGAAGTGGCAGCCCTTCCTGGCGCGCCTGGAGTTACCGCTCTTCGTGCTGGGCGCGCCCTTGGCCGCTCTCCTGGTGGAGAAACTCCGCTATCCGGCGGCGGCCGTGATCCTCGCGCTCTTCCTGGTGAACAACGCGCGGCCCGTCCTTTTCGAAAACTGGACGCGTCCGCTCAAGGGGCCGCTCAGCCTGTGGGTCACCGCCCGCGACGCCAACTATTTCTCCGACATGGGCCAGTGGAACAACCGCCCCTCGTATCTGGAATCGGTGGACCGCACGGCGCGGTCCGGCTGCACCCGGGTCGGTCTCGACACCAGCGAGAACCAGGTGGAGTACCCCTTCCTGGCGCTGCTCCGCGAGCGCAACCCAAGAGTCCGCTTCGTGCATACCGGCGTGGCCAACCCGTCGGCGCGCTACGCGGCCGCCGGCGCCCCGCTTCCCTGCGCGGTGCTGTGCCCCGACTGCATCGCCAACCAGCAGAAGATCGCGCTCTACAAGGATATCGGCCCGCCCATCGAGATCGGGCGCTTCCTGCTGTTTCTGGCGAAATGAGAAAGCAACTTATGCCACGCCCACGAATTTCTCTTTGCGCGTGCCGCAGATCGGGCAGGTATCCGGCGGCGTACCGAACTCGATATTTCCGCAGACCGGACACAAGTAAAAGCCCGCTTCGGCCAGGTCTTTGCCTTGCTCCACGGCCTCTAACGCGCGTTTGTACAACTCGGCGTGCACGGCCTCGGCTTTCATCGCGTACCCGAACATGAACCTCGCCCGGTGTCCTTCGGACTCCGCCTCGGCGAGCATGGGGGGATACATGGTGGTGAACTCGTAAGTCTCGCCCGCGATCGCCGCCTTCAGGTTGTCGAGCGTCGAAGCCACGCCGTCCATGGATCTGAAGTGGCCCTGCGCGTGAACCACCTCCGCCTCGGCGGCGGTACGAAACAGACGGGCGACATTCGGCAGACCGTCCTGCTCCGCCTTGCGGGCAAACGCCCGGTATTTCTGGCTGGCCTGGCTCTCGCCGGCGAACGCTTCGCTCAGATTCGTGCTGGTGCTCATGGAGTCTCCTCTCGCTTCCTGCGTAAAGAACAAGTTTATCAGGCCCGTATATCGGAAAGCGCAAACCGCCTGGGATGAGGGTGCGTAACCGCTCCCTCAGACGCTGTGAAAGAATCGGTTGGCAGGCGGACCCAGAGGGTACCCGTCTGTCCCACCTCTTTCATCTCCCGCTCAGACACCGGTACGCCCGCCGCGCCACAATCAATTCCTCGTTGGTACCGAGCGCCAGCACCGTCACCCGCGCTCCGTCCGCCGATACCACCCGATCCCCGTTGCCCGCGTTTTTCGCGTCATCCAGTTCGATCCCCAGGAACTCCAGCCCCGCGCAGCACTTCTCCCGCAGCCGCGCCGAATTCTCCCCGATCCCGCCCGTGAACGCCACCGCCTCGACGCCGCCCATCGCCGCCGCATACGCGCCAATCGTCTTCTTCACCTGGTACACGAACACGTCCAGCGCCAGCGCCGCCCGCTCCGTCCCCGCCGCTTCCAGATCGCGCACGTCGCCGCCTTCCACCCCCGAAAGTCCCGCCAGCCCTCCGCCCTTGGCCAGTTGCCGGCGTACTTCTTCCGCGCTCCACCCGTGACGATCCATCATGTAGAGCACCGCGAACACGTCCAGATCGCCGTGCCGCGTGGCGTTCTCCAGTCCCGATTGCGGCGAGAACCCCATCGTGGTATCCACACTCCGCCCGAGCGCGATCGCGCACATCGACGAACTCCCGCCCAGATGGCAGCTCACCAGCTTCACCTGCCGCCCCAGCATCGCCGCCACGCGCTCGCCGATATACCGATGCGATGCGCCGTGGAAGCCGTACTTCACCACGCCGTCTTCCAGCCACCCCCCCGGCACGCCGTAGCGCCGCGCGTATTCCGGCATGGTCGCGTGGAACTCCGGCTCGAACGCCGCCACAATCGGCACTCCCGGCATGGCCTGCTGGAAGGCTTCGATCGCCGACAGGTAGATCGCGTTGTGCGCCGGCGCCGCCGGCAGGAACTGCCGCATCGCCGCCGTCACCTCATCGTCCACCACAAACGTCCCGCGATACCTGGGACCGGCATGCACCGCTTTCAGCGCCACGGCGTCGATCGCCGTGGCGCCCGTCGAGATCTGCGCGATCGCCTCCCGGTAATTCGTCACGCGCTCCAGGCGCCCTTTGGCCAGCACCGTCTCCGACGGCATTTCCAGAATCTGATACTTGAGCGAAGTCGATCCCAGGTTCGGTATGAGTAGGTTCACTTGATTCCCTTGTATTAAACGTGGCATAAGGCTCCGCCTTGTGCATCCGAGCGAAGCTCGGACTCAGTAGATCAGTCCGAGCTGCTTCAAGCTGGCCGCCGGTTCCTCGCCATCGAATTTCACCAGCGCCGCCCTCTGCCGCCCGTTCTCTATAACGACTCCCGCCGGCACTCCCGCGTACGGGAATACCGCCTTCAGCTTGTCCCGGTCCGTGGTAATCGCCATGTGGAATCCAGTGTCCTCGATGAACTGCGTGGCGAACTGCCCCTGGCTGATCGGCACGCCCACCACGCGCGTATCGCCCCAGTGCAGTTTCGACATCCGCTGCGCCGATTCGAAGCAGTGCATGCACGCCGGGTCGAAGTAGAACAGAAAGACCTTGCCGTGCTCTAGCCGGTAGGGCCGTCCGTCCACCAGGATGCTCGCTGGCGCCTTCGTCCCCCTCTCCCGTGCCGCACCCACCCCGTAGGACACCCCCGCGAATACCGTCACCGCCGCCAGAATCAGCGCCACCGCCCGCAATCCTTGCGGACGCCGCGATCCCCGCCCCGCGAAAAATGCCAGCAGCAGCAGCACACCGTCGCCCACGAAGAACTCCGGACCCACCACCCGCTTCAGCCACGGAATGCAACTGCAATCCGCGCCCCGCAGGGTGCCGTACTGGATGGCGAAGTATCCCAGAAACGCCACGAGCAGCGCCCCCAGCACCAGCGCTCCCCAGCGCCGCAACCGCGGCACCACGATCATGACCGCGCCTACCGTTTCCACGATTCCGAAGAACAGCGCCGCCGCCAGGCCCAACGATTCCGGCACCTTGGCTTGCACCATGCGCACCGCGGCGCCCTGCACGTCGGTGATCTTCCAAAGCCCGGAGAGCAGGAACAGAGCGCACAGCACCACCGACGAAATCCAGCTCAGCCCGATCTTCCAGCCTGGCGCGTCCATCCGGACAAGCCCCAGGCCCGGCTGTGCCATACTGTCGTTCATGGACCTCATTGTACCCCTCCGGCCCATCCCTAAGGTGCCATGACCGCCCTTGCCTGCGTCGTCCTGCTGGCCGCCTCCACCAGCGTCGAACTGGTGGACGAGGTGTACCAGATCGCCCCCGCCGAGTGGAAGTATGTCGAGGTCAACTTGCGCCAGAACCCCGCGCTCGTGGCCGCCAGCTTTGATGTGCAGGCCGGTTCCGAGAAGGTCCGATTGGCTCTCATGACTCGCGCCGATCTCGAAAACCTGCGCGCCGATCTCCCCCACGGTCTTCTGGCCGTCACCCCGATCGCCAAATCCGGCGCGCTCGCCTTCCGCGTCCGCCAGCCCGGCGACTACGTCCTGGTGGTGGACAACCGTGCCAGTAAGGCGCAGCCCGCCGCGGTCCACCTGCGCATCGCCCTGGATTTCGCCCGCCCTTCCGGCCCCGATGTCACCCGCCTCGCCCCCCAACGCCAGCTCACCGTAATCGTCCTGGCCTTCGCCTTTTTCTTCGGAGTCGTGACCTACTCGGCACGAAAGCTCCTGCGCGCCGCCAAACGAACCTGACGGCTCCGCTCCGTGGAGCGGCCTTGCAGGCTGGGGTGCCCTCTGGGCCGCCCCCATTCGTGTGGGCATGCTTCCTCCGCGCCTCCACGGCAGTTAGCGAAATCTGCCGTGGTTGGGTCTATGCTGGGACCATGGAAACCTACACCACGCGTCTCGAAAAGTCCGGGCGGATTTTAGTTCCGGCGACGGTCCGGCGACGTCTGGGTCTTGCAGAGGGTTCGCAAGTCGTGGTGAAAGTGGAACCATCCGGGACACTCGAAATTACGTCCCGATTTCAAGCCCTGGCCAAGGTGCGTGAGGAAACCCGCAAGTACATCCCGGCCGGCCGGGATCTGGTGGAGGAACTGATTCGGGACCGTCGAGCGGAAGTCGGATGAAGCTGATGTCATTGGCGAAAAGCGGGTCCAGGGGGACCCGCGCGGACCATGGGGTCCGCCCCACAAGTCCTGCGCGGTGCTTTCACAGCTTCTGACGCGCGGCTCCGATCCATACGTCCCAGCGTGACCGATTTGTCAGACTCTGACAAATTTGAGGTGCGTGTGTCCTTGGAATCAGGTACTTGCAGAGGCCGATTTGTCAGACTCTGACAAATTCGGCCAAGAGGTCAGGCGTCCCCGCCTACTCCGCCAGCGCTTCCCGCGCCGCCGCGATGGTCTTCTCGATATCCTCTTCGGTGTGCGCCGCGCTCACAAACGCCGCCTCGAATTGCGAAGGCGCCAGGTACACGCTCGCGTCCAGCATCCGCCGGAAGAACCGTCCGAAGCGCGCCGTGTCGCATCTCTTCGCCGATTCCCAATCCGTCACCGGCCCGTCGGTGAAGAAGAACGTGAACATCGAGCCCACGCGATTCACCGTGACTCCCTCCGGCGCCGACGCCGCCAGCTTCGCCGCCCGCGCCTCCAACTGGAGATACACCTCCGGGTGCGCCTTCAGGTGCCGCAGCATCGCCAGACCCGCCGCCACCGCCAGCGGATTTCCCGATAGCGTCCCCGCCTGATAGATCGGCCCCGCCGGCGCCACCATGCTCATGATGTCGCGCCGCCCGCCGTATGCCCCCACCGGCAGCCCGCCGCCGATCACCTTGCCCAGCGTCGTCAGATCCGGCCGGATGCCGTACCTCGCCTGCGCCCCGCCGAACGCCACCCGGAACCCCGTCATCACTTCGTCGAAGATCAACAGCGCCCCGTACCGCGCGGTGATCTCGCGCATGCCTTCCAGGTAGCCGGCCAGGGGCGGCACGCACCCCATGTTGCCCACCACCGGCTCCACAATCACCGCCGCGATCCGCTCCCCATGCGCGCGGAACGCCTCTTCCAGAGCCTCTAGCGAATTGTAGGGCAGGGCAATCGTGGTATCCGCGAACGCCTTCGGCACGCCCTGCGTATCCGCGATCCCCAGCGTCGCCAGGCCCGACCCCGCCTTGACCAGCAGCGAATCCACATGACCGTGATAGCAGCCCTCGAACTTGACGATCAGGTCGCGCCCCGTGAACCCGCGCGCCACCCGGATGGCCGACATGGTCGCCTCCGTGCCCGAATTCACCAGCCGCACCATCTCGATCGAGGGCACCGCGTCACAGATCGCGTCCGCCAGGTCGATCTCCTGCTCCGTCGGCGCGCCGAAACTGGTGCCGATCTCTAGCGCCTTCCCGAGCGCCGCCAGGATCTCCGGATGCCGGTGCCCCAACAGCAGCGGCCCCCACGATCCCACGTAGTCGATGTACTCGTTCCCGTCCACGTCGAACAAGTGCGAGCCTTCGCCGCGCGCGATGAATACCGGATGTCCCCCCACGCCGCGGAATGCCCGCACCGGCGAGTTCACCCCGCCCGGAATCTTCTCCACCGCACGGCGAAACAGTTCTTCCGATTTGGTATGTGTCATAAGTAGGACAGGCCTCCTGGCCTGTCGTTCCGATCGCCGAACGCACTTG
>Ga0208079_1000871_pt1 | contig 16379 bp, 19 predicted proteins | sample NGESurdeep092012_5_FD_184474 | JGI IMG/M metagenome (GOLD analysis project Ga0208079, IMG submission 184474) | Arctic peat soil microbial communities from Barrow, Alaska - NGEE Surface sample 210-2 deep-092012 (SPAdes) | ecosystem: Environmental > Terrestrial > Soil > Wetlands > Peat ... | reverse complement strand
ACGCGCGATGTGGTTCAAGCTCGCGGAGCGCGGATGGTCACCAGACGATTGGCAGGCATGGTTCCTTCGCGTCGTGCTCGACGCCACCCGCACACACGCCACCAAGGGTTGACATGGTGCCGACAGCCGAGAACCGTTGCCAACTCTCGCCCGAAGCACTCACCGCGCACCGCCGGAAGCGCACTCGTCCTCTGCGCCGCCGGTCAGAAGCTTGTCGACCCAAGCCGACAGGCATGCGTGCTTACACCCGCTCGCTAGCGGCTAGCTGACCGCAGGCGCCGTCGATCTCGCGGCCGCGCGTGTCCCGTACCGTCACGGGCACTCCGTGATCGGCGAGGCGGCGTACGAACTCGGCCTCGTCCTCGGGACGTGACGCGGTCCACTTCGAGCCCGGCGTGGGGTTGAGCGGGATGAGGTTGACGTGTACCCAGCCCCAGTCGCCGCGCGCCTGGAGCACCTTCGCGAGCCGGTCGGCGCGCCAGGCCTGGTCGTTGATGTCGCGGATGAGCGCGTACTCAATGGACACGCGCCGCTTCGTCTTCTCTGCGTACCGCCACGCCGCATCGACGACCTCGTCGACCTTGTGACGGGTGTTGATCGGTACCAGAGTGTCGCGGAGCTCATCGTCGGGCGCATGCAGCGAAACCGCCAGCGTGACCGGAATCCCTGAGTCCGCCAGCTGCTCGATCCGCGGTACGAGCCCGACCGTCGACACCGTGACGCCGCGCGCGGAGATCCCGAGACCGTCGGGCTCGGGCGAGGTGATCCCTCGTACAGCCCGCATCACGGCGTTGAAGTTGGCCAGCGGTTCGCCCATGCCCATGAAGACGACGTTGTTGAGCCGGCCGGGGCCACCGGGCAGACCTCCCGCGGCCAGCGTCGCGCAGGCGGCGCGTACCTGGTCCACAATCTCGGCCGTGCTCAGGTTGCGCTGCAGCCCGCCTTGGCCGGTCGCGCAGAACGGGCACGCCATGCCGCAGCCAGCCTGGGACGAGACGCACAGCGTCGACCTCACTCCGTGCGATCCGGGGGTGCCGTCGTGCCGGAGCCCGTACCGCATGAGCACCGACTCCACGAGCGTGCCGTCGTGGAGCTTCCACAGCGTCTTGACCGTGGCGCCGCCGTCGCACGAGACGTCGCGGACGTGGCTGAGGAGCGGCGGGAACAACGCGTCCCGGATCGGCTCGCGGTGTGCGAGAGGGAGATCGGTCCAGGTCAGCGGGTCGGCGCTGAAACCGGCGTAGTAGTGGGTGGACAGCTGCTTGGCACGGAATGCCGGCAGACCGAGCTCGGAAACCGCTGACGCCCGCTCGTCCGGCGCGAGGTCGGCGAAATGCCGTGGCGGCTTGCCGCGACGCGGGGCCGCGAACGTCAACGGCAGCGGACCCTGGTCAGGCATTCGGCACCAGCAGGTGCAGCAGCAGCCACGCGATCGGGGCGCTGTACAAGATGGAGTCGATGCGATCGAGGACGCCACCGTGACCGGGGAGGAAGCCGCTCATGTCCTTGATCCCGAGGTCGCGCTTGATGAGGGACTCGACGAGGTCACCGACCGTACCGACAAGGACCACGACGAGGCCGAACACGAGGGCCGCCCAGAGCGGCGCTCCGAGGAGCAGGTGGACCGTCACCCAGCCCATGGCGAGTCCCAGGACCACCGAGCCGCCGAGTCCTTCCCAGGTCTTCTTCGGGGAGATCACGGGCGCCAGTTGGTGTCTGCCAAGCAGCACGCCCGCCACGTAGCCGCCGACGTCGCCGGCCACGACGCACAGGATCATGGCGACGATGCGCAGCGTGCCGTGCGACTCGCCGACAGCAAGCAGGAGGAAGGAGCCCATCAAGGGCACGTACGCGATCGAGAGAAGGCTGGCCGCCGCGTCCCTCACGTAGTGGACAGGGCCACCTCGCAGGCGCCAGCCGAGTGCCACAGCTGCCGTGAGCGCCAGCGGCGCCATCACGAACAGGACGGCGTCCTCTGCCGACCTCCCGGCCGAGAAGTACGCGCCGAGCGCCGTCAGGGCGCCACCCACGGTGATGGGGACCACGGCCGACGTGCCCCGGTCGTGGGTCTGCAGGGCTCGGTGCAGCTCGATGGACCCGAGGACGATGGCGATGATGACGAGTGCGACGAAGCCGGGCACGAAGAACAGCATGGACAGCACCACCCAGGCGATGAGCAGAACGCCTACGGCGATAGCGGCAGGGAGGTTCCGGCCGGCTTTGGCGTTGACCCGGTCCACCGCCTCCCTGGCTTCGTCCAGGGGGGAATGCTCGTCCCTCGTCCGCTCCACCTGGTTCAGAGCTCGAGGAGCTCTGCCTCCTTGTGCTTGAGCAGCTCGTCGACAGAGTCGGTGTGCTTCTTCGTCACCTGGTCCAGATGCTTCTCGGCCCGGGAGGCGTCGTCCTCGGACACGTCGTGGTCCTTGACCAGCTTGTGGATGGTGTCGAGGGCGTGGCGGCGGGTGTTCCGGATGGCTACTCGCCCCTCTTCGGCCTTCGACTTGGCGACCTTCGTGTACTCCTTGCGCCGCTCTTCAGTGAGCACCGGCAAGACGCACCGGATCGTGTGGCCGTCGTTGGACGGGTTCACGCCGAGATCGGAGTCGCGGATCGCCCGCTCTGTGGCGGCCATGGAGCCCTGGTCGTACGGCGTGATGAGGATCGTGCGCGCCTCAGGCACCTGGAACGAGGCCAGCTGCTGGAGCGGCGTCGGGGTGCCGTAGTACTCGACCACGATCTTGCTGAACATGGCCGGGTGCGCACGGCCGGTACGGATCGCCGCGAACTCCTCACGAGCGAACTCGACGGCGTGGTCCATCTTGTGGTCGGCGTCGCTAACGATGTCGGCGGTCGTCACTTCAGGTCCCTTCGGGTGGTGATGTTCGAACGGTACTGCACCTCAGACGTGGACGAAGGTGCCGATCGGCTCCCCCGCTACGGCCCGGGCGATGTTGCCTGGCTCGTCGAGGTTGAACACGAGCATGGAGAGGTGGTTGTCACGGGCGAGGCTCATGGCGGTGGCGTCAGCCACCTTGAGGTCCTTCGCGAGGTACTCGTCGTAGGTCAGGTCGGTGTAGCGCTTGGCATTGGGGTTCTTGCGCGGGTCGTCGTCGTACACCCCGTCGACCCCCTGCTTCGCCAAGAGGATGATCTCGCAGCCGACCTCGAGCGCGCGCTGCGCGGCCACGGTGTCGGTCGAGAAGAACGGCATCCCCGAGCCGGCGCCGAAGATGACGACGCGGCCCTTCTCCATGTGCCGCACGGCGCGGCGCGGGATGTACGGTTCGGCGACCTGGCCCATGGCGATCGCCGTCTGGACGCGGGTCTCGACGCCTGCCTTCTCGCAGAAGTCCTGGAGCGCGAGGCAGTTCATGACGGTGCCGAGCATGCCCATGTAGTCGGCGCGTGGCCGCTCCATGCCGCGCTGCTGCAGCTCCACGCCGCGGAAGAAGTTGCCTCCGCCGACGACGATCGCCACCTGGACACCGCTGTGTGCGACCTCGGCGATCTGTGCGGCGATCGAGCCCACGACGTCGGGATCGACGCCGAGTTGGCCGCCGCCGAAGGCCTCACCGGACAGTTTGAGCAGGACCCTTTTGTACGCCATTCGTCCCACTCCTCGTGTCGCGTCCTATGCCGCTCTGGTCATGAACGTGCGCCGCTACCCCAAGGGGTAACGGCGCACGTCACTCTACCGGCCAGTGGCCGGCCAGTTGGATCAGGACCCCGCAGCGAAGCGTACGAATCGGGTGATCTCGATGCCCTTGCTCTTGAGAAGAGCCCCGACGGACTGCTTGTCGTCGGAGATCGACGGCTGGTCGAGCAGGCAGTAGTCCTTGTAGAACGCGCCCACGCGGCCCTCGACGATGCGTCCGATGGCAGCCTCGGGCTTGCCCTCCTCGCGTGCCGTCGCCTCGGCGATGCGGGTCTCGTTGGCCACGACGTCCGCCGGGACGTCGGCCCGTGTGAGGTACTGCGGCGACATCGATGCGATCTGCAGAGCAATGTTGTGAGCAGCAGCCTCGTCGGCACCGACGAACTCCACGAGCACGCCGACCTGCGGCGGTAGGTCCTTGGAGCGCTGGTGAAGGTACGAGTGGGTCGTGCCGTCGAAACGTGCCACGGCGACGAGCTCGATCTTCTCGCCGATCTTGGCCGCGATCGTCGAGACGGCCTCGGCCACGGTCTCGCCGGAGGCGAGCGTGACGCCCTGTGCGGAGGAGACCGAGTCAACACCGGCCTTGTCGACAGCGATGACGATCTGCTCGGCGAGCGAGACGAACTCGTCGTTCTTGGCGACGAAGTCGGTCTCAGCGCCGAGCTGGATGAGCGCCGAGCCGGCGGCCGCCACGATGCCGTTGGAGGCATCGCGGTCGGAACGCTTGGCCAGCTTCGCGGCACCGGTGATCCGGAGCAGCTCGGCGGCCTTGACGAAGTCGCCATCGGCCTCAGTGAGTGCCTTCTTAGCGTCCATCATCCCGGCCCCGGTCTGGTCCCGGAGCTTCTTCACATCGGCAGCAGTGATTGCCATGTCAGGTGTACGTCCTTGTGTTGGTCTGGTTGGTGATCAGTTGGCGGTGTCCGCCGCAGTCTCGTCGGCGACGGCCTCGTCGGCGACGGCCTCGTCGGCGACGGGCTCGTCGGCGACAACAGCCTTGGGCACGACAACAGCCTTGGGCACGACGGCAGCCTTGGGCTTCGCGGGGACGACCGGCTTCGCGGCCTCGACTGCGGGCTCCTCGGCGACGACAGGCTCGTCAGCGACGACAGCGGGCTCCTCGGCGGGGGGCTCCTCGGCGGCGACAGGCTCGTCAGCGACGACAGCGGGCTCCTCGGCGGGGGGCTCCTCGGCGGCGACAGGCTCGTCAACGACGACAGCGGGCTCCTCGGCGACGACAGCCTCAGCGGCCTCGACGACCGGCTCGTCAACGACGACAGGCTCGTCAGCGACGACAAGCTCCGCCTCGGCAGGGGGCTCCTCGGCGACGGCAGGCTCGCCTTCGACGGTCTCAGCCGTAGCAGCCTCAGCCTTGCCCAGGAGCTCGCGCTCCCAGTCGGGCATGGGCTCGGAGACGGCCTCTTCGCCCGTCTGAGCGACGGCGGAGCGCGACATCAGGCCATCGGCGACAGCGTCGGCGATCACGCGGGTGAGCAGGCCCACCGAGCGGATGGCGTCGTCGTTGCCCGGGATGGGCCAGTCGACCTCGTCCGGGTCACAGTTGGTGTCGAGGATCCCGATGATCGGGATGTGCAGCTTGCGCGCCTCGTCGACCGCGAGGTGCTCCTTCTTGGTGTCGACGATCCAGACGGCCTGCGGGACGCGGGTCATGTCACGGATGCCGCCGAGGGTCTTGGAGAGCTTGTCCTTCTCGCGACGGAGGCCCAGGAGCTCCTTCTTCGTCAGGCCGGAGGCCGCGACGTCGTCGAAGTCCATCGACTCCAGTTCCTTCAGCTTCTGGATCCGCTTCACCATGGTGTGGAAGTTCGTGAGCATGCCGCCCAGCCAACGCTGGTTCACGTAGGGCATCCCGACGCGGGTCGCCTGCTCGGCGACGGCCTCTTGCGCCTGCTTCTTGGTGCCGACGAAGAGAACCTGGCCACCCTTGCCCACGATGTCCTTGATGAAGGCGTACGCCTGATCGATGTAGGTCAGCGACTGGTGCAGGTCGATGATGTAGATGCCGTTGCGCTCAGTGAGGATGAACCGCTTCATCTTGGGGTTCCAGCGACGGGTCTGGTGTCCGAAGTGGACGCCGCTCTCGAGGAGCTGGCGGGCGGTAACAACGGCCATGGCCGTGTCCTTTCTGTGCGAGCGGGGATACTGCCCCGTCGCGAGGTTTCACCGGCGCCGAGCCATTCGGTGCCGCCTGATGCCGACGTCCGGCCTCGCCCGGCTTCCCGGGACCCTGAGACCGTGACCCACACGTTGAGGTGAGTCGGCATGCGATAGTCGATCGGCACGAACCGATCGCCGCGGGCATTCTACGGCTACGGACTCCCCGAACCCAACTCGGAGCTCGGGTGGCTGCTGCGGTTTGTCCACAGGGGCGGACGCTGTCCACAGCTCGCAGGTCCGGTGACGAATCGGCGGCTGCGTGCCCATTGTCAATGTATGAGGACCTTTCCAAGGATCGCACTAGCCATGGTGGCGGCCTTCGCGCTGGCCTGCGCCCCTATCGCCGCCTCGGCCGCACCCTCGCTCCCGTCGGGCAGCAAGCCGATCCCGGGGGCCGTGATCACGCGGTTCGACCCGCCTGAGGTGAGCTGGGACTCCGGTCACCGGGGGGTCGATCTCGCGGGCACTCCGGGCGAGATCGTGTCCGCCGCGGCCGACGGCACGGTGACGTACGCGGGCGTCCTCGCGGGACGCGGTGTCGTGGTCGTGGACCACGGGGCTGTGAGGACCACGTACGAGCCGGTGGCCGCCACGGTCGCGGTAGGCGACGTGGTGAGCCGTGGGCAGCCGATCGGCCGCCTGGAGGCCGGCCACGCCTCCTGCCCAGGCACGACGTGCCTGCACTGGGCGCTGCGGGAGGGCGACGCCTACCTCGACCCGCTCCTGCTGCTCGGCCCATCCATCCGGCTGCTGCCGGCATCGGCGTCCCCGGTGCCGCAGACCGCGGCGGGGGCAGGATTCGTCGGGGCCGCGACAGGGTTGGCCCTTGTCATGCCGGCGACAGGGCCGGTGACGTCGCCGTACGGGATGCGTCGCCACCCGATCACAGGGGTCTGGAAGCTCCATGACGGTACGGACTTCGGCGCGTCGTGCGGCAGCCCGATCCGAGCCGCGGCGGAGGGGATCGTGGTGTCGGTGACGTCGTCGAGCTCGTACGGCAACCGGCTCATCATCGATCACGGCACCGGCGTGTCGGGACATCTCATGACCTCGTACAACCACGCCCAGCGGTACTCCGTGGGTGTGGGTGACCGCGTTGCGGCCGGCCAGCTGATCGGCTCGGTCGGCAGCACGGGACTCGCCACCGGCTGCCACCTGCATTTCCAGGTGTGGCGCGACGGGACTCTGATCAACCCGATGACGGTGCTCTTGTGACGGGGATCGAACGCCTAGGCGAGACGCATGTGACCTTGGCCGGAGCGTCGGCTTGCGCCGGGGACCGGTCGGACGGACCCTGGCCGGGTGAGCACCGGCCCCGATACCGACGACCGCACGGTCGCGTCCGGGCTCCCCCGGGCCGAGGATGCGGCACCGTCGGTGCTCGGCGACGTCATCGCGGCCTACCTCGGTCACCTGACCAACCGGCGGGTCTCGACGCACACGCTGCGTGCGTACGGGGGCGACTTGTCCGCGTTGGACGCGTGGCTGGTCGAGCACGGCTACAGCCGTGCCGAGGACGTGGACCTGCGGGCTCTACGGTCCTGGCTCGGCAGCCTGGCGGTCGCGGGGGCCGAGCGGACGTCCCTGGCGAGACGTGCCGCGTCTGTACGGGGCTGCTTCTCCTGGGCCCACGCCCAGGGCCTGCTGCCTTCCGATCCGGCGCTGTCGTTGCGATCGCCACGGCCTGCGAAGCGGCTGCCCGAGACGCTCAGCCAGGCGGAGACGTTCGAGATGCTGAGGGCTGCGATCGCGGTGGCCGGCGAGAACGACTCGGCATGCGGGGTGCGCGATGTCGCGATCCTCGAGCTGTTGTACGCGAGTGGCATCCGGGTGTCGGAGCTGTGCGGACTGGATATCGGCGCGATAGACGACGCGCGCCAGACCGTACGTGTCCTGGGCAAGGGCGACAAGGAGCGGGTCGTACCGATCGGGACGCCCGCCCGTAGGGCCCTCGACCGCTGGTGCGCGCGACGAGGAGAGCTCGTGACCCCGCGCTCGGGGTCGGCGCTGTTCCTCGGCGAGCGTCTCGGCGATCGCATCGACCAGCGGATCGTGCGACGCATCGTTCACCGTGCCGTCGGGCTGGTCGACGGGGCGCCCGACATCGGGCCACACGGGCTGCGGCACGCCATGGCCACCCACCTGCTCGAGGGCGGTGCGGACCTGCGCACCGTCCAGGAGCTGCTCGGGCATGCCTCGCTCGCGACGACCCAGGTGTACACGCATGTGAGCGGCGAACGGCTCCGTACGGCCTTCGCTCAGGCCCATCCGAGAGCCTGATCCGACAACTATTGCCCCACGGGTTTCGCGGACGGATACTGGCGACGTGCAGTACGTACTGCTCGTTCTGGTGCTCGCCATCATCGCCACGTCGATCTACGCGTGGATGAAGATGACGGGCGGCGACGATGGAGTCGCTGACGCCGAACTGGTCGACATCAGCGATGCTTTCGACCTGCCCGCACCCCATGAATGGGCTGCCCGCCACGCGGTGATGACGGTCGTGTCGCGGCACATCCCGCTGATCTCGATGCAAAGGGGCCCACACATCGGCCAGTCATGGCTGCATTACGCGGACGGGACCGAGCTGCTGGTGGAGGAGCGTGTCCTGGGACCGCTGGGGTTCCTCGCGGTCGACCTCGCCCTGCACGGACCGACGCCCAAGCTCTCCATCAACCCACGAGCCGACGACTGCTGGGTGTCCGTCGGCCGGAAGGACACTCGACTTCGCCTGCTCGACGGACGTCATCCGCAGACCCTCGTCGACATCTGAGGCGGCGCGGTTCACTATCCTGTCGCGAGCCGCCCGATGCGGGCGGCGGCGAGAGGGAGGCCATGAACGTCGAGGAACTCATGACGGGCGGCTCGGTGCTGCCGATGACACGGTGGGGCGAGCCAGTCATGCACGCTCGGACGACCCCGGTGACTGTCTTCGACGAGGACTTGGCCACGCTTGCCCGGGACATGTTCGCGACGATGAACGCGTCCCAGGGTGTGGGCCTGGCAGCGACCCAGGTCGGCCGTGACATGTCGATGTTCATCTTCTGCTGCCCCGACGAGGACGATGTCGTGCATGCCGGCGTCGTGTGCAACCCAGTGGTGATCCTGCCCGAGGGCAACGAGCGCAACCTGGAAGAGTCGGAGGAAGGGTGCCTCTCGTTCCCCGGCGCGTACGAGATGCTCGCCCGGCCCGACAAGGCCGTCTGCCGCGGCCAGGACGTTGAGGGCGACCTGATCGAGATCGAGGGGACCGGCCTTCTGGCCCGCTGCCTCCAGCACGAGACCGACCACCTGTCCGGGATCGTCTTCGGAGACCGTCTCAACGGCAAGCGGCGCCGCTCTCTGCGCAAGAAGGCCGAGGAGATGGCGTACCGCTATCCCGCCGACTGGCCCATCTCCGAGAAGCTTCCGTTCGACCCCGAGCAGCACCGCGAGTCCTCGTCACCTGCGTAACGCGTAGCAGGCGACCGCGGCTGCGGCCGCGACGTTGAGCGAGTCCACCCCCGCAGCCATCGGGATCGTCACCACGGTGTCCGCACCGCTCACCCAGGCATCGCTGAGCCCGCGTCCCTCTGTGCCGAGAAGTACAGCCAGCCTGGAGTCCCGGCCGCCGTGCCGGGCGGCGACCTCGCCCAGAGACTCCGCCTCGTCGCGCAGCGCCAGCGCCACCACCTCGTACCCAGCCGCCTTCAGAACGGCCGGGACCGCCTCGTCGTCTTTCGCCCGCGCCCAGGGCAGGCTCAACACGACGCCCATGCTCGACTTCACCGCGCGTCGGTAGAGCGGATCCGCCGATCGGCTGCTGAGCAGCAGGCCGTCCCACCCCAGGGCCAGCGTCGACCGGGCGATGGCTCCGAGGTTGGCGTGATCTACCAGGTCCTCCACGACCACGAGCCGCCTGCATCGCGCGACGAGCGAGGCCACGTCGTACCGCTCCTCCCGCTCGTACGCGGCAAGCGCACCGCGGTGCACATGGAATCCGGTCAGCGACTCGACCACGCCCGCCTCCGCGACGTACACGGGCACGTCGAACCGGGACCACACGTCGCGTAGCGAATCCACCCACCGAGGCGCGAGGAGGAAGGAGCGGGGTACGTATCCAGCCTCGGCGGCACGCCGTACGACCAGCTCGCCCTCGGCGATGAACGCACTCCCCCGGCGTCGCAGCGTGGACTCGCGAAGCCCTGTGTAGTCACGCAGGCGCGGATCAGCCGGGTCGGTGAAGCTCACCACCGGTTGGTCGGGGTCCCAGTCCGTCACGCGCGGCACCATATCCTGGCCGCCAGAGAGGAGACCGATGTCCTGGCTACGACGGCTGCGACCGGACGGCTTCCTGCTCGCCATCGTGACCTCCGCGGTCCTCGCTTCCTTCTTCCCCGCGCGCGGATTCGGCATGACGCTGCTGCACGGCGCGTCGAACGTCGCGATCTTCCTGCTGTTCTTCCTCTACGGGGCCCGCATCGCTCCCCGTGAGGCGTTGCGCGGCCTCGCCCACTGGCGGCTCCACCTGACGATCCTGGCGTTCACGTTCGTGCTGTTCCCGCTCATCGGGCTCGCGCTCCGGCCGCTCTCCGGCACGTGGTTGTCACCGCAGCTGTACTCCGGGCTGCTCTACCTGTGCCTGATCCCGTCGACCGTTCAGTCCTCGATCGCGTTCACCTCGATTGCCCGGGGCAACGTGGCGGGGGCCATCGTCAGCGCCTCAGCCTCGAACCTGCTCGGCGTGTTCGTCACACCCGCCCTGGTCGTCCTGGTGATGGCGGGAGCCAATGGTCGCGTCGGCCTCGGTCAGATCGGCGACATCGTCGTACAGCTCCTGCTGCCGTTCGTCCTGGGCCAACTGTCGCAACGCTGGACAGCCCGTTTCGTCAAGACCCACAACGCGCCCCTCAAGCTCGTCGATCGCGGAGTGGTCGTGCTCGTCGTCTACACGGCGTTCTCGCAGGGCATGTCCGAGCACATGTGGTCGCAGGTCACCGGCCCGCAGCTCGCGGTTCTGGTGGGCGTGTGCCTCGCGCTGCTCGGGCTCATGCTGGTCGTGACCTGGTTCGTGCCCCTCAAGATGGGCTTCTCTCGCGAGGACCGCATCGCCATCCAGTTCTGCGGAACAAAGAAGTCCCTGGCCACCGGGCTGCCCATGGCCCAGGTGCTGTTCGCGGGCACTGGCGTCGGGCTGCTGGTGCTGCCGTTGATGATCTTCCATCAGGCCCAGCTCATGGCGTGCTCGGTGATCGCCCAACGGTACGCGCGGGCCGAGGAGCTCGCCGGCTCACCGGCAGCGGAGGGTTAGGCTCCCGCTGTGGGCCGGACGTGGCGGATCGGGGAGGTGGCCGACCGTACCGGGCTGACCCGCCGGGCCCTGCGCCACTACGACGAGCTCGGGCTGCTGATCCCGGCCGGGCGTAGCGGCGGCGACTACCGGCTGTACGACGAGGACGACCTGCTCCGCCTGCTGCAGATCCAGAACCTCAAAGCGCTCGGGCTCAGCTTGCCGGAGATCGCCGACGCGCTGGCCGACCCCGACCTGGACGCCACCACCACGCTGCGTTCCCACCTCGTCCAGCTCGAGGAGTCGATCGCCGCTCAGCGCGGGCTCGCGGCCCGTCTCCAGAACCTCGCTGCGCACACCGATCGCAGCTGGGAGGACGTCTTGGCGGCGATCGCGATGACGCAGGCGCTCGCCCATCCCGACCCGATCGTACGGATCAGGGCCGCGCTGCAGCCGTCCGCGACGAGCACCCGCGACCTGGTCGACGCGCTGACCGATGAGACCGACCCGGCGGTACGGGAGGTGCTGATGTGGTCGCTCGCCCAGCAGCCTGACGCCGCCGAGGCAGCGCTGGCCCGGCTGGACGATCCTGATCCGGAGCTGCGCTGCCTCTTCGTACGGCTCCTGGTCAAGCTGCGCGCTCCTGCCGCGGCGCCAGCGCTCGTCCCCCTCCTCGCCGATCCGGTACCGCGCGTGGTGAGCACTGCCATCCAGGCCCTCGGCCAGCTTCGCGATCCGTCGACGGTGCCGCCCCTCGTGGCTCTCCTCGACACCGAACCCGTACCGTCGCCCGTCCTCATCGAGACGCTCTCGGGATTCGGCGAGGCCGCCCTCGACGCCTTGACCGCGGCGCTCGACTCCCCCGCTGTGGGGACCCGACTCGCCGTGGCCGAGATCGTAGGCCGGATCGGTGGCGAGTCCCCTGCCGCGCTCGGCAGTCGCTGCGCGGAGCTGGTCGAGCCGCTGATCGACGATCCCGACCCGCAGGTACGGCTCACCGCGGTGCTCGCCCTGGGCGAGATCGGATCGGCTGGACGGGCAGGAATCGAGCGGGCGCTGGCCGATCCGGAGCTGGCCGGCGTGGTGCGACGACTGCTGCTTGACCTTCACGCGACGTGAACCTCTAGCGTCTTGTCCGCCGACGAACGGCGGCGACGAAGGAGGAGTGTGATGACCCTGTTGGACTACCTGCGCGAGGACCTGGTGTGCCTGATGAAGCGCCGCGAGAAGGTGGGCCTGCGCGCGGTCCGCGACGCGATCAGCGCGATCCAGAACGCGGAGACCTCGTACGTGACGACCCCCGCGACGTCCGGGCTGGCCTCGAGCGACTTCGTGGCGGGCGGTGTGGCGTTCGGCCACGCTGAGCGCATCGTCCAGGAGCTGACCGACGCCCAGATGATGGAGCTGGCCCGAGCGGAGGTATCGCGTCGCCTCGAGGAGGCCGCCCGATACCGCGCCCTGGGCGACATCGACCGCGCCCTGATGCTCAAGGCCGAGGCGCTTTCCCTGGCCGATCACCTCGACGCGTACGTCGCCTGATCGGTCAGCCGTTCTCCGTCGGTGCGTCCCCCACAGGGGCGCGCCGGCGGAGACGGACAACGACCTCGCCGATGGCTGAAGCGACCACGAAGACACCGAGCTGCGCGTACCACGCGTGCGGCACGATCAGCGCGATAAGCGCCGCCAGCACAGCAGCGGCAGCCAGCATGGCCATCGTCCAGTCCTTGCGCAGCCACTCCAGCGCGCCGAGCATCACAGCCAGCGCGAGCCACAGCAGCACGAGGTGCAGGCCGAAGAAGTCGTTGAGGTTGATGGACATCGTCAGCCCTTCGCGCGTCGAGCAGCCGGCACCGACCTGGCGGACCAGCGGTCGCCGTGCTCTTCGACCTGGAGCCTCATGCCGAACGTACGGGAGAGATTCTCGTTGGTGAGCGTCTGGCGCAGGGGGCCCGCCGCGACGACCTTCCCGCCTCGGAGCAGCAGCAGGTGCGTGATGCCCACCGGGATCTCCTCGACGTGGTGGGTGACCATGATCGACGTAGGCGCTTCCGGATCGTCGGCGAGCGCGGTCAGCGTCTCCAGTAGCGCCTCACGACCAGCCAGATCCAGGCCGGCGCCAGGCTCGTCGAGCAGCAGCAGCTCGGGGTCGGTCATCAGCGCGCGGGCGATCTGTACGCGCTTGCGCTCGCCCTCGCTCAACGTGCCGAACGTACGGTCAGCCATGTGGTCGACCTGCAGCAGCGACATCAGCTGGGCGGCGCGACCGAAGTCCTGGTCCTCGTACTTCTCGCGCCAGCGGCCCACCACGCCGTACGACGCGCTGACGACGAGGTCCGAGACCTTCTCCTCGTACGGCACCTGCTCGGCCAGCGCCGAGGACGCCAGCCCGATCCGGGGTCGCAGGTCGAACACGTCCACGGCCCCCAGTGTCTCGCCCAGGATCTCGACGATCCCGGCCGTCGGGTGCATCTGGGTCGACAGCACCTTCAGCAGCGTGGTCTTCCCGGCGCCATTAGGGCCGATGATCACCCAGCGCTCGCCCTCGTCGACTTTCAGGTCGACGTTGTCGAGGAGCAGCGAGGTGCCCCGGCGCACGGTCACGCCCGCGATCTCGACAACAGCCGTCATGAGTCTAAAACCTACCCTTCGTGCCAGCAGGACCCGTAGCCCGGTCAGGCGCCGGTCGAGTGGACGCCGCCATCGACGTGGATGACCTCGCCCGTCGTCTTGGGGAACCAGTCGCTGAGCAGTGCGACGACCGCTTTGGCAGTCGGCTCGGGGTCCTTCTGGTCCCAGCCGAGCGTCGCGCGGGTGTCCCACACGTGGTCGAGCTCGCTCGCGCCCGGGATCGCCTTCTTGGCCAATGTGTCGATCGGGCCTGCCGAGACGAGGTTGGACCGGATCTGGGACTCGCCGAGGTAGCGCGCGAGGTAGCGCGAGGTGGACTCCAGGGCCGCCTTGGCGACGCCCATCCAGTCGTACATCGGCCAGCTGATCGACCCGTCGAACGTGAGCCCGACCACGGAGGCGCCTGGCGCCAGGACGGGCCTCGCGGCGCGGACCAGCGATGCCATCGAGTACGCGGACACGTGCAGGGCTGTAGCGACGTCCTCCCATGGCGTGTCGAGGAACTTGCCACCGAGGGCCGTCTCCGGGTTGGCGTAAGCGATCGAGTGGACGAGCCCGTCGAGACCGTCCACGTGCTCCCGTACGAGGTCGGGCAGCGCGGCGAGGTGCTCGGGGTTGGTGACGTCGATCTCGAGCACCGGCGGTACGGGGTCGAGCCTGGTCACGACGCGACGCGTGAGGCTGAGTGCCCGGCCGAAGTTCGACACCAGAACGGTTGCGCCTTCGCGCTGCGCGAGCCGTGCGACGGCGTACGCGATGGAGGTGTCCATCGTCACGCCGGCGACGAGCACGCGCTTGCCTTCGAGAATGCCCATGACGTTCCTCCTAGTGGCCCATGCCGAGGCCGCCGTCGACGGGCAGCACGGCTCCTGAGATGTAGCCGGCGGCGTCGGAGACCAGGAACTCCACCGCCGAGGCGACGTCGTCCGTGGCCCCGAGACGGGCCGCCGGGATGCGCTTCTCGTACGCCTCGATCGTCGCCTGGTCGAGCGCCGCGGTCATGTCCGTCTGGATGAAGCCGGGCGCGACGACGTTCGCGGTGATCCCCCGCGCGCCGAGCTCGCGCGTCAACGAGCGAGCGAGACCGATGAGACCAGCCTTGCTCGCGGCGTAGTTCACCTGGCCCGCCGAGCCGAGCAGCGCGACGACCGACGAGACGAAGACGATCCGTCCGAAGCGGCCCTTGATCATCGACCGACTGGCGCGCCGTACCAGCTTGAAGGAGGCGGTGAGGTTCGTGGCGATCACCGAGTCCCACTGCTCGTCGCTCATGCGCATGAGCAGACCGTCAGCGGTGATGCCCGCGTTGCACACGAGGACCTCGACGGGACCGTGCGCCTGCTCCGCGGCGACGAACGCCTGCTCGAGCTGCTCAGGATCGGTGATGTCGGCGCTCACGCCGAGGACGCCGTCGGGCACCCCACCCGACCGGTACGTTCCGGTCACGGCATAGCCGGACGCGGCGAGCCGTGAGGCGATGGAGCGGCCGATGCCCTTACTGGCGCCCGTGACGAGCGCGCTTCGTGGTGTTCCGGTCACAGGGAGCAACCTAGCGGGAGACCGACCGTCACCGCGTGATTCCGCGCCGGGCGGCATAGGCTTGATAGGTGCCGACGCCTGACCCGGTCATCATCACCGACGCTCGCCTGAGCGCCTCGGATGACCTTGATCGGCGCCAGCGGCGCTACCTGTGGACGATGCTTGTCCGGGTCGTCTGCTTCGCGTTGATGATCTTCGTGCCCGGCTGGTGGAAGGTCGTCGCCCTCCTCGGCGCCGTGTTCCTGCCCGCCGCCGCCGTGCTGCTCGCGAACAACCAGGATCGCCGGGCTCCTACGTCGCGCCCGCCCGAGGACGACACCGATCGCCCAGCGCTCCCCTCCGCTGAGGTCATCCCAGGAGAGGTCGCCGACCCCGATCGGCCCGAGCCCTGAGATAAACCCCCGGGGGGTTATCCGAGCGCCATAGTCTGAGTGCATGACCTCCTTGCTCGACCCGATCACGCTGCGCGACCTCACGCTCGACAACCGCATCGTGCTTCCCCCGATGTGCCAGTACCAGGTGACCGAGTGCGACGGCGTACCGACCGACTGGCACCTCGTGCACTACGGCGCGCGAGCGACGGGCGGGTTCGGCCTGATCATCGCCGAGGCCACTGGCGTACTCCCTGAGGGTCGGATCACCGCGAACTGCACCGGCATCTGGAACGACGACCAGCGCGACGCGTGGACCCACATCGTCGGTTTCGTCCATGAGCACGGCGCCGCCATGGGCATCCAGCTGGCGCACGCGGGGCGCAAGGCGTCCACCTACAGCGGTTTCGACCCTGCGAAGTCGGGTTCTGTGGCGCTCGCTGAGGGTGGCTGGGAGACGTACGGACCGAGCCCGATCCCGTTCCCCGGTCTGGCCACCCCCACCGAAGCGGACGCCGACTACATCGCGACAGTGGTCGCCGCGTTCGCCCGGGCGGCCCAGCGCGCCGACGAGGCCGGGTTCGACGTCGTCGAGATCCACGCGGCGCACGGCTACCTCATCAGCGAGTTCCTCTCCCCCTTGTCGAACCACCGCACGGACTCCTTCGGCGGCGACTTCACCGGTCGTACGAGGTTGCTGCTCGAGGTGGTCGACGCGGTCCGTGACGTCTGGCCC
>Ga0208079_1000867_pt1 | contig 16425 bp, 16 predicted proteins | sample NGESurdeep092012_5_FD_184474 | JGI IMG/M metagenome (GOLD analysis project Ga0208079, IMG submission 184474) | Arctic peat soil microbial communities from Barrow, Alaska - NGEE Surface sample 210-2 deep-092012 (SPAdes) | ecosystem: Environmental > Terrestrial > Soil > Wetlands > Peat ... | reverse complement strand
CATAAGGACTGGCAGATCCGCTGCGATACCCCGCCCGGCGCTAAAGCTGAGCAATGTGCGCTGATCCAGAGCGTGACGGCGGAAGACCGCGCCAATGTCGGCCTGACCGTGATCGTGCTGAAAACCGCCGACGCGAAGAGCCGGCTGATGCGGGTGGTGGCGCCGCTCGGCGTGCTGCTGCCCTCAGGGCTAGGCCTCAAGATCGACCAGGCCGATATCGGCCGCGCCGGCTTCGTGCGCTGCCTGCCCAACGGCTGCATCGCCGAAGTGATCATGGACGACGAGCTGATCAAGAAACTGCGCACCGGCAAGGCCGCGACCTTCATCATTTTCCAGACGCCGGAGGAAGGCATCGGTTTTCCGATGAGCCTGACCGGCTTCGGCGAAGGCTACGACAAGCTGCCGTGAGCCGTCCCGCCCTCGCCTTCAACGCCTAATCCGTGGATACTGCAGCGCAATTTCGTGCGCAGGAGACTTCGCGGTGAAGCTTGGATTTGTCGGACTGGGGGCGATGGGGCAATTGATTGTCCCACGCTTGATGCAAGCCGGCCATAAAGTCACCGGCTGGAATCGTTCGCGCGCCAAGGCGGCAATGCTCTTAGAAGCCGGGATGCTCTGGGCCGAGACCCCGCGCGCCGTGGCCGAGCGTTGCGAGATCGTCTTCTCCATCGTGACCGACGCCAAGGCGGTGCAGGCGGTGGCACTCGGCCCCGACGGCATCATCGCCGGCATGCGTAAAGGCGGCATCTATATCGACATGAGCACGATCGAGCCGGAGATGAGCCGCGCCATTGCCGCGCAATTCGCCCAGGCCGGCTTGATCATGCTGGACGGCCCGCTGTCGGGCAGTCCGGTCACCGTCACGCAAGGCAATGCCTCGATCATGATCGGCGGCGACGAGGCCGCGTTCGAGCGCGCCAAACCCGTTTTGCTCGCGATAGGGCCGAAGGTGACGCGCATCGGCGGCAACGGGCTCGCCTGCCAGATGAAGATCGCGGTCAACTTGCTGTTGATGGTCGAGGTGATCGCGTTCGGCGAAGCGGTCGCCCTGGCCGAGAAGGGCGGCGTTGCGCGCGCGGTCGCGCTCGACGCCATGCTCAAGAGCGTCGCCGCCTCGCCGGTGCTGGGCTATCGCGGCCCGTTCATCCTCGACGGCCAGATGCCGGCGGTGCCGCTCGCCGACGTCACCTTGCAGCAAAAGGACATGCTGCTGGCGCTCAATCTCGGCCGTACGCTCGGCTCACCGGTGCCGCTCGCCGCCGCCGCCAATGAAATGATGAATGCCTGCCGCGGGCTTGGTATCGATGGCAACGATTTCGTGGTCGCGCATCAAGTCTATCGGCGACTTGGTGGGCAAGAATAAGTTTTGGGAGGACAAGCATGACGTCATCGGCTGAGAAATTCGGACGCGCTTTGGGCAAAGCCGTGAAGGGCGCGGCGGACGTCATGAACGCAGGCAAAAAAGACCCGGTCATGTACCGCACCAACTTGCGCGACGTGCCGAAGGTCGAGGGCCTCAAGCGCGACGACGGCTGGGTCGACATGCAGGTGCAATTCCTGATCGACAAGAAATCCGCCGACGCCGATCACGTGGTGGGCTGGACCGTGCTCAAGCCGGGCGCGCGCCATGAGAATCATCGCCATCACAATTGCGACGAGTTCTTCATCGTGCTGAAAGGCCACGGCATGATCTACACCGACAAGGGCGACACGCCGTCGGTCGAAGGCGACGTGGTCTATTCGCCGCGCGGCTGCTGGCACGGCTTCAACAACACCTCCAACGAAGATGTCGTGCTGGTGTGGGGCTGGATGGGCGCCGGCTCGATCGAGGCCTCGGGCTACGAGGTGCATCCGGAAAGCCATAAATGAGTCCCTGGGACCATCCGCTCATCAAGAAGGGCATGACCGCGCAACTGGCGACGCGGCGCGCGCGCATCGCCGCCGGCGAAAAGCCGCTCGGCTGGAAAGTCGGACTGGGCGCGCCCGCCACCATGCAAAAGCTCGGCCTGGCGGCGCCCATCGTCGGCTTCCTGATGCAGCGCGCACTCTTGCTGTCGGGTAGCACGCTGTCGCTCAAAGGCTGGCTGCGGCCGGTGGCGGAGCCGGAAATCGCCGTGCGCATGGCGAGCGATCTTGGCGCTGGCGCCACTGCCGACGCGGCGTTGGCGGCGGTGAAAGAAATCTTTCCGGCCATCGAACTGGCCGATCTCGATTCGGTGCCGACGCCGGACAATTTCGACACCGTGCTCGCAGGCGACATCTTCCAGCGCCATGTCGTGCTGTGCGGCAATACCCGCTTCGGCGGCGGCACAAGCGGCCTCACCTCGCGCGTGATCCGCCGCGGCACGGAAGCGGCGCGCAGCACCAATCCGGAAGCCCTGACTGGCAAGCTTCCCGATATCGTCGCGCATGTGGCGAACACGCTGGCCGCTTTCGGCGAGAAGCTTTCCGCCGGCGACGTCATCATCACCGGCTCGATCACGCCGCCGCTGATGCTCGAACCGGACGAGGATGAATTGACCCACGCGCTCGATCCGATCGGCGAGGTGTCGGTGGGGTTTTCGCGGGAGTGAGCGGCGTTCGTCGCGGCGTGCGGGGCGTCGGCCAGCAGACGTCTCGTCTCTTAGTCTAGAATAGAACAGCCCACCAGCTGAGCCGGCCTTTATGGGTTGCCGCAATGCGTCCGTTCGGTTTCGGATTTATTTTGGCCGTGATCTGGCTCGCGATCCCGCTCTATTGGGGTTGGATGCAGTTTAGTTTGTGGGGGCCAGCGGTTTGGATCGTGGTCGTCGTTGCAATTGCGGTTGTCACGGGCTGGCGGACAGCAGATCGCGGTCTGATCAGGACATGCTTGCAAGCGCTGTGTTTCGCAGTCATTGGCATTTTTCCGCTCTATTTTTTGGCTCGGCTTTTGTCCGGGTTAGTGAATTAAGCTGCGTCCGCCGCTGATGCTCGAACCGGACGAGGACGAATTGACCCACGCGCTCGACCCGATCGGCGAGGTGTCGGTGAGTTTTACGAGGGAGTGAGCGAACGTTTTTCGCGACGTGGGGCGGGAGCGGCTTCGATAAACGAAGCCGCGGTCATCGCGCTCAGGCCGTCGCCTCCGGATCAAACGCGACACCCATTCGGTGCGGTTCCTTTTTCCACGCAACCTTGCACGAACGGACTTTCATCTCGCCCTTGATTTCCAATTTGAAGGTATCGGGGATGCCGCGATGCTGACGAAGGTCAGACCTGCGCCGCCTTCGGAAATATCCGCCACCGTGCACATAATTGGCGGCGCGCCCGCCGCGATATAGATTACCGCGGCCCGGTTATTGCCGGACATGCGAGGTTGTTTCCGTTTGTCTACCGTCATGTCCGCGTCTTCTCGTTGCCGGAGTCGCCGGACTTTGCCGGTAATTTATTAAAAGCTTTACGGCGAATAGAGATGATATTCGTCGGCAATCTCATAAAATATTCCATATCTCCGGCCCGCCGAATGATCAAGACTTCCGCGTGCCGGCGCCGTCCCACCCACGCGCTCGACCCGATCGGCGAGGTGGCGGTGCTGTTTTCGAGAGAGTGAGCAGACGTTCGTCGCGTTCCTGGCCAACCCGCATCTGATTGAGCGATGGAAAGCCAACGCCGCGGTAAATGTGCCCGACATGAGCACGTTCTATACGCCGGGGCCAAAGGGCTACACGGATTATCCGGCGCTGACCGGATAACGGCAACGGGGGCTGACGAAAGGCGTGGGACGACAAGCTTGCACAAACGACGCACCTGGCCGCGAAGTTGGATTATAGGAGAGGCTGGCTGCGGTCCCCGCTACTGAAGAAGAATCCGTGATTCCCTGGTCCCACCTCGATACGGCACAAGTGCCCGGCGGCGGAGAACTCCGCCTGATGCGGCGCGGCGCCGAGTTCTCGATCAAGCTCGGCAGCAACGAGTTGATGAACAGCCGCCTCAGCGCAACCGAGCAGGCGCTCGCTACAATTGCTTGCGAGAAAATCCGCGCCCGCGCGCGGCCGCGGATTCTGATCGGCGGATTGGGCATGGGCTTCACGCTGCGGGCAGCCCTTGTCGTGCTCGGAAAGCAGGCCCAAATCACTGTCGCCGAGCTGGTGCCGGCGGTGGTGGCCTGGGCCCGCGGTCCGATGGCGACATTGTTCGGCGACAGCCTGACCGATCCCCGCGTGCGCATCAAAGAAACCGACGTCGGCGATCTGATCCGCCGGGCGCGGTCGGGATACGATGCAATCCTGCTCGACGTCGACAATGGGCCGGAAGGGATGACCCGCAAAGCCAATGATGGGCTGTATGATCGCGACGGACTAGCTGCCGCTTACATGGCGCTACGCCCTGGTGGCGTGCTGGCGATATGGTCGTCGCGACCCGATCCGAAATTCACGGCGCGGCTGCGCAAGACCGGTTTTGCCGTGGTCGAGAATCCCGTGCGGGCCAAGGGCCCGCAAGGCGGCGCGCAGCATTTCATCTGGACCGCGACGCGGGGCGTCGCCGCCAAATGAGGCAACCGCTCAGCGCACCTCGAACACCAGCTTGCCCTGCAGGTGGCGCGCTTCGCTGACGCGATGCGCATCGGCCGCGTCGGCGAGCTTGTAGCGGTGAATCGTCGGCGGACGCACCGCACCGGCATCGACCAGCGCCAGCATGCGCTCGAGATGCGCGCGATCGCGAATGACGTTTGGGCGTAAGGTCTCGACATCGTTGCGGGGCGGGCTAAATCCTTCCGGCGCCGGTGCGATCCACACCAGTTTGCCGCCGGGCTTTAGCACCGCGTAGCAGCCGGCGCGAACGCCGCCGCCGACGGTGTCGAACACCACTTCGCAGACCGGACCGATGGCCGTAAAATCTTCCGTGTTGTAGTCGATCACCTTGTCGGCGCCGAGGCCGCGCACATAGGGGTGGTTGCCGGCGCTGGCGGTCGTGACCACCGTGGCGCCGAGATGCTTGGCGAGCTGCACGGCAAAGCCGGCGACGCCGCCGGCGCCGCCCTGAATCAGAATGGTCTGACCCGCCTTGAGTTGCGCCGTGTCTTCAATGGCCGTGAGCGCGGTGAGACTGACGAGCCCGAGCGCCGCCGCCTCGGCGTGGCTTAGCGAAGCGGGCTTCATGGCGACAAGCGCGGCCTTGATGGCGATTTTTTCCGCGTAGGCGCCTTCAATGCCTTGCTCGGTCACGCCGAACACGGCGTCCCCGACGGCGAAATCGCTGACGCCCGCGCCGACGCTGCTGACCACGCCCGAAAAGTCGCGGCCAAGGATGTGAGGGAATTGACTGAGCCTGTAGCGCCCTGCTCCCAGCCGCACCTTGTAATCGGCGCCATTGACGCTGGCCGCGTGAATGTCGACCACCACGTCGCCGGGTCCAGCCGTCGGGTCGCCCGCCTCGCCGTAGCGCAGCATCTCCGGCCCGCCGTGGTTCATCAGTAGCACTGCCTTCATGCGCTTTCCTCCCATGAATGGTCTGGCCCGTTAATGGCCGGCCACGCATAAATCCGCAAGCTCGCGGTCGAGGCCGGACATGTATTGGCCCGGCCCGAAATCGCGTAAGGCCTCAAGACTGATTGTACGGTCGAGCGATTCCTGCTCCGCTTCCATGAGAACGCGGTATTGAAGCAATGCTGGGGATTTGTGATTTGCAATGAATTCATCGAGCATATCGAGAGCCTTGTCCGTCGGGTCGGCGAGAACAAGGGCCGGATTGCCGCTGTGGAATTTGCTGATCGGCCGCGTCAACTTAATCCTCATCAGCAAGGCATAACGATCTAGTTGCACGGCCACGTACTCGGCGACGCGGGCACGCTGCGCCGGCTGCTCGATCTCGATGAATTTCTTAACATCCGGATTGGCGCGAAGACGCACAAGCACCGCTTTCGCGCCCGCGCCCGCGCCCATGCGTGCGGCAAAGCTTGACTCGAATGCCGGCCGATCGACGGCGCCAGCGATCATCGCAAACGTCTGCGCACCTACGCGCAGTAGGATGGTGCGGGCGCGTTCGGCGATCTGATCCTTCTGGATTTCTTTTTTCTGCAGGCACGCCGCGTCGGCGCTTTCGCCGAGGACGGCCGCAAACTCGGCGACGATCAAACGTCCGTAGGGCTCGGCAAAGGCGGCGCTGACCAACTTGGCTGGTGGGGTATTGACCCCATCGAGCCGGACGCCCGAGGGCTTTTGCATCTGCGCGGTTGCCGGCACAGTTACTGTGGTCCACATGGCCAGAAACGTGATGAATGCGCGTCGTCTCATGACATAAATCCGCGGCCTATTGCTGGAAGAAAAATCGTCACGCCCGCTAGAATATCGGAAGACTATCACGCCGTGGAGTTGAGGGCAGTGACCTGCTTTGCGCTCAGAGGATCGCTAAATGCCAACGCAACTTCAATAGCATCGACCCTCGCCAAATCGCCCCGGACGCCTTATCTGATGCCCTGAGGGCGCCACCGGAGACAGTTTCATGGACCCAGCCATTTCCTCTTTGATCGACCGCGCCGGGCTCGAGCGCGGCAAGGTGCGCCAGTTGATCGGGCGCGGGCTGGACGGCGCCGACGACGGCGAATTGTTCCTGGAATATCGCCAGGCCGAAGTCCTGGTGTTCGACAATGGCCGCCTCAAGCAGGCGACCTACGACACATCGCAAGGCTTCGGCCTGCGCGCGGTCAAGGACGAAGCGATCGGCTATGCCCACGCCTCTGACTTGTCGGAAGGCGCGCTGGCGCGGGCCGCCGAGGCGGTGCGCGCGGTGAAAGGCGGCCACAGCGGCAAATACGCCGAGCCGCCCGGCCGCACCAACGCTAAGCTTTACGGCGACGACAATCCGCTGGGCGCGCAGGCCTTCGAAGCCAAAGTGAAATTGCTGGAGACCATGGATGCCTATGCGCGCGCCAAAGACCCGCGCGTGCGGCAAGTGACGGCGAGCGTCGCCGCCACCTGGCAGGTGGTGGAAATTCTGCGCGCCGACGGCGAGAGCTATCGCGATATCCGGCCGCTGGTGCGGCTCAATGTGTCGGTGGTCACCGGCGACGGCGACCGCCAGGAATCCGGCAGCTACGGGGTCGGCGGGCGCGAAGGCTATCAGCGCTTCATCGAGACCCATGCCTGGCAGAGCGTGGTGGATGAAGCCGTGCGTCAGTCGCTGGTCAATCTGGCCGCGGTGCCGGCGCCGGCCGGCGAGATGGACGTGGTGCTTGGGCAAGGTTGGCCGGGCGTGATGCTGCATGAAGCGGTCGGCCACGGCCTGGAAGGCGATTTCAATCGCAAGAAGACTTCGGCCTTTGCCGGCTTGCTGGGCGAGCGCGTCGCCGCCAAGGGCGTCACCGTGGTCGACGACGGCACCATGGCCCAGCGCCGCGGCTCATTGTCGATCGACGACGAAGGCACGCCGACCAGCCGCACCGTGCTGATCGAGGACGGCATTCTGGTCGGCTACATGCAGGACCGGCAGAACGCGCGGCTGATGAACATGAAGCCGACCGGCAACGGCCGGCGCGAGAGCCACGCGCATGTGCCGATGCCGCGCATGACCAACACCGTCATGCTGGCGGGCGCGCACGATCCGCAGGAGATCATCGCCTCGGTGAAGAACGGCCTCTATGCGGTCAGCTTCGGCGGCGGCCAGGTCGACATCACCTCGGGCAAATACGTGTTCCAATGCACCGAGGCCTACAAAATCGAGAACGGCAAAGTGGGGCCGCCGGTGAAGGGCGCCATGCTGATCGGCAACGGCCCCACCGACCTGCATCGCATCAGCATGATCGGCAACGACTTCGCGCTCGATCCCGGCATCGGCACCTGCGGCAAGAACGGCCAGGGCGTGCCGGTCGGCGTCGGCCAGCCCACGCTGCGGATGGATCGCATTACCGTCGGCGGCACCGGCTGAGGCTTTACGCGGCTATCTGACCACGCCGGAAATGCAGCACGGCTTGGGGCGCGGCCGCGTGAGCTTGTCTTTCAGATAACAGCGCGCGAACGGCGTGATATAGCCGGGCCGCACATAGGTCCAGGCGCGGCATTTGTTCTCAGCCTCGCAGGCCGCCTTGCAGGCGGCGCCGGACGGATCGGGCGTCGTGCCGAAATAGCGATAGTCGCCGCCGACGCGGTCGATGGAAAATTCGGTCGGCCCCTGGCGCGGCTCGATCACGCCGGCGCCGCGCACGCCCGACACGCAGCAATTGTCCTCCAGCCGCGCCGGCACTTGGTTTTTCAGCCAGCAGGTGGCGAGCGTATCGGCCGTGCGCGGATAGGAGAAGCTCCAGGCCCGGCAGCGCGCATCGCGTTCGCAGCGGGCGGCGCAGACCGCCGGGTCGCCGTTGCGGATCTGGAAGCTTAAGTAGTCGCCGCCGCGGCGATCGAAGCCGCTCTGCGCTTGCGCCGAACCGATCAACGCCACAACGGCCAGTGCGAGCGCGCCCCATAAACCGATGAGATACCGCATGCGCGCGTGCTCGACCTTGCAGGTCCGGTGACGTGACGCCCGGGCGGCATGTTATCGCACCCACCGGCACTCTGTCTTTGCGCAAAGTCTTTTTGCGCAAAGCCTTGCCGTAAAAAGAATGCGCCCGCCGGAGGGGCCGGCGGGCGCTGGATCCGGCCGCGCGAGGGGATGATCGCGGGCTGCGGATCGCGCGGCCGATGCGAGGGATCGGCCGTTTGGTTATATCGGCTGTCGTTGTGCGCGCGTCACGGCCCGCTGCACGCGGCGTTCGATCGCGCGCGCGCGCAACAGCGCGGTCGGGTCGTCCCAGAACGGCGCGGAGAAGGCGTCGCGCACATCGGCGCGGGTGAGGCCGATATCGGCCAGCATGCGGCGGTCGAGCCCGGCCAATTGGCTGGCCTGGCGGCGGTGGCGGCGAGCGCCAGCAGCGAAGCCAACGCGCGCACCAGCGTGCCGGCGGCGATGGGCAAGACCGGGATATTTGCGCTCATGTCAGTCTCCATTCGGTTCGCGGATTGAGGGCCCAATTCGCCCCGAACCGCGCACCGCAACCACCCGAAAGCCCCACCCGAAACCTCTGCACCAACCCATATTGCAGCGCAGGGATTGATTAGTGAAACGAATGTTTTTAATCTGATCGATCAGTAATGGTGATACGGCATATAGTCCCGAAAAGTGGGAACCGGTTTTCGGAAAAGACTATGCGCAAACAAAATTGCCCTCCGGCCAAATCCGCCGGCTTTCGAGGACAGAGCCCATGACCGCGCTGCTCGACGTCGACCAATTGCGCAGCTTCATCGCCATCGCCGAGACCGGCAGCTTCACCAAGGCGGCCGAGGTGGTGAACAAGACCCAGTCCGCCGTGTCGATGCAGATGAAGCGGCTGGAGGAGCGCCTGGAGCGGCCGATCTTCGCGCGCGACGGCCGCGCCTCCAAGCTCACCGAGGACGGGGCGCGGATACTCGATTACGCGCGCCGCATTGTCAAGCTCAACGTCGAGACCATCGCCGCCTTCTCCGACGCCGAACTGTCCGGCCGCGTGCGGCTGGGCGTGCCGGACGATTACGCCGACCGCTATCTGCCGGAGATCATGGCGCGGTTTTCCCGCGCCTATCCCGGCGTCGAGCTGACGGTGATCTGCGAGCCGTCGGTCGATCTGCTCGAGCGCATCGACGGCAACGAGATCGATCTCGCCATCGTCACCAACTGCGAGAGCAAGCGCGCCTCGGAAACCTTCCGGCGCGAGCGGCTGCTGTGGGTGACCTCGAATCGGCACTCGACGCATCTGGAGGAGCGCATGCCACTGGCGCTCGGGCGGCCGACCTGCAGTTGGCGGCGCATTGCGGTCGAGAAGCTGGAATCGATCGACCGGCCGTTTCGCGTGCTGTATTCGAGCTCGAATGCCGGCGCGGTGGCCGCCGCCGTGCTCGCCGGGCTGGCAGTGTCGGTGCTGCCGGAGTCAGGCCTGCGCCCCGGCATGCGCGTACTCAGCCCGGCGGAAGGTTTCCCCGAACTGCCGAGCTGCCGCATCGGGCTGGTGCGCAACGCGCATGAAACATCGGCGCTCGCCGACGCGCTCGCCGAGCACATCGTGTCCTCGCTCGACAATTTGTCGGAAGCGCAGGCGGCGGAGTAGTTCTCTTTACCTCTCCCCGCATTGCGGGGAGAGGTCGACCCGCCGGAGCTATAGCGAAGGCGGGTCGGGTGAGGGGCGATGCAGAGCGCTGCAACGAACGCCCCCCTCACCCGGCTCGCACCAACGGTGCTCGCCACCCTCTCCCCGTAAACGGGGAGAGGGAAAACTCAATACGCGTATTCCTCGAAAATCGGCTCGACCGAGCCGTTCCACGCGCCGTGGAATTTCTCCAGCAATTCCTCCGCCGGCGTGATGCCGCGGGCGATCGATTCCTCGAGCGGGCGCAGATAGCGCGTCTCGTCGCGGCCGTTGCGATCGAGATACTTGCGGCGGGCGAGCCCGTGCGCGGCGAACCGCAGCGTCTCCTGCGCCAGCGTGAGCACGTTGCAGCCGCGGATTTCCGCCCGGAAGCCGAGTTTGGGTACGTCGTCGCGCAGCTTTTGCCGCTCCTGCGCGCTCCAATCCTTGACCATGTCCCAGCAGGCGTCGAGCGCGTCGTCGTCGTACAGCAGACCGACCCAGTAGGCCGTGAGCGCCGGCAGCCGCCGCCACGGCACGCCGTCGGAACCGCGCATTTCCAGATAGCGCTTGAGCCGCACCTCGGGAAAAATCGTGCTCAGGTGGTTGGCCCAGTCGGAAATCGTCGGCCGCTCGCCCGGCAGATCGGCGAGCTTGCCGGCAAAGAAATCGCGGAACGACTTGCCGGCGACATCGATGTAGCAGTCGCCGCGCTTGATAAAATACATCGGCACGTCGAGCGCATAATCGACGTAAGCCTCGAAGCCCATGCCGTCGTCGAACGCCCACGGCAGCATGCCGGAACGGTTCGCATCGGTGTCGCGCCAGATTTCCGAGCGGAACGACAGGAAGCCGTTCGGCTTGCCTTCGGTGAACGGCGAATTGGCGAACAGCGCGGTCGCCACCGGCTGCAGCGCCAGCGCCACACGCATCTTCTTCACCATGTCGGCTTCCGAGGCGAAGTCGAGGTTGGCCTGCACGGTGCAGGTGCGATACATCATATCGAGGCCGAGCTTGCCCACCTTCGGCATGTAATTCGTCATGATGCGGTAGCGGCCCTTCGGCATCACCGGCATGTCGGCGCGGCGCCAGTTCGGCGTCATGCCGAGGCCGAGGAAACCGATCCCTAAAGGCTTCGCCACTTCGCGCACTTGCGCGAGATGCGCCATCAGCTCCGAGCAGGTCTGATGCACAGTCTCGACCGGCGCGCCGGAGAGCTCGAACTGGCCGCCCGGCTCGAGCGAAATGGCGCCGCCGTGCGTGACGTCGAACATGCCGATGATGTTGTCGCCCTCCATGATCGGCTCCCAGCCGAGCAGGTCGTGCATGCCTTCGAGCAGCGCGCGGATGCTGCGCGGGCCGGCATAGGGCACCGGGCGGTGGTCGTTCACGGTGAAGGCAAATTTCTCGTGCTCGGTGCCGACGCGGAATTGCGCCTTCGGCTTGCAGCCCGCTTCGAGCCAGGCGACGAGTTCGTCGCGCGTCTCGATGGGGGTCATGTCGATCTGGTCACGAGCCATGCAAGCGTCCGGCTACTTTTTGAAAAAGGGCCGCGACCTTAAACATGGGTTGCCGGAAAGGGCAATGCGAGAGCCGTCAGGCCAGCCGGCGGGCGGCGGCGAACAGGCCCCCCGAAGGCGACCACCCGGCAAGCTGCAGGGAGCCTCACAGCCGCGTGGCGGCGGCGGCGCCCGGTTTGGCGCCGCGCTCGTACCAATTGCGGCTGCGGTTGACGATCGCGACCACCGACAGCATCACGGGGACCTCGATCAAGACACCGACGACGGTCGCCAAGGCGGCGCCGGAATTGAAGCCGAACAGGCTGATCGCGGCAGCAACGGCGAGCTCGAAAAAGTTGCTGGCGCCAATGAGGGCCGACGGACCAGCTACGCAATGCTGCTCGCCGGCCATCCGGTTCAGCAGATAAGCGAGGCCGGCATTGAAATAGACCTGGATCAGAATCGGCACCGCCAGTAGAACGATCACCAGCGGCTGGGCGAGAATCTGGTCGCCCTGAAAGCCGAACAGCAGGACAAGCGTCGCCAGCAGCGCGACCAGCGACAGCGGTTGCAGCTTGCCCAGCAGGCCCGCGAGTGCGGCCGGACCGCCGGAGGTCAGCACGCGCCGGCGCAGCAATTGCGCCACCAGCACGGGCACCACGATGTAGAGCACGACCGAGAGCACCAGCGTGCCCCAGGGCACCGTGATCGCGGATAAGCCCAGCAGGAGCCCGACGATCGGCGCAAAGGCGAACACCATGATGCTGTCGTTGAGCGCCACTTGCGACAACGTGAAGTGCGGTTCGCCTTTGGTCAGGTTGCTCCAGACGAACACCATCGCGGTACAGGGCGCTGCCGCCAGAATGATCAGCCCGGCGATGTAGGAATTGATCTGATCGGGCGGCAAATATGGCCGGAACAGGTATCCGATGAACAGCCAGCCGAGCGCGGCCATCGAAAACGGTTTCACCGCCCAGTTGATGAACAAAGTGACGCCGATCCCGCGCCAATGCTCGCGCATCCTTGCGAGCGCGGCGAAATCGATCTTGACCAGCATCGGAATGATCATCAGCCAGATCAGCGCCGCGACCGGGAGATTGACGCGCGCCAGCTCGGCGCTGCCGATCGCATGAAAGACTTGCGGCATGAGATGGCCAAGCGCGATGCCGGCCACGATGCAGAGCGCGACCCAGACGGTCAGATAACGTTCAAACGTCGACATGGCTGGCCATTTCCGTCGCACCCTCGCCGCGGCCGATCACTTTCAGCCGCGCGGTCAGCACCAGGCGGTCGAGCTTCGCCAGCCGCAGCGCCAGAAACAAATCGATGCGGCGCTTGAGCATGCGATAGGCGTCCTTGAACGCCAGCGCGGTCTCGGCCAGCGTGCCGGTGGCCGCGGCCGGATCGGGAATGCCCCAATGCGCGGTGATCGGCTGGCCCGGCCACAGCGGACAGGATTCGCCGGCGGCGTTGTCGCAGACGGTGAACACGAAATCGAGCTCGGGCGCGCCGGCCCGCGCGAACTCGGCCCAGGATTTCGAGCGCAGGTTCGATGTGTCGTAACCGGACGCGCGCAGCAGATCGAGCGCGTAGTGGTTAACCGCGCCCTTGGGTTGGCTGCCGGCGCTGAAGGCGCGGAAATGTCCGCGCGCCTGCTTGTCGAGGATCGCTTCGGCCATGATCGAACGCGCCGAATTGCCGGTGCACAGGAACAGCACGTTGTAGACCCGATCAGCCATTGACCGTCTCCTTGCGCGCCGGCGCGCAACACGACGCAGCGAAATCATCGACCACCGGTGCGCATATTTCCGGCCGGCCGCCGCAGCAATCGCGCAGCATGAAATCGATCAGGCCGCGGAAACCGTCGAGGTTGGCGCGGTAATTCATCGAACGGCCCTCGCGCGTCACCGCGATCAACCCGCCGCGCATGAGGGCGGCGAGATGCGTGGACATGGTGTTGTGCGGCACCTTGCAGAATTGCGCGATTTCACCCGCCGGCAGTCCTTGCGGGTGCGCGGCGACCAGCTTGCGGAAGGCTTTCAGCCGCGTCGGCTGCGCCAATGCTGCGAAGGCGGCTTGCGATTTTTTAGCGTCCATGTGTCGAGACATATCGACATGATATGACGACGAGATGACGGGAGGCAAGGATTCTTCTTTCGGGAAGCGCGTGCCGCCACCTTCGCGTGATTGTTCAGTTTTGTTCTTTAGCTCTGCAGCGACATGCTTTATTGATTTGCGCAATGACGCAGTTCACTCCCCACCAGGACGACGCCCTCAAAGCGGTCGCGGATTGGCTCAAGGCCAAGCCGGGCACCGGCAATACGCCCCAGGTGTTCCGCCTGTTCGGCTATGCCGGCACCGGCAAGACCACGCTCGCCAACCACATCGCCGAGGACGTCGACGGCGAGGTGAAGTTCGCCGCCTTCACCGGCAAGGCCGCTTCGGTGATGCGCGGCAAGGGCTGCCGCGGCGCCTCCACCATCCACAGCCTGATCTACCGGGCGCGCGAGAGCGGCGAGGAAGTGCCGAACTTCGACCTGTGGGACGAGGCGCCGGCTTCCAAGGCCGAGCTGATCATCATCGACGAATGCTCGATGGTGGACGCCGAGCTCGGTCGCGACCTGCTGTCGTTCGGCGTGCCGCTTTTGGTGCTGGGCGACCCGGCGCAATTGCCGCCGATCCAGGGCGGCGGATTTTTCACCGAAGTCGAGCCGGACGTGATGCTCACCGAAGTGCACCGGCAGGCGCGTGACAATCCGATCGTGCGGCTGTCGATGGACATTCGCGCCGGCGACTATCTCGAGCCCGGCCGCTATGGCGAGAGCGAAGTCGTGCGTAAAGCCGATCTCGATCCGCAGCGCGTACACAATGCCGACCAGGTGCTGGTCGGGCGCAACGCCACGCGCCGCGCCTACAACATCCGCATGCGCGAGCGGCGCGGGTTTACCGAGACAATGCCGTCGGCCGGCGACAAGCTGGTTTGCCTGCGCAACAACCGCAAGAAGGGCCTGTTCAACGGCGGGCTGTGGAGCGTGAAGGAGCGCGGCGGGCGCAAGAGCGGCATCATGACCATGCGGCTGTTGCCCGACGACGAGACCGCCACCCGCGGCGTGAAAGTGTCGGTGCGGCCGGAATGCTTTACCGGCGGGATCGAGCAGATCGATTGGCAGCGGCGCAAGCCCTACGACGAATTCGACTACGGCTATGTGCTCACCGTGCACAAGGCGCAAGGCTCGCAATGGGACGACGTGGTGCTGTTCGACGAGAGCTTCGCGTTTCCCGACAGCCGCGAGCGCTGGCTCTATACCGGCGTGACGCGCGCGGCGAAGCAGCTCACCGTGGTGGTTTGATCGCCGTGGTTTTCCAGCGCGCGAGCGGCAGTGCCATAAGCGCAATTGCCGTGAACGCCGCGCCAGCGAGGAACGTGCCACTCGGTCCGGCGACGTCCCACAGGGCTCCGGCGACGACGCTGGCGGCCAGCATGGCGACGCCACTCACCAGGTTGAACACGCCGAAGGCGGTGCCGCGCAATTCCGCCGGCGCGGTGTCAGCGACCAGCGCCGCGAGCAGCCCTTGCGTCAGACCCATATGCAGGCCCCACAGTGCGGCGCCGGCCATGACGCCGGTCACGTTTCCAGCAAACGCAAGAACAAGATCGGCGAGGATCAGAATGGCGAAGCCGGCGGTCAGCAGACCATAACGGCCAATCCGGTCGGACAGCACACCGGTGGGCCATGCCGAGAGCGTGTAAACGACGCTCATCACGACCATCACCGCTGGCACGATAGCAAGCGGCAAGCCGACCGACTGCGCGCGCAGCAGCAAGAAGGCTTCGCTGAATCGCGCCAGCGTGAAGATCGCTGCGACGCCGACGATCACCCAATAGGCCGCGCCGAGCCGTGCCAGCTCGGCGCGGGCGAGCGGCGCGCGCACGGTCCGCAGGCCGGGCGGCCGTTCCGGCTCGCGCACGCCGAACACGATGATCGCCACCGAAACAAAGGCCGGGATCACCGCGATCCAGAACACCGCCGTGAAATCGTTCGCCAACGCCGCCATGCAGACGATCGCCAGCAGCGGCCCGAGCACCGCGCCGACGGTGTCGAGCGACTGGCGCAGGCCGAAGGCATTGCCGCGCAGATCGGCGGGCGTGAGATCGGCGATCAGCGCATCGCGCGGCGCGCCGCGGATGCCCTTCCCCAGCCGATCGACGAAACGCGCCGCCACCAGCCAACCGATACTCGATGCCAGTGGGAACACCGGCTTGGTGAAGGCGGCGAGGCCGTAACCGATTGCGGCGAGCAGCTTGCGCTTGCCAAGATAATCACTCAGCACGCCCGAGAATATCTTAGTGATCAAGGCCGTTGCTTCGGCGATGCCTTCGATGATGCCGACGGTCAGCGTCGAGGTGCCAAGCACGGTCACCAGATAGAGCGGCAGCAGCGCATGGATCATCTCTGACGACAGATCCATGAACAACGACACCAGCCCCAGCATCCAGACGCCGCCGGGGATCTCGCGCCAGCGAAAAAGTGAGCGGGAACCGTTCATCATCAATGACAGCTTACACCCCGATCATCTCATTCGCAGCCAGCAGCCGAGCGCACGACAGGCGATGATCGAGATCGCGATCCAGACGGCGCTACGCAGCGCCAAGGCCGCTACGGTGCGCATTCCATAGGCGCCACCGCCCAGGATGTGCACCCCGAAAGCCGCTGCAACGAGAACCGTCGCCGCTGCGATCGCGAGTGCCAGCAACGCCGCCCACCGGCGCCAAAGCATGAGCCCGGCACCGGCGACGATATAGGCGAAGCCGGCGATGAAGTTGAACCACAG
>Ga0208079_1000864_pt1 | contig 16494 bp, 9 predicted proteins | sample NGESurdeep092012_5_FD_184474 | JGI IMG/M metagenome (GOLD analysis project Ga0208079, IMG submission 184474) | Arctic peat soil microbial communities from Barrow, Alaska - NGEE Surface sample 210-2 deep-092012 (SPAdes) | ecosystem: Environmental > Terrestrial > Soil > Wetlands > Peat ... | reverse complement strand
TCACTTCATCAAGTACCAAATTATCAATCTTAACGCTATATTTTTTATTTAATTGTCCGATCCATTCACTCTCAAGAAACTCCTGGAATCCGGTCATCACTTCTCCCTGCACTTCATTAAACTTCAAAGGAGCCGGTTCAATTATTTTTTTAACAATGATCATGGCAGGAAAGCCATCTCTGAGTATCGGATAGGAGCCGGTTGCCCATTCAATTTTATCAATTTCAGGATCATTCCCTTTAAACCATATACCCTCTTTTATGAATAGCAAAGTATCATTTTTTCTGTTGAATTTTTTCTGCAAAAGCTCATCCAGATCGGGCTTCTGAGAATATTTCTTATATGCTGTGGATAACTGTTCTTCACCACCGGAAGATTTGAGTGTGTATATCTTTGCCTCAATTCCCCTACGCGAGAGCCAGTTATTTTTATGTTCTTCATAATACTGGTGCTGTCCCAGAGAATCATTACTTAACATGTTCCATACTTTTTTGCCCGATATCTCAAAAAGAAGCATACCGTCGTGGAATTCGTTCATCAGGTATCTGAATTCAGGATATTTCTTTTCGAGAATGGAATTCTCATAACTTATCAGATGATCTGAGGCTCTGGCGTCAATTAACCGGTTTATAAACAGGGAGGAATCTTTAGTTATAACCATTGAGCTTCTCTTTTCAATGTAATCTGCAAACTCATTAGTTGTAACGTATTGATTTGTAAATGAATAAATATTACCATCCGGTATTATAGTCCGGTCATATGTTTTCAATCCCTGAATGATCAGGGTGTCGGTATGACCAACAAACCAGTTTAAGGCATCCTGGTTGATCTGGAAATTATACTCCTTTTTTAATTTTTCAATAAATGATTTTTTGCTTATCGAATTAAGGTAAGACTGGTTGATTTTGCTTTCAAGAAATGATTTTGATTCTTCAAAGGTACCAGGTGCCTTTTTGTTTAACAGTTTAATGATATGCCATCCATAGAGGGTATGAACCGGTTTTGTAAATTTTCCTGTATCTGTTAAAGCAAATGCAGCTTCTGAAAAATCACTTACAATTTCTCCTGTTCCAAACCAGTCAAGTTCACCACCTTTTGCAGCTGAAACTTTATGATCGGAATACTTTTTTGCAAGTTCAGCAAATGAAGCGCCATCCTGCAACATTTTGTATATGTTATTTATCTCTTCTTCGGCCTTTTTTGCTTCATTCTCGCTTGCTTCCGGGGGGACAGCTTTCATTATATGAGCAACTTTTATCCTGCCTTTTGAAGGCCGTTTATCGCTTACCATAATAATATGATACCCGTATGGTGTACGAACAGGCATTGAAACAGTGCCCTTCTTCAGAGAATAAGCTGCATCTTCAAATGGCATGATCATCTGAAATACAGAAAAATATCCAAGGTTCCCTCCATTGATCTTAACTGATTTATCATCGGACGTTCCCCTGGCAACACTTTCAAATGGTTCACCTTTGATAATTCTTTCCCTTATATCGGAGGCTTTTTGCCAGGCTTTGAGTGTGTCTTCCTGAGAAGCTTCCTGAGGAAGAGCAACAAGTATATGCCAGGCATTTATCTCAGTCAATGATCGCTGGTAGGCTTTCTGAAGAAGTTTATCTTTAATCTGGGTATCGGTAAGATAATTCTGTGCCAGCTGGTTACGGTAACCATTCAGCTCATTCCTGAATGAGGCTGTTGTATCATATCCTTCATTTAATGCATCAGCTACTTTCAGTTTAAAAACTGTAAATTGCTGCATATAAGCATCAATATCGAGTGTGTTTCCGGGTTCCTTGCTTTTTTTATACATCCTGATGAATTCTCCTGCTTGTATCTTATCCCCGTTAACAGTCATCAGGATTATTTTATTCAAATCCTGTGCCCCGCAAAAATCCGGGAACAGATATATTATAATTATCAAAAAAGATGATCTGAACTTCATCGGGATTTTCTGGTGCCGGTTATTCAAAAGTTTTTCTGCTGTAATTTGGAGCTTCCCGCGTTATAGAAACATCATGAGGGTGACTTTCTATAATACCTGAATGAGTGATCCTTACAAATTTTCCATCTTTTTTAAGAACAGTAATATTTTTGGCTCCAAGGTATCCCATCCCGGCTCTTAGACCTCCGGTCATCTGGAAGATTACTTCTGCAAGGGTTCCTTTGTAAGGTACTCTTGCCTCGATTCCTTCAGGTACCAGCTTTCTTATATCATCTTCAATATCCTGAAAATATCTGTCTTTTGATCCTTGTTGCATTGCATCAATAGATCCCATGCCCCTGTAAGCTTTGAACTTACGTCCATTATAGATAATTGTATCGCCCGGAGATTCTTCAACTCCTGCAAAGAGCGATCCTGCCATTATTGAATCAGCGCCAGCGGCAATAGCTTTGATGATGTCGCCAGAGTACCTGATCCCGCCATCGGCAATAACCGGAATCCCCGATCCCTCGATAGCTTTGGCAACATTATAAATTGCCGAAAGCTGAGGTATCCCAACACCGGCAATTATTCTGGTCGTGCATATCGATCCGGGACCAATACCTACTTTAACAGCATCTGCACCTTCATCAACCAGCTTTTTAGCTGCCTCGCCTGTACCGATGTTACCTGCGATCACATCAATGGATGGAAAATTTCTCTTTATCTCTCTAAGAATGTTGATAACACTTTTTGTATGGGCATGTGCAGTATCGATAGATATTGCATCTACACTTGCATTTATCAGAGCCTCAACTCTTTGCAGAGTATCGGAGGCTATGCCAACAGCTCCTGCAACTCTAAGCCTTCCTTTATCATCCTTGCATGAATTGGGGCGGTCCTTTGTTTTTGTAATGTCTTTGTAAGTAATAAGACCGATAAGTTTGCCCGATTCATCGATCATTGGAAGTTTTTCGATCTTATGTTTCTGAAGAATTCTGGCTGCTGCTTCCAGATTAGTCTGATGATTTGTGGTGATCAGACTTGTAGTCATTACTTCAGTTATCTTTCTCGCCCTGTTGTTTTCGAATCTCAGATCCCTGTTTGTTACAATCCCTCTCAGAATTCCCTCCTTGTCAATTACCGGGATACCACCTATCTTATATTCACTCATCAGGTTCATGGCTTCACCCACTGTTGCCTCCATGTTAATTGTTATCGGATCGAAGATCATGACATTTTCCGCTCTCTTTACGCGTTTTACCTGGGCAGCTTGTTTTTCGATAGACATATTTTTATGGATGACGCCAATTCCACCTTCCCTGGCAATTGCTATAGCCAGCTCATCCTCTGTGACAGTATCCATAGCAGCTGAAACAACAGGCGTATTGATACGGATGTTTCGTGTAAACATGGAGCTGAGATCAACTTCCCTTGGAAGCACCTCAGAATATGAAGGAACCAGGAGGACATCATCGAATGTTAGGCCTTCATAAAGTATCTTATCTTTTAAGAATGACATCAGATGAGATTTTAAGTTTTTGATGGCGCAAATTACGAAAAAAAACAGAACTCATTATACATCTCATACACTGGATTTTTAAACCCATCCCCCAAACCCTTCCCTTAAGTCTAAGGGAAGGGGAGTAACTCTTTATCTATTAATAATTTACACCCTTCCCTTATTGTTTACTACTCTTTATACACATCTTTTCATTTTGACTTTTTTGTATTCACCCCCATCCCCTCTCTACTTCGTAAAGAGGGGAGATTAAATGAAAAAGGTTCAGATATGATGATAAAGTCGCTACCTTTTAAAGGGTTTTTAGTTTCACAACTTAAGACGATATAATGAAATAATAAAATAGATTTGTTTCTCATGATTGACTCATAATACTCAGCATATCTGTTAATTGCCCCCTCTTTACGAAGTAGAGAGGGGGATTAAGGGGGTGAGTACCTAGGTCACAAAAAAGTCAAAATGAAAAGATGTGTATAAAGGGTAGTTATTGTTTAAGGGAAGGGCAGGGGAAGGGTTAAGAAATTGTTCTTACATTTGTATTAAGTGTAATCCGGAATGAATATTGATCAATACCAACAGATTTTAACAAAATACTGGGGATTTACCTCCTTCAAGCCATTACAGGAGGAGATCATACGATCTGTCGCTGAAGGGAAGGATACGCTCGGACTTATGCCAACCGGAGGAGGGAAATCCATTACCTTCCAGGTTCCGGCTTTGGCTGAGGAGGGGATTTGTCTTGTAATTACTCCGCTGATTGCCCTGATGAAAGATCAGGTGAACAGGCTTAATGAGCTGGAAATAAAATCATTGGCAATCCATTCAGGAATGACTGCTGAAGAGATAGACAACACTCTCGAGAATGCTGTCTTTGGAGACTATAAGTTTCTTTACATCTCCCCTGAAAGAATTTCAACAAGGGTATTCCAGGCCAAGGTTACAAGACTAAACCTGTCGATGGTTGTAATTGATGAGGCACATTGTATTTCTCAATGGGGATATGATTTCAGGCCATCTTATCTTAAGATCGCGTCTCTCAGGGATTTTATTGATCAAAAAGTTCCTTTTCTGGCCCTCACGGCTTCAGCAACTCCCCATGTGATTGAAGATATAATGAAGAAGCTGGCTTTCAGGGGGAAGAATGTTCTGAAAACAAGTTTCGACAGGAAAAACATTTCCTACCTGGTTCGGAAGGTTGAAGAGAAGGGTACCTATCTTGTTAAAACTCTGCAAAAAATAAAAGGAAGTGGCATTGTATATGTCAGAAGCAGAAAAAGATGCAAAGAGGTTGCCGAACTCCTGGTAGCCAATGGGATCAGCGCCGATTTTTACCATGCAGGTTTGACTGATGAACTTCGTGACAGGAAACAGGCTGCCTGGATGACTGAAGAAACACGGGTAATTGTTGCCACCAATGCATTTGGCATGGGTATCGACAAATCTGAAGTACGGTTCGTAATTCACTGGGATATCCCTGATTCTATAGAGAGTTATTTCCAGGAGAGCGGGAGGTGCGGTCGCGATGGTAAGCCTGCTTATGCTGTTCTCTTATACACTCCTGCAGATAAGACACGCCTGACAGATACAATTAGAAAGAAGTTCCCGCCGATTGATAAGATCAAGGACATTTACGAGGCTTTATGCAATTATCTCCAGGTACCGCTTGGTTCAGGTAAAGACAATGTTTTTGAGTTCAATATGTACGATTTTGTATCAAAATACAGGCTGCCGGTTATCGAGACCTATAATAGTCTGCAGTTCCTTCAGAGAGAAGGTTATATGGAATTCACTGAAGAAATAAATAATCCTTCAAGGGTTCATTTTATTGTCAGTCGCGATGACCTGTATAAATTCCAGGTTGCAAATGAGTCGTTTGATGGTTTTATAAAACTTCTCCTCAGATCGTATACCGGGATGTTCAGCGAGTATGTTCCAATTAATGAAGATGCACTTTCGAGAAAATCAGCTGCGACCCGCGACACTATCTATCAATATCTTGTAAAATTGTCAACTCTGAATATCATCCGTTATATTCCAGGCAAGAAAAGCGCACTTGTCATTCTGACCGAAGAGCGACTGGTTCGGAAAGCATTGATGATTTCGCCCGATAATTATCTGAATGTGAAGGAAAAGTATGAGATCAGACTAAACAAAATGATTGAATATGCAGATTCTGATAGTCATTGCAGGTCGGTATTTCTTCTTGATTATTTTGGTGAAGAGTCTGACCGTTGCGGAATATGCGATGTTTGTCGTGAAAGAAATGAGCTGGATCTGAGCAAGTACGAATTTGATATTATACTCGAAGAGATAAAAAGTATACTGAGCGAAAAGAATCCCGATGCCGAAGAACTTGTGAAATTGATCGATTACCCTGAAGAGAGAGTCATCAAAGTGATCCGTTGGCTGCTCGATCATAATAAGATAGTTCAGGACAGAGATCACAAACTAAGCTGGAAAACATAACCGGAATAAGTCATAGTATGCAGATTCCTCTTTAAGCCCTTCAACTATTTTTGCACGCTCAGCCTTCTCCTTATCAGATAATTCGACTCCTTTAGCCGGTCTTCGTGGAGCCTGTGGGATTCCCAGGCCTTCCTCCAGCACACTTCTCATTTCTAATGTATTAACTCCCGATTGAAGAACATATTGAAGAACCTCTTCCAAACCGTGTGGAATATCGCGATAGCAATAAGTTGTAAGTCCCAGCTGCACACCTCCGACTTTTGAGTTGGGTTTTTTTGTCTGGGTTCCAATAGAAAAGGAATAATTAAAGGGTATAACAGCTAATGCAGCAGCAGTTTTAGTGTGGTTCTATTTGCTTAATAGGAGTACTTACTTTGTCAACAAGGTAGACAATAGACTTATAGGATATTCCTGAATGAAGACTCAATCCGATCTCACAGGTACGGCTTGTGGAAAAACCGTGTTTAACAGTATCCGGAATTTGCGTTTTTAACTCACGTAATCCGTATGCATTCAGTTCAGGAAAAGAAAACCCCCTGTCTCCTGCAAATCCGCAGCAATTTGTTTCAGGAATTACTACCTCCTTTGCACAGATCCTTGCAAGGTCAGTCAGTTTATTATCAAGGTCCATTTTCTTCATGCTGCATACGGGAAAGACAGTAATGACCTCATCCAATGGAGTTATTGTCAGATATGAAAGAAGCCGGTCTGTAATGAACTCTACAGGTTCATATAGTTTTAAACCCGACTTCATACTTTCTTTCATTGTGTAGAGGCAGGGACTCATGTCGCACAGAACAGGATATTCTCCGTTTTTGCTTGCCTTAAGAAGAGCCGCTTCCAGTTCATCGGATTTCTTTTCCCCGGCTTTTGTATAGCCCTTGCTCGAAAATGCCATTCCGCAACACAGGTTATTCAGGTTTTCAGGATAAATTATTTCATACCCTCCTTTATGTAAAAGCTGAATCATTTTATCTGAAAGCTGCACCTCATCATTATGATCCTTCGATACACCCATTGTTCGGTTAATGCACGACGGGAAATAGACTACCTTGCGCAGATTATTTGGATCTTCCCCATTTTGTGTTTTAATTACTCTGGCACCTTTGGGCATAAACCGGTTCCAGGCTGGTATCCTGTTTCCTGAAATTCGTCTTAATCCTCCTGAAACAGCTTGCATTATTTGAGTACCCAATATTGTATGAAAAAAGTCGACTATTGAAAGCGCTCTTCTCCCCGCTGATGTGATCAGGCTCATATGACCGGCGACCCATAAACCATCGTGTCGTTGGGATACAATTCCTTCAGAACGAATGTTTTTGATTAGTTTTCCTGTATCAATTTTTACCGGACAGTTTAGTGCGCACAACCCGTCAGTAGCACATGTTTCGTTGCCTGAATATTCATATGATTTTGCCAGAGCTGCAGCAATATGCGGTTCGCATCCACTTTTTTTAAGCGACATATATTCTCTGTGTACGACAATCCGTTGCCTGGGTGTTAAGGTAAGACCTGCAGATACACAGGATGGTTCGCAAAATCCGCATTCGGTGCATTTATCAGTTATTTCACTGGCTGCGGGGATAGGTTTCAGATCTTTCAGGTGAACTTCTTTGTCTGAATTGAGGATCACACCGGGATTGAGAATATTCAGTGGATCAAAAATCTGTTTTATCTCCTTCATGAGTTTATAAGCCTCTTTTCCCCATTCCATTTCAACAAACGGAGCCATGTTCCTGCCGGTTCCATGCTCAGCTTTCAGTGATCCGTCATATTTATTAACAACCAGATCAGAGACTGCCGATATCAGATCAGCGTAGCGATCGATCTCTTCCCTGGTATTAAAATCCTGGGTGAAAACAAAATGCAGGTTTCCTTCAAGTGCATGGCCAAAAATTACAGCTTCGTCATACCTGAATTTTCTTAATAGGTTCTGAAGATCCAGTGTGGCTTCCGCCAGTGACTGAACAGGAAATGCAACATCTTCGATAATGACTGTTGTGCCTGTTTTCCGCATAGCTCCAACAGATGGAAACAATCCCTTCCGTATTTTCCAGAGAAGTTCATATTCAGAAGGTATGTCAGTAAATTTAATTGGCCTGTCAACGGGAATACTTTTTATAGAGTTTTTTATTACCTCGATATTTCTATTTATTTCAAGCTTATTTCCACCAACAGTTTCAACAAGCAAGGCACATGAATTATCCTGCAGGAATTTGAGAAATTCATGTACCCCTTTTTCATTTTCAACAGATCGCAATCCTGCCCTGTCAATCAGCTCGACTGCAGATACAGGTGTTATTTTAAGAAGTGAAACGGCTTTACATGCACATTCAATATCAGGGAATATCATTAGTGAACTTGCCTTGCAGGGCTGTTCTATGACCGTTTTGTAGCTGATTGCTGCGATAAACCCCAGGGTGCCTTCCGATCCGATCATCAGGTGTTCAATAATATCAAATGGATCGGTGAAGTCGACAAGTGCATTCAGACTATAGCCGGTTGTATTCTTCATCTTGTATTTCATTCTGATCCTTTCAGCCAGGGCAATATTTCCCGTAGCCGATTTTGCCAGCATTTCTATATCAGTAAGTAGTTTTGAATGGGATTCCCTGAATCTATTTTTACCTGCCTGATCCCTTGTATCAAGGATTGAACCATCAGCCATAATGATCCTCATCCCGGCAACAGTTTTGTACGAGTTTTCAGCAGTTCCGCAACACATGCCGCTGGCGTTGTTTGCCGCTATACCGCCAATCATTGCAGCATTTATAGAAGCAGGATCGGGTCCGATCTTTCTACCATATGGAGCTAGAAGTGAATTGACATGTCCACCCGTTAATCCTGGCTGAAGCCAGATTTCAGAGCCGTTTTCCTGTATCTTAAATTTCTTCCAATGGCTTCCTGCAATTACCAGTACAGAATCAGTTATAGCCTGTCCGGAAAGACTTGTGCCTGCCGCCCTGAATGTCACAGGAAGAGAAAGAGCAGAGGTTTCTTTTAATATCGCGGATACTTCGATCTCATCCTTTGCTATGATCACAAGCTTTGGGATGAGCCTGTAGAAACTTGCATCAGTTCCATAGGCCAAAGCAGATAGGGGATCGTGAAAAATCCTTTTCTTATCGATAGATGCGATAAGACGTTCATAGAGGATTTTGTATTTTCCGGTGAGCATCCTGCAATGTAATTTATATCCAGTAAAATTAAGAAATAGTTGAAGTTCTTTGGGTTCCTTAGTGCGTTACTTTGTGCACCTTTGTCGTAAAAATTTAAACCACCAGGGACCTAAAAGGTTATATTTTTCAGGCAATATAGTCAACTCCCAGTTCAAATAAAAATTCAGCAATAGCAATTAATCCTATCCTTAAATGTCTAATTTTGTACCACAATTTAAAAAAGTACTATGGATACGAATTCCGATCCGGTCTATTCACGAAATGTAGTTGAATTTGTTGCCGTTGCTAATGAATTCTGCAAATATGTGGAGCATGCTTCAGAGCTTAAAGGAGATGAACTGCTGAAGATATTGCAACGTATAATGCCTCTTATGTATTTGAAAGCGTCGCTTTTACCACAGCTGGAACCGTTTTTTGAAGATGGAAATGAAAAGTTTGTAAAAGAAGCTGATTGGGCCATAATTAGTGATACTCTTAAAGAAAAATTCGGGACAGCTGATGATTACCTCGAGGTATTCGATGACAAAATTAAGGAGACTGAAGGACCCGTTGTATCGAGTATGTCAGAAAACATGGCAGATATTTACCAGGATATGAAGGACTTTCTTCTTCTTTACCAGACAGGTACGGCAGAGGTGATGAATGATGCTGTTTGGGAATGCCGGATGAACTTCGAGAGTTTCTGGGGTCAGAAACTGGTGAATTCAATGAGAGCCATTCATAAGTTTATCTATTCGGGAGAGGAGATTGGGAAAGTTGAAAAGAAAAATGAAGAAAACGATGAAAACAGGAATACTGCAAATTGGTTCATAACAAGAAGGCAAAAAGATTTCAGAGGAGATATTGAATAATATGTACAAAGAAAATATTACAGTTGAAGAACTAGCGGAACATGAACTTTCGTGGTTCAAAGGAGAGATAGTTTTAGTTGATAATCTAAAAACATTTTATGAGGTTTTCCCAAAGCTTTTACGAACAGACCTCCTTGGTTTTGATACAGAGACAAGACCTACTTTCAGGAAAGGAAGGAAAAATGCAGTTTCTCTTATCCAGCTTTCAACAGAAGACCTGGCCTGTCTTTTCCGTATCAATAAAATAGGCATCCCTGATGAACTTGCAGATCTGTTATCTGATCCTTCTGTCATAAAAACCGGTGTTGCAGTTCATGATGATATAAAATTTTTAAAAAGCGTTAGAAAATTCAATCCTGAAGGATTCGTTGACCTTCAGACTCTAGTCAAAGATTTTGGAATTCAGAGTTCGGGTTTGAAAAAGCTCACTGCAATTGTTCTTGGGTTCAGGATATCCAAACGTCAGCAGGTTACAGACTGGGAAGCAGAACAGCTTACCGAAGCTCAGCAGATTTATGCGGCTACTGATGCATGGGTTTGCCATCAGATATACAAAAAACTTGTAAATGGACATGAGGTTAAAGAGAAAAGATAACCACCTTCGCTAAAGCTGCGGTGGTCAAAGAAAGCTACGGTGGTCAAAGAAAGTAAAAAGATAAAAGTATCACAGTCTGCTTTTAGCCCCCCCTTGGGGGGGATCGGGGGTAAAATTAATAGAAAGAAGCAATGCAAGATCGAATAAAAATAGTCCTCAAATCCGGCAAAGAACAATCTCTCCGCCGTTTTCATCCCTGGGTATTCTCAGGAGCAATAAAAAAAATGTATGGTAACCCGCTTGAAGGGGATCTGGTTGATGTATACGATAATAAAGATACTTTTCTTGCTGTCGGGCACTATGCCCCGAGTTCGATCGCAGTGCGTGTTCTCTCTTTTGAACAGGTGACACCCGGTATTGACTTTTTCAGGGAAAAGATAAAGCGTGCGATTCTTTACAGGAAAGCTGTTGGTATCATAGATAATCCGCAAATAAATGTGTTCAGGCTTATCCATGGGGAAGGGGATGGGTTGCCTGGTCTCATAGTCGACTTTTATAACGGTGTTGCAGTAGTGCAGACGCACTCTTTAGGCTTTTATAAAATAAGAAAAGAGATTGCATCAATCCTTGCCGAAGTTCTTGATAATAGCATCGTTGCAGTTTATGATAAAAGTGAGAGTACAATTCCACATATGTCGGGAATAACAGCAACCAATGAATTCCTCGTTGGAAAATCCGACCCTGTAATTGTTACTGAAAACGGGTATAAATTTAAAATTGACTGGACAACAGGACAGAAAACAGGATTCTTTATTGATCAGAGAGATAACAGAAAGTTGCTCGAAAAATACACTGAAGGAAGAACTGTTTTAAATATGTTCGGTTACACAGGCGGATTCTCTGTCTATGCAATGAAAAATGCTGCAAAAGTTCATACTGTTGACAGTTCTTTTCCAGCGATTGAACTGGCAAATGAAAATATCAGACTCAATTTTGGAGAGGATAAGAGACATGAATCTTTCCAGGTCGATGCCTTTGATTATATGAATCATATAAAAGATCAGTACGACCTTATAATACTCGATCCTCCGGCCTTTGCGAAACATAATAATGTTCTGGCAAATGCCTTGCAGGGGTATAAAAGGCTGAATATAAAGGCTATTGAACAGATCAGACCAGGTGGGATTATTTTTACATTTTCATGTTCGCAGGTTGTTACAAAAGAAAACTTCAGAAAATCGGTATTTGCAGCTGCTGCAAATACCGGCAGGAGCGTCAGGATATTGCATCAGATGAGTCAACCACCTGATCATCCTGTAAATATTTATCATCCTGAAAGTGAATATCTGAAAGGTCTTGTTATATATGTTGAATAGTACAATTATGGCTGCAAACAGAAATATATTACTTGTTGCAAAGAAACTTGGGCTGCATGACTGGCAGGTAGAAAACACCATCAGACTGATGGATGGAGGAGCAACTATTCCTTTTATCAGCAGGTACAGGAAGGAGATGACCGGTAGTCTCGATGAAGTGCAGCTGATGCACATTAAAGAAGAGTATGACCGTTTGAAGGAACTGGATGCCAGGAAGGAAGCTGTTATAAAATCAATTGAGGAACAGGAAAAGATGACTCCTGAGCTCCGGAAGAAAATTGATAATGCAGTGACAATGTCTGAACTGGAGGATATTTATCTGCCATATAGACCTAAACGGCGCACCAGGGCAACGATTGCAAAGGAAAAAGGACTGGAACCTCTGGCAGCTCTTATTATGGAACAGAAGGAGAATGATCCTGCTCTGAGAGCTGAAGCTTTTCTGAATGACGATGTTGCAACTGTAGAGGATGCACTTGCAGGCGCCTCTGATATTATTGCAGAATGGATAAATGAGGATGAAAAGGCAAGGAAACAACTGAGATATCTGTTCGAAAGGGAAGCTGTTATTTACTCAAAGGTTGTAAAAGGAAAGGAAGCAGAAGGCATAAAATTCAGCGATTATTACGACTGGTCGGAGCCTCTTAAAAAATGTCCCTCGCACAGGCTTTTGGCGATGAGAAGGGGTGAAGAGGAAGGTTTTCTCAGGCTGTCTGTTGAACCGGATGAAGAAAATGCTCTCGATATGCTGAATTCAATTTTCATAAAAGGAAGGAATGGCTCATCCGAATTAGTATCAGGCGCTGTAAAAGACAGCTGGAAAAGACTGCTTTCATCATCAATGGAGACAGAATTCCGGAGTATTTCCAAAGAAAAAGCAGATATCGAAGCAATTTCTGTTTTTGCCGGGAATCTTCGTCAACTGCTTCTCGGATCTCCGCTTGGTGAGAAAAATGTTCTTGCAATTGATCCTGGTTTCAGAACAGGTTGTAAGGTCGCTTGTCTCGACAGGCAGGGCAATTTTATCCATAATGAGACAATCTATCCACATCCTCCCCAGAATGAGACAGCTATGTCGATAAAGAAGATACTATCTCTCGTAAATGCTTATAAAATTGAAGCTATAGCGATTGGAAATGGTACCGCAAGCAGAGAGACAGAAGATTTTATTAAATGGGTCAAGTTCGAGAATGATATACAGGTCTTTGTTGTCAGCGAAGCCGGCGCTTCAATATATTCAGCTTCCAAGACTGCACGTGATGAATTTCCGGAATATGATGTAACTGTTCGTGGTGCAATATCAATCGGAAGAAGGTTGATGGATCCATTAGCGGAGCTGGTAAAGATTGATCCAAAATCGATAGGCGTGGGGCAATATCAGCACGATGTTGATCAGCCAAAGCTTCAGAAATCCCTCGACGATGTTGTCATGAGTTGTGTAAATGCAGTTGGAGTAGAGGTTAATACCGCAAGCAAACATCTTTTAACTTATGTTTCTGGCCTGGGTCCCCAGCTGGCACAGAATATTATTGATTACCGAACCGAAAATGGACCATTTAAAGCACGAAAAGAGTTGCTTAAAGTAAAGAGGATGGGAGAGAAGGCATTTGAGCAATCCGCCGGTTTCCTTAGGATCAGGAATGCAGAGAATCCGCTCGATTCAAGCGCTGTTCATCCCGAAAGTTATCATGTAGTGGAAAAAATGTCAAAGGACCTTGGCTGCGAAGTTAAGGAGCTTATCACAAATGCAGATAAACGGAAAGAAATTAAACTTGATCGCTATGTCACTCCTGTAACAGGTGTACCGACTTTAAAAGATATTGTTGAAGAACTCGCTAAACCCGGTCGCGACCCCAGATCAAAGATTAAAGAGTTCAGCTTTGCAGATGTGCATACAATGGAAGACCTGAAAGAGGGAATGGTGGTACCGGGCATTGTCACAAATATTACAAAATTCGGTGCCTTTGTCGATATCGGAATCAAACAGGACGGACTCGTACATATTTCAAATATGAGCAGAACATATATTTCCGATCCCTCCACTGTTGTCAAACTTCATCAGCATGTTATGGTAAAGGTAATTGCAGTTGATATAGAAAGGAAGCGTATTCAGCTGTCGATGAAGGATGTGGATCAGAAAAAATCATAGATAATTAAACAAGTAGAGGCGCCCAATTTGGCGTCTCTACATAATATAAATAAAATATTACCCCGCCATGAAAAGATTCAATCTCCCATTATCATTTCTGTTCGCAATCCTGCTGTTCTCATGCAGTACCCAGCCTGAAATAAAACCTCCTTTAGCTGAGAAGATCCCGCATGAGTTATTTAATAAGCGAATCGATAATTATTTCTGGATGCGCCTCACCGATGAACAAAAGAATGCATCCAAACCTGATGAGCAGACTGCAAAAGTGCTCAACTACCTGAACAAAGAAAACGCATACTCAAAAGAAGTCCTTAAAAATACAGACGTGATTCAAAAGACACTTTATGATGAAATTACAGGAAGGATTCAGAAGAATGATGAATCAGTCCCATATCTGGAAAATGGCTACTATTATTATAATAAGTACAAAGAAGGAAACGAATATCCTGTATATTACAGGAAGAAAGGTTCGCTTGCAGCACCAGAGGAGATTCTCCTGGATGTGAACAAACTTGCTGCGGGAAAGAGCTTTTGCTTAGTTAACACTATGGGTATCAGCCGTGACAACAAGATACTGACCTATGGAGTCGATTTTGTTGGACGGCGTCGCTATGCCATCCATTTTTTAGATATAAAATCGGGTACTTTATTGCCGGATAAAATTGAAAATACCACGGGTCAATCAGTTTGGGCAGCTGATAATAAAACTCTTTTCTATGTTACCAAGGACAACGAAACACTTCGGTCAAATAAAATTTTCAAACATAAGCTTGGAACATCTGCTGAAAAAGAGATGCTTGTTTATAATGAAGCAGATGAGACATTCAGCGTTACTCTGGGTGAGACAAAAAGCCGTAAATATATACTGATAAACTCTGGCCAGACGCTTACAACCGAAACCCGGTATATAGATGCTAAAAATCCGGACGGGGAGTTTAAAGTATTTGAACCACGGACTGTAAATCATGAGTATAGTATAGACCATTCAGGAAAGGAATTTTTTATAAGAACTAACTCGGATGGTGCAACCAACTTCAAATTAATGAAAACTCAAGAGGATAAGACTGCGAAGGCAAACTGGACTGAAGTTATTCCTCACAGAAGTGATATACTTTTTCAAAACTTTGAATTATTTGATAAATGGATTGTTGCTGAGGAGAGGATCAAAGGTCTCAATAACCTGCGAATTATAAATATTAAGGATGGAACCGAACATTATCTCAACTTTGAAGAAGAAGCTTATACAACAGGAATAAATACCAACCCTAATTCAAATACTGACATATTAAGATACAGCTATTCATCACTCACCACTCCCAACTCTGTGATCGATTACAACATGATTACTAAAGACAAAAAAGTAATGAAGGAGGATGAAGTCCTTGGCGGTTTTAATAAAGATAACTATGAATCAAAAAGATTATGGGCTAAGGCAACAGATGGTACGCTGGTGCCGGTTTCAATAGTATATAAGAAGGGTTTTGTGAAGGATGGCAAGGCGCCTCTTCTTTTGTATGCTTATGGTTCTTATGGAATATCAACCGATCCTGGATTCAGGTCGGCTATACTCAGCCTTCTCGACAGAGGCTTTGTCTTTGGACTTGCACACATCCGTGGCGGAAGTGAAATGGGACGTTACTGGTACGAAGATGGCAAGCTGCTGAAGAAAAGAAACACTTTTACTGACTATAATGACTGCGCGCAATACCTCGTTAATGAGAAATATACGGGCAGTGATAAGCTTTTCGCTATGGGTGGCAGCGCAGGTGGACTTTTAATGGGCACAATTCTTAATATGAGGCCAGATTTGTACAAGGGCGTTATTGCTTCTGTCCCATTTGTGGATGTTGTAACAACGATGCTCGACGAAACAATTCCTCTGACAACATCAGAGTGGGATGAATGGGGTGATCCCCGGAAAAAAGAATATTATGATTATATGTTATCATATTCCCCATACGATCAGGTTAAGGCAATGAATTATCCTAACATTCTGGTCACAACAGGTTACTGGGACTCACAGGTGCAGTATTGGGAACCTTCTAAATGGGTTGCAAAACTCAGAGATATGAAGACCGATAAAAACAAACTTGTAATGGATTGCAATATGACAGCCGGTCACGGTGGAGCATCGGGCAGGTTTGAACGATATAGAATAACAGCTCTGGAATACGCATTTATTCTAGATCTGGCGGGGATAACAAAATAAATTCATACCGGTTTAAAATGCGTAGAGACAGGTCTCAGACCTGTCTCTACATATTTCAATTTATTTCAATTTATTTCAATTTTCATCAATTCATCCTCGGTCCCTGGCTGGCATTTGGCATTGGTTTCATAGTAGGTTTTACAGGTAATTTAGCATTACGCATAGCAGCATTATAAACGAATGATGCTGTAATAACTGCGTTTTGTTTAAGATCGGCCATTACCAGTCTTTCATAGGTATCCATAACGGTATGATAACCACGGTCATACTCAATATCATCCTG
>Ga0208079_1000863_pt1 | contig 16497 bp, 14 predicted proteins | sample NGESurdeep092012_5_FD_184474 | JGI IMG/M metagenome (GOLD analysis project Ga0208079, IMG submission 184474) | Arctic peat soil microbial communities from Barrow, Alaska - NGEE Surface sample 210-2 deep-092012 (SPAdes) | ecosystem: Environmental > Terrestrial > Soil > Wetlands > Peat ... | reverse complement strand
CAACCACCCTCAAGCGCACGAGAACCCGTTCGCCCCGAGGTTCCCGGCCCACCAAGGAGGCAGTGTCAAGCAATGACCGTTTGCGTTCCATTGGTGAAGCCCCGGAGGAACGTTCCCAACGTGGACGGCGCCATCACCTTGTGGCCCAGGACCCGTTGCGCCGAACCCGACCGCAGCACATCGCAGTCGTCGATGCACTCGGCGCCGGCGACAATGGCATGAACCAGCGTGAGGATCTTGCGCCCGGGAACAGCGTGTCCTGGAACGTCACCGAGGTCGACCACCTCATTGGCCAGGTCGAAGGTCCCGAGCCGGTCGGACAGCGTGGCGACCAGGGCCAGCCCCGCACCGGCCACCGCCCGGTCATCGTCGAAGGTCACTGCAAGACGAGCCGGACTATGCGATTCTGTGTGCACCGGAAAGATGCCTTTCTGTTCTGGTTGGACGTGGACTTCAGCGAGTCACATCTTCCCAGCACAGGAGGCATTTTCCGCGAATGGTCTCCAGTCCGATCGTCAGATCACACGGGGCAATTCGGTGGATCGAGGCTTAGCCGAGGAGTTCTATGGCGAGGTGTTGGGGTGGACCTTTACCCCTGGTTCGCATGCGCAGAGCCGACAAATCGGCGGTGTCACCCCGATGTCAGGTCTATGGCAGACGGACGCTCCGGGTGTGGTGCTGGCCTACCGGGTGGATGACATTCAACCAGCGGTTGCACAGGTCGGCACCTTGGGGGGCACGGCCAGTTCCGTCGAAGAACGCCCGTATGGGCTTGCCGCTGACAACTGCGTCGATGACCGGGGCACCATATTCCACCTGCTTCAGCTGCGGTAGCGACACCCGCATGTCCCGCATGTCCCGCACACTTCGGACGCGGGTCCTTACGGGCCGAGTCACCTGAGTCACCTGAGTCACCTGAGTCACCTGAGTCACCTGAGTCACCTGATCAGACGGAGCGCCTGGTCAGAGAGTGCTGCAGATCAGACGGCGCCCCCACGGCGGCTCTCGACGGTGACGCCGATCAAGGCCGAGAGCATCAGTGCACCGCCTATGGGGGCCAACCAAAGGCCGAAGACGAAGGTCAACAGGGCGAACATGGCACCCATGCCCAAAATGAAAGGCCAGATGCTCGAGCCCGGAAACGAGTCGACAGTCCCGGCGTTGTCCTCGATGGCGGCATCGGGGTCCTCTTCGGGCTGAAGCTTCATGTGGTACGTCCACCACAGGTAGTAGCTCCCTGGCAGCAGACCGAGCAGCGCCGCCCCGATGAGCATCAAGAACCCGGCATCTTCGTAGCTGGTGAACCAGTAGATGACTCCGATGATGCCAAAGAAGATAGCCATGCCAACGAGAAACAGGGACACGACCTTCATGAAGGCGCTCCCACCGTCTGCTTGTCGCCTTTGGGCGAGGTGGATTGCTTGTCTTTGGGCTTGTGGACCACCGTGCGATGCTCAGGGTGGTTGTAATCCCACGTCGGGCGTTCCGAACGGATGGGCGGCAGGTGGGTGTAGTTGTGATGCGGCGGGGGTGAGCTGGTGAACCACTCGAGCCCGTGGCCGTCCCATGGGTTGGGACCGGACGGTACCGGCTTACGCCACGACACCACCAGGTTGACGAGGAAGAACAGGAACGAGAATCCGATGATGTAGGCACCGAGGGTCGAGATCACGTTCAGGGCTGTCCAGCCGGTATCCGGCGCATAGCTGGCGACACGCCTGGGCATACCGTGCAGGCCCAGCAGATACTGGGGTATGAACGTCACCCAGAAGCCGATGAACAGGAACCAGAAGTGGAGCTTGCCCAGTCCCTCGCGCAGCATGCGCCCGAACATCTTCGGATACCAGAAGTAGAAGCCGGCGAAGCCGGCGAACACCGCGGTCCCGATGAGCACATTGTGGAAGTGGGCCACCACAAAGTACGTGTCGTGGGTCATGAAGTCGACAGGGGGCGACGCCAGCAGTACCCCGGTCACGCCGCCCACCAAAAAGATCAGGAGAAATCCGATCGAGAACAACATCGGGGTTTGGAAGCTCAGCTGCCCCCCCCACATAGTTCCGATCCAGTTGAAGAACTTGATGCCGGTCGGCACCGCGATCAGATATGACAGGAGTGAGAAGAATGGCAGCAGCACCACCCCGGTGGTGAACATGTGGTGGGCCCACACGCCCGTGGACAGCGCGGCAATGGACATGGTGGCGAACACCATGCCCTTGTACCCGAATACCGGCTTGCGTGAGAAGACCGGAAGGATGTCAGTGACCATGCCGAAGTAAGGCAAGGCGAGGATGTAGACCTCCGGGTGCCCGAAGAACCAGAAGAGGTGCTGCCACAAGACCGGTGAACCTCCTCCCTGCACGGAGAAGATGTGGGTCCCGAAGTGCCGGTCGCAGAAGAGCAACACCACCGCGGCAAAGAGAACCGGGAAGGCGATGAGAATCAGAATGGCGGTGACCAGCATGTTCCATGAGAAGACGGGCACACGGAACATCGTCATTCCTGGCGCTCGAAGATAGAGGATGGTGGCCACCAGGTTCACGCCGGTAAAGATGGCGGAGAAGCCGGTGAGGGCCAGCGCCATGAGCCATAGGTCGCCGCCGGCGCCGGGGGAGTTGGTGGCGTTGGACAGCGGGGCATACGACACCCATCCGAAACTGGCCGCCCCGCCCGCCACCAGAAAGCCCGACAGCATGGTGATCACTCCGCCCAGGTACAGCCAGTAGGAGAGGGCATTCAACCGGGGAAATGCCATATCCGGGGCGCCCACCTGGAGGGGAACTATGTAGTTGGCCAGGCCTCCGAACGCGAATGGCCCGGCGAACAGGTACATCATCAGGCTGCCGTGCATGGTGAAGAGTTCGTTGTAGGTCTGGTAGGAGACCAGTGACGTATGCGGGTCGAGGAGTTGCGCCCTGATCACCATGGCCATGAGGCCGGCGAGGAAGAACGTCACCAGCGAGGTGATCATGTAGGACTTGCCGATGACCTTGTGGTCGGTCGACGTCAGCCAATTGAGGATCCCACTCGGCCCCTCGTGATGGCCGTGATCGGCGTCACCGTGGGCGGCATCGGGATGGTGACCGTCGGGTCCCCCCAGGACCTCGGGAGTGATGACTTCCGGTCGTTCAATGGTTGTCGTCATGCCGATGCCTTTTGCTTGGGAGTGGCCGATGATGCGACGGAGGATCCGGCATTAGCCGGAGTCGTCCTGGTGTTGGGTGGTGGGATGTTGCCCGCGCCGGAAGGCGATCCCTGCAGTGTGTGACCTGCGGTTACCTCGGCGCTGGCCCAGGTCTCGAAGGCCGACGGCGTCACCGAACGGATACTGAAGAGCATCTCGGAGTGGTACAACCCGCAGAATTGAGTGCATTGGCCGTCGTAGGTGCCGGTGTGCAGCACATTGAGATCGAAGATATTGGTGACACCAGGCTGGGCGTAGCGGCTGAAGTTGAAGTCCCGGAGGTAGAACCCGTGAACGGTGTCGTTGGATACCAGAGTGATCTGGATGGTCTCGCCGGCGGGCACGACCATCTGGGGCCCCTTGTTGTTCGGGCCATTGGTGGTTTCGCCGACCACTCCGACGTTGAGACCGGTGTAGTCGAATCGCCAACCCCACTGGAAGGCGGTCACGGTGATGTCCACCACCGGGCGCCCGGTGGAGGTGACAGTGGCGTTGACCGGCTGGGTGGCGTCGACGTTGTTCTCGGTGAGAACCGTAAAGAAGAACAGGAATCCGACGATGATGACCGGCACTGCCGTGTAGAGGATTTCGATGGGGAGGTTCTCGTGGAACTGTTTGGGCATCTCATCGGAGCGCCTGCGGTAGCGGACCACCGTCCAGAGGATCAACACGGCGACGAACCCGCCGATGACAATTCCGGTGGTCATCATCCCCGAGTAGAGCTTGAAGGTGTCGCTACCTTGCTTGGTGGCTCCGGGGTCAGCGCCGTAGGTGGGATACATGTTGCATCCGGCCAGGAGCAGGGGAGCACCGACGATCAGCGCGGTGATCCAGCCGCGGCGCATCCCGCTGACCCGGTGTTGGGACGGGTCGGTGGGGTCGTCGGAGGGGGCGTTCACAGCGATGACACTAGCGGGGGATGGCATGCAATTAGAAGTTGAGAGGAGAGGGTGGCGGGCGGTGGCATCAATCCAGGTCAGAGCGGTGGCCGTGCCTGGGGGTGTCCGGGCGCCTCACGCCTGCCCGTGGTGATAGCTGCCGGACTCCCGGGCCGCCCACGAGAACACCCCGCGGGCCATTGTCGAGGTGGCAGCCTCGGCCCGGGCCTCGAAGACCCGTTGCCGGATCCGCTGGATACCCGGGTCTGTCGGCTCCACCTGCCATGCCAGCTCGGCCAGATGCCCGGCCAACCGCAGAGCGGCGTCGCCGGGCCCACCGCCTTCGGCGCCCGTGGATGACTCCAGCAGGGCAAGCGCCCGGTCGGCCAGGGCGGAGGCCCCGCCGGCCAACCCGGCCACCTCGCCGGCCAGGGCCCTCTCGGGGGCCGGCTGCAACGTGGCCGGGTTGCCGTCCCACCAGCCGCCGTAAAGCCTCCAGACGGTGCGCACGATGAACTCGGGCTCGTCGTAGACGGGCTGCAGATACGGGCGCTCCATGAGCCGGGGTGGAGGGGTCACCGTGTGGATGATCTCGTCGAGCCTGGCCCCCTGATTCATCAAGGCGAGGGTCTGATCCACCAATGAGTCGAGTAGATCGGCGGTGTCTCCGAGGGCCTGACGGATCCGTTCCGCACCCATCACCGGAAATCCGTGGCCGGGGAGGAGGACGTCGGGGCCTCCGTCGGGGCCGTCGTAGAGGGCGAGCATCTCCCGGAGCGCCTGCGCCCACTCGCGTGGGTAGCGCTGCACCTTCTGCGGATTGCCGGCGTTGGGCGATGCCCAGATGAACAGGTCTCCGCAACACAGCACGTTCCGGTCAGGGAACCACGTCCAGGTGTGATCGTCGGTCTCACCCTTGGCATGATGGAGTTCGGCCCGCATGCCCCCCACCTCGAGGTTGAGGTGATCGCTGTAGGTGCGGTCGGGGTAGCGGTACTCGGTCGGCCATTCGAGATCCTTGATGTTGAACTGCCGACGGTTGATGATCCCGTTGTATCCGGCGGTCAGGATGTACCTGTCAAAACGCGCCGGCAGGGCATCGTGGGCGATCACGGTGGGCTGGGACCAGCCGTTGGATTCGGACTCCGCCTCCCACACCGGAACGCCGAAGACATGATCGATATGACCGTGGGAGTAGACGGCGGTATTGAGTCGGCTGTCCGACCACTCTCGCAGCGTCCGATGGATCTCACCGGCCATCAGTGAGCTTCCGGTATCGACCAGAAACAGGCCCTCGTCGGTATCCAGTGCCGACACGTTGGCAAACGACGGGGTAAATGCCACCCCGTCGGCTACTTCGGCCAGCCCACCCCAGGTCCGCATGGGGTGGGTCTCCGACGTGGATGTCTCACCTGTCCACAGGCGCTCGGCGATGTCGAGTACGTCAGGCTGTTTGGACATTGCATCCCCCTTTTCACTTCGGGTGCAATGTACCGGTCGAAGCCGGGGTTGGCGAGATCCGGGGATCAGCCTGGTTTGGATGGGGGTCCATCGGGTCGGGATGCGGCCTTACCCACCAGGCGCCCGGCACTGCGGATGGTCCGCTTCACCTGAGCTTTGGCGGTGGGACCGTGTTTGGCCGTCGACCTGGCTGCCGCCGATGTGGCTGCACCTGCAGCCCGCCCCGCCCACCGGGCGGCGGAGCCGACACCCTCCTCGGTGGGAAAGCGGGACCTGCCGGTCGAGGGGGACGCAGTCCGACCGGGCCGTTCGGGCGCCGACGGGGGGGCCACCCTCGCCCTGGCGTTGATCACCGTGCCGGACCCTCCGACGCCTTTCGGGCTGACCGGTCGTGGATCGGTGCTGACCAGGGTGGCCAGGCGGATGATCCCGATGGCGGCGACCTCGAGGATGATGATCCCCTCGATGTCGGGACGGAGCGCGGACACCACCGGGGACACGGCCACGATGACCGCGACGGCCGAGACCAGGATCACGTGGAGTTTGCGACCACAGATCCGGAGGATGCCGAGCGGACCGTCGGCGGCCAGTGCCAGGGCGGCGAAGACGCCACCGGCGACCGCCAGCACGCCACCGCGACTGACGTGGAGGGAGAGATCGGCCAGGCCTACCACCGAGAGGATCTCGGTGGCCTGAAGCACCCAGAACGGCACAATCCGTTGCGTGTGCCGGCCCGGCGGAACGGTCCCGCCAATGCCGGGGTCTCCGCCGTCGGCGCTCATCCTCGTGGTGAGGCGAGAGTTACGACGGGGCCCCTGCGGAGCCGTCGCCAGAATGCTCTACCGGCTGGGCGACGGGAGTCACCACCGGCTGTGGAGTCGGGGCTACCGGGGCTGGAGCCGGGGCCGGGATAGCCGCCGCGGCCTGCACACCTTTGTCATCGGCCGAGGCGCCCTCATCCAGGCCCTTCTTGAATTCCTTTTGGGCGGAGCCCAGCGAGCGGGCCAGCTTGGGAATTTGGGTACTCCCGAAGAGAACGAGCACGACGACAATCAAGACGATGATGCCGTCAACACCAAAGATTTCTGCGGATGGAGCGAAATGCATGGTTACGCCTCCTACGTCGGCCTTTACACAGGTTAGACCCGTCTACGGACAACCTGTACTTCGGCGCCGACCACCAGTCCGGATGACTGTGGGAACCATCAACCGGCCAGGAACACCCCCAGGACGAGCGCCGCGACCGAGGCAATCCCCCCAATTGATCCCCACACGGCCAGTCCCCGCGTCGAGGTGGCCCGTTGGTGGAGGAACACTCCCAGCCCGGCAATGACCACCACGGTGATTTTGATCATGAGGACCGACTTCCAGGAGGCTGGAGCATCTTTGAAGGTGAACGAGGCGATGTTCCAGAATCCCGTGATGACCAGTACGGCATACGCCGGCCACAGCAGCCGGCCCAGCGACCGGGCCACCTTCTTGGAGGCATCCTCCCCCAAACCCCGCACGGTAGGGAGCAGCCCGGCCACGGTGAACTGACCACCCACCCAGACGGTGGCGGCCAGGACATGGAGGGTCACCCGGATGCCGTTGACGGTGGGGCTGAGCGCCGGTACGTCGCCGACCAGGTGGGTCATCACGTCCATTGGACTTCTCTACCTACCGGACCAGTTTGGTTTCCGCTTTTCGGCGAAGGCCACCGGCCCCTCCATGGCATCGGCGGAGCCGAAGACCTCGGGCACCGCGGCGTTGTTGATCTCCCAACCCTGCGCCTCGGGAAGTTCACCGGCTTGCTTCATCACCCGCTTGGACGCCCGTACCGCCATCGGAGCGTTCTCCGCGATGGTGGCGGCCAGCGCCAGCGCCTCCTCCATCAGCTTGTCGGCCGGGACCACCCGGTTGATGAGGCCCAGGGCCAGGGCCCGTTGGGCGTCGATGGGCTCGCCGGTCATGGCGAGCTCGAGGGCGACGGCCGGCGGGATCCGCTTGGGCAGGCGGATCAGGCCACCGCCGGCGGCCATGAGGCCTCGCTTGACCTCGGGGATACCGAACTTCGCCTCTTCGACGGCCACCACCAGGTCGCACGACAGCATGATTTCGCACCCACCGGCCAGAGCCGATCCATTGACGGCGGCGATGAGCGGCTTGGCGAAGTCACGTTGGGTAATGCCGGCGAAGCCGCCCTTGGCGCCCATGATGTCCCCCGCCTCTCCGGCGGCGAAGGCCTTGAGGTCCATGCCGGCGCTGAACGCCTTGTCGCCGCTCCCGGTCACGATGACCACCCAACAGTCATCGTCGGCCTCGAGCTCGTCGAAGGCGGCGGCAAATCCCCGGGACACCGCACCATTGATGGCGTTTCGGGCCTCGGGCCGGTTGATCGTCAGGATTTCGATGTGACCCTGTCGTTCACGGAGCAGTTCATCAGACATGTTGTTGTCCCTTCCTCAGATCTCAGCGTTCGGGCAGACGGTAGCGCGGCGGCTCGCCCTCCACGAAAATTGCGGTACCGACCATCCCCGGGGTGTCGCCCCGACCGACCTCGGCGATGACCTCGTCGTCGGCCGGCGAGGCCGCTACGTGGCGTCCGTCGGGAAGCCGGGCGATGACCGGCGCCCCGGTTGAGGTTCCTATGTGGTCACGGACCACCGTCACGGCCACCACCGTGGCGGCTGTCATATCGGGAACCTGAAGGGCCATCTCCATGGCGCTGGCGTCGATGCGCTCCTGGTCTGCTGTGGTGTTTCCCAGGTGGAACCCGCCTGGGGGCGGGGTGGCGCCGTAGAGCCCGAGAGCGTGTTTGGTGATGAACCAGCCCAGTCCGGTGGCCAGTCCCAGCCGGGGTTGGTCAGTGGTGGCTCCCGGACCAACCTGGCGGAGGAGGCTGGTGACCGAGGCAATTCCGTGGGTGGTGTAGTTGTTCCCGGGCCCACCGAAGTAGGGGAGACCACCAGTGGAGGTGAGGCTTCGACCGTCGTCGAGGTTGAGTCCGAGGGCCTCGGCGGCCAGCTCTACTGCTGCCGGGAAGCACGAGTAGATGTCGAGGACCTCGATGTCGTCGATCCCGATCCGGCCCAATCCGTTGGCGGCGCCGGCGCCGAGGTTGACCGCTTCGAACAGCGCCCGACCGGCGGCGGCAATGGCCGGGGACTTCCCGGGGTCGGGCCGGGAGGCGGGGAACCGGACATCGACCGCGCCGGAGCCAGACCAGATGAACACCGACCGGTCGGCCACTCCGGCTTGTCGGGCCGCCGCCAGTGAGCACACCACCAGCGCTGCACCCTGATCGGAACCGAGGAAGGCGGTCATCCGTTTGGTATAGGGCTCGCACACGATGCGGTTGCCCGGTGACGGTGTGGCGATGTCCTCGGCCGTGCACTCGGTGGGAAACCACGCGAACGGATTGGTCGACGCCACCCGGGTGAAGGGGGCGAACAACTCGCCGATGGCCTGGCGATGTTGATCGGCGGTATGGCCTGCCCGGGCCGCCACCACGCTTTCGAACAGCGGGTAGACGTGGAGCGGCGCCAGGAGCCCAATGGCGGATTCCGCCGGCCCTACGCCCGGCAGGTCATCGCCCACTGCCGGGTCGGGGGCCAAGCTGGTGTCCCCATTGTCCCGTGGTTGACCCAGCTTGTGGCGCAGGCGCGACGACCGGATGGCTTCCGCCCCGGCGATCACTGTCACCGACAACCTTCCGGCGGTGATCTCGGCCGCCGCTCGGTTCACCAGCCATTGGGGCGAGTTGCCTCCGATGGTGGTCACGTCGCACACCGGGGGCGACACGCCCAGGGCGCGGGCCAGTTCGGACGCCGGTGCCGGACCGGTGTGCGTCATGATGTCGACCACCGAGAGCCTGTCGATCCGATGGCGGAGATCGGGCACGTCAGCGAACGCCGCCTCGCAGGCCCGGGCCATCAGGTCGATGGGGGTGACCGGGTCGCCGCGTTCGATGGACTCACCCGATGCGATGACCACCGGAATCCGTTCGGCATCCTGCTCGGAGATGCTCATCGGCTCGATCCGTAACCGGTAGGAATGATGCGGTGCGTGCGTGTCATGGTCGGACGCGGAAGTTATCACTGTGGCCGGACCACCGGCTTCTCGGCCTTTTGTGCCAGCGGCTTTGTGCGGCCCGGGACGAGAAGCTGAGAGGCTGGGTCGGTGACTGTGGACCTCGTACCCCCATCTCCTCGCAACGGCACGCCCTCCGGCGGGATCCTTCCCGACGGTTTTCTCTTTGGGGTGGCCACTGCGGGTTTTCAGATCGAGGGTGGCTTCAACGGTCCCGGCGAGCCCGCCAACAACTGGCTTCGATGGGAGCAGGTTGGCCGGGTGGAGCCCTCGGGGAACGCCGTCGGGTTCTGGGAGCGACCCGAAGAGGCGCTCGATCGGACGGCCGATCTCGGGTGCGACAGCTTTCGGCTCGGTCTCGAGTGGGCCCGGGTGGAGCCAAGGGAGGGAGAGATCGACGAAGGAGCCTTGGCCAAGTATGGCGAGATCATCGACGGGTGCATCGAACGCGGGTTGAAGCCATTGGTGACACTTCATCACTTCACCCACCCGTCGTGGCTGGGAGAAAACTTCTGGCTCCGGCCAGATTCGCCGGAGCGTTACCTGGCCTGGGTGGAATTGGCACTGTCCCGGCTGGCGACCAAGGTTCAACTGTGGGTGACGATCAACGAGATCAATGTGCTGGCGTTCGAATCGTGGCTACTCGGAATGTTCCCGCCCGGGCGACTGATGGCGTTCGGCGATGCCGCAATCGCCACTGACAATTTGTTGACCGCGCACGTGCTCGCCTACCAAGCCATCCACCGTGCATCTCCTGACGCCGTGGTGACCACCAACAATGCCTGCGTCAGCGGCTATGAGTTTGATCGGCTATTGACTGACGTATTGATGGCGCGAAGCTTGGGGGTCAACCGAGACGAGCTCGATGACTGGATCGACGAACGGCGGGCTGAGCATTATGCGCGGCTCCCAGTATCGGGCCCGGGGGAACGCGCCCTCCGTCGCCTGGGTGCCATGACGTCGGCCTTTGGCTCGGCGGCGCGGCGTCGTCCGTTGCGAGGGCGCAACGGAGCTCGCGCTGGGACCCCACGCCGGGCGGTCAATGCGGTCTACGCCAGCCCGTATGAGCGGACCCTCGACGTGGTCGGTCTCGACTACTACGACCCCATGGTGGCCCGCCACTTCCGCGCCCCCGGTCACCGAACCGCCGGTGGCCGAGGATGGCAGCCGACTCGCGCGCTCTGGGACGACATACCCGATCCGGCCGGTCTCACCCGATGGCTCGGCGCTCAACAATCGGTGACCCCTGAGACGCCCCTTTGGGTGGTGGAGAACGGACTGTGCAACCGGGTCCGGAACGGGCGTTCCTATCCGCGCCTCGACGGGTGGACTCGCTCCCGTTACCTCAAGGAGAATCTCAACGCGGTGGTGTCCGCCATCGAAAGAGGCGTGCCGGTAGCCGGATACTGGCACTGGTCGTTGGTCGACAACTATGAGTGGGGTTCCTATCAGCCACGGTTCGGTCTCTACGGGGTGGACCGACACCGGGGAGCGCGTGGCTTCCGCTGGCTCGACACCGACTCTTTGGGAGACGATGCCGGTGCCACCTATCGGCGAATCATGTCGGGTCTCCGAGCCGGTGACAAGTCAGTACTCGACGTCGAATGAACCGAGTAACGCCGACGACCTGCACTAACGTGACACCAGCACCCTCGAACAGGGTCGCCGTCATCCGTTCCCGATCCAATAGGGGACGGAGGGGGTCGCGAGAAGGATCGGTCCTCGTCGGAGCGGCTCGAATGGGGGAAACGTGACAGAGCGCGGATCGTGGGGACGTCGCCGTTGCTGGCGCCGGCGATGCCATCGGAGTCCCCGTTGACCGGTGAACCCGCGCGTTGCGTTACGGCGTTGCTTCGATGGTGACCGTCTCCGAACCCCGTATCGGTGCATCGCACCTCCTCCATAGTTGGGAGAACTTCCCGAGCAGGGCGGCGTTTGGTGTCGTTGGTGCTTTGGTGCTGGTGGCCTCGTATGTGGGAGTGAACGCCCTTCATCCTTTGGGCCCCGGTGTGGTGCTGAAGGGAATCGTGACCGGTGGCCTCAACTCGATGGTGGCCATGGGCCTGGTGCTGATCTATCGGTCAGCGCGCATCATCAACTTCTCCCAACAGGTGATCGGTGGTGTGGCAGCCACCCTTGCGGTGCTTCTGGTGTCCGCCCAGGGCTACCCGTACCTGGTGGCGATGGCCATTGGAGTTGCCGTGGCCATCTTCATCGGATGGTTCGCGGAGTTGACGATCATCCAGCGGTTCGCCACCGCGCCTCGATTGGTCCTGACCGCCGTGACCATCGGCATCTATCAGCTTCTCGGCGCCGCCGAGTTGGGTCTTCCCAAGCTGTTCACAACCAGTTCGAACACCACCGGTATCCATGCGCCGTTCACGTTGACCTTTCACCTCCGTCCGTTCACGTTCACCGGAGATGACGTGGTGGCGCTGGTGGTGGTTCCGATCGTGCTGATCGCTCTCTATCTTTTCTTCGCCCGCACCGACTACGGCGTGGCCATCCGAGGTGCGGCGGACTTCCCGGAACGAACGCGTTTGCTGGGGATTCCGGTTCGTCATCTCAGCCGGATCACCTGGATGGTGGCCGCCGGCCTGTCGGGGATCGGGGTGATTTTGGCCGCACCCAAAGGGATTGGGGGCCTCACCCTCGGCAACGTCTCCACTCCGGCGACACTGCTGCTCCCGTTGGCGGCGGCGGTACTGGCGGGCATGGATTCCTTCCCGATGGCGGTGGCCTGGTCGGTGGTACTCGGGGTGGTCAACCAAGCGGTGTTCTCGATCTGGCAACGGGCCAGTTACGAGGACGTGGCCCAGTTCATCGTGATCATCATCGGGTTGCTGGTCATTCGTTCCCGGACCACCGGTGTCGATGAGCAGGGCTCTGGTGAGTTCATCTCGGTTCGAGAGATTGCGGGGCTCCCTGCCCACCTGGCCAAACTTCGTGGAGTACAGGTCGCCAAGGGGACCTGGTACACGGCGCTGTTGCTGGGAGCCGTGTTGATCCCTCTGACGTTTGTGCAGTCCAAGCAGCTACTGGCGGCCAACGTGGCCATCTATGCGGTGATCGGAATTTCCATCGTGGTGCTGACCGGCTGGGCCGGACAGATCAGCTTGGGGCAGTTCGCCTTCGTCGGGGTCGGGGCCGCCACTTCGGGAGCGCTACTCGTCCATCAGCACGTTGGATTTCTGGTGGCCACGCTGGCTGCCGCAGCAATCGGTGCCGTGGCGGCGGCGGTGATCGGCCTGCCGGCGCTGCGGGTCCCGGGCCTCTACCTGGCCGTTGCCACCTTGGCGTTCGCGGTGCCGGTGTCCTCCTATCTGCTGTCGTCCTCGACATTTAACTCAGAGGACCCGGCGTTCGTGGCGCGGCCGTTCCTGATCGGCCACGTTGACCTCGCATCTCAGGCGACGTTCTATGAAGTTTGTTTGGCTTTCTTGGTGGTGACGGCGGTGGTCACCCGGATCCTTCGCAAGGGGCGTATCGGCCGGAGTGCCATCGCTGTTCGCGAGAATCCGAAGACCGCCTCCGCCTACGGCATCAGCCCATTGAGAAACAAACTTGTGGTGTTCGTCATCTCGGGTGCCATCGCCGGGGTGGCCGGCAGTCTCTACGAGGTCGGCATGGGGGGGATCAGATCGGGAGGCATATCCGCCGACCTTTCCATCACTGTGTTCGTCATGGTGGTGATCGGCGGTCTCGGTTCGATCACCGGTGCTGTATTGGGTGCCGTCTACGTTCAGGCGGCCCAGTACTTTCTGCCCGAGAGCCTTCAGTTCGTGGCCATGGGAGCCGGTCTGATCATTCTGCTTATGGTGTTTCCGGACGGTCTGGGCGGTCTGGTATTCCGCCTCCGCGACATGGCGCTGACAGGGATCGAGGTCCGGCAGGCTCGGCGGATCACGGCGGGGATCCGAGGGCCCGGTTCCGATGGAGCCGATGCGGCTGATGGAGCCGATGCGGCTGATGGAGCCGATGCGGCTGATGGAGCCGATCCCACCGTCCACGCCGCCGCTCTTCGCATCAAGGCAATCGAGAGACGTGAAGACGAACATCCATTGGTCTTCCCTGGTGGTCCCGCTCCCGACGCCGGGCCGCCTGACAATAAACGCGCCATCATCGAGCTCAATTCCGTCGATGCCGGCTATTCGCGGCATGCCAAGGTGCTCCAGGACGTGGACATCGGTATTGCCCAGGGTGAGATCGTGGCGCTCCTCGGCACCAATGGGGCCGGCAAGACGACGGTATTGCGCGCCGTTGCCGGTTTCTTGCCACCGACCAAGGGAACTATCTGCTTCATCGACAGGGATGTTGAGGACCTGGGCGTACGCGACCGGGTGCAGGCCGGATTGGTGACACTGCTCGGTGGCCGAGGGGCATTTCATTCCCTGACCGTCAAAGAGAATCTGCGGCTGGCCACATGGATGGCCCGACGCCACCACAAAGATCCCGTCTTTGCCACCGCCGCCACGGAGCGGGTGTTGACCCTCTTCCCGGTGCTGGGGGAGCGGCTCGAACAACTGGCAGGTTCGCTCTCGGTCGGTGAACAACAGATGCTGGTTCTGGCCCAGGCTCTCCTGTGTCGTCCCAAGTTGTTGATGATCGACGAGCTCTCACTGGGCCTGGCTCCATCAGTGGTGGTGCAGATGCTCGACGTGATCCGGGCACTGGCCGCCAGTGGTGTCACGGTGGTGATCGTCGAACAGTCGGTGAACGTGGCTACCGCAATATCGGGCCGCGCCATCTTCATGGAGCGAGGAAGGGTCCGATTCTCAGGCCCCACTCCCGACCTGTCCCAGCAACCTCATCTCTTGCGCTCGGTGTTCGTCCATGCGGCCCAGCGGGCGGAGAGGCGAACGCCCGGGACCACTTCGGTAGCCTCCGCTGCTGACCAGGTGGCTCCGGCATTTGCCGTGACGGATGTGTCCAAGCGCTTCGGCAAACTCGCCGCCCTGCGGAATCTCAGTCTCCAGATTGGTGGCGGCGAGATTCTCGGCATCATCGGAGCGAACGGCGCGGGCAAGACCACGCTGTTTGACGTGTGTTCGGGTTTCGTTGCCCCTGACCGGGGCACGGTGGCCATGCATGGCCACGACATCACCGGTCTTTCGCCGGCCCGCCGGGCCGACCGTGGCCTCGGACGGGTATTCCAGAACGGGCGGCTGTTTCCGTCGCTGACGGTGATCGAGGCGTTGACCACGTCGCTCGAGCAGTCAGCACGGGTTCGAGATCCACGGCCAATGGAAACCGGCCGTACCTCGCCTCCCACATCGCAGAAGGAGTTGCTCTCACGCGTCGAAGAGGTGATCGTCGAAATGGGCCTGGAAAGGTTCCGGAACACGTTGATCTTCGAACTGTCATCGGGGACCCGTCGCGTGGTGGAACTGGCATGCGCGGTGGCCCATCGCCCCAAGGTGCTGCTCTTAGATGAACCGACGGCCGGGATATCCCAGTACGAAGGAGAAGCCCTGGGCGAACTCCTGCTCGGGATCCGCGATCAGACGGGTGCCACCTTTGTCATCATTGAGCACGACGTTCCCCTGGTGTCGTCAATCGCCGATCGACTGGTCTGCATCCACCTGGGCGAGGTGATCTCAGAAGGCAGTACGACGGAGGTATTGAACGACTCGGCGGTGGTCACCGCATACATGGGAACAGATGAGGCGGTCGCGCGTCTTACTGGGGGAGTCCACCCGACACCCTCGTCGTAGAGGCATGGCGCTTCAGGTCTCGAAACCGAGATTGGCACCAAAAAAAGGGGGACGCAATCTCTCCGCTCCAATGCCGTGAGCGGTGCTTCACGTGGGGCGGTGGCTACAGCGATCATTCCCGGTCTTTCATTCTCTACCGGACCCACCGCTGGAATCGCGGTGACACGGCGATTGCACAGAGATCCGGGGGGGGAGGTGGGGCGAGCGACTGGGAAAAACTCGACTGCGATTTGCCAACCTTCCGGTTGGCGGGACAATCGCCATCGCGCTGTCGATGGTTCTCCCGAGTCGCGTGGCCGTGCCAGTACGTGCGCTTGGAGTCGGGGCACTCGTGGGTGCGGTGGGTTGGGGAATCGCCGACCCGCTGCCACCACTGCCGGTTGCCTGAGAGGCCGAACCCCCACAAGCGAGCCCGTTTGTTGGCCACAACCGGTGCCCACGGTCGAGCACAGTTGGCTGTCAGATCGACTCGATGGGGTTCCGCCGCCGGCCGGATTGCCCATCCTCGCCACAAGGCGTGCCGCGCAATTTCTATGATGACGTGATTCTGCTTCGCAATTCTCTCGTGATCGCCAGCCCAGCCGAGTGAGCGAGCCGCGGACTCCGATATCGACCGCCGAGGCGCTGGCCGCGCTAGCGGCGATGGACCCGGACCGTCCGGCGGTCACCCATGGAGACCGGACGGTCATCCGGAGCGAACTCGAAGCCCGGACCAACCAACTGGCTCGCGCCTACTTCGAACTCGGCGTCACGCCGGACAGCTCCGTGACGATCGGCCTTCCCAACGGCATCGAGTTCGTCGAGGCGACGATCGCCGTCTGGAAGGCCCGAGCTACTCCGCAGCCGGTCTCCGATCGGCTCCCGACCATCGAACGCGGAGCCATTGTCGAGCTGGCCGACCCCTCATTGGTGGTGGAATCGACGAGGTCGGGGCACATGGCCGGCCGTCGATCCCAGCGGGATTCCAACCCGGTTCGTCGATCTCGGATGCCCCTCTTCAACCGCAGTTCGTCGCGTCCTTGAAGGCCTTGACTACGGGAGGCAGTACCGGACGACCCAAGCTGATCGTGTCAGGACACTGGGCCATCTTGAGCAAGGCGAGCATTCAGCATGGCCCGATGGCTGGCCGACGGATAACGGTCGGCGTTGGACTTCGAGGCTCGTGTCGTTCACGGCCCCACGTACGTGCCGG
>Ga0208079_1000862_pt1 | contig 16499 bp, 13 predicted proteins | sample NGESurdeep092012_5_FD_184474 | JGI IMG/M metagenome (GOLD analysis project Ga0208079, IMG submission 184474) | Arctic peat soil microbial communities from Barrow, Alaska - NGEE Surface sample 210-2 deep-092012 (SPAdes) | ecosystem: Environmental > Terrestrial > Soil > Wetlands > Peat ... | reverse complement strand
CGCGATCCTCTATTATCGCGATCCGGGCGGCGCGCCGTCATGGTCGGCTAGCCCAAAGAACGACGCGCAAGGCCGCGCCTACCTTCCCGTCTACGACGACGCGGAGCCGAAGTTCGACCCGCCCCCGGCCCCGGCCGAGCCGAAGGCCGCGCAAGGCGAACGCAAGATCCTCTTCTACCGCAATCCGATGGGGCTGCCCGACACCTCGCCGACGCCGAAGAAGGACTCGATGGGGATGGATTACATCCCTGTCTATGAAGGCGACGAGCAGAGCGACGGCAAGACCATCAAAGTGAGCCTCGATCGGATTCAGCGCAGTGGCGTACGCACTGAACCGGCGCAAGCTCGTGTCCTCGTTCGCGCGCTGCGAGCGGTGGGCACCGTCGCGATCGACGAGCGCCGGGTGACCATCGTGACGATGCGGTCGGACGGTTATGTCGAGGACTTGTTCGTCAATACCACCGGTCAACTCGTGCGCGCCGGCGAACCGCTGTTTCGGGTCTACAGCTCGGATATTCAACAGGCGCTCAGCGACTTGCTGGTGGCCAGGAGCTGGGCCCAGCGCGGCTCCGCGGAAGTGGGCTCGGGGAAATCCCTTGAAGGTTCCATGCAGCGGCTGCGCAACCTCGGTGTGCCGGAGAACCGCATCCGCGAAATCCGCGACAGCGGTGCCATCCCTCGGACCATCGACTGGCTGGCGCCGGCCGGCGGCACGGTCATCGCCAAGCGGATCATCAACGGTCAACGTGTCGTCGCCGGCGACGAACTCTATCGGATCGTCGATCTGTCGAATCTCTGGGTGATCGCCGATGTCGCCGAAGGCGATCTCGCCGACATCAAGCCGGGCATGCGTGCCACGGTGACGTTTCGGGCCTATCGCAACCAGCCGGTCGATGGCGTCGTGACCTTCATCTATCCGGAAGTCAGGCCGGAAACGCGCACCGCCCGCGTCCGTATCGAAGTCGCCAACCCGGATCAGCGGCTGAAGCCGGACATGTACGCCGACGTCGTGTTTCACGTCGAAGCAGACCGGGCGCCCGTCACCACGGTTCCGACCAGCGCCATCATCGACACCGGAACGCGACAAATCGTGCTGGTGGCCAAGGGCGAAGGCCGCTTCGAGCCACGGCCAGTCAAGCTCGGCCGTCGCGGCGATGGCTATGTCGAAATTGTCGAGGGCCTGCGACAAGGCGAGGAGATCGTCACCACCGCGACCTTCCTCATCGACGCGGAGAGTAACCTGCAGACGGCGCTCAAAACCTTCATTGAGCAGGAGCAAGCAAAGTGATTGCGGCTCTCATCCGCTGGTCGGCGCGCAACCTGGTCCTGGTTGGATTTGCAGGCATCTTCTTGACGCTTGCGGGCTTGTATGCGGTGTCGCGGGTGCCGCTCGATGCCATTCCCGATCTGTCAGATGTTCAGGTCATCGTCTACACGGAATATCCCGGGCAGGCTCCACAAGTTGTCGAGGATCAGGTGACCTATCCGCTGACGACGGCCATGCTGAGCGTGCCGAAATCGCGGGTCGTGCGCGGGTTCTCGTTTTTTGGGGTGTCGTTCGTATACGTGATCTTCGAGGACGGCACCGACCTGTATTGGGCGCGCTCGCGCGTGCTCGAGTACCTCAATTCGGCCGCCCGCCGGCTGCCGACCGGGGTCGCGCCGAGCCTCGGCCCGGACGCGACCGGCGTCGGCTGGGTCTACCAATATGTCGTGCGTGGCCCACAAAAGAGCCTGGCGGAACTGCGCAGCATTCAGGATTGGTACATCCGCTACGGCCTTGCCAAGTCGGAGGGCGTCGCCGAGGTCGCCAGCGTCGGCGGATTCGTCAAGCAATACAGCGTGGTGATCGATCCGCGCCGGCTGCAATCGCTCGGCATACCGCTGTCGAAAATTCGCGACGCATTGCGTTCGAGCAATATCGACGTCGGCGGCCGCACCATCGAGCTCGCCGAAACCGAATTCGTGGTGCGTGGGCGCGGCTACATCAAGAGTCTCGCCGATCTCGAGCAGATCGTCGTCAAGAACGAGCGCGGCGTACCGGTGCTGCTGCGCGACGTGGCGCGGGTCGAGCTGGCGCCGGACGAGCGCCGCGGCATCGCCGAATTGAACGGCGAAGGAGAAGCCGTTACCGGCATCGTGCTGCAACGCTTCGGGGAGAACGCGCTGTCCGTCATCAAGAACGTCAAGGAGCGGCTCGCCGAACTCACGCCGAGCCTGCCACAAGGCGTCACCCTTGACGCAGTGTATGACCGCTCGGACCTGATCTATCGCGCCATCGACACGCTCAAGCGGACCCTGATCGAGGAAAGTATCATCGTCGCGCTGGTCTGCGTGGTGTTTCTGCTGCATGTGCCCAGCGCGCTGGTGGCGATCATCACGCTGCCACTCGGCGTGCTGATCGCCTATCTGTGCATGTACCTGTTGGGTTTGAGCTCGAACATCATGAGTCTCGGCGGCATCGCCATTGCCATCGGCGCCATGGTGGATGCGGCGATCGTGATGATCGAGAACGCCCACAAGCACCTCGAGCGCGCCGCGCCCGGCAAGCCGAGAAGCGAGGTGCTGATCGAAGCGGCGATCGAGGTCGGGCCAGCGCTGTTCTTTAGTCTGTTGGTCATCACCGTGTCGTTCCTGCCGATCTTCGCGCTGGAGGCGCAGGAAGGCCGCATGTTCAAGCCGCTGGCCTACACCAAGACTTTCGCCATGGCGGCGGCGGCGTTGCTGTCGGTGACGCTGGTCCCCGCGCTGATGCTGCTGTTCGTGCGCCGCCGTATCATGCCCGAGCACAGGAACCCGGTGAACCGCGCACTGATCTGGATCTATCGGCCGGTGATCCGCACCGCGCTGCGTTTCAAGACCGCAACCATCCTGATCGCGCTCGTCGTGCTGCTCGGCAGTCTGTGGCCGGCCTCGCGGCTCGGCAGCGAGTTCATGCCCACTCTCAACGAGGGCACCCTGTTCTACATGCCGACCACGCTGCCGGGTCTGTCGGTCACCAAGGCGGCCGAGCTGCTGCAAACCCAGAACAAGATCATCAAAACGTTCCCCGAGGTTGTATCCGTGTGGGGTAAGGCCGGACGCGCGACCACGGCCACCGATCCGGCACCGACCGAGATGTTCGAGACCGTGATCAACTTGAAGCCGGAGGCCGAATGGCGGCCCGGCATGACCACCGACAAGTTGATCGCTGAGCTGGACAAGGCGCTGCAGTTTCCCGGCGTATCGAACGCTTGGACGATGCCGATCAAGGCGCGCACCGACATGCTCGCCACCGGCATCCGCACGCCGGTCGGCGTCAAGGTCTACGGCACTGATCTGGCCGAGATGGAGCAGGTCGCCCGCCAGATCGAGGCGGCGGTGCGCACGGTGCCGGGCACGACCAGCGCCTTCGCCGAGCGCATCCTCGGCGGCTATTATCTCAACATCGATCCCAACCGCGCGCAGCTGGCGCGTTACGGCCTGATGATCACCGACGTGCAAGACGTGATCGCCACCGCGCTCGGCGCCGAAGCAGTGACGACGACGGTCGAGGGCCGCGAGCGCTACACGGTCAGCATCCGCTATCCGCGCGAGTTGCGCAGTGACCCACAGGCGATCGCCAGCCAGGTGCTGATCCCGCTGGCGAACGGCGGCACGGTGCCGCTCGGGGAAGTGGCCAAGGTCGAGCTGGCCAAGGGGCCGTCCACCATCCGGACCGAGAACGCGCAACTGGCCGCCTATATCTACATCGATCTGCGCGACCGCGATCTAGGCTCCTATGTGGCCGACGCCCAGAAGGCGGTGGCAGCGCAGGTCAAGTTGCCGCCCGGCTATTACGTGACCTGGAGCGGCCAGTTCGAATACATGGAGCGCGCAAAGGCGCGCCTCAAGATTGTCGTGCCGATCACGGTGCTGATCGTTTTCCTGCTGCTGTATCTCAACTTCCGGCGGGTGACCGAGACCTTGATCGTCATGCTCTCGGTTCCGTTCGCGCTCGCCGGCGGACTGTGGCTGATGTGGTGGCTCGGCTTCAACCTTTCGGTTGCCGTCGCGGTCGGGTTCATCGCGCTTACCGGTGTCGCCGCCGAAACCGGCGTGGTGATGTTGATTTATCTCGATAACGCGCTCACGGCGTTGCAAGCGCAGCGCGCGGCGGAAGGGCGGCCATTCACGCATGACGATCTTTATGCCGCGATCATGGCCGGTGCGGTCGACCGCGTGCGTCCAAAGATGATGACGGTTGCCGCCATTATGGCGGGACTGCTGCCGATCATGTGGAGCCACGGCACCGGGGCCGAGGTGATGCAGCGCATCGCGGTGCCGATGATCGGTGGCATGGTGTCGTCGACGGTGCTCACGCTCGTCGTCATTCCGGCGATCTACGCGCTGGTCAAGGGCATTGCGATACGCCCATCGCCTTTAGCCCCCGCGCTTCAGCGGCCATAATGTTTGGACCTGGCGCAACCATAAATTGTTGGGGCACCAAGAGGACCTGTCACCTCCTGCGGGCCATGCCTGTTCAACCGAGGCGAAGCGGACATGGCGCTTACGTTCTGCTACAGGCACTTGCGATACCCCGCCCGCGGTCCGCCCGGCCGATCGCTTGAAAAGTGGCGTGGGCGAAATTGATGCCAACGAAAACGGAGCAGTCATGATCAGAGTCTTTTTGGCGGCCATGTGCATGGTCCTGTTCGCCGCAACCCTGCAGGCCGGCAGCCTCGACGATCTCAAGGCCGCGAATGCGGCGGTGGAAAAAGGCAACGCCGACGAGGCCATCCACATGTTCACCCAGGCGCTGGCGGCCGGCGATCTTTCGCCCGCCGATCAAGTCGCCGCCCGCAAGGGGCGGGGCGGCGAATACTCCGCCAAGAGCCTGATCGCCGACGCCTTCCAACGACGCGACGACGCGCGCCGCCTGCGCGACAACGCCATCGACGATTTCACCGCCGCGCTCCGCCTCAAGGCCGATGACAACGACCTCTACCTCGCGCGCGGACAAGACCACCACATGAACGGCCAGTATGATCAGGCGATCGCCGATTTCGATGCGGCGCTGAAGCTGAAAGACTCGCCGCTCGTCCTCATCCAGCGCGGCGCCAGCTACCGCGCCAAGGGCGACTACGATCGCGCGGTCGCCGACTACACGGCCGCGCTTGCCGCCAATACCCAGGGTGCCGGCCTGGACGGCTGGGAGATCTATAACGAACGCGGCTACGCCCAATTCCTTGCCGCGCGCTACGCCGCCGCCGCCGCCGATTTCGACAAGGCGCTGACGCTGGGCTCGAACTCACGCACCGGCGACGTGCTGTGGCTTCCCTACCAAGCGGCCTGGCTGCACATCGCCCGCGCCAGGGCGGGCCAGAATGACGCCGAGGAGCTCGCCCGCAACGCCGGCAAGATCGACCTGAAGCAATGGCCCGGCACGCTGATCGCGTACTTTCTCGGCCAGGTGAAGTTTGAGCAGATGACGCCACCGTCGAGCCACGGCTCGATGGGGCGCGCGCGAGAGTGCAACCTGTCGTTCTTTACCGGCGAGCACGCACTCATCAAAGCTGACGGTACGGAAGCCGCGCGGCTGTTCCTGCGCGCGCGCGAGGTGTGCAATATCCACACCTTGCACTACCTTGCCGCCGGGATTGAATTAAAGCGCCTGGGGAAGTGAGAGCGGGCACCGCTATCATTGCCTGTTTTGCGCCAGACGCTCCAATGTCGGCGTTTGGCGCGGCACAAAAAAACTCGCGCTAAATACAGGACAGTGCTGCGCCGATCCGAAGTCCGGCGCGGCAATGTTCGCTAAATACTTTTGCGTCAGAAGGGGCAAATCAGCGAGACGTGCCCGCCGCCACTCCTACCGCCTGCGACGGCGATAAATTAGCCACGGGCTGCTTTTTTGGCTTCCGCGGCACGGCCACTGTTGCCGACGACGCCGCAGCTTCCACCGAGCTAGGTGCATCCTTCAGAGGCCCCTGCTCCGGTCCGCCATTCAATTCCCGAAGGCCCTCAACGAGTTCCTTTGGTTCCAGCCAAATAAAAGCGGGAACCTTCAAACCCATTAATCCCGCAACATCCCGGCCGAATCCGACGCAGTTACGCCAGAGCGCATGCCATAGCGGCGGATCGGCCTTAATTTTCTCGATGTATGTGGTGAGTTTCTTGTATTCGGCGGCGTCCAACATGACGCGATAACGGGCGGTTACATACTTTTCTTCAAGATCGCCGTCACTGGCCCCCATTTCGGATGGCACAAACAAAAGGTGCCCGATCGTCCAGTTAAAAACACTGCAATTTTCGCAGTCGTTGGCGTCGCCAGCCGGATGGAGGCCCGCGATATCACTCTTTATGATTTCGCCGCGCGCGTTCACTTGTCCATACAGCACATACATATGGCCGTAGCTCGCAGCGTTGCGGCCTCGAAACTCGACGAAATACGGCTTGGCAAGGCTATAGGTCGCTTTGCCGTTGGTGGCTGGCCGCTTCGTGTTTGAAGACTTGGTTGCCGCCGACGGTGCAGCGCTGATTGCGGTTGCGGTCTTGACGTCGTCTGCGCTGGCCGGAGACGCCGTTAGCCCCAATGAGATTGCGGCTACACTGACGCCGACCAGGATGCTGATGCTCCGGCAGAGCTTGTAAGAATACCGCATTACCGGCTCCCTAACCTTGACTGAGGTTAGCACCTCACCTTGATAACACTCAACGATCGACCGCCTGCGCAGCAGGCCACCCTGAGCTACCGGGAACTCCCAGAGCCAGTGATCGAAAACCTTAGCCCTTCACGACAAGACAAGAAAAGGCACGGCACTACGCCGGCCTGTTCTCGTCATTGTCGCGCGAGGTTAAGTTTAGCCCTTGGTCTGAACAACCGGGGCTTTACCTTTACCTTTACCGATCGGCGCTTTGCCTTTGCCGGCGCAACCAGCGACGCCCAAGGCGAGAACGGCCGTGCAGATTATGACTAGGAATTTCTTCATGACGCACCCCAGTTATTGCTTCTTCGAGTTAACGCTCCAATTTAGTATAGGCCTTCCGAATTGTGAGCTAGTGCGAAAAAGTCACACTCCACAATATTGTACAAAAAGGCCCATTTTTGCTCCGATTTGGCGTCCCGACCGTTGCAGCTATGCGCTTGAAAGCAATAGCCTTTCCAGCGTTGGATTTGAAACAAACAAAGAACAGCCGCCCTCGGTCGTGAAAATACGCCATGCACACGATAATCAGGATTGAGCGGTCATGGCGCCACGGCCCCCACCGGGAAAGTCCGCCGGCGAGCGGGACCCGGTCATTAGAACTCTTCGCAGCTGCCGACTAAAGGATAGCGATTAGGATAGGCCGTCTTGAGCGCGGCTTCGACAACCTTGAGCGCGGCTTCGCATTCTTGTTGAGTATTATATCGCGGCGATGGTTTTCGCTCAATGCCCGGGGGGCGCTCGAAAAATTGCCAATACGCCAATGCCGGGGTTGCCAAGAGGGCAACTATCGCAATGCCGCTGCCAAGCAGCAGGACGGTGACTATTCGCGACTTCATCACGGTTCCTTTTCCCTCATAAAATTCGTTTCTGGCCAAACTTGTCGGATGACCGTCAAAGGATGCGCCCCACGACCGGAAAATTCTCCACTCGGCAAAAAATGTCCAGCGAAATTGCCCGAATTTTATTTTGCCGCGTGGTCCAAAAAACAAAGGCTCGGTCGAACCATAGCGAGTTCACCGCAATACGACGACAGTCGTGCCGAAACTGACGCGTTCATACAGATCCATAATGTCTTGATTGTACATGCGGATGCATCCATGGGACACGAACCCGCCGATCGAGCCGGGAGCGTTGGTGCCATGGATTGCGTATTCGCCGCCACCGCTCAGCGTCATCGCCGCGGCCCCCATCGGGTTGTGCGGACTGCCGCCCGGGATGACATCCGGCAGCCGGGCATAGTCCCTTCTGATCGAGGCCGGCGCCGACCATCCCGGACTGATGTATTTCCCGTTGATGGAGGCCGTCCCCGACCAGGCCATGCCTCGCCTGCCGACACCCACCGGATAGCGGATCGCCTGTCCGTCGCTAATAACGTAATAGAGGCGCCGCTCGTTCGTCTTTATGACGATCGTGCCCGCCGAATAGCCATTGAAGCGGACGATCTCCCGGGCACTGGACGGCGTGGGCGCCAGGATGCCTGCGGTTATAAACGCCAAAATACCCAATAAAATGACACGCATGTTTAGGCCTGGCCCGGTTCATGTGTGAGCGGTGAAACCCGTAGATATTGTAGCGTGTAATAATTCCACTGCAGGGTAGGCTCCGTCAAGATTTGACTTGAATTCCAGTCGTCCGAAAGTAAACACGCGCGCCAAATCAAAGAAGACAAGACTTCGCGGAAATTGTCGTTTCCGGCAATCGAGCAATGGTATGATATCGTTATGACGAAGACCGTCGCTGCACTCATCTGGTTCGCCGGCCTCGTTGGATGGTACATCATTCGCCGCCCATCTGAACGTAAGGCGAGGAAGATGGGCGTGAGTAGGTCCCTCCTGGATTGGCGGGAGTGGGTGCTTCTCGCAAGTGCAGCGTCCGGCTTGTTCCTGATCCCAGCCGCGTACGTCTTGACCGGATTTCCAGAGTCGCTTGATCGCCCGTTTATCCCGGCGATCGGCTGGTTGGCGCTATTGCCGCTCGGCGGGGCATTATGGCTGTTTCGCCGTAGTCACGTCGATCTCGGCCGGAATTGGTCCGTCACGCTGAAAGTCCGGGAACATCATGTTTTAGTAAAAACCGGCGTCTATCGGCTTGTTCGACATCCGATGTATTCTTCGTTTTTCCTTTTGGGCCTCTCTCAAATGTTATTATTGCCAAATTGGCTTGCGGGCGCATCCGGACTTATCGGGGCCGGCCTGCTTTTCGTTTTTCGTGTATTTCGAGAAGAGCGGATGATGCTTGAATCCTTTGGCGATGAATATCGCTCCTATATGGCCGGCACGAAGCGCATCATTCCTTGGATAATATAGTACTACGGGACACACCACGGAGATAACCGATGCGCGGGCGAGCCATCCGATTGTCGGTACCGCGGCGCATGGTGATCGACCTGCTGCATTTTGCGGCGGCCGTCCCTACCATTCCCGTGCAGCGGCGGATGTCGATTGGACCGGTTGCCGCTGCGAGGGCCGCTTGCCGGGAACGGCCGCGGTGGACCGCCATATTCGCCAAAGCCTATGCGCTGGTTGCCCGCGAGTTTCCTGATCTGCGGCGGGCCTATGTCAAGATTCCCTGGCCGCACCTGTACGAATATCCCGCGAGCAACGGCAACATCGTCATCGAACGGGATTACCGGGGCGAGCCCAGCGTCTTCTCGATCACAGTCAAGGACCCGGCGGCGTATGCGTTGCGTGACCTGAGTCGTCTCATCCAGCACGCCACCACCGCGCCGGTTGAAGACATCAAGGACTATCGCCGGATGCTGCGGATCACTGGCCTGCCGCGCCCGCTGCGTCGGCTGCTGTGGTGGCTTGGCCTGAACATCGGTCGGCAGCGGGCGAACTACTTCGGGACATTCGGGCTTTCGGTCTATTCCGCACTCAACGCCGAATCGCTGCACCCACTTACACCTTTGACAACATTGCTGAATTACGGGGTCATCAGCAGCGACGGCGATGTGAATGTGCGGATTATCTATGATCACCGGGTGATGAACGGGGCGACCGTGGCCCGGGCGCTGGCGCGACTGGAGGAAATCCTCAACACGGTCGTTGCAGGAGAACTGAGGTCGCTGGAGCAATTGGGCAGCAAAAATGAAAAAACCTGAAGGTTGGCTTCGGATTGGATACTTTCCAGGACCAAGCGGGCTCAGGACGGGATTACAAGCTCTGCAACTATCGGCTTTATCGGCATTATTTTGACGCGGTGTCTCGTTGCCAGCCATAAACGGGGTGTAAAATGGGAAAATACGCGCGAGTGTGGCTTTTGTGCACTAGAGGCAATTGATGGCTTTGCTGTACTAATCAGATGTGGGGATGGCTCGGCCGTGGCCACCTTTCTTGTTTGAGCGGCCTCCGTGGAGATTGTGGCGTCGTGAGATTTTCAGCAGTTCTAGCTTTTGTAGTCCTTACAGCTTTATCGCTTGGCGGCTGTGCATCCAGTGGTGCACCGGAAGCTGCCCAAGCATCCGTTCCGGCGAAGGCCACGCAAAATCGCGAAGCGCGGGCGAGCGAACCGTGGTCGATGCACACCCCCTTCGGGATAATCTACAACCGCATTCCGAGCGAAGGGGTGGATTATCCCACCAAGCACGCGTCAGGGACCATCATCGTCGACACCGGCAAACGGCGGCTCTACTACGTGCTAGGCGGTGGCAAGGCGATCAGCTATGGCATCGCCGTCGGCATGGAGGGCTACGGTTGGTCGGGCGTCAGCACGATCTCCGCCAAGCGCGAATGGCCGGACTGGACGCCGACGCCGGGTATTCTGGCGCGCTTTCCCAAACTGCCCCGTCATATGGATGGCGGTCCGGATAATCCGCTCGGTGCGCGGGCGCTGTATCTCGGTGCCTCGCTTTACCGCATCCATGGCACGAATGAGCCTTGGAAGCTCGGTGGCAGCGTATCATCGGGCTGCATTCGCATGTCCAATGACGACGTGATTGACCTGTACAATCGAGCAAAGGTCGGCGCGACGGTGATCGTGCAGCGGTGATATCCGCCCGCCGAAATACTCATTCAAGAGCAATGGCCGCTTTTATCCAAAAATGCGGCGATAGGCCGCTTGGCTCTTATTGCGGATACACATCTGCTCGAAGCATCTAATATTAGTAGCGTGCCGCCATTCGCGCGCGCCACACGGCGTTGATAGTCCCGGTTTGGCAGCAAGCTGATCTGCTCCCCAATATCCGCACCGGATTTTGAGCAGAGTCCATTGTTGGCACGTACCTCGGTGGGAAAGCAGGGCCGCAGAAAAATCGCACCCGCAGAAAAGACATTTCGATCTCTCGCCGTTTTCTAAGGTTCAAAGGTCGCGCGCGAGATGTCTCAATATCTGCGCGTTTTGTGCGGATTGTCCGCGGCAGAGAACGACCTACGAGACGCAGGTGGCGGAGGGAGTGGCATGCGAACGCTCGTTACGTTTTGCACTCGCAAGCGATCGACGAACTGCCGCTTAAAAACGCGCAAATGAGGACGACACCGAGAAACAGTCGTTTGGTATCGCCGGGCCTCGGCGCGCGCGATTTCAGCGAGGTGCCGAAGACATGATCCCACACGCGGTCGTCATCTGCTGGTAATCTCATTGGTCGAGACTTTTCGCTGCACCAGCGACAATGACGAAGACTGTGACCTCAGTTCGTCACGGAGAGGGCGCCACACCGAAAAGCACATCCGCAATCGGGGGATGATCGGCCGGGTAATCGGTGTCCGCACACCACGGCAGCGCGGTGGCGACATCGTCCACCCCCAAGGCGGCGAGCTGGTACGGCACACCGTCCCCGTACTCAATATGCCCACTGCCCATAATACCGACGACCAGCGGCCGTTGCCCATCGCGCCGCGCGCCCGCGATCGCCTCGGCCATGGCGCGGTCCCAGAACAGCTGGGCGCGGACGAAACGCTCGAACGGTTTTGAATCCGCGCGGGCGTCCTGGCCAGCACCCGGATGCTTCTTAAACCACTCGAACAGGCGGTCGCGATAGGGCGAAGAGGCCGGCGCAGGATCGCCGACGCCCTCCCGCTCGGTGCTCGGCACAGAGGCTAATCCTTGTGCTGCAACGCGGCGGTTCGTCGCCCGATCGACATTGAGCGCCAGCATCGGCAAGCGATGCATGCGGGCAAAATGGAACAGCGGCAGGTAGAGTTCGCCGGCGATGCCCCAGATCTGCGGCCAATCGACCTCGCGCAGGAAGGTGGTTTCGTTCAGTTCGCCCTTGGACCAGCGGTCAAGCACCGGCTGGACGCGCCGCGGGAACATCTCGAACCCGAGGACCATGTCGGGTCGGCGGCTGAACAGCGCCGCGATCGTGTGGAGTTGCCAGCGATGGTGCTCCGCGTCATCGTGCGACTCACCGAGTAGCACGACCCCGCGCTTAGCGAGTGCCACGAACACATCATCTCGTTTTTCGTTGCTTCCGGGATAGACCCAGGCACCCACAGGCACGCGGCGGCCGGACGCCGCAGCGCCGATACCGAGCAGTCCAACTGGGCTTGCTGGCACGAAACTCGACGCAAGCAAGAGCAAGTGAATTGATGTGGCTCTCATAGGACCCCATGCTGATGGCGTGGCGAGCGGAGCACCATCGTACCCTGTGCGCGGGATTTCGCGAGTTTCAATCGCAGGGATCCGACCAATAACATTGAGGAGCGATCCTTAGGTCGCCACCGGGATGCTGCGACCGCGACAACGATGTTCGTGGCGGCTTCATTCCATTCAACAAGGCCGAAATGGCCCACTTCAATCGCCACAACTTTGGCCGAAAGCTGAATGTTACTTCATCAAACGGTGTTAAAATCCGTTGACCCTTACAGAATTGTAACTTACCGATGTATTCGGCTTGCGTTTTACTTGAATGTCACGGGAACGTTTCAGGAGACAATGCCATGTGGAAGAAAGCTTTCGTCGGCGCGGCCGCGCTTATCATCGCGGGATCGATGACCGTCTATGCGCAGCAACGGCCGGAAGCGCCGGTCGGTATTGGTGGTCCGGGCAGCCCGGACGGCGGGCGCCCGAGCGCGGAGGACATGGGCACGTTCGCCGATGCGCGCATCGCAGCGCTGCATGCGCGACACCAGCTCAACGCGGAGGATATGGCCGCGTTCGCCGATGCACGCATCGCGGCGCTGCATGCGGGACTCAAGCTCAACGCGGATCAGGAAAAGATCTGGCCGGCTTTCGAGCAGGCATTGCGCGATTTCGGCAAGATGCGGATGGACGGGTTTGCCGCTGCGCGCGACCAGCAGCCGTCCTCTGATCCGGTTCAGCGGCTACAGCGCCAGGCCGATGCCTTGAGTGCGCGTGGCGCCGCTTTGAAGGGCCTCGCCGACACGCTGGCGCCCCTTTATCAGAGCCTCGACGACGGGCAAAAGCGCCGTTTCACGATACTGGCGCGTTTCATGCGACCGTATCAACCGCATCTCGGCATGGGGCGGGGCGAAACGGATGGTCGCGGCGGAATGCGCGGCGGCGATAATTTTCGCGGCAGTCCGCACGACTTCGGCCGCAGTCAGGGCATGCGCGATTAGGATATCTTGACGCTTCAATTATCGGCCAGAATTCCGACTCTGGCGACAAACGCGACCCGGTTCCGTTCGTATGATCTGGGGCAAAGCCGGCGACGGTGCCGGCAGGATCGCCTCGGGCATGGCGCAGCCCTTCGGCTTCTTGCAATGGATGTGGCTGACGAAACCGTTGCTTGCCAGGAACGCCTCGTTGACCGCCGATCGGTACGCGGTATCGGCCCACACCCCGCTCGCCGTATTGGTCTTGTCGAGTAAGCCTTCGCGCAGACGGCGACCCTCATAGGCAGCCGCGTCTGTCGCTGCCCATTGGCGGATGAAGCCGAAGCCGCGATCGATCAAAACGTGGTTCTGATACCCGAACAGCGGAATCGCCAGATCGACCGGCGGCATTGAACCGTCCTCGCGCGGCTTGGCCTTGGTGAACTTGACCGTCCAGCCCGCATCGCAGTCCTTCTGGCGCAGCTTGGCCGGCTTGTCCTTCCAATCCTCCGGGACGCAGCCTTGCCTGATCGCCTTCTTCTCGTCCTCGCTGTTGCGCTGGCGCGGCGCGGCAATCAGGCTGGCATCAACGATCTGCCCCGACATCGCGATGTAGCCGGCCTGCCTCAGCGTTGTATCGCAGCGCTCAAACAGCGTCTTGATGGCGCCGGCATCGGTGAGTCTCTCGCGGAACAGCCAGATCGTGCGGGCATCCGGAACACGGTTTTCAAGCCCCCAGCCCCAGGAACCGCATGAACGATAGTCGGTCGTTGATAAGAAACTCGGCGCGCTCGTCGGAGAGGTTGTTCGTCGCCTGGATGATGAGGATCTTGAACATCATCACCGGATCGAATGGCGGTCGTCCGCCTTGCACCCCATCCGAGTAAGCAAGCGCCGCATTCAGGTCCGGGCGGAACAGCTCGAAATCCACCGCTGCCCGGAACGCTTCGAGCTGATCGCCGAGATCGCTCAGCCGCTTCAGCCGATCATTGACGTCGAAAAATCCCCGTTGCCCTTGCATGGGTTCAACTCCGAATCCATCCAACCCAATGGAATCAGAAATGCCGCCGATTTGCCAGGTAACCATCCATCTGGCAAAAATGACCACCTCTTCTGGCCCTTCTCGGACTCGGCGTAACACCTAACTTGAGTCCGAAAAGCGCGGAATAGCGGACATTAGCCGGCTACCGACTAATTCAATTTATGAGAACGCGCCCTAAATAGACTGACGGCGGTCCGCTCGTTCCAATTCGGCCTCACATCCCCGCCGATATGCTCGCACCGCTCGCACCGCAAGCGCGGGCCAAATGATGGCACCGCTGTCCTGTCGGGATAACTATCCACGTCCAAAATAAATTGATGATTGCAGCGCGCACTGGGCACCAAACGGCGAGCGTATGGACTCCGTTCTCGTGCATGTTGCCGAGAGTTATTGGTTGGATAACGCGGCGCATCACTTGCATCGTAAGTCTTCAGCAGGGTGGTCGATGCGACAAGCCGTCCTCGCCATCGTCAGTGCAGTCGACGATGGCGAGAAACGGCTGAGTGGGACGCTTGCCGCATAGCCCCCCGTGCCAATTGAATTTCCCCGGGCCTGCCATCGGCCCGGGGATTGCTATTGCTAGAGATGATCAGTCGCGCGGCGGCGACGATCTTAACAACGTTGCCTTGTCAGTCAGCGTTGAGGCCTTGGATCGTCCAGTCGGTTGACACCGTGCCGAGGCTTCCCCCTGCAGTGCTCGACGCCCCATCCATGAACCACACCGCTGTATTGCCGCTGGTGTCGCGCCAGAGAATGTCGCTCTTGCCGTCGTGGTTGAAGTCTCCGGTTTCGGCGACGGACCAGCTGGTCGGCACCGAGCCAAGAAATGCACCCCCTAAGTTTCTAATGCCGTTCATGAACCACACCGCCAGGTTCCCGCTGGTGTCGCGCCAGAGAATGTCGCTCATGCCGTCACCGTTGAAGTCGCCGGTGCCGATGATGGACCAACTGGTTGGCACCGTGCCGATGCTTCCCCCTCCGATGGTCGATATGCCGTTCATGAGCCAGATCGCGGTGTTGCCGCTGGTGTCGCGCCAGAGAATGTCGCTCATGCCGTCGCCATTGAAGTCGCCGGTGCCGACGATGGACCAGCTGGTTGGCACTGTGCCGATGCTTCCCCCTCCGGTGCTTGACGTGCCGTTCATGAACCAGATCGCGGTGTTGCCGCTGGTGTCACGCCAGAGAATGTCGCCCTTGCCATCGCCGTTGAAGTCGCCGGTACCGACGATGGACCAGCTGGTTGGCACTGTGCCAATGCTGCCCCCTCCGGTGATGCTCGACGTGCCGTTCATTAACCAGATCGCGGTGGCGCCGCTGGTGTTACGCCAGAGGATGTCGCTATTGCCATCGCCGTTGAAGTCGCGCTGTCCGACGATGGACCAGCTGGTTGGCACCACGCCGAGGTTTCCCCCTGCGATGCTCGACATGCCGTTCATCAACCACATAGCCACGTGCGCAATGTGCTTGCCGAAGATGGGACGCCGAAAGAGTTCTTGCTGACCGACTATGCGTTTGAGCTGTGGCGCGCCACGACCGGAGCCGCGACCCCGGCCCCGGACGGCTTCGTCACGACCGCCGACCTCCCTGTCAAAGCCCATCTCGCCATACAGGCCGCACTGCAACCGTTCGTCGACAACTCGATATCCAAGACCATCAACGTGCCGGAACACTGCCCGTTCGACGAGTTCAAGCGGATCTATGATCTGGCCTATGACATGCACCTGAAGGGCTGCACCACGTTCCGGCCCAATCCGGTGACGGGCGTGGTCCTGAGTGAAGAGGCGGCTGGTGTCGAGGCCCCGCACTGCTGCGTCCTTGAGCGCGAAGCGGACTGATTGAAGACTTGCACTGGCAACTGGCCCTGCCCTGCCCTGCCCTGCCAAGCCAAGCCAAGCCAAGCCAAGCTGCCCACTTGATATTGACCTGAGTCAACTCATTCAGTCTTTTCCTGCGTAAAACGCGGGAACTCTCAAGGTGGAGAGACCACATGTACGGCCAAGGACGAGAACTCGAAATCGGCAATGCGACCAGCGCTATCCTGATCTCATTGTTGCAGGCCCTGATCGATAAGGGCGTCTTCTCGACCGCCGAAGTTCGCGCGCTCCTGACTAAAGCTGCAAGCGATCTCAGACCGCACGAATACACCGCCCCCGTGAAGGGCGCGATTGGCGTGATCCTTGACGATATTCTGCTGAAATTCCCCGAGAACGGTGGCGACTGATCACGCTCTGTCCCTGGACATATCGACATGGCAGCGATTTCGGACCTCAATAGCGCGGTGCAGGCGGCCGA
>Ga0208079_1000860_pt1 | contig 16501 bp, 13 predicted proteins | sample NGESurdeep092012_5_FD_184474 | JGI IMG/M metagenome (GOLD analysis project Ga0208079, IMG submission 184474) | Arctic peat soil microbial communities from Barrow, Alaska - NGEE Surface sample 210-2 deep-092012 (SPAdes) | ecosystem: Environmental > Terrestrial > Soil > Wetlands > Peat ... | reverse complement strand
GGTATAATTAATATGCTTGTCACGGTTTTTTCAGTTCTCACTCCATTCCCTGCTCACCACTCACTACTCTGCGCTCATCGCTTACATCTCATATCTCTACGCTCACCTCTCTCATCTTACCAGGCTGTCTCAAGAAGGCAGCTTTTTTTATTTTCAATTTATTATCGCCCCTAAAAACTGAGCCACCTCTCTTAGATAGAAATTATTTACAGATCGTCCCAATTTGTTTTCCTTCAGAAACTCATTGATTCTGTCTTTCTTCTCAGGACAAAAAGAGTACAGACTTCGACGGCTCAGACTTCTTGTAACAAATGTTTTGTGATTTGTAAACATGAAAACGTAAACCGGAATTTCTTCATAATTAATCTTCTCAAAAGTAGTTCCGTTTGTCCTTACAATTTCTGTTCCTTTGATGTTAAAAGTGTGTAGGATATAAAGAGAGTTAACTTTATCATATATGACCTCTCCAAAAACGTAACTGGAATCAGAAAGAACATTCTTTTTAACTCTTATCTTCCTGAAATATATTGATGTATCACCATTTAGATTCTGAAAATGAAACTGCACGATTGGCTCCTTATCAAGCTTAATTGCATTTTTCGATCTGGGTTCATTCCAGAAAAGTTCATTGAGTAATCCATTGTATTTTATGAGCTTATTCCTGACGACTTCTCCGTTCGAAAGATATATATCTCCCGGAACCCAGTCTGAATTAAAATAGGTTGCAGCATCAGTACTCTGATTCGGGGTGAAAAGCTCTCCGGTGAGACACAATTCAGAACTTTTTATGTCAATATTATCTATGGAAAAAGATTTTTGACCTTGCAAACTATGAAAAGTGAAGATCAGAACAATTGTGTAAATGAATATTAATTTGGTTTTCATATTTTCACTCTGATTTGGATTTTACAATAATTATTGCAGATCCGTTCACCGGAAGGCCACTTGAAGTTATGCCCTGAACACTGATCCGGTATTTTCCATGAAGATCAGACGTATAGCACTCAATTTCCAGCTTTTCTTTGTCAGGTATTTTAATTTCCGGATCCCATAATAACACTTGCCTTAAATCCGGTAGATGATTATTATTGACCGGTATATATGGAATAGGTTTTGTGAAGTTCTGGCTTGATATTACCTGGTATCTGATAGTTGGAGTTTTAAACTGAATATTATTAATTTCAAGCTTCTTGCTAAAAACTGCAAGAATTCCGAAAAGAGGCATTTCTCCATAATATCTGATCACAGGAAACAGATCAATACGCTTTATTTCATTGGTGCCAAGATTAATAATCTGATTAACATCATCAACAGGCACACCATCTAAAAAGATTATTGGTTCTATGCTTGGAACGCCTTTATTCTGTGTGTCAACATAACTTGAGATATATTTATCACCCAGCTTCCTTACTTTTAAAGCAGGCAAAAGTTCTCTTGAAATCTCAACAAAATCAGGAAGAGGGAGATAATCCGCAGGAAAAACTCTTGAATATGGGTGGTAATAAACCCTTGGAATTGCAATATTATGTTCGATCTTTTCCCCTATATTTATTTCAGCTCGTTCGGTGTAATATCGTTGAACTTCAGAAATCTTAAGGCTCCGGATTAAATAAGACCTTATACCAGGACCAATTAATAAATCTGAAGGAATATACGGTTTGGTTAGTTTGAATTTATCATCAATCTCTAAAGCTGCCTTTGCATTCTCTTTTAGCCTGATGATTAACTCTTTGCCTTCATAATAAGGATTTAGAACAAATCTGAACGACCCTGATGAATCGGCTGTTGTGAATTGCATGTTTGCGATAGTGTCCGGAGTTGAGACAAGGACTGTATAATTGATTGTGTCGGATTCAATATTCCTATTGCCTGAAACATGTTGATTGTCTGAGTGTTCAATAGGAACAATTCTTCCATCTATAATTGTCCCTTTAATTTCTGGTTGATACTTATATTGATTTTGTCCGGATTCTCCTTCTTTTTTAGCTTTATAAGAGTTGTTGAAATACTCAGTTATAAATGGCTCATTTCTACTTCCCGGGACAATCTCACTTACTGAAACAGATAATTTCAAAATGGAATCATCATGAATATTTTTAGCATCAATAGAAAAATTCACTTTTTCTCTTGTATTATATATCTTTTTGTCTGGTTGGATAAGCAGATTTTCATTTCCTGCCTTATTCACGGAATATGAATTGACGGAATTAGCTGATGGATAAGTATATAATATACTGTCAAACCGCTCTAACTTCTTATCAAACCGATTTGCAATAATTATTTCTTTTGTAAAACAGGACTCTTCACCTTCATTTCTCATCCAGTTTGTGTAACAAACAAGCTGGTAAATATCCGAGTGGAGCGTATCGGGAAGCGAGATGTTTCCGAAAGAGCTCTGATTTTTAATTTCAACCCGGGTCCGGGCTACAGGAATATTGTACCGGTCGCGCAAAATAAGATAAGCATATTTACTCATCGTTTTTGAGTTTCCCTTTAAATACAGAGAAAATGATAAGTTATCGCCAGCAATATAAATATTCCTGTCAGTTTGCAGATAAACCATTTCAGGTTTTACTGATTCAAATCTGTTCTGCGCTGTTGCAGAATAAAAACAGTTTAAGAACACCAGAAGCGGAAAGATGTATGTTTTCATATAATTACTAATAAATCCAGAATGAAGGAACGTTATGGTGAACGCTTCCTATACCTAATCTGTTGATCTGGCAACCATAAGATACGGGAGGCAGGACGTATGGTGTTTTTATCACCGAAGGCTGAGAATTATTCAGATTTCTGAAATCAACAATATAGGCTAAATGACTCACAGCTGAAGCTTCAAAAAATCCTATTGCTTTTTTCTCCGGATCAGTTATACATTTAATGTTTCCGGTGAGCTGGGAGGCGACAGGGTCAAATAGTTTACCTTCCGATTGCATCTGTTCATCGAGGCTCTTGTAATATAAGTACGTTTCAGAGTTTAAGGTGTATGTGTTTAAATACAGGATCCTGTGTTTAATATCATAAGACTGATAACCGTCCTCGATTGCACTGCCGGTAGTATCCGCCAGATTAACTAAACAATCATAAATTATCGCCCAGACATAAAAATTATCATCAAGAAAACAAGCCGGAAATTTTTTCACAGATGCAGAATTTACGGAATATTCCCCTCCGGTCAGGTCAACATTCGGATTGGCATCAATAGTCTGCCAGCAATAAAATTCAAAAATATACCTGTCCCTGATTACACGAATGGTTTCATAGTAATAGTACTGCATTACCAGATTTGATGCAATTCTGAATCGGGGAATTGTATCGGATTGATTGCTGATGTCGATGAGTATATCTGCTCCATGTGTATTCACCTTTAATCCTGTGTTGTCATCCAGAATTTCTTTAGTATCAAACTGTGCATAGACATTGTCAGGACTTACCTCCGGCAAAATTTTCTGAGGATCTGATTCATATTCTGTGCCATCAGTTGTGGTAATGTGAAGACGGTAAGTATGTCCGGTTTGACCTGTAAATTGCAGTGAGTCAGATACGTAATCTCCTTTATTTCTTTCATCGAATTTATAAGAGTTTCCAAGGTCATCGGTTACATATACACTCGCGCTACTTGCCGGTGATCCCTTTTCATCTGAATTGAATGGCATGGCATAGGTGAGGCCGACATGGTATCCATCTGTTTTATTTGTTATAATGCCATTTACCACCAGCACTTTTCCAGCTGTGTCAACGTGGGGATCATAGACTTTGGAACACGAAGTAATAAAACAGGTTAATATTGTCAATATTAAAAATACTGCTCTCAATCTTATATAATAATATCTGATCATTCTATATAATACTTTTCGTGCCATTACCTGTAAAGATCCAGAATACAGGAATATCATGATGTTTGCCGTCTGGTCTGTCTATACGGCAGCCATCAGGTTCAGGAGGTAATATATATGGTGTTTTTATTAATGCAGGCTGAGAGTTTACCAGATTTCTGAAATCAACAACATACTCAGAATAACTGACAGAAGAAGCTTCGAAAAAACCAATGGCTTTTCTCACCGGATCAGTAATACATTTAATGTTTCCAATTAGTTGAGCGGAGACAGGATCGAATAATTTACCTTCAGACAGCATCTGTTGATTGAGGCTCTTATAATATAAATACGTTTCGTTATTAAGGGTGTAAAGGTCTAAAAAAAGAAGACGGTGGTGAACATTTGAAAATTTGGAACCATTGACTTCCGCGCTGGCAGTCGTATCCTCCATATTTACCTTAGCTACATAATACGGTGCATAAACGGTATTATTATCATCCAGAAAACCGGCCTGATGTTTCTTTACAGAGGCAGAATTTAAAAAATACTCCCCGCCTGTAAGGTTAAAATCAGAATTGATATTTTCAGTCATCCAACAATAATTTACAAAAAGGTACCCGACTAAATTAAAATAATCGATTATTATAAATTTCTGATCATAATATTGAATTACCACATTTGATGTAAACCTGAACCGGGGAAGTGTATCAGAGTGATTGGAGATGTCAACGAGGATATCTGCTCCATGTGTGTTCACCTTTAATCCGGAATAACTATTCAGAACTACTTCATTATCATACTCAGCATAAACATTGTCAGGATCTACCTTCGGGAAAATACGCTGTGGATCCGATTCATATTCTGTACCATCCCGAGTAACGATATGAAGCCGGTAAATGTGTCCGGGTTGGCCCGTAAATTGCAATGAGTCAGAAACGTAATCTCCTTTGTTCCTTTCATTGAATTTGAAAGAGTTACCCATATCGTCTGTTACATATACATTTGCGCCAATAGAGGGAGTGCCTTTTTCGCTCGAATTGAATGGCTTTGCATAAGTGAGAACGATATGATATGCATCGGTCTTAGTAGTAATTCTGCCATCTACAACCAAAACATTCTGAGAAGTGTCAATGTGAGGATCATATACTTTGGAACAGGAAGTCATTAAACCGGTTATTATTATCAATATTAAAATTACTGTTCTCAACCTAAATAAAATAATATCAGAACGTTCTATAAATAACTTTTAGGTATTTCCTGTAGAAATCCAGAATGCAGGAATATTATGATGTTTACTGCTTGGTATATCTATCTGGCAGCCATCAGGTTCAGGCGGCAAAATACATGGCGTTTTTATTAATACAGGCTGAGAGTTTACCAGATTCCTCAGATCAACGATATATTCAGAATAGCTGACTGAGGAAGCTTCGAAAAAACCGATAGTTTTTTTCTCAGGATCGGTTATACATTTAATGTTTCCATTTAGCTGAGCGGCAATAGGATCAAATAGTTTCCCTTCCGATTGTATCTGTCCATAAAGGCTCTTATAGTATAAATATGTCTCCCTATTGAGGGTGTACTGGCTCAAATAAAGAATGCGGTGGTGAATTGAGTAGGTATTATGCCAATTGCCTGAATATGCTGTTGCGGTAGTATCATCCATATTGATTTTAGAATAATATTCTATTGCAATAACGTTATTGTTATCATCCAAAAAACCGGCCGGGTGGTTTTTTATTGAGGCAGAGTTTGATAAATAATCCTCGTCTGTAATGTTAAAATTGGAATTGATATTAACTGTCTGCCAGCAATAATATTGCAATAAGAGAAAATGGTCCCAATCCAATTGAAAATTGCCTTGATTATAATATTGAAGCACCAGATTTGAAACAATCCTGAACCTGGGCACTGTATCGGACTGATTACGGATGTCCATGAATATACTTGCTCCATGTGTGCTAACCTTTAATCCGGTAACACCATTCAGAATTACTTGATTATCAAACTTTGCGTAGGCATTGTCAGGACTGACCTCCGGAAACATTCGTTGGGGATCCGATTCATATTCTGTACCATCAGTCGTAAGAATATGAAGGCGGTAAGTATGTCCCGGCTGACCGGTAAACTGCAACGAGTCAGAAACGTAATCCCCTTTGTCCCTTTCATTGAATTTATAAGAGTTATTCAGGTTGTCGGTTACAAACACATTGGCGCCACTGACCGGCGTACTTTTTTCACTTGAATTGAATGGTTTTGCATAAGTGAGTGTCACATGATATGCCTCTTTTTTATTTGTTATCCTGCCATCCACTACCAGCATATTCTGAGCCGTATCGACATGAGAATCATATACTTTGGAACAGGAAGTCATTAAGCTGAAAACTACAATAAATATTATACCTGACGGTTTCATATCAGAAAGTAAAACTGTATGTCAGCATAGGAAGAGGACGGCCTATTATATACAACATATAGGTATCATATTGCCTGTATTCATCCGATACCATGTGGGCTCCTTTTTGATAGAAAACTGAATACGCATTTTTTCTGCCGTATAGGTTAATAATGGAAAATGTCCAGCTGCCTTTCCATTTCCTTTTTATCTTAAGTGATTCGTCGAAAGTCATTGAAACATCCAGCCTGTGATAGTCTGGCAACCTGTATTTATTTCGGTCAGAGTAATATAGCAGCTGATAACCCTGGTAATCGAATTTCAATTCAGGCAATGTAACCGGTCGTCCGGTACTGTATGTGAACGTTCCATTGAAGCGCCACCTTTTTGAAATATGATAATTTGCATTAAGGATCAGGTTATTAGGTCTGTCAAAGTTCGATGGGAAAATCTGATTATCATTTATCTTATCCTCGGTGAAAACCCCGTGTGACTGTTGCAACGACCGCGAAAAAGTGTAACTGGCCCAACCTGTCAACCTTCCGGTGTTTTTCTTTACGTACAGCTCAACTCCATAATTATAGCCTCTGACATTTGTCAGATCTGCCTCAAGATATGGATTAAGCAGAAGGTCCGCTCCATTTTTGTACTCAATAGCATTTGTAAGGCTTTTATAATAGACTTCTAATGAAGTTTCGTACATGTTATTTTTGAAATTTTTAAAATATCCGACTGCAAAATGGTCACAAGTTAAAGGTTTGAGGTTGGGTGAACTTAGTTTCCAGACATCAGTCGGTGCCATAACTGCAGTGTTTGAAACCAGGTTAACATACTGGTGTATCCTGTTATAACTCAGTTTCACCGAGCTTGCATTTGAAAGGGTGAAACGTACTGAAATCCTTGGTTCCAATCCTGAATACCTGCAAATCGGTTTATTATTACCGTACATCGATGAATCAATCACACTTCCGCGGGACCTTGGCAACTCTGGCTGGTAGCTATAGATTTTGTTGGGCCCCAGGTAGGTGTAAAATGAATATCGCACACCCACATCGAGCGCAAATTTTGGAGAAATGATAAAGTTATCGGTTATATAGATTGCGCTTTCCAGAGCTTTTTCAGAAAGCATTTGGACAGGATTTATTATTGTTGAGTCACTTAGTCCGGTTAATTTGCCAGGCTGGATATTATATAGAACTGTATTTATTCCAAAATCAATGGAATGATTTCTATTTGGAAGCCACGAAAAATTCCACTTCGTGTTTTTATAAAGCACCCCTGAGTTAATCCTGTAGGCTTCCCATCGTCTTGAAGTATCGGACTCGGAAACCCGGAAATGATAATCGCTCAAACCTGCTATAAGGTTGAAAAAGAACTGATTGCTAAATGTGTGTTTCCACATCACGGACCCTAACAGATTAGTATACTTATAACTGGTAGTTTTAGCGAATCCAAATCTGTCATTACTGACGTAACCGAAAATGTCGATTTTATTTCTGTCATTTACATTATAGGATAACAAAGCATCTGCGTCATAAAAATGAGCGGAACTGTTCATTAAATCAATGTCAGGGATTGAGTGGAGAAGCCAGTTTGAATATGAGCTTCTGGCGCCGATCAGAAGATTAATCTTATTATCGATCAGAGGAGTTTCAATATATAGAGAACTGTTGATAATGCCAATTCCTCCCCTCACAGTTGTTTTGTCCTGATTGGTGGGACCTAGTTGTATATCCATTACCGATGAAGCACGTTCTCCGTACTTTGCAGAAATTCCTGCTTTTAACAGGGTTACGCTTGAAACGCCATCTGAGTTAACTACCGAGATAAGACCGAATAAGTGTGATAAGTTAAATATGGGTACATCTTCGATAAGAATGAGGTTTTGATCCGCACTACCTCCCCGCACATTAAATCCGGTGCCGAACTCACCTATTGTCTGAACACCAGGCATAAGTGTAATACTTCTGATGATATCTTTTCCACCAATGGAAACAGGAAGTTCCTTAATTGCTTTTACATCAAGTTTGACGATGCTCATCTGGGTCCCGGTAACATTTAGTTCAGGACGTTCAGAGTAGATCACAACCTCACCAAGTTTCACCGATTTTTCCAGCAATTCAAGGTTCAGGGTACCATCGCTTATGAGTTTTATTTTCTGTAAATTATCATCGTAGCCAATAAAAGAAGACCTGACTATATATTCACCAACAGGAGCCTGAAGATGATAGTCACCTTTTTTATCTGCTGTTACACCTATTCTTAATTTATCAATAAAGACCGATGCACCCGGTAGTGGTTTTCCATCTTTTCCATCAAAAATTCTTCCATGAAAAGTCGCTTTTGAATATTTTCCGTAATCGTTGGGGTTACCAACTGTGATTGCATCTGATTTTTCCTGTTGTACCGGAATTATTATTACAGGCTTAACGGGAATAAATACATATAGCACCGAATCGATTGTAATAACGGATAACTCAGAAACTGATTTAATCCTGTTTAATGCTTCATTGAGTGATAATCCAAGAATAGAAGGGGAGAAGCTTTTATTCTCAAACCATTCAGGTCTGTAAAAGAATCTTATATTATTTTTTTGCGCTAAAGAGTTAGTAATCTGATCAATTGATAAAGTTTTTTCTTGTCCAATGGTCTGAGATAAAGTTAGTTGCATCGGAGAAAGAAGAAACAGCCCTGAAACAAATATCTTAAATGATAATCCTTTAAACCTTTTCACCGTCTTTTTATATTCTGATTTAACTCCAACCCAAATTTAGTTCTTTATTGTCTGAACCTGGCAGAAGTTAACTCATTTTTTTTCCAAACAAAGTACAATGATGAACCCATACTCATGTTGCTGGAAATGTGTGAATCATGTAACATTTTTCAATAATTTTGTAGCACAAAAAGGAATTCAAATACATAACATTGGGTTTTGTAATTGTTTCAATAAATTATAATTTAATGACGTTCTAAAGTTTAATAAGAAAGTTATTATGGATAATAAAGCTAACCGTATCACATTACAAAATATTGCACGAAAAGCAATGATCGCAAAAGGATTGGAACCTGATTTTCCAGCTGCAGTTCTCGCCGAGTTAAAGGATCTGACTGTTCCTGCAATTTGTCAGCCATCATTAGGAAAAGATCTTCGTGACAGGTTATGGTGCTCAATTGATAATACTGATTCACTTGATCTCGATCAGTTAACTTATGCCGAACATTTACCTGAAGAAAAGGTTCGGGTCTTTGTTGCAATTGCTGATGTTGATGCACTGGTGCTGGCGCAATCAAAAATTGATCTTCATGCAAGCAAAAACACGACATCAGTTTATACTGTAGCCCAGATGTTTCCAATGCTGCCTGAAAAATTATCAACCGATCTTACTTCGTTGGGTTTCAATGCTGATCGTTGTGCTCTTGTAGTTGAAATGGTTGTAGATGATGATGGTACTGTAGAACAGTCTGTTATTTATATGGCAATTGTACAAAATCGTGCTAAACTCGATTATATAAGTTTGGGTTCCTGGCTCGAAGGAACCGGCCCAATTCCAGAAGAAGTTAACAGGGTCAAAGGACTAGATGAAAACATTAAGCTGCAAGATCGTACGGCGCAAAAGATGAAAGAGTTACGTTATGAACACGGAGCTTTAAACCTTGAAACGATTGAAGCCAGACCTGTTTTTGAGGGTGATGCATTAAGTGAAATGAGAGTGGAGCAAAAAAACAGAGCAAAAGATCTGATTGAAGATTTTATGATCGCATCAAATAGTGCTACGGCCAGATTCCTGACAGGGAAAAATTTCCCTTCATTAAGGAGAGTTGTCCGCGTTCCGAAGGAGTGGGACAGAATAGTTGAACTGGCTTCTGAAAATGGATTTTCTCTGCCAGCTGTGGCTGATTCAAAATCACTTTCTGAATACCTTAAGTTTTTCAAACAAAAAGATCAGGATCATTTTACGGATATGTCGCTTAGTGTGCTTAAACTTTTAGGGTCGGGCGAATATATTCTTGAAAAACCCGGGGACAGCGATGAAGGTCATTTTGGTCTGGCTGTAAAAGATTATACTCATTCTACTGCTCCAAACAGAAGGTATCCCGATCTTGTCACACAACGTCTCCTTAAAGCCGCAGTCTCAAATAAGCCGGTTCCTTATACCCTTGTGCAGCTGGACCAGATTGCGAAACAGTGTACATTGAAAGAAGATGATGTTAAAAAAGTAGAGCGTCAGGTTGAAAAGTCAGCAAATGCCATACTCATGGAATCAAGGATTGGAGAAGAATTTGATGCCATCGTCAGTGGCGCTTCACCAAAGGGTACCTGGATCCGTCTTCTTCATCCACATGTTGAAGGAAAACTTGTAAAAGGATATAATGGACTAAAAGTGGGTCAGAAACTTAAAGTACGACTCATACAAATAAATGTTGAAGCAGGATTCATCGATTTTGAAAGAGTTTGATAATAAAAACAAATAATTATGACTAAATATTCCAAAAAAGCCCAGGACAAAATTGAAACGGTGATGCATGAATTTAAACTGGGTAAATTAAAATCAGGCAAAGCCGGCAAAGGAGGAACTGTTAAAAGCCGTAAACAGGCGATAGCCATCGGTATCAGTGAAGCACGTCAGGAAGGGGATAATGTCCCCAAAGAAAATAAATAGCATTGTGCAAAATCCGATGAGCAACCCTTGACCCGTGGAATATGTTCAGGTTGGTGGTGCAAGTCATGCATTTTTTGACTGGAAACCAGATGCAGTTACTAAAGCTACTTTTGCCAAATATGGGGTTTATTATGCTGCAGAAATGAAAGCTTTCTTCAGTTCGGTTTTGTATCAGTAAACTGATTTTGCAAGATTCTACTATAGGAAATATATTCTTGTGAGAATATCAGTGCTTTATCTTTTGAACCGGGTTAATTGAATCAGTATGAACAATCGTACGTGCGAGAACATAGTTTTGGTCATAGAATAGAGTATCAGTTGTTGTACCCTGAACAATTACAACCTCATATGTAATAACATTACTTTTAACGACACGTGTTGCCTGATTAATAATGAAACCGGGATGGTCCCTTGTAATATCTGTGGTTATATGATTCTGAAGATCAGCAATCTCAATAGGCGTACGGTCGAATTTATCTTTTATAAGTACGGTGGTCTGTCCATTAGTTTTAATTGCTGCCACGAATAAGACCAAAATAAATAATATCTTTTTCATACATCAGTTTATACTACTCTGCAAGTTGAGCATTTTTATTCCATGTTGCATTATATAATCTCATAAGAATATTATATAATTCACATCTTCTCCTCAATAAGCTAATTCTTCAGTTTTCCTGAAAACAATGAGATACGAGTGATTTATCAGTAAATTGATTTGGCAATAATTTAGTATTCAATATATCTGATAGTCTATGAATAGTGAATATTTTTCATATTTTTATAATTATAAACCCGGAGCTGATAATTTAAGCATTTTGCTAAGTATTATTAAGGCAGAAGAAAGCTTAAACCAATCGGGCTTTGAAATCTAATTTGACAGATATGAAAACCGACCGTCGTAAATTTCTAGGTACAGCACTTGCAGGCAGCCTGGGTGCTGTCTTACCCCGGACATCTTACAGTTCATCAGCCCAAATACGTGGCGCTGACGCACTTAGTCCCAAATATGCAAAACTTGATCAGATACTTAAACAACCGGTATTCAGGAAGGAATTCTTTCACGATCCCGTAATCATCGAAACACTTGAATTGTTACGTTTTAAAGATAGTTTTTTATGCCGGGTGAGATCAAAAGAAGGCGCTGAAGGTATTTCTGTTGGCCATAGCGGGCAACTAAGGTCCTTATATCCGATTTTTAATAATTTACTTAAACCATTCTTCCTTAAAAAGGATGCAAGGGAACTTGATCTGATAATGGAAAAGGTGTATATATACCAGCTTAATTTCAGATTAAAGGGGATGGCACTGGGAGTGCCGTTAGCTACCATTGAATTTGCAGTTCTTGATATGATGGGACATATTGCAGGAAAATCCATTGGTCAGCTTATAGGTGATATAACTAACCCGCACGTGGCAGTTTATCAGGCAACTGAATACCGTGAAAAACCTGTGGCAGAATCCATGGAACTTATAAAAAGGGATGTTAATGAGTATAAAGCGGGGGCTCTTAAAATAAAAATAGGTGGACTGATGTTTGGAACAGAGGACATGTATGCTGTCGGACCGAAGGGTAGAACTGAGGAGATAGTTCCTCTCGTCCGCAAAACATTTGGGGATAAAATGGTGCTGTACGCTGATTCAAACGGCTTTTATTCGAAAGAGGAAGCAATACGCGCGGGCAGGTTGCTCGAAGAATATAAATTTGAGTTTTTTGAAGAGCCGGTTCCTTTCGACTGGTATGAAGAAACAAAGCAAGTGGCCGATACTCTTAAAATTCCTATCGCCGGTGGCGAACAGGAATACAGCCTGCATGGGTTTCGATGGCTTATCGCAAATGATGCTCTTAAGGTTGTTCAGCCTGATTTATTTTATTTTGGAGGCATGATCCGTTCCATGAAAGTAGCGCTTATGGCAAATGTTATGGGGAAAAAATGCACACCACATATGACGGGCGGTGGACTTGGATTTCTGTATTCGATTCATTTCGTTTCTTCTCTGCCTAATGCACTTCATTATCATGAGTTTAAGGGACTTAAAACAGAAGTCATATTTGAATCTCCGTCGTCTTCCCTGAAAGTGGAGGACGGAATGCTTAAAGTACCTGTCGGTCCAGGGTCAGGAGTGATCATTGATCCGGGTTTTATTGCGAAACATCAGGTCATAAAAAGTTGATTTTCCAATCCGTAATCCATATGTTTTATAACTGATATATGCATAGAAGAGATTTTATAAAAACAACTGGGATAGGAAGCGCATTTGCTTTATCGGGAACAGCTGCATTTAGCAACTTCATTATACTGGAGAAAGATTCCTGGTTCGATCGTCCGATGAGATGGGCCCAGCTTACTCTTGTGGAAAATGACCCCGGCCGTTTTGATCCGGATTTCTGGTTAAGCTATTTTAAACGTATCCATGCGGATGCCACCTGTTTAAGTGCAGGCGGTATCGTTGCCTATTATCCTACCAATATTCCTCTTCATCACAGAAGCGACTGGCTGGGCAATTCAGATCCGTTTGGATACCTGGTTGAGGGTTGCCGCAAAATGAACATGTCGATCGTTGCCCGCACCGATCCGCATGCTGCACGACAGAATGTTTTCGACACACACCCCGATTGGATCGCAGTGACAGAAGCTGGAGAAAAACGGCGCCACTGGGCAAATCCCGATCTCTGGGTCACATGTGCCCTGGGTCCATACAATTTTGAATTTATGACCCGGGTACATGAAGAGATAATGGAGAAATACCAGCCTGATGGCATTTTTTCTAACAGATGGGCAGGTCATGGCATATGCTATTGTGAGCATTGTAGCCGTAATTTCAAAGAGTATTCAGGGTTCGACTTGCCGCGTACCCCGGACAGGTTCGATATAGTATGGCAGAAATATAATGAATGGAATACAAACAAGCTGAAAGAGCTGTGGGTTCTTTGGGATGGTGTTATAAGAAAATATAAACCTTCATCACGGTTTATTCCTAACGGTTTTCCGGATAAAGTTATTACAGGAAAACTATCGGATATTGTTTTTACCGATCATCAGGCCAGGAGTGGTCCGATACCTCCATGGTCTAATGGCAAAGTAGCAAAAGAATTACGTGCCTCCATCGGGATGAAGCCGCTGGGTGGAATATTCAGCGTAGGAGTAGAGGAGCAATACCGCTGGAAAGATTCTGTGCAGAGCGACGCAGAGATCAGGGTATGGGTGGCCGAAGGTACAGCTAATGGAATGCGTCCGTGGTTTACAAAATTCTCAGGAGTTCTTTATGACAAACGGTGGCTCAGCACTATCGGGAATATTTACCAGGAACATTTCAGGTGCGAGCATTATCTGAGGAATATCGCTCCTATGGCCAGGGTTGGCATGTTGTATTCGGAGAATAGCCCCAACTATGGAAGCAAGGCATGGCAGGTAAAATACGGTGATCATGCAAGTGGCATGTACCATGCTCTGGTTGAAAACCGTATACCCTTTGAAATGGTCAATGCCAGTCTGCTTGATCCGGAACACCTGAAGCCTTTTGGACTTTTGGTTCTTCCTAATATCTCCTCCCTTTCAGATGCACAGTGTGAGCAGCTACGGCGATTCGTTAAAGAAGGAGGGAGCCTGGTTGCAACATTTGAAACATCTCTTTATGATGAAGAAGGAAGGCACAGGAGTGATTTCGGACTTGGTGACCTGTTTGGTGTTTTGTACGATCAGGATGTGGAAGGTCCCATGCAGAACAGCTATTTAAGATTGAGAAGCAATGAACTGACTGGAACTTTTCACCCGGTTCTGAAGGACCTTGAAGATGCATACCGTATTATCAATACCATCTATAGAGTAAGCGTAAAACCAAAGTCAGAATTTCCTTCTCCGGTTACACTGATTCCTACCTACCCTGATCTTCCGATGGAGGATGTTTACCCGCGTATACCTGAAACGAACATCCGTGAACTGTACCTGAATGATTCAAACAAAGGACGCGTGGCTTATTTCCCGGGCGATATCGACCGTACATTCTGGCAGATAATGTCAGTTGATCATGGTAAGCTTCTTCGCAATACAATCTTGTGGGCACTTAATGAGGAGCCACTGGTTGAGGTAAAAGGACCGGGTATAATTGATGTTACTATGTGGCGGCAAGAACATTCTATGACAGTCCATCTTGTAAATCTTACTAACCCCATGATGATGAAAGGCCCTTTCCGTGAGCTGATACCAGTGAATATGGAATTAAGCATAAAAATTCCCGGAGGTACTAAGTTAACAGACGTTAAGTTACTGGTGAGTGGACAAAAGCCAAAATATGAAATTAACTCGGGGATAGTAACACTTTCGGTATCGCAAATTTCAGATCATGAGATTGTGGCGTTGGACCTCACCTAATAAGTTGGATATTTATTCAATATAATACCTGAAATTAAAATTGTAGCATTCATTTGTTAGCAGTTTTCTATTCTTTTTCAAGTCGTTCAATCTCGTCAATATCTTTATTAAGCTTTTTAAATCGCTCATAAATTGAATATTTAAAAGTAATATACATTGATGAAAGAAAAACCAGGATTATTAATAACAATGGGATAATTGATACAAAATTAAGGCTAAAGTTCATACTATGGATAATCATCAATAAAAATCCTGCTATCGCGAAAGGCATTAGCATGTATCTGATACGTGTCTTTTTTATCTTATACTTCTCCAGTTGTGTAATGTCTTTTTTTAAGGTTAATACCGGCATTGAAAAATCTATCTTACGAATCAATTTAAAATATTTGATATCCCAGATATACGTAATTGTATAGACAGGTAAAAACAACGCTAATCCGATATAAAAACTGATAGAAATATAAAATTGAACATTCAGGACAAGTAATGCTATTACAAATATAAGAGGAGAAAGTATACTATAGACTGCTCTGATTTTAATCCAGTTTAATCTTCTTCGCGGTTTTGAAATTAACATCAAACGTAAAATTTCCTTATTAAGCCGCGTGTTTTGCGATATCTTTTTATCGTAGTCCTGCCATATATTTTGTAATTCCGATAGTTCCATAGATTTAAATTTTAGTGAATGCTAAATTTTTAATTTGTTCTTTAATACGTCCAATTCTTGTTCCGACATTTGTCTTTGAAATTCCTGTTATATCTGAAATCTCATCATGAGAATTGCCATCGAGGTAAAGCAGTATTATTGCTTTATTCAGTTGATTTAATTCATCAATACACTGGTATAAAATCTCAGTATGTGAAGAATCCTGCGGTTCAATTATCCAGCTCAGACTCTCAACTTGCTTAAGGTCGTCAAGGAAAAGCAATTTGTCTTTTTCCCTTTTACGTCTGGAATTCATCGATGTATTTAATGCTACCCGGTAAATCCATGTTGATATCTTGGAGTCGCCCTTGAATCGCCCAAAGGATTTCCAAAGTTCAAGAGTGATGTCATTAATCAAATCTTCTTTATTAGGAAGGGTATTTGAATATGCTCTTGCAATCTTTAGAATTATCCCGATATTCTTCTCTAAAATATCCAGGAATTGATACTTTTGTCTGTCATCGGTCATCAGTCTGTGGTCACATTTTATCTAATTAGTAACAGATCAAGCTTAAATATCACAAGTCCGGTGAATTTTATTTTTGCTAATGATC
>Ga0208079_1000856_pt1 | contig 16552 bp, 14 predicted proteins | sample NGESurdeep092012_5_FD_184474 | JGI IMG/M metagenome (GOLD analysis project Ga0208079, IMG submission 184474) | Arctic peat soil microbial communities from Barrow, Alaska - NGEE Surface sample 210-2 deep-092012 (SPAdes) | ecosystem: Environmental > Terrestrial > Soil > Wetlands > Peat ... | reverse complement strand
CGCGGCAGCACCCGGAGCTGATGGCGGAGAACGAGGATCTCGAGGTCCTCCGATCCGTCGGCTCGACCAGCCCGTCCAGCGCTGACGAGGAGACGGACGAGGGCGCGGACGACGAGGTAGAGGAGGGACAGCATCGGCCGATCGTACCGGGGTTGTCCGAGCGCGAATCTGGGTTTCCGACCCCCACGGGGCGGGACCCTCCCGTCTACTGAAAGAGCGAGGCGAATCCGCGAGCGAGCTAACGCTCCCCCGTCCGAGCCGCTCCCGCGCGTGGCTGAAGGCGCAATTGCCACGACGCGCGTCCGCGTCCGTCGGGTCGGCATGCGGGGTCGAGGCAGGCAACCCGAAGATGACTCGCCAGGGCCGTCCGCACGCGGCCAGCGATCTACGAACCGGGACGCTAGAATCGCCGCGGGCGGCGCCAGACTTCCGCCCGTTCGTCCCGACGCCGTGCCCTTGGCGAGGTGAGCGATGAAGGACCGTGCCCGGCTCGAGGCGAGCATCGACCGGTTCCGACGAGGGTTCTGGGATCGCGAAGCGATCGACCGGCCGCCGGTCGGCGTCCTGCCGGATCGTGCCTGGCTGCCGATCAACTACCTGCGCGAACCGCTGCACGCGACTGCGTTCCTCCCGGCCGACGTCCGTTCCACCCTCGTCCGGACGGACTACGAGGACGCCGCCGCCCACCGGTCCGTCACCGCCGACGACTGGCTGCCGTGGGCGGCCGCATGGCGGGCGGTGCCGTGGCTCGAGGCGATGAGCGGGTGCCCCGTCCACGCGGGGGAGGGCTCGCTCGCGCCAGATCCGTGGGCCGCCTCCGTGGACGACCTGCGGGACTTGGCGCTGCCCCGCGAGGCCGGATGGTTCGACCGCCTCGAAGAGCTCACCGCGGAGCTCGTGGCGACCGCTCCCGACGACTGCTTCGTCAGCACGACGATCCTGCGCGGGCCGGCGGACGTGCTGGCCGCGATCCGCGGTCTGACGAATTTCTACCTCGACCTGATCGACGCGCCGGAGATCGTGGCCGCGGCCGCGGCCGAGGTGAACAAGCTCCATCTCGCCGTCCTCGACCGCCACTTCGCGACGGTGACGCCGCATCTCGGTGGCTACGGCCACATCTACGGCTTCTGGTCACCCGAACCGACGACCGTCATCCAGGACGACGTCCTGGGGATGTGCGCGCCGGCCGTGTTCCGCGACCTCTTCCTGCCGTGCGCGGCCCAGATCGTCGAGCATCTCGGCAGCCGCGTGCTCTTCCACCTGCACTCGACCGGCTACGCGCACTACCGCCATGTCCTTGAGGTGCCCGGGCTCGCCGGCGTGGAGGTGACGGTTGAGCCGATCGGCCCCTCGCTCCATGACCTGCTGCCGGCGCTGCGCGTGATCGCCGAGCGCTCGCGCCTGCTGCTCATGGTGGACGCCCACGTCGGTGAGCTGGCGTCGGTCGCCCGCCAGCTGCCGACCGACGGCGTCTACGTCGCCGTGTCGGACCGCTTCATCGGGTCAGACCGATCCTTCCGGCAGCTGGTCTCGTCGGCGTGGCCGGGGAGCGCCGTGCCCTGATCAGGGCGTGCGGGGAAGTCGCGATCGTCCGTCCGCCGGGCGCCCCGCGTTCAGCCCGCAACTTCCGCTCGGTCAAGGAGCTCGTCGCTCGGATCGAGGCCTTTCCCGCGTCGCGATCTGACCCGGCCGTCCGGGCGGTTCCGTGGCGCGACCGGGCCGCGCCCTACTCTGCTTCGCCGGCTCCCGGCCGCACCGGCCCCGAGCCGACCCCGGTTCGCTCCGCGGCCGCGGCAATCTCGGCCAGGTCGGCAGCGTCCAGCGCGAGCGCCCCCGCCCCGACCCACCCATCGACCTGGTCCGGGCGACGGGCGCCGACGATCGCGCCGGTCACGCCCGGCCAGGCGAGCGTCCAAGCGACCGCGATCGCTCCCACGCTCACCCCGTGGCGCACCGCGATCGGCCGGAGCGCGTCGCGCAGCGTCAGGCTCCGTGACAGGCCGGGTTCGGCAAAGCTGACCGACTGCCGCCGCCAGTCGTCGGGCGCCATGGCGCCCACGCGAGCCGCCGTGAACCCGTCCGTCAGGATGCCCGACTGCATCGGGCTGTAGACGATGACTCCGGTACCGTGGGCGTGGGCCCACGGTATGACGTCGCGGCCCGCGTCGCGCCGGACCAGCGAGAACGGCGGCTGGAGCGAGTCGACGTGGCGGACCGCCTCCGCCCGCTCCAGCAGCCCGGCGTCGAAGTTGCAGACGCCGATCGCCCGGACCAGCCCTTCGTCGGCCAGGCGGGCCAGAGCGCCCCACGAGTCCTCCACCGGCGTGCCCGTCGTGCGGTCCGGCCAGTGGAACTGGTACAGGTCGATCCGCTCGACGCCCAGGCGCCGCAGCGAGTCCTCCACCTGGGGCCGGATCGTGTCCGGGCGCAGGTCGTCGGTCGGCTCCGCGTCCGGCCGGTCCGCGGGCACCACCCGGCCGCCCTTCGTGAACACCAGCGGCCGGTCCGCGGCCGGGATCCTCGCGAGCGCCCGGCCCACCACCTCCTCGGAGTGGCCGAGGCCGTAGATGGCGGCCGTGTCGATCCAGCCGATCCCCCGGTCGACGGCGGCCAGGATCGTCGCGATCGAGGCATCGTCGTCCTGCGGGCCCCAGCCGAACCGCCACGGCCCGCCGATCGCCCAGGTGCCGAGGCCGACCGGGGTGATCGAGAGGCCGCTCGCCCCGAGTGGCCGGCCTGGCATCGTCGTCGGGTGCATTGTGTCCTCGCTAGCGCTGGATCCGCGCCGAGCCGCCCTTCGCCAGGGTCTTCACCTCGATCGTCGCGTCGACCGAGGCGGCCGGAACCATCAGCCACAGGATCCGGGGCGGCGCCAGCCGCGCCACGAGGTCTGCGAGCGCGGTTACACCCTCCGAGATCGACCCGTCCGCTGCCAGCTTCTCGACCGTCTCGCGGGTGCGCGCGTAGCCCACCACGCGGTGACCGGCACGCAGCCAGCGGCGCGACATGTTGGCGCCCATGCGCCCCAGCCCGACGAGCCCAACCTCCATCTCGATGCACCTCCTGCGCGTACAGCCTGACCGACGCCCTGCCCCGCGTGGCCTAGTGTGGCGCGCCCTGGGTGGCCGCGCGCGCGTCCGCGACGCGGAATCCGGCGAGGTCCTCCAGCATGGTGATAAGGCTGGAGTGGTCGAGCTCTCCACGCCCGGCGATCCTGAGAGCCTGCATCTGCTGCTCCACCTCGGCCGTGAGCGGCAGCACCACGCCTGTCTCCCGGGCCAGCGTGAGGGCGTTGCGCAGATCCTTGAGGTGGAGGCGGACTCGGAAGCCGGGCTCGAAGTGGCCGCCCAGCATGTTCTCGCGGCGCATCTCCAGCACTCGCGTCGAAGCGAGGCCGCCCTGGAGGATCTCGACGACCCGATCCGGATCCGCGCCGGCCTTGGTGGCCAGGAGCAGCCCCTCCGACACGGCCCCGATGACCAGCGCGACCACCACCTGGTTGGCGGCCTTGACGACCTGGCCCGCCCCGGCGGGTCCGACGTGCACGATCGTCTTGCCAAGGGCCTCGAGGATCGGCCGCCCGCGCTCGAACGCCTCCGGCGAGCCGCCGACCATGATCGACAGGGTGCCCGCCTGGGCGCCCTTGTCGCCGCCGCTGACCGGCGCGTCGAGGGTCTCGGCGCCGGCCGCCTTCGCGCGCTCGGCCAGGACGCGCGACGTGCTGGGCGCGATCGAGCTCATGTCGATCGCCAGCCAGCCCGGGCGGAGCGCCTCGAAGGCCCCGTCCTGGCCGAGGTACACCTGCTCCACGTCGGGCGAGTCGGGCAGCATCGTGATGAGGACGTCGGCGACGGCCGCCACCTCACGGGCGGACGCGCCCGCCGTCGCCCCGGCAGCGACGAGGTCCGCCACAGCCTCCGGGACGACGTCCCGGACGATCAGCGGGTATCCCGCCTTGAGGAGGTTGCGGGCCATCGGGCGGCCCATGATCCCGAGCCCGATGAAGCCGATCGTCGGCTGGGCAGCATCCACGGTCTGGTCCTCCATTCGTGGCGGGTTCGCTCGTCCCTGGCGGGTCCGTGCCGGATCGGCCGGCGAATGGTCCACCGTGGCGGCAGATCTGCCGCCACGGTGGCGACTGCCCGGCTTCCGGCGGTCAGCCGTTGACCAAGCGTATTGTACGACTATATAATCGCCGCGTCATGCCGACCGTCGAGCCCTCCTTCCCGCCGCCCCGCCGGACCGGCCTCCACCGGGACGTCGTGGATGCCCTGGGGCGCCGGATCGTCACCGGTGTCCTCGCACCGGGCCACGTGCTGGTGAACGAGGCCAGCCTGAGCATCGGTATGGACGTGTCGCGCACGGTGGCTCGCGAGGCCATCCAGGTACTCGCCGCCAAGGGCCTCGTGGCCTCACGGCCGAAGGTGGGCACCCGGGTGCTGCCGCGCGACCAGTGGAACCTCTTCGACCCGGACGTCCTGGCCTGGTCCCTCGAGGCGGCCGACGCCGCCGTCCGCTACGACGAGATCTACGAAGTCCGGATGATCATCGAGCCCCGCGTCGCGAGCCTGGCGGCCGAGCGCCGGACGCCCGCCGAGGCGGCCCACCTGGCCGAGATGCTCGAGGCGATGCGGGCTGGCGTCTCCGACTACGCGACGTTCGTGGCGGCCGACCTCGAAGTCCACTCCGCGATCCTAGGCGCAGCCCACAACGACCTGCTGGCCCAGCTGGCCGAGATGATCCGGCTCGTGCTCAACGCCTGCCAGCGGGTCAGTGCGTGTGTCGCGGAAGGCCGGAGCCGGGCGGTGGAGGAGCATCGGGCGGTCGTCGATGCGATTGCCGGACAGGCTCCTGACGAGGCCGCCCAGGCCACGGAGCGGCTGCTGAGCAGTGCGGCCCGGGACCTTCGGGAGGTCCTGGCGACCGGAAATGAAGACGGAAACCGAGCCCCCGCAGCGGACCCGACGGGGGAAGGTTCCCGACCAGGCCCGGGCGCTGAGAGCCCCGGAATCACCGAAGAGGGCGGAGGATGATGGAGACCAAGGTTCGAACCGCGCTGGTGGGATGCGGCAAGGTGGGGCTGACGCACGCGCGCTCGCTCGCGACCCTGCCCCACTCGCGGCTGGTCGCCGTCTGCGACGCAGACCGCCAGCGTGCCGAGCTGTTCGGCCGCCAGTTCGGCGTGCCCGCCTACACGGACGTGGCCGAGATGACGCGCTCCGAGAAGGTGGGGATGGTTTCCGTGTGCACTCCCCACCCCACCCACGTAGGTACGGTCGAGGCGGCGGCGGGCAACGGCGCCCACGCCCTGGTGGAGAAGCCGCTCGCCCCAGACCTGGCAGGCTGCGACCGCTCCATCGATGCCTGCCGCCAGGCGGGCGTCAAGCTGGGCGTCATGAGCCAGCGCCGCTGGTATCGGCCCGTGGTCCGGATGCGGCGAGCGATCGATTCGGGCGCCATCGGCACCCCGATCATCGCGGTGGCCACCGTGATGGGCTGGCGGGACGAGTCGTACTACCGCTCCGACCCGTGGCGCGGCCGGTGGGAGACGGAAGGCGGCGGCGTGCTGGTGAACCAGACACCCCACCAGCTCGACCTGCTGCGGTGGTTCATGGGCCCGATCGAGGAGCTCTACGGCTACTGGGACAACTTCAACCACCCGTCCATCGAGGTCGAGGACACCGCGCTGGCGGTGATCCGGTTCAAGAGCGGCGCCCTCGGCAGCCTGGTCCTGAGCAACTCCCAGAACCCGGGCCTGTACGGGCGCATCCACGTCCACGGCAGCAATGGCGCCTCGGTCGGCGTCCAGACCGAGGGGGGCTCGATGTTCATCTCCGGCGTGACGACCGAGGTAGATCCGCCGTTCAACGACCTCTGGACGGTGGCCGGGCAGGAGGACCTGCTCGCCGGCTGGCAGGCCGAGGACCGGGCGGCCACGGAGACCGAGGATCCGCTCACCTTCTACCACGCCCGCCAGATCGAGGAGTTCCTGGACGCGATCATCGAGGACCGACCGACGGCGGTCGATGGCGCTGACGGCCGCAACGCCGTGGAGATCTTCACGGCCGTGTACCGCTCCCGGCGCGACGGCCGGCCGGTCCGCTTTCCGCTCGATGCCGCCGAGCAGGGGAGCGACTACGACGGGCGGCTCATCCACCCGCGTCCCACGCGAGGAACGGGGCAGGTCCCGGCATGAAGGCCCTCGTCCTGACCGACTACAACCACTTCGACTACACCGACGTCCCGGAGCCAGAGGTCGGACCGCGGGACGTGCTGATCCGCGTTCGGGCGAGCGGGATCTGCGGCAGCGACGTGCACGGCATGGACGGCAGCACCGGTCGCCGGCTCCCTCCGATCATCATGGGTCACGAGGCCTCCGGGGAGGTCGCCAGGACCGGTCCGGAAGTGACCGGGTGGCAGGTCGGCGACCGGGTCACCTTCGATTCGACGATCTACTGCGGCACCTGCGAGACGTGCCGAGCCGGGCTCGTGAACCTGTGCCCGAACCGGCGCGTCCTCGGCGTCTCCTGCGACGAGTACCGGCAGCATGGGACCTTCGCTGAGTACGTGGCCGTTCCCGACCACATCCTGTATCGCCTGCCGGACAACGTTTCGTTCGTGGCCGGCGCGGCGGTGGAACCCCTGTCCATCGCCGTCCACGCGATCTCGCGGACCACCGTGACCCCGGACAGCTCGGTGGTCGTGGTGGGCGCCGGGGTCATCGGCCTGATGATCATCCAGGCCCTTCGCGCCCGCGGCTGCACGAAGATCGTGGTCGTCGACATCAACCCGGCGCGGCTGGAGGTCGCGAAGAGCCTCGGCGCCCGCACCGCCATCCGATCAGACCGCGGCGATCCCCTGGCGGAGATCCGGGCCGCGACCACGCCCGACGGCGCTGACATCGCGTTCGAGGCAGTGGGGATTTCGCCGACGGTCGGCCTGGCGGTCGCCGCGTTGCGCAAGGGCGGCTCGCTGGTCCTCGTCGGCAATGTGGCCCCGGTGGTCGACCTCTCGCTCCAGACCGTGGTGACCCGCCAGCTCACGCTGGCCGGATCGGCAACGTCGGCCGGTGAGTACCCGGAGTGCCTCGAGATGATCTCGAGCGGGCGGGTCAACGCGGAGGCGCTCGTCAGCGCGGTCCGACCGCTCAGCGAGGGCGACGAGTGGTTCCGACGCCTCTACCGGGGCGAGGAGTCGCTCGTCAAGGTCGTGCTCGAACCCTGACCATCGGGCCCGCCCAGGCCGGACGCGGGCCGGGCGCGACGCGTGCCCCTCGCGGCCAGTCTCCCTGCCGACTCCTACTTCGCCCGGACCAGCTCGCGGGCCGCCGCCACGAAGTCGGCCGCAGCCAGCCCCCGCTGTTCGAGGAGCTCTTCGGCCGTCCCCGACTCGCCGAACGTGTCTGCCACCCCCAGCCGGCGCAAGGGAACCCGCCTGGGAGCCCGCTCGGCGAGAATCTCGGCCACCGCCGAGCCGAGGCCGCCGATCACGCTGTGCTCCTCGACCGTCAGGACCGCGCCGGTCCGGCTGACGGAGGCGAGGATCGCATCGGCGTCGAGCGGCTTGACCGTGTGGACGTTGAGGACCTCGGCCTCGATCCCCTCGCCCGCCAGGACCTCGGCCGCCTCGAGAACCCGGCCCAGGAGCACGCCGGAGGAGGCGATCGTCAGGTCGCGGCCGGCACGCCGGACCTCCACCTCGCCGATCGCGAACGGCCGCCCCTCCTCGCGCCAGACCGGCGTGTCGAACCGGCTCAGGCGCAGGTAGACGGGACCTTCGCGCTCGGCCGCGGCGTGGGTGGCCAGGCGCGCCTCCTCCGCGTCGGAGGGGACGACGACGCACATGTTCGGCAGGTTGCGCATGAGGGCCACGTCGATCACCGACTGTTGCGTCGCCCCGTCGGAGCCCTGGGTGATCCCGGCGCTGGACCCGGCGAGCTTCACGTTGAGCGCGGGCAACGCCACCTGCTGGCGCGTCTGGTCGAATGCCCGGTCGACGAGGAAGACAGCGAACGAGTTCGCGAACGGGATCATGCCCCCGAGCGCGAGCCCCACCGCCGTGCTCACCATGTCCTGCTCGGCGATCCCCATCTCGAAGAACCGGTCAGGATACGCGGCGGCGAACTTGTCCACGCGAGTGGACACGAAGAGGTCAGCGTCAAGGACCACCACGCGGTCGTTCGACGCGCCGAGCTCGGCAATGGCCTGGCCGTAGCCATCCCGGGTGCCGCGAAGGGTGGTCATCGCGCGTCCTCCAGGGCCGCCAGCGACGCCTCGAGCGTCCGCACGGCCTCGTCGTACCGGTCCTGGGTGAGCATGACGTTGTGGCTGCTCGCCTGGTTCTCAAGAAACGGCACGCCCTTGCCCTTCACGGTCTGCGCGATGATCACGCTCGGCCGTCCGGCCGTGTCGGTGGCGGTGTCGAGAGCATCGCAGATGGCCGCAATGTCGTGGCCGTCGATCTCGAGCGTGTTCCAGCCGAAAGCCCGCCACTTGGCGGCCAGCGGCTCCATGCTCTTGAGGTCCTCGGTCCGGCCCATTGCCTGGAGCCCGTTGCGGTCGACGATCGCGGTGACGGTGTCCAGGTGGTACTGGCTGGCCGTCATGGCCGCCTCCCAGACCTGGCCTTCCTGGCATTCTCCGTCGCCGAGCAGCACGTACACGCGGTACGTGGCGCCGCGGACGCGACCGGCGAGGGCGATCCCGTTGGCCACCGAGAGACCCATCCCCAGCGAGCCGGTGTTGGCCTCCAGGCCGCGAGTCTTGCGCATGTCCGGGTGGCCCTGCAGGGTGCTGCCCAGGGTCTTGAGCCCGGCGAGCTCGGCTTCCGGGAAGAACCCACGGCGCGCCAGACACACGTACTGGGCCGGCACAGCGTGGCCCTTGCTCAGGATGAACCGGTCGCGTTCGGGCCATCCCGGGTCGTCCGGGCGGACGCGCAGCTTGTAGTGGTAGAGGGCCACCATCAGGTCGGCCGCCGAGAGCGAGCCCCCGAAGTGGTGGACCTTGCCGGGCCCCATCGCCCGCAGAATCTGGAGACGGACCTCGGCAGCCTGGCGGACCAGGCCGCGCATGGTCCCGTTCGGCGGCGGGGCGGGGGAATCGATGGTTTGACCGATCATGCGTGGTCCTCCTGCCGCCCAGATGGCGGCGTGGCAACGATTGGCTGGGACGCCAGGGTCCCGGGAGCCGACGCTCCCATGGCACGCGCTGCAGGTTGGTCGAGCTCGCGGAAAGGAGCACCTGCCCGACCCGGATGTGATCCCGTCATCGCCCGCCCCCCAGCGCGAACGACGGGGGCACGGCGAGCATCGTCACCTGGCCACCGTCCTGACCCTCGAGCAGCAGCGGGGCCATGACCACGAAGCCCAGGTCGGCCGGACCGAGGTCCGAATCGATGCGGGCGTCCTCGACGAGGAAGATGTACCGGTCGCCGGGGCTCCGGCCCAGCACGGTCCGGTGGAACTCGATCCCCTCCGCCTCGGCAACCTGGGCGGCCGCGGAGATGAAGTCCATCGCCACCGCCCGCACGCTCGGCTGCTCGCGGATCAGGTACTCCCCGGCCGAGCTGTGGAAGCCGGGGCCGTGGCTGCGGAACCGCTCGGGGTCGGTGGATCGCCAGCGCGGGCCGTAGCCGGTCCGGACAAGGAGCATGTCGCTGCCGGCGATCTCGGCCGCATGGGCCGCGAAGTCGTCGCCCGTGATGACCTCGTCGTCGCCCTTCGGGATGTCGATGACGACCGGGCTGGTGAACAGGAACTCGGTCGGGTCGATCTCGGTGATCCGGCGGCCGTGAGGGTTGAAGTGCCATGGCCCGTCGACGTGGGTGGCGGCGTGATTCTGGGTGGTGAACACGAGCCAGTTCGAGACGTCACCGTCGGCGATCCGCGAGGCCGGGGTGAAGGTCGCGCCCGGCGTACCCGGATACGTCGGCGTGGAGGGCGAGAGCGGGTGGGAGAGCAGCCGGATCACGATGCACCTGCCTGATGAGGGCGGCCGCGAAGGCGGAGGCGTTCGCCCAGGCGTGACCAGTCGACCGAATAGGCAGCGACGCCGGCGAGGGTCAGGAGACCGATCCACACGTACTGGTAGTACGCGGAGACGTGGAGGAGATTGAGGACGTTCTGGATGCCCACGACGATGATCGCCCCCAGCAGCGGCCCGATGAGGGTCCCCCGCCCGCCGAACACGCTGACCCCGCCGACGACGACGGCTGTGACAGCCTGGAGCGTGAAGCTGGCGCCCGCGTTTGGGTCGCCGGAGCCGACTCGCGTTGCGAGCAGCAGGCCCCCGATCGACGCGGTCAGGCCGGAGATGGAGTAGGCGAGTACGCGGACGCGATCGACCCGGATGCCGGCGATGAACGACGCCTCGCTGGCCGAGCCGGTGGCGATCAGGCTGATTCCCGCCCGCGTCCGGCCCATCGCCAGCTGCAGGAGCAGGAACGCCGCCAAAATCACGATCGCCGCCACCGGAAACGAGCCCACGGTCACGGTCATCGCCTTGATGAAGTCGCCGTTGATCTGGCCAGACGGGTACGGTCGCACGATCAGGGCGAGCCCGGTGACCATGAACAGGCTCGACAGGGTGACCACCAGGTCGGCCAGCCGCGTGTAGCGGATGATCAGACCGTTCGCCGTCCCGACGGCCGTGCCGACGAGGAGGCAGATCACGACCCCCAGGATCATCCCGCCGGGGCTGGTGGTCGGCGTGATGACGTGCGAGGCGACGGTGACGGTCAGGCTCATGACCGCCCCGATGGAGAGGTCGATCCCGCCGAGGAGCAGCACCAGCGTCTGGCCGATCGCCGCCATCGCCAGGGGCGATGCCGCTGTCGCCAGGTTGGCCAGGTTGTCCGAAGTGAGGAAGTACTGGGACGCGTTCATGGCGAAGGCGCCCGCAACCAGGAGCGCGACCCCCAGCAGGAGCGGAGTCCGCCAGGTCGGCGAGACGCGCGGTAGCCGGCGCGGGGCGCTGTGCACCTTGGCCTGGCTCGTTGCGCCGTGGTTCTTGGTGGCCGTGACCGCCGCTCCGACGATCATCTCCTCGGTGGCCTCGGCGGCCGGCACCTCGCGCACGATCCGCCCGTTCGACATGACGAGGATCCGGTCGCTCAGCCCCATCAGCTCGATCAGGTCCGACGAGAGCAGGATCACGGCAACGCCGGCCGCGGCCAGGCGCCGGACCCGCTCGTAGATCTCGAGCTTGCTCGCGACGTCGACGCCCTGGGTCGGCTCGTCGAGGACCACCACCTTGAGCGACGCGAGGGTCCAGCGCCCGAGGGCGACCTTCTGCTGGTTGCCACCGCTCAGGCCCTCGACCGAGGACCGGGCCGACGGGGTCCGGATCCCGTACTCGTCGATCACGGACCGGACGGCGGTTCCCTCGCGCTCGCGGAGCACGACGCCCGCCCGTGACCGGCCCTCGACCGTCGGCAGGGCGACGTTCTCGAGGACCGACAGGGGGAGCATGAGGCTCTCGCCGCGCCGGTCGTTGCTGACATACGCGATGCCCCGCGCAACCGCTCCCCGGGGTGAGCCTGCCCGGATGACCTGGCCGCCGAGGGTGATCGTGCCGCCCACGATCGCGCCCACCCCGAAGAGAGATCGCGCGAGCTCACGCTGGCCGTTGCCTTCGATCCCACCGAGGCCCATGATCTCGCCGCGTCGGACTTCGAACGAGATGTCCTCGAACGCGCCGGGACTGGCGAGGCCGCTGACCGTGAGGACCGGCTCGCCGGGTTGGGTCGCGCGGGCCGGGAAGACGACGTCCACCGGACGGCCCACCATCATCCGGACCAGCTCGTACTCTGAGGCCTCCGCTGTCGGCAGCGTGCCGACGACCTCGCCGTCCTTCATGACGGTAATGGAGTCCGTGATCTCGAGGACCTCGGGCAGGCGATGGGACACGAAGATGACGCTGACGCCGCGGGCACGGAGGTCGCGGAGGACGCCGAAGAGCACCCCGACCTCGTGGACATTGAGTGCCGCCGTGGGCTCGTCGAGGATGAGGACCTTGGCGTTGTACGAGAGCGCCTTGGCGATCTCGATCGCTTGGCGCTGGGCCGCGCTGAGGTCGCGGACGGGGACGTGGAGATCGATCGGGAGGTTGAACGCCGCGAGGAGGCGGGCGGCCCCGTCGACGAGGGATCGCTGGTCGATGATGCCGAAGCGCCCGACCGGCTCGTGGCCGAGCCAGACGTTGTGGGGAGCGTCTAGGTCGGGTGCCAGGCGCGTGTCCTGGTAGACCATGCTGATGCCCGCCCGGTGGGCCGCGTACGGTCCCAGGTGGCGGATGGGCTGGCCGTCCAGGACGATCTGGCCCCGATCCGGCTGGTAGACGCCAGCGACGATGCGCATGAGCGTCGACTTGCCGGCGCCGTTCTCGCCGACCAGCCCGTGGATTCGACCGGCGTAGCCCTGGAAGCTCGCGCCGCGTAGCGCCTGGACGCCGGGAAACGCCTTCCAGACGTCCACGACTTCGAAGATAGGCTGGGGCGCGGTGGACTCGGTCATCGGATCTCCGAGCCCGGGAGGGACGGTAGGGGCCCCTCCCGGGACTGGAATGATGTGGCCTGGTTTGGCTACTGGCCCGAGAAGATCTGCTTGAGCTGGGCGTCGCTCAGGTCGTTGTCGACGAAGACCGAGTCCGGCAGGTCTGCCTTGACCTTCTCGGCCGCGTTGGCGCCGGTGATCTCGCCGCCGGCGAACAGGTAGTTGTGATAGACCTGGTCAGAGCCGGTGAGGATCGCGAAGACGAGCTCCAGGGCGAGCTTGCTCTCGTAGGTCGGCTGCGACAGCGTGAAGATGTCCAGCTTCGGGTTTGCGGCCTTGTTAGCCAAGTAAAGCTTGAAGAGGCCGTTGTAGTCGTCGCCGGTCGACGGAACGAGCGGCCGATTGGCGGCGATGAAGGCCTGGAGGCAGCCCGTGGTGTCCTGGGAGCCGTCGGACCAGATGCCGTCGATCTGCGGGTTGGCGTTGAGGAGGTCCGCGCAGACGACCTTGGCGTTGTCCTGCTGCCAGTTCGCGTCCTTGTAGGCAAGGACCGTGACTTTCGTGCCCACGAACTCCTTCTGGGCGCAGGTCCAGGCCGCTGCAGTTGAGGAGTTGCCGGGAATGCCGCCGAGCGCGATGATCCCGCCACCGGCCGTGCCGAGCTTGTCGACGAGCCACTTGCCGGCGGCCGTGCCGCGGGCGCAGTCATCGGTCCCGGTGTACGCGGTGTAGTCGTTGCCGCCGACTCCGAGGTTGAACGGAACGACCGGGATTCCCGCAGCCACGGCCTTGGCGATCGCAGGTGCGACGGCCGTGCCGGAGTTCGCGATCACCATGATCGCGTCGACCTTCTGGGCGATACAGCTCTCGATGTCGGAGACCTGCTTGTTCACGTCATTCTGGCCGTCGACGATGATCAGGTCCTTGATGAGATCCGCGTGCAGGGCCGCGTAGTTCTTGAGCGACTGCAGCATCATCGCCCGCCAGGAGTTCCCGGAGAACCCGTTGCTGAAGCAGATCCGGTACGGGCCGGCCTTGGCGAACTTGCTGGTATCAACCTTCACATCGCCCTTGCCGGGCGGAAGGTCCATCTTGAACGCGCCCGTGGACGATCCGGCGCTCGGTGCGCTGCTCGCCGCGCTGCTCGCCGTGGTGCTCGGTGCGCTGCTCGCCGCGCTGCTCGCAGCCGGGGACGGCGTCGCCCCCGAGCTGCATGCGCTCAGCACGATCGCCGCAGTGGCCACTGCTGACAGAAGACTGGTTCTGCGGTGCATTAGACCTCCTCCAATTCCCACACCAGACCGTGTTCTGGTCGCGGGACGCGGTACATGAGGCGGGACGCAGTGGGGCCGGCCCGGTTCCCGCCAGAAACCGCTTCGGCTCGCGTGGTGCTTGCTCGGGAGTGCACCTCCTCCTGCTACTGCGGGGCGGTCGTGGCGCCCGTCCGATCCAGGGTTGGCACCGCGACCCGCCGTCGCCGCACGATCGCGAAGAAAGCGGTCCCCAGGAGGATCGCAGCGCCCTGAATTAAGAACTGCCCGCCGCTTCCCAGCTGGAACTCACCGATGTGGATCACGTTGGTGATGCTCTGCAGCTCGGTCATGAACAGCGCGCCGCCGGCGGTGAGGGCGACCCCACCGATGCCCCCCGACAGGGCCGTTCCGCCCACGGCGACCGCGGCGATCGAGAGCAGTTGGTACTTATCCCCGCTCCCGAGGGCCGGGAGCCCGATGTAGGCGGTGATCACGAGGCCCGCGATGGCCGCGGTCAGGCCGCTCAGGGCGTAGGCCGAGATGAGGGTCGGGTCGACCGGCACGCCGGCCATGTTGGCGGCGCGGGCGTTCGAGCCGACCGCGTACACCCGGCGACCGTAGACCGTTCGCCGGGTGAGCAGGACGAACCCGATGGTCAGGGCGATCCAGATGATGGCGGCCACGGGGAACTCGAAGAAGCGGCCCTGGCCGATGTACATAAACTCCTTGGGCACGCCGCCCGACGGAATGCCGCCGGTGATGAGCAGGGCGGTGCCGAACAGGACAGACCACATCGCGAGGGTGACGATGAGGGGCGTGATCCTGGCCTTGGTCACGAGCAGCCCGTTGACGACGCCGATGGCCAGGCCGATCCCCAGGCACAGGGCGACGGTCGGGATCATCCTGCCCGTGTCGCCGAGCATGACCTTCGCGGTCACGATGTTGATGAGCGTGACGACGCCGCTGACGGACAGGTCGATCCCGCCAGTCAGGATGACGACGGCCTGGCCGATTGCGACGATCCCCAGGAACGACGTCACCATGAGGACGTTGAGCACCTGGTTCGCCGAGAACGTCTTGGGCTCGAGGCAGAACCCGAGGATGAACAGCAGGACCGTGGCCACCCAGACGCCCGGGACCCGGAACCCGGCAAGCCGTCGACGACGGCCCGCGGCGGCGGGCGCGGCACTCACCCGCCGGGGCTCCGGCGTCCCGTCGAGGGCGCCCACCGGAGATCGTCCCCCGACGGCTCGTGAACCTGGGCCTCGCCGAGGAGGGAGATCCGGAGGGCCGGCGGGACCTGCATCCGATCGAGTTCACGCTGGGCGAGGTTCTGGATCGACACGTCGAGGTCGTCGCCGTAGCGCTCGGTGGCGACGGCGAGATGGTCCCGCATCGCCTTGCGGGCGCGGACCGCGTCGCCCGCCCGGATCGCCTCCACGACCTCGGCGTGGTAGGGGTTGGCCTCGGCCGCGATTTGCGGGTCCGCGCTGCTGCGAAGCATGTGCTCGAACGCGAGGCCGGTGATCGACACGAACATCGTCTCGATCACCGGATTGCCCGACGCCCGGGCCAACCGGGCGTGGAACGCGACGTCGGCGCGGGCCTTCTCGATCGCGTCGGTGGCCTCGTCGATGCGGACCACCAGCACGCTGAGCTCGTCGATGGCGGCCGGGGTCGCGCGACCGGCGGCGTAGGCGGCCGTCTCGCTCTCCAGCATGGTCCGGGCCTCGACCAGGTCGCGCGGGGTGGCGTTGCGTCGCCGGTAGACCGAGGTCATGGGCGCCGCAATGTCGATCGGCTCCATGGCCCGGGCATACGCCCCGCGCCCAGGCGAGACCTCCAGGAGTCCGCGCTCCACCAGCGTCCGGATGACCTCGCGGACGACCGGCCGACTGACCCCGAGCCGGGCTGCCAGCTGCCGCTCGGACGGCAGCTTCGTCCCGGCCGGCAGCCGGCCCGACAGCAGCTCCTCCTCGAGGTGGGACGCGATGGCGCCGCGGCTCGTGGCGGTAGGTCCGGTAAGACCGGTCATACCGCGGCATTATAGGTGACCCATCCAGTGCATTGCAAGATGGTCTTGCTGGCCGGGGTGATTCGTTGCAGACGCGTTGCGGGCCGACCTGAGCCCGCTTCGTGGGGTCACGATCGATCGCCCACGATCGAGGACTCGCGGCCGGCTGCGGGCGCACGGGCGCCTCCGCCTGCGGGTCACACCCAAGCTTGTCCGGCAGACCATCGATGAGATGACCGGGATCCTGGAGCACGCCCCCGCTCGGAACCCGCATGGCGTGGGTCCGCGACCTCGTCGAGCGAATCGACATCGACAGCCGCGGGAGCCACGCGGTCGCAATCTGGAAGGCCGCGACCGATGAAGCTGTTAACCGGTTGGATTCAGTACGTGAGTGGCTCCGGCGGGCGGGACCCTCCCGCCTACTGAAAGAACGAGGCGAATCCGCGAGCGAGGTAACGCTCCCCCGTCCGAGCCGCGGCTGTTCGCCGTGGCCGGCTTCCGCGCACCAGGAGATTCGATGAGAACGCCTCGACGTGTTCGCGCCGGGGGGTGGCGCACGTCAGCAGGCAGACGCTGTAGGGAGTTATCCGCTGTACGAGCGCTGTGGCCGCGAGAACCGAGCGTTGTGGCAGGCGCCGGTGCCCGCTAGAATGGCGTTCGCGCTCAAACAGACGCTGTACTGAGCGTGAAACTGAGCGGGAGTAACTCAGCTGGCAGAGTGTCTGCTTCCCAAGCAGGTCGATGGCCCGGAGGGCTAGCCCTCCGAAGTGCCCGAACACTCGCCAACTTCTC
>Ga0208079_1000846_pt1 | contig 16668 bp, 19 predicted proteins | sample NGESurdeep092012_5_FD_184474 | JGI IMG/M metagenome (GOLD analysis project Ga0208079, IMG submission 184474) | Arctic peat soil microbial communities from Barrow, Alaska - NGEE Surface sample 210-2 deep-092012 (SPAdes) | ecosystem: Environmental > Terrestrial > Soil > Wetlands > Peat ... | reverse complement strand
TCTCGAGGTGACAAACGCGCTGGTCACGCGATTGTTTCGAAGAAACTTTCCGGCGGCCCGAAAACCAGCGAAAAGTCATAGCCAGGAAGGTGCCGCTAGGGGTAGAACGCACGACTAGGCGATACCTTTCGAAATGAGTCCCTGGCAGGAAGAAAATGAGAACCGGTTCTCATTTCCCCTTATGGGTGGGCCGGGGCCTCAATGAGGCCGAACGAAGAGGACGGTAACCGTGTCAGCCGGCCTCGAGAATTTCGGCCACCGCCCGCTGGCCCGATCGGACTGCACCGTCGATGGCGCCGTGCGAGACGGTGGCGGTCTCAGTGCCGGCCCAGTGCACCCTCCCCATCGGTTCCCGCAGGAGCGGACCGTAGCGGGTGAGGATCCCGGGGGGAAGGTGGGCCATGGTGCAACCGCGGGTCCATTCCTCCGTCCACCAGGCCGTCTCGATGAACTCCAATGGCGATGCTGCCTTGGGCCCGAATCTGGCCGTCAACGCGTCGAGCACCGCCCGTCTGCGCTCGGCGGCCGGAAGGGCGTCGACACGCTCGGCCACCGGTCCGAAGGTGAACGAGGCGATGACTCCGGGCGTGCCTGATTTGGGAGAGGCGTCGAGGGTCACTTCGGCGGCCGACCCGGTTTCAGCGGCCAGAGCGCCGAGTGGGTGGACCGGGCCCCGGCGGCTACCCGACCGGCGGGCGACGTGACCTACGCCGAGGCGAAGGCCTCGAGAACGTCCCTTCGCCACCGCTCGCCAGCCGCCTTGGCCTCGTCCGACGCCGGCGTCTTGCCCAGTCGCACCACCACCAGATCGCGTGGTGGGCAGATGACTATCGACTGTCCCTCGTAGCCCGAGGCCCGGAACGTGCCCAGCTCGTCGCCGGCCATTCCCCACCAATGGGCGCCGTAGGGACCACTCTCGGGGTCGTCGGACTCGATGGTCCGGGCGTAGTCGACCCAGCCTTCGGGGAGTAGGTGGGTGCCGTCCCACACCCCGTCACGGAGATACAACAGACCGAACCGGGCGAAGTCCCGGGCCGTGGCCCGGACGTAGGACGACGCCAACCAGGTCCCAGCTTCGTCGAACTCGGGAACCGCGCTGGTCATGCCGATCGGCCCGAACAGTCGCTCGGCCAGGAATATCCTGTACGCCTCGCCAGGTCCCACCCATCCGGCCACCAGTCTCGAGATGATGTTGGAGGTCCCCGAGGAGTAGTTGAACTTCGAGCCGACCGCGGCGGCCAGCTGTCGATCGGCGGCGAAGTGGGCGGTGTCGGACTGGCCGGATCCGAACAGCATCTCGATCACATCCGACACCCCGGCGTCCACGTAGTCCTCGACGAAGTCGAGACCGTCGCGCATGGCCAGCATCTGGCGCAGGGTGATAGCGCCCCGAGGGTCTCCAGCCGCAGCCCACTCGGGCACGTCGACCGGAGCGTCGATGTCGAGCCGCCCGTCACCGACCAGCATGCCCACCACTGCATGGAGCATCGACTTGGCCATCGACCAGCTGAGGAGGCGGGTATCGGCGTCCACCGGATTGGGTGGGTGATCGAAGTGCACCAACTCACCGGCGTAGCGCTCGGCCACCAGCCGGCCGCGGTGGATCACCAACACGCCAAAAGTGACGGCCAGGGGTCCGGAGTCGTCGAACATCCGATCCATCAGCTCATCGAGGTCGACCCCGGTGGGGACCTCGCCTGTGGGCCACTCGGTGGTCGGCCACGGCACGTCTTCGGGTTGGGTGGGCAGTACCACCAACTCCACCAACCGCGAGTGATCGACAGCGCCCATCATCCTCCCCCGGACCGGATCGACCCCCGCCCCTATCGTCGCTACGTTTGCCTGATGAGTTTGACACAGCCCCTCAACCCGCTGGCTGGCAAGGTGGCACTGGTCACCGGTGCGGCCCGACCCCGAGGGATCGGTCGGGCAACTGCCGTACAGCTGGCCCGGTCCGGAGCCGACATCGCCTGTCTGGACATCGCCCGGCCCTATGACGATGCCCCCGCCCATGGCACCGGCAGCGCCGGTGAACTCGATGAACTGGCGGCCGAGCTCCGGGGTCTGGGGGTGCGGGTGGCTACCGCGGTGGCCGACGTGTCGGTGGAGGACGAAGTCGAAAACGCGGTGGCCCAGGTCAGCGAAGAGTTGGGGACCGTCACTCTGGTGGCCAATGTGGCCGGAGGCAGTGGGCCCGGATTCGGGCTCGGGCCACTCCTCAATATTCCGGTCGAGGAGTTCCGCCGGGTCCTCGATGTGAACGTCATCGGTACCTGGCTGGTGTCGAAGGCCTGTGCCAATCGGATGATCGCCGCTGACCTGGCCGGCCGAATCTGTAACGTCTCCAGCCAGGCCGGGAAGCGGGCGTTTCCGTTTCTGGGGCCGTACTGCGCGGCCAAGGCGGGAATCATCCTGTTGACCCAGACCATGGCCACCGAGCTCGGTCCCTCGGGCATTTCGGTCAATGCTGTCTGCCCTGGCACCGTCGACACCAATCTGATCAACAAGGACGCCATGTTCGAACAGCTCATGGGTGGACCCGAGGGCCTGGCTGCTTACATCGCCCGGGAGATCCCGCTGGGCCGGTTGCAGAGTGCCGAGGAGATTGCCGCCGCCATCTGCTGGCTCCTGTCCGATGATGCCCGAGGGGTCACCGGGGAGGCGTTGAATGTCAGCGCCGGACAGACGATGGTGTAGCCATGCCCATTCTCGAACCCCACCACGACTTGGCCCATCCTGTCGAGGGCGACACCGCCTGGAGCGAGTCGTACTACTTCAACGCCTTCGATCCCGGCACCGACTCGGGCTTCTTCACCCGCATTGGTATCCGCCCCAACGAGGGGACCATGGACGTCGGGATGTCGGTGTGGCTACCCGGTGGCGGGTTGGCCGAGCACCATGGGGTGAAAGAGCAACACGAGATGGTGGACACCGTGCTCGAGGTGGGCCCGGTGCGCTACGAGATGCTGGCCCCGCTCGAGTCGTGGCGGCTCACCATGGACACCGACATACCGGCCCGGGCCTGTACTCCGGGGGCGGAGGCCACTCACACCGCCCATGTGGCTCTGGACGTGCGCTTCGATGCGGTGACCCCGGCCATCGGCACCGACGGGCAGCCGCGGGGCACCCGTTCCAAAGAGGCAGCCGCGGCGGCGGGCACGGTGGGGAAGGGCCACCTCGAACAAGCCGGCCGGTGGACGGGCTGGCTGGAGGTCGACGGGGTGCGCTCGGTGTGGTCGGGAGCCCACGGCAACCGGGACCGGTCCTGGGGGCCGCGGCGCTGGGGCGGTCCCAAGATGTGGCGCTGGTTCAGCATCAATGTGGGCGAGGACATGCACTTCGGGGGCATCCGGCTCGGCACCGAAGCCGGTGACCTCCACCGGGGTTGGGTGTGGAACGGCGAGCGGGCCACCAGCATCGCCGAGTGGAGGCTCCGCACCGAACTCGAGGACGACGGCTTCACCCACCGGGTGGTGCACGTACAGGTGCTGGATAAGAAGGATCGCACGTACGACCTGCGCGGTGATGTGATGCGGGTGGCCGACATCGGTCAGGGCCGGGGCACGGTGGTCAACGAGGGGCTGGCCCGGTGGACCTACGAGGACCGCACCGGTTATGGGATCTGTGAGTACCTACATCAACTCGACGACCGCGGCATGCCCGTCATCCCCGTCGAATAGACCATGGCCGCAGCTCGTGTCGAAGTCGTCGACGCCCTGGGCCGGGTGTTGGGAGGCCGGGTCGAGGACCTCCGGCGACTGTCGGGAGGGGCGTCGCGGGTCACTTCATCCTTCGACCTGATCGACAACGCCAGAGTCCGTCGCCAGTTGGTCATCCAACAGGACCGCGGGGACGGTGCCACCCAGATCGGCGCGGTCAGCGCGGAAGCAGCACTGTTGCGGGCTGCCCACCGGGGCGGGGTGCCGGTAGCCCAGGTGGTGGCGTCGGGGGAAGGAGAAGGCCTCGGCCCCCGGTGGCTGGTGGCCACCCGGGTGGAGGGGGAGACCATCCCGCGCAAAATCCTCCGGGACCCCGAGTGGGACACGGCCCGCCGGGCCTTGACCGCCCAGTGCGGACGGGCCCTGGCCGCCATCCATGCCATCGCCCCCGACTCGATCCCGGGTCTCAGCGCCACCGACCCCTTGGCTGAACCGCTGCCGCTACTGGATGCGCTGGGTGAGGTCCGTCCCGCCCTCGAGCTCGGGGTGCGTTGGCTCAACGCCCACCGGCCGGAGGGGGGACCCCGTCGAACAGTGCACGGGGATTTTCGGCTGGGCAACCTGATGGTGGGCCCCGACGGTCTGCGGGCGGTGCTCGACTGGGAGTTGGCCCACGTGGGCGACCCGCTGGAGGACATCGGGTGGCTCTGCGCCCCGGCCTGGCGTTTCGGGGGAGCCGGGAGGGTCGGAGGCTTCGGCGATCTGAGTGCCCTGCTCGAGGCGTATGAGGCAGCGGGTGGCAGGACTGTCGACCCCATCGATGTGACGTGGTGGGAGGCGCACGCCACCATGAAGTGGGCGGTGGTGTGCGGGCTGCAGGTTTCGGCCCACCTGAGCGGGAGCACCCGCTCGGTGGAGTTGGCCGCCATCGGGCGCCGTATCTGCGAGAGCGAATGGGATCTGTTGGCATTGATGGGGGTCGGGCCCGAGGAGCCGGTGGCCCCGGATCCGGAACCGGATCGAAGCCCGGTCACCGCCAGTACTCCTCCGTTTGGCCGACCTACGGCGGCCGAGTTGGTCGAAGCCGTGGCCGAGTACCTCGAAGCCGGCGTGATGGAGAAGAGCTCTGGACGAGGCGCCTTCGAAGCCCGGGTGGCCCGCAATGTTCTGCACATCGCCGAGCGGGAGATGCGGCTGGGACCCGGTATTGCTCAGGACCATGCCCGTCGGTTGTCGGACCTGGGTGTGGGCAGCGATGGCGATCTGGTGGCCGCCATCCGGGCCGGCCAGTTCGACGACGACTGGCGACGGGTGGGCGCGGTGTTGGCGGCGTCGGCCCGTGATCAGCTTCGGGTGGCCAATCCTTCCTATCTGGAACGGCCCCGCCAATCGGGCCCAGGATCGCCCGGGTAGGTACCGTGTGGACAAGATCATCACGGTTCATCGCTCCAAGCTCGGCGAGCAGGTGGGGGTGCTCGCCGATGCCGACGTGGTTCGGCTGAACCGAGCCATCGTTGTGAACCTCGGAATTGCGTCGGCGGTCTGAAGGCCTGAACAGTCGGCCGGCGCCGGTGGGTGACGGCCGACTGCGTAGTTTTAATTGTCAGCTTTCGAGGCCGCCGGGACTGGCCGGGATATCGACGGCATGCTCTTCGAGTGCGGCCAGGGGCACGATCTCCAAGGCCCGCAGGTGGGTGGATGCCAGCACGACATAGGCGGCCGCCCCGTCGTGGTGGGCCTGCAGCCAATTGCCAGCCGTCACGCACCAGCGGTCCCCGGGTACCAGGCCGGGGAACCCGTACTGGAGCATCGGGGTGATCAGATCGTTGCCGATCCGTTGCTGGTGCTGGAGGAACTCAGGGGTTACCACCGCGCAGATGGTGTGGCTGCCACGGTCCTCGGGGCTGGTATGGCAGCAGCCGTCACGAAAGAATCCGGTGACCGGGTCGTTTCCGCAGGGCTCCAACCGGCCACCCAACACGTTGCGATCCTCCATCTCCGCAGTATCTCTCATCAACTGGAGTCAGGATTGGTCGAGGTCGAAAGCGGCGTGGATGGCGGCGGTCAACGCCTCCTCCTGATCGGGAAGGAGAAAGCCGATCAGGTCGCCGAGAAGGCTTTTCGGGATGGTCACGATGTTGTCGCAGCTGATGACCGAGTTGGGGTCCAGCCCATTGGCCGGGCCGACCGGTACTTCGGTGGACAAGCCTCGGACGGTGGTCGTGATCGGAGCTACCGTCACTCGCGCCAGGTGGGGCCGGACCAGCTCTCGGGTCAGCACCAGAACGGGCCGCACCTTGTCGAACCTGGCAGTGTGGATGGGGCGCACTAATCGACGGCAAGCATGCTGGCGACGTGCTGCGCCAGGCTGTTCATGTCGGGATCATCCCCGCCCGTGATCAGAATGGCCGCATCCCGAGCCGCGATCTGGCGGCGCTGTTCGCGCTCCAAGGCGCTCGACACGAAAGCCGCTCGGCTGGCCGCCCGGCCCTCGCCCACCAACTGGTCCACGAACTCGACCAGGTGGTCGGGCAGCCTGACGGCTATCTGCCTGCTCATACCAATATGGTAGCCGTTTGGGATGCGAATTGATCCCCGGGCCCGGACGGCAATTCCCAAATCGTGAATTACGTCGCTCCGGCCAACAGGAGACCGCCGGCCCCGAACGCTGACCGGCGTGACAAATGCGATGACCTTCGAGGCCACCGGGACTGGCCGGTACATCGACGGCGTGCTCTTCGACTGCCTCCAAGGGCACGATCTCCAGAGCCCGCTGGTGGATGGAAGCCAACACCACGTAGGCGGCAGCCCCGTCGTTGTGGGCCTGCAGCCAATTGCCAGCTGTCACCCACCAGCGGTCCCCGGGTACCAGGCCGGGGAACCCGTATTGGAGCATCGGGGTGCTCAGATCGTTGCCGATCCGTTGCTGGTGCTGGAGGAACTCAGGGGTTACCACCGCGCAGATGGTGTGGCTGCCACGGTCCTCGGGACCGGTATGGCAGCAGCCGTCACGAAAGAAACCGGTGACCGGGTCATTGCCGAAGGGTTCCAACCGGCCACCCAACACGTTGCGATCTCCCATCTCCGCAGTATCTGTCACGATCTGCGATCAGGGTCGGTCGAGGTCAAAAGCGGCGCTCCAGATCGGCCACTTCAACCCGTAGAGCTCCCATCCCGTCGCGCCAAACCAGAATCTGGCACACTGTTGCCGTAAGAGCCAGACCGGCGGCTTCCGAGGCGTCTGCTCGCGACAGCCCGTAGCAACCAGAACCCTAGGGGGGTAACCATGACTACATCCGTTTCTCCACCACCTGCAGTCGCTCACCCTGTCCAGATGGATCTCAATGCACCTCTCGCGGTAGCTCGCTGGCGGGTCATCGGCAATCCGATCATGGCAATTCCCCTCTACGTTTACCTGATGCTTCTCTCCATCGTGGTCGGTGTGATCACGTTCATCGCCTGGTGGGCGATTCTGTTCACCGGCAAGTATCCGGAGTCGATGTTCGGGTTCGCGGCCGGAGTGATGAGGTACCAGTGGCGCCTCGGCACCTTCTACCTCTACATGCGGGAGCCGTACCCGACGTTCACGTTGGTGAGCACTACGGCTGATCCGGGCGACGATCCGGCGACGTTCTCCATCCCCTATCCGGAGAAGCTCAGCCGAGGGCTCATCTTCGTCAAGGGGCTCCTTGTGATCCCGGTGATGTTCGTCCTGATGGTCCTCGGCATCGGCGCTTTCGTCGTGTTGATAATCGGGTTCTTTGCGGTTCTCTTCACCGGCAAGTGGCCAGAGGGTATGAGGAAGTACATGATCGGGCTTTTCCGCCTGTCTTTCCGTGCGAACGCCTACACGAGCCTGATGACCGACGTCTATCCGGGATTCTCTACCCAGTAGAAGAGAATCCGGCCGCACAGTGTCGAGGGCGGGCCCGCAAGGGTCCGCCCTCACTGTTCGAGGTCGATCCGCGGTACCGCCGTACCGCCCCGTTGGCACAGGCCCTTCAGCGGGCGCGTTCTGCAGCCTCGACAGCGTTGCGGAACAGCATGGCGTTGGTGGTCGGACCGACCTCGCCAACCCGCGGGGTCATCCAACCTGCCACCTCGGCTACGGACTCGTCGACATCGGGAAGAAGCTTTCTGCCCTCGTAGCGAACACCACCACCGACGACCTCCGCGCCCGGACGTCGTCAAGACATCCTCGACGAACTCATCGACCGGATCGACGTCAGCCCCGACAAGCACGCCCAGCCCTACTTGTGGGTCCCAGACGAACTCCGGCCGGGTGGAACTGGTTTGTCCGCTGCGGTGGGATCTGCGACGATGACGCCGGTGGGGATCCCTTTCTTCGAAACGACGTCCGTCCGACCGACCGACTCGGTGGGCAGCTACCAGGCGACCATCGACGAATCGTGGAACTTGCGCCCACTTCCCCAGGGCGGCATCGTCACTGCCATTGCGCTGCGGGCCATGAGCGACGCGCTCGACGACCCGGCCCAGCGGTTACGGACATTGCACGCCGCGTTCATCGCCCAGGTGGCGGCTGGGGATGTCACCGTCGAGGTCGATCAACTTCGACGGGGCCGGACGATGTCCCACCTGCGGGCCGAAGTTGCCAATGTCGGCGCCAATCGTGGTCACCTCACCACCGGAGTGTTCGGATCGACCCGGGTGGGTTTCGCCTTCACCGATCTTGCGCCTCCGGCGAACATCCCGCCCCCGGACGACTGCCCGTCGTTCCGCGACCCGGCACCCGACGACGCCTTCGACCCAATGCCATTCTGGGACAGGCGGGTCGAAGGGAGACGGGCGCTGGGACACCGGTGGGACGAGGACTATGTGCCCGATCGGGCGGAGACGGCAACCTGGTATCGCTTCGACGACCCGCCGTTTCTCTCCGACGGAACGATTGATCCGCTTTCTCTCGTCGTTCTCATCGACACCATGCCCGGCGCCATCGGCGAGAAGGTGGGCCGACAGGATCGTCAGTGGTTCTCTCCGAGTGTCGACCTGAGCGTGCACCTGCTCGACGACTGCCGTTCCCCATGGGTGTTGGCCCACAACCGCGCCCGTCACTCCGGCGACGGGTACGCGTCGGTCGACATGGCACTGTGGGACTTCGGGGCCGACAGGGCAGACGCACCTCGATTGGTGGCCTATGCCACCCAACTCTCCCTGTTCAGCTTCCTCGACTGAGGCGGAGACACGTTCGTCGAGCCAGCAGGCGGCGGCTGGACGCCGTCCTTCGATGGAACTGGCGTACCAGCGGACCTGGTGACGCTCGGGCGGTGGGGTTACCGCTCGAGTTGGTTTGGTGCGACGCGGAGGTGGGTGGCGACGGCACCGGCATGGAGTCTTCGGTCCCACACCGCCATCACCAGGTCGGCATCTTCGATGGCCAGGGCGCTGGCCAGGTGAATGGCGTCGGCGCCTCGAAGAGCATGGAGACTCGCCAACCGGCCCGCGCCCCGCTCGACAGCTGGAGTGAGCTCGACCGGTCGGGTGGCTGCCCAGTACTGCTCCCAGATGTGCTCGGCCAACGCCAAGCCGCTCTCGTCAAGGTCGTGATTCCGAGCAGCAGCAGCGAGTGCAGCTCGCACCTCGGGGTAAGCGATCCGGCTCGAGACCGCCGCGTCGCAGCCATCCCACAGATCGGCTGCCAGCTCGGTGCCGACCTCTTCGACCACCAGCTTGACGAAGGCGCTGGCATCGAAATAGACGAGCGCCACGGATCAGCGACGCTGCTCGCTGACCAGCTCCGCCACTGAACGCCGGGGACGCGGCCGGGGCTGCCCTGATGCGGCTGGTCGCGCCGACTGCTCGGGTCGGGAGATGACACCATTTGCGGTCAGGCGTTCGAGTGTGGCGGTGGCGCTGATTCCAAGCAGCCGGGCTACGGGGACGCCACGATCGGTGACAATCACTTCGTGGCCCATCTGAGCCTGGTTGAGCCAGTCGCTCATGTGCGCTCGTAATTCGCTGACAGAGACATCCATTTCCGAAAGAGTACATGAAGGCGACTAGCGAAATGTACACTCTGACCCAACGCCCGGTTCCTGATCGGTGACTGTCGAAGAGTGTACGGATGGTTCTGGTCAAAGCCTCCTCGTGGCTGGGACCAGGGAGCAGGGACCAGGGAGTAGGGACCAGGGAGCAGGTGTGTGGACCCAGTTGACTGGCTGGTGACCCTCGGGGAACATGCCTCCGGCGGGACACAGACCCGGCTCTGGCTGTCCCCGCATGCGAGAGGAATTTGTCAATGCCCAGCTCATTCGTTCTCGACGGCTCCGAGCCATGACCAATGCGAGCGTGGTGGTCGGAGGTGCGTCCGGCATCGGTGCCGCCATCGCCGCCGCCCAGAAGGCTGCGGGACGCACCGTCTTGATATGGGACATCGCTACGCCGTGCGACATCGAGTGCGACATCCGCGATCCCGAGCAGATCGAAACTGCCATGTCCGGCACCGTCGAAAGGGTCGGTGTACCTGACCAGTTGACCATCTCTGCCGGCGTCGGACACGGTGGGCGCCTCCTCGACATCGAGCCGGACGAGTGGGATCGAGTCATGGCCATCAACGCTCGCGGGCCATGGCTCACCATGCGCACCGCGGCACGAGCGATGATTGACGCCCACGTGCCCGGGTCCATCGTGGCGACATCAAGCATCAGTTCGCGCCTGGCCGATCGAACCATGGGCGCCTACTGCTCCTCCAAGGCCGCCCTCGACATGCTGGTGAAGGTGGCGGCTCGCGAATGGGCGCCCCACGGCATCCGGGTCAACGCGGTTGCTCCGGGTGTCACCAACACCGCCATGCTGGGGGGAGCTCCCCTCGAGACCGGGTGGCTCAAAGGCGTGGCCAGCCGCACCGCCCTAGGCCGTGTGGGCGAACCATCCGACATTGCGGAGGCCGCCCTTGCCCTCCATCAGCTCGACTGGGTCACCGGCCACATCCTCGACTGTGATGGAGGCCTCTCGTTGCACAGCCCCATCGACCCCGCCTGACAGCGCTTGCCGGGTGGCCGCTGGTGGCTGGATGGCAGCCAGCGGGGACCAGTGGTGGCTGGCATGATCAAGCCCGGGAGGAGCGGTATGTACCTCGATGGCGAACGGTTGGTCCTGAGTCCGACCGACCTGGTCGGTTTCCTCTACTGCGACCATTTGACCGAGCTGTCCCTCCTGGTTGCCCACCACAACCTGGCCAAGCCAGCCGGTGATGATCCTGAGTTGACGGTCGTCCAACGGCGAGGCAATGCGCATGAGAAGGAATACCTGACCCGGCTCCGTGCCGACGGCTTCGGAGTCACGGAGATTCCCGGCACCGGCGATCTCGGTGCACGGGTCCAGCTCACCGAAAAGGCGCTGGCCGACGGACCTGACGTGATCTACCAGGCCACCTTCGTCGATGCCGGCAGAGAAGGCCCGATCTGGAGAGGACACGCCGACTTCCTGTCCAGGGTCCCGGAACCAAGTCTGTTCGGCAGCTACTCCTACGAACCGGAGGACACCAAGCTCGCCCGCCAGGTCCGCCCCTCCGCGGTTCTCCAACTCTGCCAATACGCCGAACAGCTCGCCCGTCACCAGGGCCACCCTCCCGAACTCATCCATATCGTGCTCGGCGGACAGGAGAAGGTCTCGCTCCGGTTGGCCGAATTCGGCGCCTACTTCCGGGCGGCCAAGGCTCGCTTCGTCGATGCTTGCACCAACGGCGTGGTGGCCTATCCCGAGCCGGTCGAACATTGCGCGGTCTGCTCATGGCGATCGCGGTGTGACAACCAACGCATCGAAGACGACCATCTGACTCTGGTGTTCGGGCTGCGCACCGACCAGGCCCGCAAACTCATCGAAGGGGCTGGTATTGCCACGGTGGCCGAGTTGGCCGCTTGCGATGACGACCAGGTGTCGGGCATCAACCGTTCTACCTTCGACAAGCTCCGCCGCCAGGCCGTCTTGCAGGTTCAGGCCCGTGCCCACCCGGAGGCGCCACCACCGTATGAGTTGCTGAATGTAAACGAGCCCGGGTTCGGGTTGGCGGCACTACCGGATCCGTCCGCTGGTGATCTGTTCTTCGACATCGAAGGTGATCCCTTTGTCGGAGACGGGGGTCTCGAGTATCTGTTGGGCGTGGGTTGGCTGGAACCAGACCGGAGTTTTGGCTTCCACGCGTTCTGGGCCCATACCCCCGAGGAGGAGAAAACCTCGTTCGAGGCGTTCATCGATTTTGTCATGGACCGCCTGGACGAACACCCCGACCTCCACATCTATCACTACGCCCCCTACGAGCCGACGGCCCTCGGCAAGCTCATGGGGCGCTACGGAACCCGTGAGGAGGAAGTCGATTTCCTGTTGAGGGGCAAGGTGCTTGTCGACTTGTTCCGGGTGGTGCGACAAGGAGTGCGGGTCGGAACACCTTCCTACTCTTTGAAGAAGCTCGAGGCTCTCTACATGCGGGCCCGGACCGAAGCCATCACCGATGCCGGCTCGTCGATCATCGAGTACGAACGGTGGTTGGCGGACCCCGACCAACACATCCTCGATGACATCGAGGAGTACAACCGGGTCGACTGTGATTCCACCCGGTTGCTGCGCGCCTGGCTTGAAGCTCGTCGAGCCGAGTTCGACTCGACATTCGGAGAAGTTCCGCTCCGCCCCAGTGCGGTGTCCGGTGACGCCTCACCAGGGGTGACAGATCAGATGGCGGAAAACGACGCGTTCCGTGAAGCGCTGCTCGACTCAGCGGCCACTGGCGGCTCCGACGCCACCGCGGGACAGGCATGTGAACTCCTCGGTCACCTTCTCGATTGGCATCGCCGGGAGGACAAGCCGATGTGGTGGATGTACTTCCACCGGGCGTTGGACTGTGATGAGGATGATCTCTACGAGGACACCGAGTCGATCGCCGGGCTCGACTACCAGGGAGAGGTCCGGCACGAGAAGAAGTCGATCGTCCATCGCTATGGCTTCGACCCTGCCCAAGAGTTCAAGCTCCGTGCGGGAGATTCTGCCGCCGACCCCGAGTCGGTACGCGCACAGTTCACGGGCGAGGCCAAAGTGGCGAGTCCCGGGACATTGGTCTCGGTTGACGCCGACGCCGGCGTCTTGGAGCTGAAACGAGGCGCCAACTCGGCGGCTCCGCATCCTCGGAATCTGATCCCCGGGGGACCACTCATCACTGTCTACCAACAAGAAGCATTGCAACGGATTGCCTCCAGCGTGATCCAGCACGGCATCGACGGGGATGGTCCCTATCGGGCTGCCCGGGACCTGTTGCTCCGGAGACCGCCTCGTACCAGCCCGGCATTCGCAGCGGGCAACCTGGTGATCTCCTGTGAAGCAGCCGGAGATGCGGTGGTGCGGGTTGGGTCACAACTCGACCAGGGCTGCCTCGCCGTGCAGGGCCCACCCGGATCGGGGAAGACCCGAGCCGCGGCTCGACTGGCCATCACCCTTATCGAGGCCGGTAAGACGGTTGGCATCACCGCGAACAGCCATGCGGTGATCACCAATCTTCTGGACGAGATCGGGCGTCAAGCGGATGCCGCCGGTGTGGTCCTGAAAGCCTCGCAGAAGGGCAACGGAGAACACTTTTCGCATCATCCGACGGTGACCCAGCGGGCGAATAATGACCAGATGGCCGCTGACCTGGCGGCCGGGGTTGATGTCCTGGCCGGCACCGCCTGGATGTTCGCTCGTCCCGAGTTCGACCAGGGCCTCGACTTTCTCATCCTGGATGAGGCCGGGCAGTTCTCCTTGGCCAACGCGGTGGCCATCGCCGGTGCGGCCCGAAACCTGGTCCTGGTCGGGGACCCGCTGCAGTTGCCGCAGCCCTCAACTGGTACCCATCCGATAGGGGCTGACGCATCGGCGTTGGGTCACATGCTCGGCGATTCGGGCACCCTGGCCGATGACCTCGGGATCTTTCTCGATCGAACCTATCGGCTGCATCCGGAGATCTGCGCGTTCATCTCCGAAATTGTCTATGAAGGCCGCCTTCATTCCGTGCCGGGTTGCGAGCGACAGGCCATCAGCGGTGGCGCCGGCCTCGGCGGTTCGGGACTGCGATGGAGACCGGTGGACCATTCCGGCAATCGAGTCGACTCCCCCGAGGAGGCCCACGAGGTCCTCGATTGCTACCAGGCACTCCTCGGTCGCGCTTTCACTGATCGGGATGGCGCTGAGCGTTCGATCCTCCCTCAGGACGTGCTGGTGGTGGCGCCATATAATGCCCAGGTCCGGATGCTGAAGGAGATGTTGCCTCCCGATGCCCTGGTGGGAACCGTCGACAAGTATCAAGGCCGGGAGGCCCCGGTGGTCATCGTCTCGCTGACCACCTCGAGCCTCGAGGACATTCCTCGCGGGATGGAGTTCCTCTACAGCCGGAACCGACTGAATGTGGCCGTGTCGCGGGCCCAGGCGCTGACCATCGTGGTTGGGAGCCCGAAGCTGTTGACAGTCAAGTGCAGGTCGGTCGACCAGCTACGCCTGGTCAACGGCTTGTGCCGGTACGTGGAGTTGGCGACTTAGCGCTCGACTATTCAGTAGCAGTTGTGGCTAGTGACCAACTCTTCTACCGGACGGCCCGGGGTCGGTGGGTCATCTCCGCCGCGGTCCTCGGCTCGGGGATCGCCATTCTCGACGTTACCGTGGTCGGGATCGTCCCGCCTTCCACCGGCGTCACTTCACCTCGATCCGCCAGCTCCAGGCCGAAGCCGACGCCTGGCTCGTGACCTACAACCACCGTCGCCGGAACCACGGCGACTACATGCGAGGCAGGACCCCTTCTCAGGTCCTGGACAACCACAAGAAGAACAAGGCAGCATGACCATCAACCAGAGAGTCCATCTGTCACCTCGACCCTCGGTCCGGAAGCACTAGGGCAGTCGTCGACACCGTCGTACTGCGGTACTTCCTCTTCGTGGACCAGGCCGAACTTCTTCTGCAGCTCCTCGGCCGGCCGATCGTGGTGCCCGAGGCCGTCTACTCGACTCAAGATGAACATGTTGAGAACGAGCAACTCCTCAGCGAGATGGTCCGCAGTATCCGCTGGCATGAGAGGTTCGCTTGCGATCAACGACGGCCCCGTGACAAACGGGACCAGGCCGACCGACTTGCAAGGCGGCTAGCGCTGGTTCATGAGCTCGTTGCTAGAGGAGATGTGGTGGTTGAACAACTCAGCGAAACCGAATTGTCGCTTTTCGCGCGTCTGACAAGCATCGAACACGTCGCCGAGTACAACATCGTGGCTCCACTTGGAACGGGTGAGGCAGCCTGTATCGCCATTGCCCACGAACGCTCATTGACGTCCGTCACTGATGACAACGATGGGCTGCGGGCATTTGGAGAAGTCAGTGGAGGAGGCGTCTATGAACGAATTCGCAGGCTCCTTGTTGGTGCGGCCGACGAGGGCCACATCGACCGGGGGCAGGCCAACCTCATCCATAGGGAGATGGTTGAGCTGGGCTTCTACGACCGTGCAGCGCCATTCCCCGCCGCCGAACGGGATTGAGCGGATCCCAGTGCCGGAGCCACAGTGTCAAGCATGAAGAGGGTCTGCACGTCGTCAGCGGTGTGGCTGCGGTGTGGCACGGCCCGCCTGGTCCCCCTCGCCACCCTGGCGACGCCGGAGTTGACATCTGGAGCGTTGCGAGTCGCTGCACATCGTGGTCGCCTTCGGGCACAACACGGTTCGGATGGCCAATGGCGCAGCACACGGGAAGGGGTCGATGAGTACCTCGAGGGTCGTTATCGGCGGGGATGAGTCAACAGGCTGGGTTGGCCGTGGCCATCCGGGTACGGCTGGCCGCCAATGTTCTCGCCCCTCGCATGGTGCATATCATCGTGGCACTGCGGGATTGGCGCTTCTGGTGGCCGCACCCGCTGCCCACGCGACGCCGGCCGACCCGGATGAGCTACACGAGGTCGACGCCGTCGCGGATGCGTGAGGCGGGCTGGTAGTTCGGGCCGGCGGTCAGGTCCACCCGGGCCAACAACAGTTCGCACGGCGTCTCGAACTCCGCAGCGAACCGGCGGGACGCTTCCTCGCCGAGCAGTCTCCACGGGAGCGTGGTCAGCCGGTCGGTCTCGTCCTCGAGGTACTGGCGGAGGGCGACGCCTTCCCGGGTCACCGTCCGGCCCTCGGCGAGCCCGTTCTGGTTCAGGCCCCGCCAACCCTCGGCCAACTCGTCGGGTCCGGTGCCCCGCGAGGCCGGTAGCCAGTCCGGTTCGTAGCCGAGCCAGGCGTTGTGGAGGATCGAGACCTCTACGCCGGTCAGCCCTTGGGCGGCGACCAGCGCCCAGTGAGTGTCCCCCCGCCACTCGCGCAGGCAGTTCACTGCGTGCCAACCCGACAGCACCGGGTCGTCCGGCCGGGGCATGCGGAGGTGGGCGGCGAAGAACACCCGGCCGACCGTGGGGAGTTGCTCGACGACCGGCCACAGGCGGGGACCCAGTGCAGACAGTGATTCGAGTATCCCCGGGGCGTGCTCGGCCAGCCCGTCGGCGACGGCCTCGTCCCGTGCGCGCCACACCGCGTCGAAGGTCGTGTTCGCCGCCACCAGCTCGAACGCCAGCCGGATGCCGAGTGGGGAGATCGAGCCGAACGCGGCGATCACGCTGTCGGGCCCGGCGGGTGCCAGCGGTGCGCACCGTGCGGCGATGTAACCGAGTGGCCCCGGCAGTCCGAGTTCGCTGTAGCGGGTCACTGCTCCGGGATCCCAGAAGACCCAGCCGACCGTGGTCTGTACCGAGCGGGCGTTTCGCCGGGTGGTCTCGAACCAGGCGTCCGGATTCCCCATGGTCCCAGCCTATGTTGGGAGGTGGATGGGCCCGCTGCATCGGTGGACCGGATTGTGCGCCGAGGGAACCTCCAACTGTGGGACTCGCGGATTTCGGCGAATGGAACTGGCGGAACGACCCTGTGTTGGCGGCATAACTACGTGGTGACGTAGCACCCCATTCCGGCAGCGCTCTTTGGTGATGGATTAGACGAAGTACTGCCTCTGGCGAGGAAGATGAG
>Ga0208079_1000845_pt1 | contig 16674 bp, 8 predicted proteins | sample NGESurdeep092012_5_FD_184474 | JGI IMG/M metagenome (GOLD analysis project Ga0208079, IMG submission 184474) | Arctic peat soil microbial communities from Barrow, Alaska - NGEE Surface sample 210-2 deep-092012 (SPAdes) | ecosystem: Environmental > Terrestrial > Soil > Wetlands > Peat ... | reverse complement strand
TTGACATCGCCAGAGTCCATATCCCTAGAGAACGAAAAGAACCCATGGCTCGCCGCCGCCGCGCGCTTTGACGATGCCGCCAAGCGGCTCAAGCTCGACGACGGCATGCGTAAGGTGCTGGGCACTTCCGCCAAGGAACTCACCGTTCACATCCCGGTTCAACTCGACGATGGGCGCATCGAAGTCTTCACCGGCTACCGCGTACAGCACTCCATAGCGCGCGGCCCGGCCAAGGGCGGCATCCGCTTCGCCCCCGATGTCACGCTCGACGAAGTGCGCGCGCTGGCCTCCTGGATGACCTGGAAGTGCGCCGTGGTCAATATTCCGTTCGGCGGGGGCAAAGGCGGAGTCATCTGCGATCCCCACATCCTCTCCGACACCGAACTGGAGAAGATCACCCGCCGCTACATCGCCGAAATCATCGATTTTATCGGACCCGAACGCGATGTCCCCGCGCCCGACGTCAATACCAACGAGAAGATCATGGCCTGGATCATGGACACGTACTCCATGCACGCGCGCCACACCGTCACCGCCATCGTCACCGGCAAACCGATGGCCCTGGGCGGCTCGCGCGGCCGTCCCGAGGCCACCGGGCGCGGCTGCATGATGGTCATCCTCAAAGCTCTCAAGCTCATGAACAAGCGCCCCGAGGACGCCACGGTCGTGGTCCAGGGCTTCGGCAATGTCGGCGGTATGGCGTCCAAGCTGATGAGCGCCATGGGCTTCAAGATCGTCGCCATGGTGGAGTACGATGGCGCGGTCTACAACCCCAACGGGTTGGATATCGCGGCCCTCCAGCAGTACCGCAAGGAAACCGGCTCCATCACGGGCTTCCCCCGCGGCGAGGACATGGATAAGACCGACGCCATGTTCCTGGAGTGCGACGTCCTCCTGCCCGCCGCCACCGAGAACGTCCTCACCTCGCAGAACGCGCACCGCGTGCGCTGCAAGATTCTGTGCGAGGGCGCCAACGGCCCCACCACCCCGCTGGCCGACCTGGCCCTCGCCGACCAGAACGTCTTCGTGATTCCCGATATCCTGGCCAATGCCGGCGGCGTCACCGTGTCCTACTTCGAGTGGGTGCAGGATCGGCAGGGGTTCTTCTGGAACGAAAAACTGGTCAACGACCGCCTCCAGGAGATCATGGACGAGAGCTTCGACGCGGTCGTGGAGTACGCCCGCGCGCACCATGTCGACAATCGGATCGCCGCCTACATGCTGGCCCTGGACCGCGTGGCCGGCGCCATCAAACTCCGGGGATTCTACGCGTAGCGTCATGGGGAACCGCTCCCTAACCCGGCGAAGCCGGAACCAAACAAGAATACGAATTCAACGCAGAGACGCAGAGAACGCAGAGATAAGCGCAGAGAAAACCCGGAACGGGGTGGCCGAAAGAAATACGATTTCCGCGCTGGCGTGGGTGGCTCGCAGAGTGAGCGCGTCTGTGCGGCGACCGCCCAGATTGTCCTTGCTTCTCTGCGCTTATCTCTGCGTTCTCTGCGTCTCTGCGTTGAAGAATCATCTCCCGGAGCCCCACCATGAGTGACGCATCCACGCCGCTCATGCGGCAGTACAATGGCATCAAGCAGCAGGTCCCCAATGCCCTGCTGATGTTCCGCCTCGGCGATTTTTACGAGCTCTTCTTCGAGGACGCCGTCGTCGCCGCGCGCGAACTCGAAATCACCCTCACCTCGCGCAACAAGGAAAAGGGCGCCGCCATCCCCATGTGCGGCGTCCCCTTCCATGCCGCCGAGGGCTACATCTCGCGCCTCATCCAAAAGGGATACCGCGTCGCCATCTGCGACCAGGTGGAAGACCCCAAATCCGCCAAGGGCCTGGTCAAGCGCGAAATCATGCGCGTGGTCACGCCCGGCACCGCCATGGACGCCACCCTGGTGCGCTCCCGCGAGAACAACTTCCTGGCCGCTGTCTGTGGCAATGCCGCCCGCGCCGTCTCCGGCAATGCCGCGCGCTCCGCCGTGGCCCACGTGGATGTCTCTACCGGCGAGTTCAAGGTCACCGAAATGGAGCCCGCCGAAGTGGCCGGCGCGCTGGAACAACTGGGCGCGCGCGAAGTTCTCTTCCCCACCGACCTGCCCCTCCTCGCGGGCGAAGAACGCGCCGGCCCGCGCTTCGTGCGCACCGAGCTCGAAGACTGGGTCTTCACCCAGGATTACGGCGACCGCACCCTGCGCGATCACTTCAAGCTGCTCTCGCTCGATGGCTGCGGCCTCGCCAACCGTCCAGCCGCCGTCGGCGCCGCCGGCGCCATCCTCCACTACCTGCGCGATACGCAGCGCGCCGCGCTCGACCACCTCGACCGCCCCACCTACTACGACCGCGCCGATTCCATGGTGCTCGACGCCGTCACCGTGCGCAATCTGGAATTGCTCGAGCCCATCTTCGCCGCCGTCCCCGCAAGCGGGGCCGCCGGCAGCCCGGCTGCCCAGCTCACCGTGCTCGGCGTGCTCGACCGCTCCCTCACCGGCATGGGCGGCCGTCTCCTCCGCCAGCGCCTCCTGCGGCCCTCCATGGACCGCGCCGAAATCGAACAGCGCCTCGACGCTGTGGGCGAACTGCGCCAGCAAACCATCCTGCGCGCCGAATTGCGCAAGCACCTCGCCGCCATCCTCGATCTCGAACGCCTGCTCGCCAAGGTTACCCTCGGCTCGGCTAGCCCGCGCGACCTCCTCGCCCTCGGCCGCTCGCTGGAAAAAATCCCCGCGCTCAAACGCTGCTTCGACACCCAGCAGGCTGCCCGCCTGCGCAACCTGCACGACCGGCTCGACGAACTCGCCGACGTCGCCAATCTCATCCTCGAAGCCATCGCCGACGAACCGCCGCTCAACCTGGTGGATGGCGGCACCATCCGCGCTGGTTTCCATGCCGAACTCGACGAGCTCCGCGACCTCAGCCAGAACGGCAAGCGGTACATCGCCCAGATCGAGACCCGCGAGCGCCAGCGCACCGGCATCGCCTCTCTCAAGGTGCGCTTCAACAACGTCTTCGGCTACTACATCGAAATCACCCGCGCCAATCGGCATCTGGCGCCCGCCGACTACGAGCGCAAGCAGACCCTGGCCAACGCCGAACGCTTCACCACCCCCGAGTTGAAGGATTACGAGCGCAAGGTGCTCGACGCCGAGGACAAGATCCTCACGCTGGAAAAGGAACTCTTCGCCGAAGTCCGCCAACGCGCCGCCGGCCACGCGCAGCGCATCCGCGCCACCGCCGCCGCCGTGGCCGAACTCGACGTCACCGCCTCGCTCGCCCAGGTGGCCGCCGAAAACCGCTACCAGCGCCCGAGCTTCTCCGATTCCGGCGAGATGCGCGGCGAGATGCGTATACTCGCCGGACGCCATCCCGTGATCGAGCGCCTCACCGAGCAGGAAGCCGGACGCTTCATCCCCAACGATCTCTACCTCAACGATTCCACCGGCCTGATCGCCATCGTCACCGGCCCCAACATGGGAGGCAAGAGCACCTACCTGCGCCAGGCCGCGATCATCGCCATCCTGGCGCAGACCGGCTCGTTCATTCCCGCCGAATCGGCCAACCTGCCCATCATCGACCGCATCTTCACCCGCATCGGCGCGTCCGACAACCTGGCGCGCGGCCGCTCCACCTTCATGGTGGAGATGACCGAAACCGCCGTCATCCTGAATACCGCGACCTCGCGCAGCTTCATCGTGCTCGACGAAATCGGCCGCGGCACCGCCACCTACGACGGTCTCGCGCTGGCCTGGAGCGTGGTGGAGCACATTCACTCCCGCACCCGCGCCAAGACGCTTTTTGCGACCCACTATCACGAGCTGACCGAGCTCGCCGAACAGCTCACGGGCGTGCGCAATCTCATGGTCAGCGTCAAGGAGGCCGGCGACCACATCATCTTCCTGCGCAAAGTGGAACCGGGCAAGGCCGACCGCAGTTACGGCATCGAGGTGGCGCGCCTCGCAGGGTTGCCCCTCTCCGTGATCGAGCGCGCCCGCGAAGTGCTCAAGCTCCACGAACGCACCGAACACGTGGTCAGCGAGGAACTGGTCAAGGCCGAAGACCACGGGCCCGTGCAGATCCAGATGTTCGAGCCCGTGGGCTACGGCATCGCCGAACGCATACGCGGCCTGAACCTGGATGAACTGCGCCCTATCGAGGCGCTGCAACTGCTCAGCGAATTACAGAAGGAGTTGAAGCGATCGTGAGAGTCGCCGGCATCATGAGCGGCACCTCGCTCGACGGCATCGATGTCGCCATCGTAGAGATTCGCGGCCGCCGCATCGAAACCATCGGCTTCACCTCCACGCCGTATCCCGCCGCGGTGCGTGCGGCCATTCTGGGCGTGTCGAACTGCCCCACCCATACGGCGGCTATCTCGCGCCTGAATTTCCAGCTTGCGGAACTCTACGCCCGCGCCGTGCTGGCCGCGGTCAAGCGGTACGGTCCGGTGGAACTCATCGGCTGCCACGGGCAGACCATCTTTCACGAAGGCCGCTCCAACACGTTGCAGATCGGCGAGCCGGCCGTCCTGGCCGAGCGTACCGGCGTCCCGGTGGTGGCCAACTTCCGCGCGCGCGATATCGCCGCCGGCGGAGAAGGCGCGCCCCTGGTGCCGTTCGTCGATTACCTGCTCTTCCGCCACCCGCGCCGCACCCGCGTGGCGCTCAACATCGGCGGCATCGCCAACATGACGGTGATCCCGGCCGCTTGCGCGCCGCAAGATGTCGTGGCCTTCGATACCGGCCCCGGCAACATGGTGATCGATGCTCTGGCGCGCCAGTTCTCCGGCGGCAAACGGAACTACGATCGCGGCGGCCGGATCGCCGCATCGGGAAACGTCAACCGGGCGCTGCTGGATGAACTGCTGCGTGACCCCTACTACCGGCGCAAGCCGCCCAAGAGCGCCGGGCGCGAGCAATACGGCGTCGAGTTTATCGTGCGCCTCCGGGAGTCCGGTGCGCCGCTGCGCGATCTGGTGGCCACCGCCACCGTGCTCACCGCCGCCACCATCGCCATGGGTGTCCAACGTGTCGTGCAGCGTGCCGTAGCCGGACCCGCCGACCTGATCGCCAGCGGTGGCGGCGTGCACAACCCGCAAATTATGACCCACCTCGCCGGCTTCCTGCCCGGGGTCGATATCTCCACCTCCACCGATCACGGCATCGACGCCGATGCCAAGGAAGCCATTGCCTTCGCCGTCCTGGCGCATGAGACATGGCGCCGCAATCCGTCGAACCTGCCTTCCGCCACCGGCGCTAAACGAGCCGTGGTGTTGGGCAGTATTACGCCTTGAAATGTGGGGCAGGATGGAATCCTGCGGCGGGTTGGCAACCCGCCGGTTGCGCCGGTAAGCGAGGCACCCTCTGGGTCGCGCGCAGGTTTCCAACCTGCCCCGCATAGCGGCAAGCCGCAAACAGTACCAAGCGCAGAGCCCGAAGGGCGAAAGAGAGTAGCCCACGGCGTACAGCCGTGGGTAGCAAGCGGACACATTGGGTAGCCCCGGAACGGGGCGTAAGAAGGTACCGCCGCACGGTTCTTCCGCCCCGTACCGGGGCTGGGCACGGAACCGTCGTTCTCCCAGTGCTGGCGCACTGGGCTATTATCTTTCGCCCTTCGGGCTGGGCCTCATGAAGATCGTCGCGGCGCGCGAAGAAACTAATGGACAGTAGTACAAAGGACCCTAAAACACACGCCGCTTCAAACGTTCCAGGGTGAACTTCGCCGTATCGGCCACCACCATCACGGCCATGACGCCGGCTTGCACCGGATCGGTCACCACCAGATCCGCCGCATCCGGGACGCTGCCCGCCATATTCAGGCTGATCACCACCAATCCCTGCTGGCGCACCTCGCGCACCGCGGTTTCGATGTCTCCGCCCATCAGCGATCCGGCCAGCACGAGCGCCTTGGCGCGGGGCAGGCGCGCCACCGCGCGCACCGCGTCGGCCAGTTTCCGCTCGCCCACCAGGGGGATGGTGTCCACCGAGATGTGTTCGCCGCGGATGTTGTGCCGGTCGGCCTCGCTCACGGCGCCAATCGCCACCTGCCCCACCTGGGCTCCGCCGCCCATGATGATGATGCGCTTGCCGTAAATCGCCTGCAGCGTCTTGACAATCTCCACGCCGCGCACAATCGGCAGGGCGCGCAGATCCTCCATCAGGTCTTGCGGGCTGCCGGGCAGCACCACTTCAAAATAAGTGCGGGCTTCGTCCGGCCGGTTGTCCAGAATTTCCACCGACGTGATGTCGCCTTCATGGCGCGCAATCACCCCCGTCAACTGGTGCAAAACTCCGGTTCCGCCGGTGGCGTGCACCACGATGCCGATCGTGTCTTTCTCCATGTGTCCTCTCAGTGTAGCTGGCGGAAAGTGGGCCGCGCCGGCGCGAGATCCTGCTAACCTTGGAAGTCGGGCAGTCAAAACGTAAACGGAGAACAACGCGTGCAAATCGTGGCCGGAGTGGATCTCGGCGGAACCGCCGTCAACTATACATTAGTCACCGGGGAAGAAAAGTTCCTCATCGAGGGCCTGTGCGAACATCCCGCCCTCTCCAAACAGGGGCCGGACATCTGCCTCCAGCAGATCGAAGACGGTCTGGGGATCGCAGCCGGCAAGGCGGGCGTTCTACTTTCCGACATCGTGGCCGTCGGTCTGGACACTCCTGGTCCAGCCAGCGGCTCCGGCGTGCTCAGCGCCAAGGGCTCCACCAACTTTGTGCATCCCAACTGGGCGGGATACGATATCCGCGAGAACCTGGAAAATCGTCTCGGCAAGCCCGTGACGTACCTCAACGACGGCAATGCCGGAGCCCTCTGGGGGCACTTCACGCTTTTCGGCGGCGCTAGCCGGGACACCTCGCTTTCGGCCATCATCGGCACCGGCCTGGGCGGCGGCGTGATCGTGGAGGGCAACGTGGTCAAAGGCCGCAAGGGGTTCGGCGGCGAACTGGGCCATGTCCTGATTCCCTACCAGAGCATCAAGGCCATCCAGGGGCTCGATCCGGAATGCAACTGCGGCCGCACCGGCTGCCTGGAATCGGTGTGCTCGCTGACGGCCATCGAAAGGTCGTTTCTGCCGTATTTCCTGGCGCGCTATCCCGGCCACGACCTGGGCGGACTGGGCGACCTCCACAAGGCGTCGAAGCTGGTCCGCGGCCTGGCGGAGAAAGGCGACCCGATGTGCGTGGACATTTTCCGCGTGCAGGCCCATGCCTTGGGACTCTTCTTCGATGAAATGGTGAATACGTTCGACCCCGATGCGTTGATTGTGGGCGGCGGCGCGTTGGAAACGGGCGAGGAATTCCAGCGTTGGTTCACCGCTGAAATTCGCGCGGGCATGCCCCCGCAGCGCGAAGAGCAGGCGGATATTCCGATCTACGTGATGCCCAACGGCGATACCGCCGGCGCGCGCGGCGCCGCCATCGAGGCCCTGAAGTACGCGCGCCACAACGGCCTGGTCAAATAATCAACGTTGACTCCGGATTGGCCGATGTGGGACGACGGCCTGTAACTTCCCCCGCGATTGGGTGTATACTTCGCTGAAGCTGTACGGAGTTTACTCTTGAAACATCTGCGCTGGCTCACGTTATCCGGCTTTGCCATCCTTGCCGCCATGGCATTTCTGGCGACCCGCACCGAGGCTCAGCCTGGTCAGGTCAAACTCATCGTCTCCGGCGTGTGGTTCCGCGAGGGCGATCTGGCGAACCTCGGCCACTCCAACAACATCATCATCGAGATGAAGGACTACATGATCGTGGTCGACGCCAACTTCCCGAGCGGCGCGCGGCTGACTCTCGAAACCGCGCAACGCATCTCGTCCAAACCCGTCAAGTACGTCTTCGATACCCATCACCACGGCGACCACGCGTATGGCAACCCGATCTGGACCAAGGCCGGCGCCACCACGCTCGCCTATGTGGGCGTCGCCGAAGAGATGAAGCGCTACGAACCCGCGCGATGGCTGGCCACCGCCAAAGGCCGCCCGGACGTGGCCGAACTGCATCTCGACGCCCCCGAACCACCCCAACAGACATTCGACAAGAGCCCGTTCATCCTCAAGGACGGCTCCCGGGAAGTGCGTTTCTACTTCTTCGGCTGGGCGCACACGCGCGGCGACGGCTTCGTCTACCTGCCCAAGGAAAGAGTGCTCTGCAGCGGCGATGCGGCGGTCAATGGCCCCTACAACTTCACCGCCGACGCCAACGTGGCCAACTGGCCGAAGGTGGTTCACTCGGCGCAGGCGCTGGGCGCGCTTCACGTTCTTCCCGGCCACGGTCCGTCCGGCGGCCCCGAAATCCTCGACGGCCAGATGAAGTTCATGACCGAACTGCACAAGGCCGTGGACGACGCCATCAAACAAGGGAAGAAGCTCGAGGCTGTCGTGCCGCCCGGCACCACCACGGTTTACGGCAACGAGGTCCCGGCCAAGACCACGCTCACCCTGCCCGACAGCGTGAAGAATTGGATCGGCCCCTCCCTCTCCGCCCAGGTCCGCGACACCTGGGAAGAGATCGTGCAAAAGAAGCCCCACGGCGACATCCCGCACTAGGAGCGGGCCGCGTGATTCAGTGCCACCGCAAGATCGCTCCCTAACGGTCGCGGCTCCGATCAGAGCCGCGACCGTTAGGGAGCGACTGTCCGCTGCAAGAGCACAATACTACACGGTAGGGGCACCAGGCACGGTGCCCCTACCCCCGGGTCACCGCCGCGATCTCGTAGTCGCGCACGCCGGGCAAGGTGAATTCCAGCGTCTGGCCGGTGACTTTATACTTCAGCTCCGCGCCCGCCCGTAGCGCCTGCACTTTGCGCACCTTCACCCCCTCCGGCAGCTCCATGCGCACGGTCTGCGCGCCCAGCGGGTAAGTCTCCCGAAACCATCCCAGCGCGAAATTCGGATTGGTGTAATTCAGAATGTGGACGGCATATCCGGGCTCGGTCTCCCAGGCGAACAGTTCCACCAGGCCGTCGCCGGTTACGCGCACCGGCATGCGGTCGCGCGCCACCCAGCGGATGGCTTGCTGCAAGAGGCGGCTGAGATCGCCGTTGCCGCTGCGCCAGAAGCTGCGCTCCACGTCGCCGGGCAGCCAGATGCGCCGGCTCATGCCCTCTTCCGCGATCACGATAGCGGGTTCGTCCGTCTTCGGGGTGCGCGTGTAGACCATCTCGGGCGGGAACGCGGGATAGGGCGGCACCACCGTCATCGCCTGCGGCGCACGCGCCTTCACCGGCAAGCGGTATTCGGCGCCGGGCAGCACGTTGGTCTCCTCGAAGCCGGCGAGGATGGCGTGGCGCTGCTCGATGCGCGCGTAGTACGAGTTGCCTTTGGGGCCTTCCACGCCGCCGGCGGCAGAGAGCAACGACGCGCCGAACACATCGGCGAGGCCGAGCTCGTTGCGGCGCGCGCCCGCGCCATCGTAGTGCGCGGTCTCGAAGGTGGCCAGCAATCCGCCGCCGCCGCGGGCATAGGAGCGCAACTGGGCGCACTGCGCATCGCTCAAGATGGCAGTGTTGGGCAGGATCACGGCCGCGTACTTTTTCAGCGTGGCGGCGTCCAGATCGTCCTCGTGGACGAAATCGAAGAGGAAGCGGCCTTCCAGCAGGGCGTAGTACATGCCTTGCAGAAAGTCGCTGGGCGCGCCGCCGCCGGGCGGGGTGTAGAGCGCGTTCATGCGCTGGCTGAAGACGACGCCCACGGTGGCCACCGGTTTGCGATTGATGAAGTGCGGCTCGTATTTGGCGATCCATTGGAAAAAGTCGCGCCCCGGCGCGCGCCATCGCTGATCCTCGGGCTCGCCGCCGAGCCAGTGATACCAGGGCACCATGCCGCTGGCCGTGGTCTGCGCCATCCACATGGTGGCCTCGGCCGGCGCCTTGGCGGTGTGCCGCCACAGGGGCTTGGAATTCGCGTAGCTCCCAGTCACGTTGGTGATGCAGCGCCCCTTCATGACGGATTGGGCCACGCGGCCCTGTTGCGCGCAGTCCCAGATGGGGGTGGCGCCGCTGCGGCCCTGATGGTCGGCATTGAACCAACCCGCCACCGAGGAGAGCCGCCGCAGGTCGGTGGTAGCGCGGATGCCGCCTCCCAGATTGCCCACATACACGCTGTCCGGCTTCTTCTCCTTGGCCGCGTTGTCCCAGAGCTTCCAGACTTCCAAGACGCGCGCCAGGTGCTGCTCGGCGAACGCGGGAGTGTTGCGGGCGGCCAGCCGCTTGCAGGCCTCGCAGCGGCAGACAGGCGGACGGCCGGTTCCGGGCCAGCCGTTGGTGAAGAAGCCATCCACGTCGTAGAGCGAGTTCACCTCGCGGATGATGGCCGGCATCTGCTCCGTGAAATAGCTGGAGAACATGCAGGTCTGGAACAGCCATGGCGATTCAGAGTGCTTCACCGGCTGGCCGTCGGCCGAGCGCACGAACCACTCGGGACGAAGCTGGAGGGTTTCCTCGTAGGCGAGGTTGCAGTCCAGGCGCGCCACCACGCGCATGCCGCGCGCTTTGGCGGCTTTGGTGAAATCGCCGAAGAGGTCGCCGCCGCCCAGAAACTGGCTGCGATGGTGGCCCGGAATTTTCGTCGGGTAGAAGGCCATGATGCCGCCGGCGTTGAGCAGCAGGGCGTCGAGCTTGAGGCTGCTCCAGTAGTCCACCCACTGCGCGATGTCCAGGCGCCCGGGGTCCATCTCGTTGAAATTGACCTGGCCGCAGCGCCGCATCTTCTGATACCACGCCTGTCCGGGGCGGGAGGCTTGGGGCACGGCAAGCAGCGGCAGGGCGGTGCCGGTGGCCAGGAAATGGCGTCGCGAAAGTTGCATGATGCGCTCCATTGTATTCCCCTGCCGCGGCAGGCGGCTGGCATAATACGTGACAAAATCGCCCTCAAACGGAATGGGGTCTCCGTTCGTCATACACTAAAACGACTGAGCAAACGAACTGAATGGCACGGAAGCATATCCTAAATTCTCTCTTTTACTGGACCATGGCCAGTGTGGCGTGTACGCTGCTGCCGGCTTCGGAACATCATGGCATCGTGAAGTTCGGAGGTCTGGCGGTCCCCGGCGCGACGGTGACCGCCACGCAAGGCGACAAGAAACTGGTCGCCGTGACCGATCCGCAGGGCATCTATGGATTTGCCGACCTGGCGGACGGGGTGTGGAACCTCCAGGTGGAGATGCTCTGCTTCACCACCCTGAAGAAGGAAGTGGCCATCGCGCCGGCATCGCCGAGCCCGGAGTGGGAACTGAAGCTTCTGCCGTTCGACGAGATCAAGGCAGCGGCGCCGCCGCCGGCGCCATCGGCTGCTCCGCCGCCGGCAAGCACGCCGGGAGCGACCCCGCAGACGGCGGGCGCCCCGGCTGCCAGTCCGGCGCCGGGCAGGCCGGATAAGGCGCCGGCTGCAAAGAAGGGACCCAAGGCGGCAACCGCCGCGACGGCGGCGGCCAACGCGCGGCCCGGTTTCCAACGTGCCGATTTGAACGCTTCCGGCGAGCCGCCGGCCGCGGAACCGGCAGCCTCGGGCATCGATGAAGCCAGCCCGGGCGCGAGCGACGCTTTATTGGTAAACGGCAGCGTGAGCAACGGGGTGGAACGGCGCGCCATCGGCAACTTCCGCAAGGGACCGGGCTCGGGGTATCGCGGCGACTTGAGCTCGATTCTGGATAACTCGGCGCTCAACGCGCGCAATTTCTCCATCACCGGTCAGGATACGCCCCGGTCGCCCTACAACCATTTGCGCTTCGGGGCGTCGTTCGGCGGCCCGCTCAGTATCCCGCACCTGTTCCGCACCAACAACGGGAACTTCTTCGTGGGTTACCAGGGCATGCGCAACCGCAACGCCAGCACGCAAACCAGCCTGATGCCGACGGCGGCGGAGCGCGTTGGCGACCTTTCGCAGACTTTGAACCCGCTGGGCAATCCCGTGCTGGCGATCGACCCGTCCACCGGCGCGCCCTTCCCCGGCAACGCGATTCCGGTGACGCGCATCGCGCCACAGGCCAGGGCGTTGTTGAACTTCTATCCGTCGCCAAATTTCAACCCCTCGGCGCGCTACAACTACCAGATTCCGCTGGTGGGCACGGCCGATTCGGACGGGGTACAGACGCGCATCAACAAGATGATCAACCCGCGCAATTCGGTGAACGGCACTTTGGGCTACCAGCGCACCAGCGCGGAGAATCCGAATCTCTTTCAGTTCGTGGACAGCAACCACACCCAGGGGATGAATCTGAATCTAAGCTGGCGGCACACCTTCAACAAGACGTTGTACGGGACGCTGGGCGCGCAGTACAGCCGCTACTCGGTACGCAACACGCCGAACTTCGCCAACAAGGTCAACGTATCGGGCGAGGCGGGGATCGGCGGCAACAATCAGGATCCGCAGAACTGGGGACCGCCCAGCCTCTCGTTCTCCAGCGGATTTGCGGGGCTGGGCGACGGGCAGCAAAGCTTCACGCGCAATCAGACCAGCGGGCTTTCGTATTCGGTGATGTGGCTGAAGCGGCCGCACAATATCACCATGGGCGGCGACGTACGCCGGATACAACTCAACCTGCTTTCGCAGCAGGACGCGCGCGGCAGTTTCGGCTTCACGGGCGCGGCGACGCAGGCGACGGCCAGCGGCGTGGGCGTGGCCGGGACGGGGAGCGATTTCGCGGACTTTCTGCTGGGCACGCCGGACACGAGTTCGATCGCCTTCGGCAACGCCGACAAGTATTTTCGCGCGTCCTCCTACGACGCTTATTTCACCGACGATTGGCGGGTGAGCGCGGGCTTCACGCTGAACGCCGGCGCGCGCTGGGAGTATGCGAGCCCGATCGTGGAGAAGTACGGCCGGCTGGTGAATCTGGATATCACGCCGGGCTTTGGGAAGCAGGCGCCGGTACTGGGCCTCAGTCCCAGCGGGGCGCTGACCGGGCGGCAGTATCCGGATTCGCTGGTGCGTCCGGACAAGCATGGCGTGCAGCCGCGCATCGGGCTTTCCTGGCGGCCGATTTTCGGCTCGTCGCTGCTGGTTCGCGCGGGCTACGGGGTGACGTACAACACGTCGGTCTACAATACCATCGCGATGCAGATGGCGCAGCAATCGCCGCTCTCGAAAAGCCTGAGCGTGCAGAACGGCCCGCTGAATCCGCTGACGCTGGCCAACGGGTTCAATCTGACGCCGGGGGTAACGCCGAATACCTTCGCCATCGACCCGGATTTCCGCATCGGCAACGCGCAGACCTGGCAGGCCTCGGCACAGATGGATCTGCCGGCGGCGATGGTGATGACGGCGACGTACAACGGCATCAAAGGCACGCGCGCGGTGCAGGCATTCCTGCCCAACACGTACCCGGCGGGCGCGGTCAACCCATGCCCTTCGTGCCCCGCGGGGTATGCGTATATGACCTCGAACGGCAACTCGACGCGGGAGAGCGGGCAGTTGCAGTTGCGGCGGCGGCTGCACAACGGATTGACGGCGACGGCGCAGTACACGTATGCGCGCTCGTATGACAACGCGGCGCTGGGCGGCCGGGGACAGGGGTCCAGCGTGATCGCGCAGAACTGGCTGGACCTGAGCGCGGAACGCGGTCCTTCGAACTTCGACCAGCGGCACCTGTTGAGTTTGCAGACGCAGTACTCGTCGGGCGTGGGGGTGCGCGGCGGAGCGCTGCTGCACGGCTGGAAGGGCACGGCGTTCAAAGGGTGGACGCTGATCAACCAGATCAACACGGGCAGCGGACTGCCGGCGACCCCGATCTATGCGGTTGCGGTCCAGGGAACAGGCGTGACTGGGAGTCTACGGCCGGACACGACGGGCGCTCCGGTGCAGGCGGCTGCGCCGGGACGGCACCTGAATCCGGCGGCGTTTACCGCGCCGAAGACGGGGCAGTGGGGCTCGGCGGGGAGAAACTCGATTGTGGGCCCCGCGCAATTCTCCCTGAACGCGTCGCTGGGGCGCACGTTCGCGGAAAATCTCGATCTGCGATTCGATGCCACGAACGCGCTCAATCACGTCACGTATCCGAGCTGGAACACGGTGGTGAGCAGTTCGCAATTCGGACTGCCGGTCACGGCCAACGCCATGCGTAGCCTGCAAGCAACCTTGCGGTGGAGGTTCTAAGCATGAAAGCAATTTCCATGGCACTGATTTTCGCGCTGCTGGCCGGGGCGCAACAGTCTGTGCAGACCCCGCAGACCGCCGCCAACGGGACCGTCAAGTTTCAGGCCAACACACAACTGGTGATTGAGACGGTGACGGTGAAGGACAAAAACGGGAAGCCGGTCGAGGGGCTGACGGCCAAGGATTTCACGGTTACCGAAGACGGCGTGGCGCAGACCATCAGCTTCTGCGAATTCCAGAAGCTGGACGAGATGGTCGCACCGGCCGAGCCGGCGGTGGTCCCGGCGGCAGCGCCCGCCTCGGCACCTGTCGCAAACCCGATCGCGGTTCCGGGGGTGACGGCGCACCAGATTACGCCGGAGCGTCCCGGCGACATACGGTATCGCGACCGGCGGCTGATGGCGATGTACTTCGATATGAGCGCCATGCCGGTGCCGGACCAGATCCGCGCGGAAGCGGCGGCGATGAAGTTCATCGGGACACAGATGTTGCCGGCGGATCTGATGGCGATCATGGCGTTCAACGGGGCGGCGGTGCAGGTGTTGCAGGACTTCACGGACAAGCGCGACGACCTGGAGACGGTGATCAACAAGCTCTTCGCCGCCGACACCGGGCTGGACGAGAACGCCAACGACGAGAGCACGGCCGACACCGGCGCGGCGTTCGGCGAGGACGATAGCGAGTTCAACCTGTTTACGACGGACCGGCAGTTGGGGGCGTTGCAGACCGCGGTCAAGATGTTGGGACAGCTCAACGAGAAGAAGGTGCTGGTGTACTTCGCGAGCGGTCTGAAGCTGAACGGGATCGACAACCAGGCGCAGTTCCAGGCGACGACCAACGCGGCGATCCGGGCGAACGTGTCGTTCTACCCGGTGGACGCGCGGGGCCTGGTGGCGCAATCGCCGCTGGGGGATGCGACACGGGGGTCGCCGGGCGGGGTCGGCATGTACTCCGGCATGTCGGCGATGGCCAACACGAATAACTTCCAGAAGTCGCAGGACACGCTGTACGCGCTGGCGGCGGATACGGGCGGCAAGGCGCTGCTGGATAACAACGATCTGTCGCAGGGCGTGGTGCAGGCGCAGAAGGCGATCACGAGTTACTACATCATTGGGTATTACTCGGCGAACACGGCGATGGACGGGCGGTTCCGCCGCATCAAGATCACGCTGGCGGACGCCTCGCTGAAGCTGGATTACCGGCAGGGATATTATGCCGGCAAGGAGTTCAAGAAGTTCACCACGGTGGACAAAGAGCGGCAACTGATCGACGCGCTGATGCTGGGCGACCCGATTACCGAGCTGACCATCGCCATGGAGGTGAATTACTTCCAGTTGAACTCGGCGGAGTATTTCGTGCCGGTGGTGGCGAAGATTCCGGGGAGCGAACTGGCGCTGGCGCGGAAGGGCGGCGCGGAGCACACGCTGATCGATTTCATCGGCGAAGTGAAGGACGAGTACAACGTCACGGTGGCCAATGTACGGGACAAGGTGGATATCAAGCTGAGCGGGGCGACAGCGGCGCAACTGGCGAAGCAGCCGATTCAATATGACACCGGGTTCACGCTGCTGCCGGGAACTTACAGCTTGAAGTTTCTGGCGCGCGACGATGAGACGGGGAGGATCGGGACTTATCTGAATAAGTTTGTGGTGCCTAACTTGAATAAGGAACTGAAGCGGATCCCGATCAGCTCCGTGGTGTTGAGCGGGCAGCGCGTGGATATGCGGGACTCGCTGTTCACGGCGGGCAAGGATAAGATGCCGGCGGTGAACCCGCTGATCCAGAACGGGCAGAAGCTGATCCCGAGCGTGACGCGGGTATTCAGCCGGAGCCGCGACATGTATGTGTATTTGCAGGCCTATGAGCGTGGCGTGACGGCGATGCAGCCGCTGGTGGCCTTCGTGACCTTCTATCGGGGGCAGACGAAGGCGTTCGAGACGCCGCCGCTGCCGGTGACGGAAGGGATGGACCCGAAGTCGAAGGCGGTGCCGCTGGGGTTCAGCCTGGCGCTGAATAAGTTACAGCCGGGGAGATACAACTGTCAGGTAACGGTAGTGGATACGACGGGGCAGAAGGCGGCGTTCTGGCAGGCTCCGGTGATGTTGGTGCAGTAGGGGCGCCCGGATCGGACCGGAATGCGAATTCACCGCAGAGATGCAGAGATCGCAGAGATAAGCGCAGAGTTCAATGCAACGGACGGGGTCCGTGGTGGAATGGGATGGGAAACCCGGAAGAATGCCCCCAAGAATGGGGGCATGGCAGCCTGAAAGGCTACGCTACGGTGCTGCGACGAAGAATCAATGGCTTGCGGGGAGGTTTCCGGAGAGAAGAAGAAGAGAGAAAGAGAGAGATACACTTTCGGCTTGGCGAGAAGGTCTTTCAGAAACGTTGCGGCGGCCGGGGCTTGCGGGTTTTTGCCGGGCGTATTCCGGCCGCCAGTGATTTGGTTGGAATCTACGAAGACGTAGGAGCAGTGCTTATTACCTTGAGCACATCGAGCGTCCCCTCGTTTCGATTCTCAACCTCTGTATCCGATGGGGCGGCGATAGGCGCTATCCGAACACCACCGGCGATTATCCGTTCGAACG
>Ga0208079_1000844_pt1 | contig 16679 bp, 15 predicted proteins | sample NGESurdeep092012_5_FD_184474 | JGI IMG/M metagenome (GOLD analysis project Ga0208079, IMG submission 184474) | Arctic peat soil microbial communities from Barrow, Alaska - NGEE Surface sample 210-2 deep-092012 (SPAdes) | ecosystem: Environmental > Terrestrial > Soil > Wetlands > Peat ... | reverse complement strand
CCGAACACCGGCGGCAAGACCGTCACGCTCCGAACGCTCGGCCTGCTGGCGCTCATGCACCAGGCCGGCCTCCACGTTCCGGCCGACCCCGGGAGCCGACTGCCGGTCCTCCGCGACGTCTTCGCGGACATCGGCGACGAGCAGTCAGTGGCGCAGTCGCTCTCCACGTTCTCCGGGCACCTCCGGTCGATCGTGCGGATCACGGAGGCCGCCGGCCCGAACACGCTGGTCCTGCTCGACGAGCTCGGAGCCGGGACTGACCCGACGGAGGGGTCAGCGCTGGCGCAGGCGCTGCTCGCCCATTTCCTGCGCGCGGGCGCGCTCGTGGCGGCGACGACCCATTACGCGGAGCTGAAGGTCTACGCGCACACGACGCCGGAGGTCCGGAACGCGTCGGTCGAGTTCGACCTGGAGACGCTCAGCCCAACCTACCGGCTTCGGATCGGCCTGCCGGGCGGCAGCCAGGCGTTCGCGATCGCGGAGCGGCTGGGCCTGCCGTTGCCCATCGTCGACGACGCTCGCGGGCGGCTGACCGACGGCCAGAAGGCGTTCGAAGAGACGCTCGCGTCGATCCGGGAGGCGGACACGGCAGCGCGAGCGGCGCTCGACCGGGCGCGGGCGGCGGAGATCAAGGCCGCGGAGGCGCAGCGGAACGCCGACGAGGAGCGCCGGCGCGCTCGCCGAGATCGCGACGCTTCCGTCGCCGCCGCGCGGGCGAACGCGGAGCGGCTGGTGGAAGACCTGCGCGCCGAGATCCGCGGCGCGCGGCGCCGCCTGGAACGCGAGACCGTCACGGCACCCGCGCTCGACGAGGTCATGGAGCGGGCGGAGGAGCACCTGGCGCGACTCCCGGAACCGGCACCGGCACCCGTGGCGGTCGCGCCGGCGGAGCCGGTCGACTGGCGCGTCGGGGCGCGCGCGCGGAGCCGGACCCGTGGCTGGGAAGGCCGGGTCGTGGCCCTGGAGCGGGGCGGCCGGCGGGCGACGCTCGAGGTGGGCGGAATGCGCGTGACGGTCGGGGTCGAGGACCTGGTGCCTGCGATCCTTGACGCGGCGCCGGCCGGCCCTGGCCGTGGGGCACGGTCGGAGGAAGCCGATTCGGGGATCACCGCGCTTCGGCTGGATCGTGCCCGCACGATCGCCTCGTCGCTGGACGTCCGCGGGGCGAGGGTGGACGAGGCGCTCGAGATCGTCGGGCGCTACCTGGAGGACGGTGCCCTGGCCGGGCTGCCCAAAGCCACGATCATCCATGGACACGGAACGGGGGCGCTCCGCGACGCCGTCCGCGCTGCCACGGCGACGCACCCACTCGTCCGTACGTCGAGACCCGGCGAGCGCGGCGAGGGCGGCGACGGCGCGACCGTCGTCACGTTCTAGGCGGCGGGAGCGCGGCTCAGGGCGCCGGCGACGCCCCCGGTCCGCCGTTTCCGTTCCCGTTCCCGTTCCCGTTTCCGTTCCCCGGCGGGATCACGGGTGGGCCCGGACTCGCGCTCGGGACGACGGACGGCGACGGCGACGGCGACGGGACGAAGATGTCGCAGGTCGCGGTCGGCGGGAACGGGGCACCCCACGTCGACCCGTACGGTTTCCAGCTGGGCTCGTAGAAATAGGTCGTCCGCGTCTTCTGGGGGCCGCCCGCGACGCCCTGTCCACTACGGGCGCGCGCGATCCAGCCATTCGTGAACTTCCGCCATTGCGGGTAATCGGCCTCCACCTTGCTCAGGTCCAGGAAGCCGCGCACCACCCTCGGGCCCTGGCAGCCGGCCTGCCAGAGCTTCCCGGATACGGAGTCAACAGCGATGCCGACCTTGGTGTTGTCGACCTCGGTGGGTACGGTCCCGTCGATGAACCACTCCTTGACCGTCTTCGTCGAGAACGGCCCCGGCTTCATCCCGGTGAAGGCATCCACCGTCGCCTGCACGACGCCCGGCGGCTGCCGGAAGGTTGCGATCGGCTGGCCCTTGGTGGCGGCCGTCAGGAACGACTGCCAGAGCGAGGCAGCCGTTTCGAGCGCCATGACGCCGGACGGCGGGGCGGAGTTGTCCGAGTTGCCCATCCAGGCCCCGACCACGAATGCGGGCGCCTTCGGGTCCGTCGGCGGCGCCAGGAACCCCATGGCCGTGAGGTCCTTCGTCTCGTTCGTCGTCCCCGTCTTGAGCGTCGCGGGTCGCCGCGTCTTGCCGTCGTAGATCGCCCGCTTGCTCCAGAACGGGTTCTGGGCGGGGTCCGTGTTCCCGGCCAGGATGTCCGTCATGATGAAGGCCGCCTGGGGGCTGACCACGACCTTGCCCTGGGTCGTCGTACCTGCCGGCGGCCAGATCTTCTGCCCCGCGGGGTCGCGGACCTCGAGGATCGTGGTGCGCGGAACCAGGACGCCGCCGTTGGCGATGGCGCCGAAGGCGCTCACCAGGTCGATCATGTGGACCTCGAGCGTTCCGATCCCGATCGACGCTCCGCCCGTGAACTTGGTCGACTGCCAGCGGATGCCGAAGTCCTGCGAGCGCTGGAAGACGCGCGCCGGCCCGGTCTCGATGGCGGCCTTGATGGCGGGGATGTTCAGCGAGACCTGGATTGCCTGGCGGAGGCGGACCGGCCCACGCTCCAGCAGGTCTGCGTCAGTCGGCGTGTAGCCGCCCCCGAAGTCGGTCACGACGTCCATGAACAGCGAGGCGGCGGTGAGCGAGTGGTCCTCGAGCCCGATGATGTAGTTGATCGGCTTGAACGCGGAACCGGGCTGCCGCCAGCCATTCTCGAGGACGTCAAACTGGGGCTGGAACTTCTTGTTGCCCGCCAGGTAGAAGCCCGCGCTGCCCGTGTAGGCGTAGACCTGGCCGGTTCGATAGTCAACCGCCGCGAGGGCGCCGTTGTTGACGCCCTTGCCGACCAGGTTCTTCATCCAATCCTGGTAGGGGATCCCCAGCGCCTTGACGTAGGCGGCGGGGTTCTTCGCGTTCGGGCCTCGGGCGCCCGCCTCGGTCCAGGTCTCGGCGAGTCGCTGCATGCGCCAGTCGAGCGTCGTGACTACGGTGAAGCCGCCGGTGTCGATGGCGGGGCAGTTGTCGGCCTGGGCGGCGGTGCACAGGATCTCGCCAAGCTGGTGGCGCACCTGGAGGACGAACTGGGGCGCCAGCCAGCGCTGGTCCGCGGGCGGCGAGAGCACGACCGGCTCTTGCATCGCCGTGTCGTAGTCGGCAGTCGTGTAGGTGCCCTTGGTGAGCACGCTGCGCGTCTTCATGAGCTCCAGGATGTAGTTGCGGCGCTGGACGATCGCCGAGCCGGGTGGCACGACGAGGGTCGTCTTGCCGTCGGCGCCGGTCTGCTCGGTCGCGTTCCTGACCAGGTCGAAGCTGGTGGGGGACTGCGGGATCGCGGCGAGGATCGCGGCCTGGGCCAGGGTGAGCTTCTGCAGGTCGGTGATGCCCCAGTAGCCGCGGGCCGCCGCCGCGATCCCATAGCTGCTGTTGCCGTAGAAGTTCTGGTTCAGGTAGGCGGTGATGATCTCGCGCTTGCCCTCGACGCCGGGGAACTCCTGGGTCAGGCGGACCGACTGGATGATCTCGCGGATCTTTCGTTCGTAGGACGCACCCGCGAACGCGGACTCCGGCAGGAGTCGCGCGCGGACCAGCTGCTGCGTGATGGTCGACGCGCCGCGGGAGTTGCCGTTGAGCGTGTCCAGGCCCGCGGAGAGGATGCCGGCCGGGTCGAAACCGGCGTTCTCCCAGAACGTCTTGTCCTCCGCGGACGTGGTGGCGTCGATGACCGTCGGGGAGACCTGATCGAACGTGACGACGTCGCGCCGCTCGCGGGCGAACGATGCCAGCTGGACCTTCCCGCTCCGGTCGACGACGCGCGTCTCCTGGTCGAACTGGAGATTGCTGAAGACTTCCTTCGGGTCCGGGAGTCCCTGGCTGTAGTGGCTGAACGCGGATACCGCCCCGGCGAACCCCGCGATGCCCACGACGAGAATCGACGCGAAGAGAAAGATCGGGAGGGCGATCGCGACACGTGCGAGGTTCGAAGAACCGGAGGTCCGATTGCCGGAGCCGTTCCGGCGGCGGCGCTGCCGTCGGGCAAGGCTGGTCTGCATGGCGTCAGTCACGATAGCATAGGTGGCATGAGCTCCCGATTGGTGTCGCCGGTCAGTCTTGACGTGCCCGCTCACGGGGGTGTGACGTCGTGACCGCGACGCGCCTTGCCGGCCTGCTGCCCGACCTGCGCTGGCGCGGCCTGGTTCACGCGACCACGGATGGGCTCGAGGCGCGGCTCGCGGCGGGCACGACGCTGCGCGCGTACAACGGCTTCGACCCCACGTTCCACTCGCTCCACGTGGGACACCTGATCCCGATCTTCGGCCTCGTGCGGCTCCAGCGGTTCGGCGGCCAGCCGGTGGCGGTCGTCGGTGGCGGCACCGGGATGATCGGTGACCCGTCGGGCCGGTCGGCGGAGCGGCCGCTGCTGGACCGCTCCGCGATCCAGGCCAATGTCCGCGCGATTCACGACCAGCTCGCGCACTACCTCGACTTCGCGCCGGGCCCAACGCAGGCGCTCCTGGTCAACAACCTGGACTGGCTCGGGGACGCCCGGCTGCTCGACTTCCTGCGTGACATCGGCAAGCACTTCACCGTGCCGTACATGCTGGCGAAGGATTCGGTCCAGGTTCGGATGGACAAGGGACTCTCGTTCACCGAGTTCAGCTACATGCTGCTGCAGGCCGCCGACTTCCTGCACCTATATCGCTCCTACGGCGTAGAGCTCCAGTGCGGCGGCGCGGACCAGTGGGGCAACATCACTGCGGGTCTCGAGTTGATCCGCCGGGCCACCGGCCATCGGCGCCCGGACGCCGATGGGCTGTACGAGCCGGCCCATGGCCTTGCCTACCCGCTGCTCCTCAACGCATCCGGCGCGAAGTTCGGCAAGAGCGAGTCCGGCGAGTCGATCTGGCTCGACCCCGCGCTCACCTCGCCATATCGCTTCTACCAGTACTGGCTCGACGCCGAGGATCGCGACGTCGGCACGTACCTGCGCTGGTTCACGCTCTTCGATCGTGTGCAGATCGAGGAGCTTGAGGCTGAGCGGGCCGCGCACCCGGAGCGGCGTGGCGCGCAGCGGGCGCTCGCGCGCGACCTGACCGAACGCACGCACGGGCGCGGCGCCGCCGAACGGGTGGCCCGCGTCAGCGAGCTCCTCTTCGGCGGGGACCCGGCGGCGGCCGACGCCCAGACCCTGGCGGACCTCGCCGCGGAGATCCCGGCGGCGCCCTGGCCGGAAGGCGAGCCCATCGATCCGGACCAGCCCGGGCTCGACCTCGTGGCGGTGCTGATCCTCGCCGGCACGGCGGCCTCGCGGAGCGAGGCGCGCCGCCTCGTGGAGCAAGGGGGCGTCCACGTGAACGGCCGGCCGGCCCGGGATCTCGAGGAACGCTTCACCGCGAACGACCTGCTCGCGGGCCGCTTCCTGCTCGTGCGGCGCGGCAAGCGGGACCAGCGGGTGCTCGTGCGCGGGCAGGGGAGGGCGTGATCGAGGTGGCTCGCGGCCATATCCAGGTGATCGCCGGCTGCATGTTCAGCGGGAAGACCGATGAGCTGCTGCGTCTCCTCCGGCGCGCCGAGATCGCCCGCCGGCGGATCCTGCTGGTCCGTCCGACGATCGACGACCGGACGGAGGCGGAAGTGGTGCGCAGCCGGTCCGGCGCCGCGTACGGCTCCACGTCGGTCAGGGACCCCTCGGAGATCGAGACCCTAGCCAAGGACGCCTGGGCGGACATGATCGCGATCGAGGAGGCCCAGTTCTTTCCGGCAAGCCTCGTCCCGGTCGTGGAGCGGCTGGCGGACGCCGGGCGGACGGTGATCCTGTCCGGCCTGAACACCGACTTCCGCGGCCGCCCATTCGGGCCGATGCCGGAGCTGATGGCGATCGCGGACGGGATCACGTCGCTCACGGCGATCTGCACGGTCTGCGGCGACGAGGCGACCCGGACGCAGCGGTTGATCGACGGCCGGCCGGCCGGCGCCGACGAGCCCGTGGTCGTCGTTGGCGGCCTCGCCTCGGAGATGCCGACGCCGCGCCGGGAGACCTACGAGGCGCGCTGCCGCGCCCATCACGAGCTGCCGTAGCGTTTCGTCACGGCCCGCGTCAGCGCTCGCGCGCGTCAGCCGCCGTGGCGCTCCCGGAGCCGATCGATCACGGCCGACGGCGGAAGGCCGCGCTCGGCGAGCAGGACCAGGGCGTGGTAGAGCAGGTCAGCCGCCTCGCCGGCGAGCGCCGACCGGAGCGCTGTCCGGTCGAGGCCCGCAGCTTCCGCGACGGCGTCGTCCTTGGCGGCCATGAGGACCTCGGTGGCCTCCTCGGCGACCTTGCGCGCTGGGCCGTCCACGCCGGACGAGAGGAGGCGGACCGTGTACGAGCCGGGAGGCCGGCTCGCGGCCCGGTCGGCGATCGTCGCCCAGAGCGTCTCCAGCCAGTCGAAGCCCTGGACGGCACGGGGGGGCCGGGGCGACGCCGACGAGGCCGGGAGCGGCCGATCGGGCGGCGCGCCGTCCGGGTCGAAGCAGCTTCGGGTGCCCCGGTGACATGCGGGACCGACCGGGTCGACGGTCGCGAGGAGCGCGTCGCCGTCGCAGTCGAGCGCCAGGCCGCGCAGGCGCAGGACGTTGCCGCTGGTCTCGCCCTTGCGCCAGAGGCGCCCGCGCGAGCGCGAGAAGAAGTGGACTTCGCCGGTTGCAAGCGTCGCGGCGAGCGCCTCCGCGTTCGCGTGGGCAAGCATCAGGATCCGGCCGTCGGCGGCGTCTTGGACCACGACTGGAACCAGGCTGTCGGGTCCCCACCGCACGCGGCTGACGTCCGTCGCGGGCCCGGCGGGGGAGGACGGCTGCGAGGCGCTCATGTGGCGGCACCATTCACGAGGCGGACCGGGATCCCCGCCGCGGCCATGACCGCCTTGACGTCCGCGATCGAATGGCGGCGCCGGTGGAAGATGGAGGCGGCGAGCACGGCGGATGCGCCTCCGTCCCGGACAGCCGCCACGAAGTCGTCGGGACCGGATGCGCCACCCGACGCGATCACGGGCACATGCACGCGGTCGGTGATCGCCCGGAGCAGGGGGGTATCGAAGCCGGCCCCGGTTCCGTCGCGATCGATCGAGGTCACCAGCAGCTCCCCGGCGCCGGCGGCGACGGCCCGCTCTGCCCAGGCGAGCGCGTCGAGGCCAGTCGCCTCGCGACCTCCCTTGACGACCACCTCCCAGCCCCCGCTCGGATCGTCGGGGCCGGCCCGGCGGTGGGCGTCGATCGCGACGACCACTGCCTGGCTGCCGAATCGCCGGGCGCAGCGCCGGACGAGGCCCGGGTCGCGGACCGCGGCCGTGTTGAACGAGACCTTGTCCGCGCCGGCGCGAAGGACATCGTGCATCTCGGTCACGCTCCGGACGCCACCCCCCACGGTGAGGGGCACGAACGCGCGCCGAGCCGTGCGCTCCACGACCTCGAGGAGCGTGCCGCGACCGTCCGGTGCGGCGTCGATGTCGAGGAAGACGATCTCGTCCGCGCCGTCCACGGCGTAGCGTTCGGCGAGCGTGGGCGGGTCGCCTTCGTCGGTGAGGTCAACGAAGCGAGTGCCCTTGACGACCCGGCCGTTCGCGACATCGAGACAGGGGATGACGCGGACGCGGAGCATCAGTGAGCGAGCACGGGGGCCTGCGTCCGGCCCGACGCCGCGCCCCCAGCCTGGGCAAGCCCCACGAAGTTGGCGAGGAGCCGCAGGCCGTCGCGGCCGCTCCGCTCGGGATGGAACTGGACGCCGGCGAGCGACCCGCGCGCGATCGCGGACACGAACCGGCCGCCGTGAGCCGTCTGGGCGAGGATCACCGCGTCCGCGCCCGGCCCGGGGGCCGCCGCGTAGGAGTGGACGAAGTAGAAGTCGGCATCCTCGTCGATCCCGGCAAAGAGCGGGTGGGCGCGCTGACGTTCCACCTGGTTCCAGCCGATGTGCGGCAGGCGCGGCGCATCGGAGAGGCGGACGGTCCGTCCGGGCAGCACGCCCAGCGTTACGGCGCCGTCTTCGTCGCTGCCTTCGAAGAGGAGCTGGAGGCCGAGGCAGATGCCCAGGAAGGGCCGCCCGGCCGCGATCCACGCCCGGATCGGCGCCTCGAGGCCGCGCCGTCGCAGGCGGGCCATTGCGGGACCCGCTGCGCCGACGCCCGGCACCACGAGGGCATCGGCGTCCGCGAACGAGTCGGCGCGGCCCGCCAGGACGACCTCGGCACCGGCCGCGGAGAGCGCCTGCTCGATGCTGACGAGGTTGCCTGCCCCGTAGTCGACCACGGCGATTCGCGTCATCCCAGGCTTCCCTTCGTCGACGGGACGGCGCCGGCACGTCGCGGGTCCTCGGCGACCGCCGCCCGGAGCGCGCGCGCGAGCGCCTTGAAGGCGGCCTCGGCGAGGTGATGGTCATTCCGGCCGGTCCCGTGCAGGTGCAGCGTGGTCCCCGAGGTCCGCGCGAACGCCTCGAGCGCGTGCTCGACGAGCTGGGTCGGCAGGGCCCCAATGCGCTCGCCCCGGAACGGCAGGTCCACGGTCGCGTATGGGCGGCCGCCGACGTCCACGACCGCGGTCGCGAGCGCCTCGTCCATCGGGACCGACGCCTCCCCGAAGCGAACGATCCCGGCCCGGTCACCGAGCGACTCGGCGAGCGCCGCGCCAAGGACGATCGCAACGTCCTCGACCGTGTGGTGCTCGTCGACCTCGAGGTCGCCCGTGGCGCGCACGGCAAGGTCAAAGAGACCGTGGTGCGCGAACGAGGCGAGGAGGTGGTCCAGGAACCCCACCCCGGTCCGGACGTCGGCGGCCCCGGTGCCGTCGAGGTCGAGCGTGACCGCGATGTCCGTTTCGTGGGTCCGCCGGGCGACGGTGACGCGGCGTCCCTCGCGGGCCGCGACCTCGAACGCGCCGAGTGGATGGTTCATGGCGTGGTCTCCTGGGCTGCCGATGGGGCGGGGTGGGGCAGGGCCGGCACGATCTCGGCGAGGGCCGCGATGAGGCGGTCGTCGTCGGCCGGTGCGCGGACGGTGAAGCGCAGGTGATCGGCCAGCGGATGCCCCGCCCCGAAGGTGCGCGGGACGAGGCCCCGCCGGAGCAGCCCGTCGGCGGCGGCGGCGGCCCGCGCGCGGTCGCCGAACCCGACCAGCAGGAAGTTCGTGACCGACGGGCTCGCCGGGGTGCCGAGGGTCGCGAACGCGGCGGCCAGCCGGGCCCGTTCGGCCGAGATGCGGAAGACGTTGTCGCGGAGCGCCTCGGGGGCCCGCAGCGCCGCGGTCACGACTGCCACGGACGGGACGGAGACGGAACCCGGCGGCCGGTAGGGCTCCATCTCGGCGAGGAGCTCGTGCCGCGCGATCGCGAACCCAACCCGGAGGCCCGCGAGGGCGTACGCCTTGGAGGCCGTCCGGACGACCACGAGGCGCGGATACGCCGCCCGGAGCCCGACGAGCGATGTGCCGACGAACTCGGCATAGGCCTCGTCGAGCACGACGACGGGCGCAACCCGGCCGTCGGCGTCGGCGAGGAGCCCCGCGAGCAGCTCGGCGATCGAGCCGGCTGGTTCCGGCAGCCCGGTCGGGTTGTTGGGGCTGCAGAGCCAGACGACGGCCGCGCAGCGGGCGGACTCGCGAACCGCCGGCAGATCGAGGCAGTACCCGTTCGCCGCCGACCGGCGCGGCACCGCGATGGGACGCGCGGGGCGCTGCTCGGTCAGCACGTGGTACATGGCGTAGGTCGGCGTCGGGATCACGGCGCCCGCGCCGGGCGGCAGGAAGGCCTTCGCGACGAGGTCGAGGATCTCGTCCGCGCCCGCACCCACCAACAGCTCCTCGCGTCCGACCCCGTAGGTCTCGGCGGCGGCGTCGACCAGGCCACGATAGTCCGACGGCGGGTACTCGGAGATCGGGCGCCCGTACGCGCCGGCCTGGAGGAGCCGGAGGGCGAGGCCCGGCGGCGCCGGCGACGTGTTGAGGTCGAAGCGCACGATCGTCGCTGGCGGGACGCCGTAGCGCTCGCAGACCTGCTCATCGGTTGCCTCCCACGCGTAGCCGGCGGGCAGGGCAGGCATCGCCGTCGTGACGGGGGTCGCGCTCACGCGATCAGCTTCTCGATGGGGAGGACGAGGATCCCGGACGCGCCCGCAGCCTTCAGGCGCGGCAGGAGATCCCACACGTCGTCGGATCCGACCACGGCATGGATCGCGATCATGCCAGCGTGCGCGAGCGGGATCACCGATGGGCTCTCGAGCCCGGGCAGGAGCGCCGCGAGGCCGGCGAGGCGATCGACGGGCGCGTTCATCATCACGTACTTCCGCCGGCGGCCGGCGAGGACCGCGCCGAGCATGGTGTCGAGCCGGTCGATCGCGTCCGCCTCGGCGACGAGACGGGCCGGATTGGCCACCATGACCGCCTCCGAGGCCAGGAGATCGCCGATCGGCCGCAGCCCGTTAGTGCCGAGCGTCACCCCGCTCGAGACGAGATCGACGATCGCGTCAGCAAGCCCGAGGCGCGGGGCGACTTCAACCGCACCGGAGAGCGAGATCACCGTGACCGGGATCCCGCGGGCCTCGAACCAGCGCCGCGTTGCCCCGGGGTGGGCCGTGGCAACACGAAGCCCGGCGAGCTGCGCGATCTCGCGTTGTGGGGCATCCCGGGGAACGGCCGCCGCGAGCCTGCAACGACCGTAGCCGAGGGACCGCACGATCGGCAGGCCGGTGTCGGCCTCCGCGAGCAGGTCGCCGCCGGTGATCCCCAGGTCCGCCACGCCGTCGCCGACGAACTCGATGACATCGTTCGTGCGGACGAACAGGATGTCGAGCGCCACGTTCTCGACGCGGCTGACGAGGCTCCGGTCGCGCTCCTCGAAGACGAGTCCGGCGTCGTGGAGCAGCGCGAGCGTCGGCTCCACGAGGCGCCCCTTGTTGGGAACCGCGAGCGTCATCCGGCGCACGTCGCCGCCGTCTGCCGCTGTACGATGCGCCGCGGCGGCCAGCCTTACGTCGGCCGCGGTCACCGTGCGGCGCCCGATGGCTCGACCGGCGCGACCCGGTGCTCGCCGGCCTTGGGATAGGACGTCGTGCTCGCGTCGGGATGGGACGTCGCGCCCGCCTCGTTGCCGGGGCGGGAGCGGTCGAGCAGGAGCCGGTACCCGCCCTCCCCATGGTTCAGCCACGAGGCGATCCGGGTAATCGTCGCCGTGCTCGCGCCGGTCCGGCGGCTGATCTCGCTGTAATGGAGTCCACCGTCGAGAAGACGCACGACCGCCCAGCGCTGGGCGAGATCGCGCAGCTCGCCGAGCGTGCAGAGGTCACGCAGGAACGCGGCGGCTTCCTCGCGGGTCTCCACCTGGAGGAGCGCATCGAGGAGCGCCTCCACGTCCGCGGAGCGCCAATCGTCGGCGTGGGACTGCATCCGTCGGTTCCTCATGATAGCGTAGTAGCGTGCTACAACGCTATCACACCAGCAGGTGAGGAGCAACGGGGCGTCGGCCGGCGCCTTCGAGCTCCTGCCGGCCATCGACCTCCAGGGCGGTCGCGTCGTCAGGCTGCTCCGGGGCGACTTCGGGGCGGTGACGACCTACGCGGAGGATGGGCCGGCCGTCGCGGACGCGTTCGTCGAGCGCGGTGCCCGCTGGCTGCACGTCGTCGACCTCGACGGCGCGCGCGATCCGCGTGCGCGGCAGGTCGATCTCGTCGCCGCGATCGTTGCCCGGGTGGGGGAGCGTGCGCGGGTCGAGGTGGCGGGCGGCCTCCGCGACGAACGTGCCGTGGATGCGTGCCTCCGGGCGGGTGCCGCTCGCGTCGTCGTGGGGACGGCCGCGCTGCGCGACCCGGCGTTCGCGGGTCGGCTCGTGGAGCAGTTCGGAGCCGGGCGGATCGTCGTCGCCCTCGACGTTCGCGAGGGCCTGGCCGTGGGGCAGGGCTGGGTCCCGGGCGCGGAGGGCGTCGCCGTCGCAGACGCACTGGAGCGCCTGGCCGACGAGGGCGTTCGCATCTTCGAGGTGACCGCGATCGACCGCGACGGGACGCTCGACGGCCCCGATCTCGCGATGCTCCGGGGGCTCGTGAGACGGGCACGGGGCGAACTCATTGCGTCCGCGGGCGTCGCGAGCGCCGCGGACATCACGGCCGTTCGGGCGCTGGGGTGTGCGGGCGCGATCGTTGGCCGCGCGCTCTACGAGGGTCGCGTCACCCTCGAGGACGCGCTGGCAGCGGCAGGCTGACGCCCGGAGCCGGTCGCGCGGGCCACGCGAGGCGCACGGGGAGCCGTCAGTGTGCGCTGGACTCCTGCTCCTTGCGATGCGCCTCGATCACCTTGTCGCCGATATGTGCCGGCACATCCTCGTAGTGGTCCAGGGTGGAGGAGAACGTGCCCCGCCCGCCCGTGATCGACCGGAGCTCTGTCGCGTAGCTGAACAGCTCCGCCTGGGGGACCTGGGCCGCGATCACCTGGATCCCGTCGCCCATGACGTCCATCCCGAGCACCCGGCCGCGGTGGCCGTTGAGGTCGCGGTTGACGTCGCCCATGAAGCGCTCCGGGACCCGGATCTCCACGGCCATGATCGGCTCCTGGAGCACGGGCTTGCAGTCCATGACGCCCTTCTTGAGCGCCATCGACGCAGCGATCTGGAACGAGAGGTCGTTGGAGTCGACCGTGTGGAAGGAGCCGTCGTAGAGGGTGGCCTTGAAGTCGATGAGCGGATAGCCCGCAAGCACGCCTTCGACCGCCGCCTGCCGGATCCCCTTCTCGACGCCGGGGAAGAAGTTCTTGGGCACGGTGCCGCCAACCACGTGCTCGGCGAAGGCGACGCCGCCGCCCGGGTTCGGCTCAATCTCGATCCAGACGTGGCCGAACATGCCATGCCCGCCCGTCTGCTTCTTGTACTTGCCCTCGACCCTGGTCCGGCCGCGGATGGTCTCGTGATACGGGATCCGCGGCGTATGCGTGGCGATCGCCGAGCCGAACTTCCGCTTGAGCCGCTCCCCGATGACGGCCACGTGGGTCTCGCCAATCGCGAGCAGAAGCTGCTCGCCGGTAGCGCTGCGCTCGACGCGCGCGCACGGCTCCTCCTCGAGCATTCGCCCGAGGGCCGGGCCCATCTTGTCCAGGTCGGCCTTCGTCACCGGCTCGATCGCGACCACGAGCGTCGGATTCGGGTAGACCGGCCGGTCCAGGACCAGCGGGCGTTCCTTCGAGGAGAGCGTGTGGCCGGTCGCGGTGGCGGTGAGCTTGGCGACCGCCCCGATCTCGCCGGGCCGGAACTCGCCCGCGGGCTCCTGATCCTTCCCGTGCAGGCGGAGGAGCTGGCCGATCCGCTCGTCCTCGCCCTTCTCAGCGTTCCAGGCGTGGCTCTGGCTGCGCAGCGTGCCCGAGAGGACGCGAAGGTAGGTCAGCCGGCCCACGAACGGATCCGCGGTCGTCTTGAAGACGCGCACGAGGAGTGGGCCGTCCGGGTCGGGCGCGACCTCGATCGGGTCGTTCGTCTTCGGGTCGTGCGCCACGACGGGCGGCTCCTCCGAGGGAGCCGGCAGGTAGCGGACGATGGCGTCGAGGAGGCCGCGCAGGCCGATCCCCTTCGTCGCCGAGGCGACGAGCACGGGCGCCAGGATCGAATCCCGCACTCCGCGGTGGAGGCAGGCGTCGAGCTCCGCGTCGGTGATCTCCTCGCCCTCGAGGTACTTCGTCAGGATGTCGTCGTCCGCCTCGGAGGCGGCCTCGAGGAGCTGGTCCCGCCGGGCCGCGACCTCGGCCTCCATCTCGGGCGGGATGGAGACCTCCACCTCCTGGCGGCCGTCCCAGCGGTACGCCTTCCGGTGGACGAGATCCACGTATCCGCTGAACGTCTCCGCCTTGCCGAGGGCGACCTGGAGCGGGGCGATCTTGTTGCCGAACTCGGCCCGCAGCGCGTCGACGACGGCCCCCGGCTCGGCGTTCTCGCGGTCGCATTTGTTGACCACGAAGAGCGTGGCCGTCCGGTTGGCCCGCGCGAGCGAGACTGCCGTCTCCGTGCCTGCCTCGACGCCGCCCGTGGCATCCATGCAGATGAGGGCCGCGTCCGTCGCCTGGAAGCCTGCCACGACCTCCGCCACGAAGTCCGGGTAGCCCGGCGTGTCCACGAGCGTGACGACGTTGCCCTCGTCGTCGAGCGAGGCCACGCCCAGCGACAGGGAAATGTGGCGCTTCTGCGCCTCCGGCTCCGTGTCCAGGATGGTCGTGCCGTCCTCCACCCGTCCAAGGCGGGTGATGGCTCCCGTCCGGAAGAGGAGGGCCTCGGCGAGCGTCGTCTTGCCGGCGCCGGAATGGCCGGCCAGGACGACGCTCCGCAGGTGGGGGAGATCAGCGCTCTTCGTCGTCGCCATTGTCTGGGTCAACCTCACGCAGGAAGCGGGCAAACGGGTGGTCGAGACGCTCGCTCCCGTCGCCGGCCAACGTCGTGGATCGGGCGGGAGCGGGGTTCCGCCAATCATAGTCCGCTATACTTCCGCCCGATGTCCGGTCACTCCAAATGGTCCCAGATCAAGCGCCAGAAGGGCGTCAACGACGTGAAGCGCGGCGCCATCTTCACGAAGATGGGCCGCGAGATCGCGGTGGCCGCGCGGGCGGGCGGCGGCGACCCGGACGGCAACTTCCGGCTCCGCCTGGCGATCGAGAAGGCGCGCGCGGCGAACATGCCCGCCGAGCCGATCAAGCGCGCCATCGAGAAGGCAACCGGCGGCGGCGAGGGCGAGCAGTTCGAGGAGATCATCTACGAGGGCTACGGCCCCGGCGGCGTCGCGCTCCTCGTCGAAGCCGCGACCGACAACCGCAACCGGACCGCGGCCGAAGTGCGCTCCATCTTCACGAAGGCGGGCGGCCAGCTGGCCGTCTCCGGCGCGGTGGCCTGGCAGTTCGAGCAGCGCGGCCTCATCGCCGTGCCCCTGGCCGGCATCGATCCGGACGAGGTGACGCTCCTCGCGATCGACGCGGGGGCCAGCGACGTGGAGTCGGACGCGGATCCGCTCGAGATCTACTGCGAGCCCGGGGACCTCGAATCCGTTCGGAAGGCGCTGGAGAAGGCCGGGATTGCGATCGAGAGCGCGGACCAGGCCATGCTGGCGAAGCAGACCATGACGGTCGATGCGGCGAAGGCACGCCAGAACCTCCGGCTCGTGGAGCACCTGGAGGACCTGGAGGACGTGCAGCGCGTCACGAGCAACCTCGAGATCTCGGAAGAGCTCCTGGCCGAGGTCGCCGGGTGACCGGCGGGGCGGTCGGCTCCCGGTGATCGTCCTGGGGATCGATCCCGGGACGGCGGCGCTCGGCTACGGAATCATCGATCGAACCGGCAGCCGCCTGCGCGCGATCGATCACGGCGCCTTCCACACCTCAGCGGACCTGGCGCTGCCCGAGCGGTTGCTCGCGATCCACTCGTTCCTCCTGGACCTGATCGAGCTGCACGGGCCCGCGCTGCTCGGCGTGGAGCGCATCTTCCACAGCCGCAATGTGCAGACGGCGCTGGCAGTGGGCCATGCCCGCGGGGTAGTCCTGCTGGCCGCGGCGGAGCACCACATCGAGGTCCGCGAAGCCACCCCGTCGGAGGTGAAGGTCGCGGTGACCGGATACGGCTCGGCCGACAAGCTGCAGGTTGCCAGGATGGTCGCCACGATCCTCGGCCTGGCGGAAGTCCCGACCCCGGACGACGCCGCGGACGCCCTGGCGATCGCAATCTGGACCGCGCATCGCGAGCGGGCCGGCGAGCGCCTCAACGCCGGGCGCCTCGACCGGGGCGCCGTCGCACCGAAGGCGACCGGTGAGAACCCCTACGAGCGCGCAGTCCGCGAGGCGCTCCGCGACGAGAAGCGGATGCGCGTGGAGTGGGCCGGGCCGCCGTCCGAGCCAACCCGATGATCGCGTTGCTCGACGGCGTGGTGGGCGCGGTCGCGGCGGACTCGCTGGTCCTCGAGGTGGGCGGCGTCGGCTACCGGGTCTTTGTCGCGCCCGCCGTGCTCGCCGCAGTCGAACCGGGACGGCGCCTCAGGCTCCACACCCACCACCTGGTCCGCGAGGACCTCCAGGCGCTCTACGGATTCCGGACGCCGGAGGAGCTCGGCTTCTTCGGGCTCCTGCTGACGGTCACCGGGGTCGGGCCGAAGGTGGCGCTCGGGCTGCTCGGGAGTCGCCCCGTTGCCGACCTCCAGCTCGCGATCATGGCCGACGACCAGGGGCTCCTCACGGCCATTCCCGGGGTCGGCAAGCGGCTCGCGGCCCGGATCGTGCTGGAGCTCCGGGAGAAGGTCGCTGCGGCTGGAATCGCGGCAGCGACACCTGGCGGGGTGGGCGCGGGCACGCTGCTGGCCGAGGGCGACGTCGTGGGCGCGCTGCAGGCGCTCGGCTACACGCTCGCGGAGGCGCGCGAGGCAGCCCGCCACGCCCGGGCCACCGGCGCCGGCTCCGGCTCGCTCGAGGACCGCGTCAAGGCGGCCCTCCGGTCGCTCTCGGGCGGCTGAGTCCCACACGCGACGGATCGAACATCCGTGCGAAAGCAGGGCTCGGCATGGTAGACTCCGGTCGATGACGGACGGCCAGGGCTTCCTCGCGGCGGACCTCCTCGACCAGGAGGAGGTCGCGGTCGAGCGCTCCCTGCGACCCCGGTCGCTGGACGAGTACC
>Ga0208079_1000840_pt1 | contig 16718 bp, 14 predicted proteins | sample NGESurdeep092012_5_FD_184474 | JGI IMG/M metagenome (GOLD analysis project Ga0208079, IMG submission 184474) | Arctic peat soil microbial communities from Barrow, Alaska - NGEE Surface sample 210-2 deep-092012 (SPAdes) | ecosystem: Environmental > Terrestrial > Soil > Wetlands > Peat ... | reverse complement strand
TTCGACGCGTCCAGCATCGCCTCTGACAATGTGGGATGCGCGTGGATAATGTTCGCCAGCTCTTCCGCGGTGCATTCCATCTCCAGCGCCAGGACGGATTCGGCGATCAGTTCGGTGGCATTCGGTCCGATGATATGCACGCCCAGGATCTCGCCGTACTTGGCGTCGGTGACAATCTTGATGAAACCTTCGTGCTGCCCCACGATGCTGGCGCGCGAGTTCGCGGTGAAGGGGAACTTGCCAACCTTCACAGTGTAGCCCTTTTCCTTCGCCTTGGCTTCGCTGAGGCCCACGCTTCCGATCTCGGGATGGCAGTAGGTCGCATTGGGAATGCGCAGCAGATTGATTGGTTTGGCCGGCTTGCCGGCAATGTGGGTCACCGCGACAATACCTTCCATTGCGCCGGCGTGCGCCAGCAGCGGGTAGCCCAGCGCAATATCTCCAATCGCGTAAACTCCCGGCTCGGCGGTGCGCATGTATTGGTCAACGTTCACAAAGCCGCGCTCAGACTGGATCTTGGTCTTCTCGATGCCGATATTCTCGGTCATGGGCGCGCGGCCCACCGCGACCAGCACTTTCTCGGCTTCCAGTTTCTGCGGCTTGCCATCGACGCTAAAGGTGACCTCGACGCCGCTCTTGGTCTTCTCCACCTTCTCGACCTTGGCGTTCACAAAGCCGTTGATGCCGCGCTTCCGATAGACGCGCATCAGCTCCTTCGACACCTCTTCGTCTTCGATCGGTACGTAACGCGGCAGCATCTCGAGGATGGTCACGTCCGCGCCGAACGACTTGTAGATGCTGGCGAACTCGACGCCCACTGCGCCTGAGCCGATCACGATAAGCGACTTGGGGATCTGGTCCAGACTCAGCACCTCGATGTTGGTCAGGACCTGCATGTCCGGCTGCAGCCCCGGCAACATGCGGGCCGACGAACCGGTGGAGAGTATGACGTTCTTGGCTTTGATCGACTTCAGTTCGCCGCCTTCGAGCGCGACCGTGTGAATGCCGTCCTTCGCGGGGCCGGTCAGTTTGCCGTATCCGCGGACCACATCCACCTTGTTTTTCTTCATCAGAAACTGGAGGCCCTTGGCATGCTTGTCGACGATGCCTTGTTTGCGCTTCTGGATCGCGCCCCAGTTCAGCGAGACGCCAGCGGTGTTCTCCAGCCCGAGTTCCATGCCTTCCTTCACGTGATCGAAGACTTCCGCATTGAACAGCAAGGCCTTGGTTGGAATGCAACCGACATGCAGACAGGTGCCACCCAGGTACGGATCTTTCTCGATGAGGGCTGCTTTTAGTCCAAGCTGCCCGGCGCGAATGGCCGCAGTGTATCCCGCCGGTCCGCTGCCGATGATGGCTACGTCGTAAATTGTCTCTGGCAAGTTCGTGCTCCGTTCTAGAAGGGTTATGAGCGCTGGGGCGACCCGGCTTGTCGGGATAATGGCGACAGGCGAATAGATGATTGTAAATCAAGGGAAGAAGCAGGGCTGAGACTGGCCAACTTGCCAGTCTGACAAAAGGTAATCTAACCACGGATTTACGCGGATGAACACGGATCAAGTTCGGATAAAAGGCTACTTAATCTGAGGCTGTTCCTCTTCCAACTTACATAGGCAGAAATCATTCGTCCGCGGGCCGCGCGACTTAACCGGAACCTGGGCATAGACCCCAATAAAATCCGTGTCATCCGTGCAAATCCGTGGTGAAAATGTCTTCCTGAGTCTTTTTCTCCCCCTGCGTCGTATATCCCGTTAGTATGGTCGCCACCGCCTTCAGTTCGCTGGTTCCGATGGAAACCGAAGAGTCCCAAATCGCGCGTGGGCTCCGCCGTCGCGATCCTGATCTGCTCGACGCTCTTATCGAGCAGTATCAGCACCGGCTGCTGCGCTACCTGCTGCATTTGACCGGCAATCGCGCCGTCGCCGAGGACCTGTTCCAGGAAACCTGGCTGCGCGTGCTGGAAAAAGGCCATCAGTACGACGGCCGCAATCGCTTTGTGACCTGGCTGATGTCCATCGGACACAACGTGGCGATCGACTACTTGCGCAAGAAAAATCCCCGCAGCCTGGATGAACTTCAGGACCCGGAAGATGGCGCACCCTTTGAACCTCCGGCGACCGGTCCATCACCCTTCGACATGGCTTTGGCGCAGCAGCAGCATGAAATGTTCGACGCCGCCTTAGGACAGGTGCCGGCAATTTTCCGCGAAGTCCTGGTGCTTCGCTTCCAGGAACAGATGAAGCTGGAGGAGATCGCGCAGTTGATTCACATTCCCGTTGCCACAGTGAAGACACGGCTCTACCGCGGGGTGATGGCGCTGCGTCCCGCGCTGACAGGAGGCGCACTATGACCAATCGCGAACATGAACGTGCCCTCGATCTCATCGCGGAGCGTGGCCTCGAAGGCATCAACAGCTCCGAGACAGCATGGTTAGAGTCGCATCTGGCGGCGTGCGCCGAATGTTCCGAATATGCTGCACTAACGGAGAGCACGGGCCGGCTTCTGCGGTCGGTTGCGGTCACCGCCAGCCCGGCCCTAGTGATGACGACGCAGGCTCGGCTGCGGGCACGCGCGATGTATCTGCAAGAGCGGCGGTCCCGTACGGTCCTGATCGCGATTTCATTCTGTATCGGAGCCATGTCTTCGGCGCTTTCAGCGTGGTTGTGGTGGAGATTCGGCGGCTGGGTGGCGGAGCGTGTGGGACTCTCATCGGCGATCGTCGAGCCGGGAATTCTGCTGTTTCTGTTGTTGCCGGCAATCGTAATCGCCGGCTTGTTACTGGCGTTTCCTCATCCCGTATTCGAGGGGTCGCTCATGCTGGCGTCGGCGAGGGAGCATGAAGGAGAAAAGCGATGAACCAGGCAAAGTCTCACTTTCGCAGCGAACTCGCGATTATCCCGCCGGTGGCACGGGCTATTGCAGTGTTGGCGTTCGCGCTTATGCAGATCTGCCTGCTGGGGCTCCTGCCTCACTATGTAAGAGACATACCCCCGATGCCGGCGTTGGTGCTGATCAGCATATGCGGTGGCATCGTCGTCGCCATCATCGTCCTGATGGTCGGCTACGTGTATGCCGACTCCAAGCGTCGCGGCATGAATGCGCTGCTGTGGACGCTGCTGGTGATTTTCGTGCCCAAGGCCCTGGGCTTTATCGCGTACTTCCTGCTGCGCAAGCCCCTGCTGATACCGTGCCCCAACTGCGGTACCGCAGTCGGGTCGGACTTCCGTTATTGTCCCAAGTGCGGCTACGCAGTGACGCCAAGCTGCGCCAATTGCGGGCGCGCTATCAGCCATGAATACGTGTGTTGCCCTTATTGCGGTAAACCGGTGAGGGCGACGGCGAGTTAAGAGGGAGTGGTCAATCGACAGCAAAGCAGAACAATGAAGTGCGGGCGGGTCTACTTTCAGCCCGAAGGGCGACACAATCGTAGCCCAGGACGTAAGTCCTGGGTTGAAGGTTTAAACAAATCGAGTCCCTTCGGGGACGGCACTTCTGGCCGCGAATGCTGCGGCTGATTCTGAATGACGACAGGAACGATTTGCTGGCGCGGTTCCCTGTGCCGTCCTACCGGACTCGCCCCGTTTGATATCGCCAACCCAGCACTCACGTGCTGGGTTACGATTATGTCGCCCTTCGGGCTACGCGAGCGCTTGATTTGAGCAAGACTGATTCGTCATTAATGCCGGTATTGCGGGCTAAGGCAAAAATTCGCGACCTTCGTGAAGTCTGCGATTGCATTAGAATCCTTACCCATGGCAGTAGTCACCTATCTTGAAGCCATTCGCCAGGGAATCTGGGAAGAGATGGAGCGCGATCCGGCGGTCTTCTGCATCGGCGAAGACATTGGCATTTACGGCGGGGCGTTCAAAGTTACGGAAGGACTGATCGACCGCTTTGGTCCCGAGCGCGTGGTGGACACGCCGATCTCGGAGATGGCCATCGTCAACGCCAGCTTCGGCGCGGCCCTCACCGGCATGAGGCCGGTGGCCGAGTTCCAGTTCATGGACTTTATCAGTTGCGCCTTCAATCAAATCACCAACATGCTGGCCAAAGCCCATTTTCGCTGGGGCGCGCCGGTTCCAGTGGTGCTGCGCGGTCCTTCGGGTGGCGGCGTCCACGGAGGTCCATTCCACTCGCAAAATCCCGAGACCTATTTCGCGCACACGCCGGGGCTGAAAGTCATCTGCCCGGCAAGTGCCTATGACGCCAAGGGGCTGATCAAGTCGGCGATTCGTGACAACAACCCAGTGCTGTTTTTCGAGCACAAGTTTCTTTACCGCCGCATCAAGGAAGAGTTGCCCACCGGCGATTACACCGTGCCGATCGGCAAAGCACGGATGGTGCGCGAAGGCCGCGACGTCAGCGTCATCACCTACGCCGCCATGGTGTACGTAGCGCTGGAAGCCGCGGAAATCCTGGCGAAAGAAGGCATCGATTTGGAAGTGGTGGATTTGCGGACGGTGTTGCCGCTGGACCGCGAAGCCATCCGGCAGACGGTGGAAAAGACCAATCGCGTAATCGTGCTCCACGAAGACACCAAGACTGGCGGGATTGCCGGAGAGGTGGCGGCCATCGTCAACGAAGAGTGCTTCGACGCACTGGATGCGCCTATCGTGCGTATCGCCTCCGCCGACAGTCCCGTACCATTTTCGCCGCCCTTGGAAGAAGCCTTCCTCCCCAAAGTGGAAGATGTGGTGCGCGAAGCGCGCCGGTTGCGGAGGTACTGAGCGGATCGGTTCGCCGGTGCGGTCAACACTGTCGGGAACACACGCAGATCCTTCTGCTCCGCGCCCGCCCGACCCGCAAAAGAAGCGGGTCGGAAAGGCCGAGCGGGCGCTCCGCTCAGGATGACAGTATTAGGATTTACCGTGATGAATCATCGACCTGAAAACCCTTCCAGGTTCTTCGTTGAAGTTCGAGCCCAGGCCCGAGCGCGCACTGCTGAATGACATTTCCGTGATGTTCTGCCTGCGCAAGGGCAATCGAAGCGGATCATAGTACGATAAGGAATCCTCCGGCGACGGAGCGGAGCGAAAAGCTCAGAGGAGGAACATGCGCGGATTTATCGTGGGAGTCATCATTACACTGCTCGTCGTTTTCGGCGGAGCCTATTACTACGCGACCACGGGACACTTCGACACCCGGGCCGTGGGCAACACGCCCAGTACCTTGGAACGGCAGACAGCCATGAAGTCGCTGGACGAGTGGGTGGCTGGGCACGCTCCCAAGCAGGCCAATCCCTTCCAGCCAACCACGGACACCATCATGGACGGCTCCATGACTTACGACAAGAACTGCGCCTTGTGCCACGGCAGCCTGAAAGATCCCGCGTCGCCCATGCGGACGAAGTTTTATCCGTCAGTGCCGGAACTCATGAGTCACAGCCCCGACGATCCTGACGGCAATCTTTTTTATGTCATCAAGTATGGGGTGCGCTACACCGCCATGCCGGGATGGGACGGCGTGCTCTCCGACGACGATATCTGGAAGACCGTGGTATTCATCAAGAATTCCAACCAGATGAAGGACAATTCCAAGCAGCCGCCAAAGTAAGCTTGGGTTTTCCCGATCGCGCACGGCTGATTGCCGATTGCTATTAAATGAACATCGCACTGTTTGGCGGCACCTTCGATCCCATTCATCGCGGACACGTAATCGTGGCCCGCGCTGCCGCCGCAAAGTTCGGATTGAAGCAGGTGTGGTTTATTCCCGCCGATATACCGCCGCATAAGCAGAAGACGCCGATCCTGCCGTTCTATCATCGTTACGCCATGGTTGCGCTCGCGCTCGTGGACGAGAAGGCGTTCGTACCCTCGCTGTTGGAAGCTCCCGATCCCGCGACTGACGGTAGCCGCCGCAAGCCGAGCTACTCGATTGACACCGTCCGTCGCGTGAAGGCGATGCTGGGCAAGAGCGACCACCTATACTTCCTGATAGGCATGGACGCGTTCAAGGACATCGCCAAGTGGTACGAGGCCGAGGCCCTGCTGGGCGAATGCGATTTCATCGTAGCTGCGCGTCCGGGATACTCGCTGGCCGATGTCGCTTCGTCGTTGCCGGTGAAGTTGCGGCCCAGTGCGGCAGTGACAAAGTTGTTCCGTAAGCAGAAGATGGAGGGACCGCTGGTGTTGCCGGGCGCTACCCTGCACATGCTGCCCGAGACCCACGAAAATGTTTCGGCCACGCAGATCCGCGCGGCCGTGGAACGCGGCGGCGCGCTGAAGCGGTTAGTTCCCGACGCCGTAGCGGAATACATCCAGAAGGAGCAGTTGTATCGGAATCCAGCCGGCAAGAAGAGAAGTCAGTCGAGGCAAATCGAGCCGAACGTATGAAGAGAAATGAATCGAGGGCGCAAGTCGCCATTGCCGTGCGCGCTTGTCAGGAGAAGAAGGCTGCGGACATCAGCATCCTGCGACTCGACGAGCAGGCCAGCGGTTTCACCGACTATTTCGTGATTTGTTCAGGCGCCAATCCGCGGCAGGTGCAAGCCATCGCCGACGAGGTGGATGAGAAGCTCAGCGCTACCGGAGTGGAACCCGCGCACCGCGAAGGCTACAACCATGCCGATTGGGTCCTGCTGGACTACGTGGATTTCGTGGTGCACATTTTCTCTGAGAGCGCGCGGAAGTTTTACGATTTGGAGCGGCTGTGGAAGACGGCCAAGCGGCTGCAACTCGCCGACCTGGAGAAGGCTGCCCGCAAACCCGCAGCCAAGAAGGCCGTTGCTCGCGCGAAGCCAGCCAAGGCGGCAAAATCGGCAACGAGGTCTGCAGCCAAGACTGCGCCTCGAAAGCGCGGCACGACGACGCGTCCGCGCAAGAGTTCCTGAGCCGTGAAGCTTCGCATCGCATGGATTGGCAGGACCCGCAGTTCGCCGATTCAATCTCTCACCGCGGAATACCTGAAGAGGCTCTCGCGCTACGCCGCCTGCGATGCGCAAGAGCTGACATCCGAAGCCGCGCTGCTAAAGCTGGTGGAAAAAAGCACAAGCCGCAAACCGCCAGTGCTGGTGCTGCTGGATGCCCGCGGCCGGCAACTCACCTCGGAAGAGATTGCCAACTTTCTCCAGTATCACCAATCGCACGACACCCAGGAGTTGCTGTTTGCGATCGGTCCTGCCGATGGCTGGAGTGACGCCACGCGAGCCGCCGCGTCTAACATTCTGTCCTTCGGAAAGGTGACGCTGCCGCACGAACTGGCGCGCGTCGTACTGCTGGAGCAGCTCTATCGGGGATTCACCATCCTAAAGGGCCATCCGTATCATGGAGGACATTAGAGCAGTTCCAGGATGAATGTACGGGTGGTGCGGGCCTTGAGAGGGTGTGTGAGAACTCTGCCGTCCCCAAAGGGACTCGTCATTTTTTTCCACTTTACCCAGGGCTTACGCCCTGGGCTATTATTATTTCGCCCCTGCGGGGCTTGGATTTTGCGCAATCATCCCACCGTGCAAACTCAGAACGAGTTCTCACAAGCCCTTCAGACTCGCGTCTAGGGATAAGAAGAAAAAAAGCTTTACCACCTGAGGTCGCGGACCTCAGGCCGCGGGATTTCCCGAGGCCAGCGCTAAAGCGCATGATCAAAGTCGAAACTTTTCCCCCGCATAAATGCGGGGGCTCCCACCAAGAAGCACATTCCCTGGAAGCGCCGAAGAAAGCGTCATCGCATATACTCGTCGAAAACGGGGGACGAGTGACTACTGCTGGCTTGAAATCCAAGCATGTTCACGCAAAACCGAGGAAGAGGGCTACGTTCCAGCCGGGGACGGGCCGGTTCGCTCAACCGGCGAAGCGAACCCTTGTTCTCGGTCTGGTCCTGGTAGTCGCCACACTCGTTCTTTACTACCCGGCGATTCATCACCCGTTCGTCAATTATGACGACGACGGCTATGTAACGGAAAACGTCCACGTTCAAGCGGGGCTCAACTGGGACACGGTCGAGTGGGCTTTCACCACCTACGATCAGGCCAACTGGCATCCTTTGACCTGGCTGTCTCACGCCCTGGATTGCCAATTTTTTCAGCTCGATCCGGCTGGCCATCACGGCACAAATTTAGTGCTTCATGCCCTGAATGCAGCGCTGCTGTTCTGGATACTGCTGCAAGCCACCGGGTTCATGGGCCGCAGCATCATGGTGGCTGCGCTGTTTGCCCTGCATCCCGTCAACGTCGAATCTGTGGTTTGGGTTGCCGAGCGCAAAAACCTGCTCAGCATGTTGTTTTTCCTGCTGGCGCTGGGAGCTTACCGATGGTATGCGCGCGAACCCCGACCCGGGCGCTACTCCGTCGTCGCATTTTTGTTCGCGCTGGGACTCATGGCCAAGCCGCAGGTGATTACCTTGCCCTTCGTTCTGCTGCTCTGGGATTATTGGCCTTTGCGGCGGATGTTCGCCACAGATCAGGAACCTTTTTCCGCGATAAAAGCGCCAGACGCGATTCCCGCCAGAAGTTTTTCCCAATTGCTATTGGAGAAACTCCCACTAGTCGCGCTGTCCGCCATTAGCGCCGTGATCACCATGAAAGCGCAGTTGGTGGGCGGCGGCTTCAATCCGGATGTGTCGCTTTCGGCGAGACTGGCCAATGCGATTGTTTCCTACGCCCGCTACGTGGCTAAAGCGTTTTGGCCGGCCCGTCTTGTGCCTATGTATCCCCATCCCGGCAATTCGCTGCCGAAATGGGAGGTCCTCTCGGCGTTGCTCTTTCTGCTCATGGTCACTGCGCTGGTCACCGCCGCACGGCGTCACCGGTATCTCCCGGTGGGATGGCTGTGGTTCCTGGGGACCTTGATACCCATGATCGGCCTGGTACAGGTGGGCAAGCAGGCGATGGCGGACCGTTACGCGTATCTGCCATGTATCGGCTTGTTCCTTATGATCTGCTGGGGCGTGGCGGATTGTGTCGTGGCTAGTAGTCAGTGGCTGAAGGGCCGTCGCGGGGAGGTGAAAACCGCGAGCGCAGAAGCAGCAGCTACAAGCCATCTCATAAGTACCCGACCGGCGCAAAGCGAAATGCCTCAGGGGCTAAAGCCCATTCCAAAAATGGCCACTTCCGGCACGGCTGAAGCCGTGCCCTTTCAAGGCCGGATTTATCAGATACCTTTTAGTCGACAGCCCATCAGCGCTATTTTGCTGGCAACAGTTTGCGCCGGCGTTTTACTGGCGCTGACGGTGGTCGCTCATCGGCAGATCGACTACTGGAAGGACAATGTGACGTTATGGTCGCGCACGTTGCAGGTCACGAGCGGCAATTACGAAGCCGAGGAAGATTTGGGAGAGGCGCTGCAGGCCAGGGGAGAACAGCAAGAAGCCATGACCCATTTCTACAAGGCCGTGGCGATCAGACCTTCCTTCGCTATCAGCCATATGAATATCGGATTTTACGACCAGCAGCACGGCCAATTACCGGAGGCGATCGAGCAATACCAGATCGTGATAAGGGCGACCCAGTCCCTTCCACAGCAGAATTCGGGAATCAGAGCTTCGGCATTCGCTAACCTGGGACATGCCTATCTTGACCTGGGAAATCTGACGCAGGCCCAGGAGAGCTTACAGGCGGCAGTGGGCCTCAATCCTCAAAAGATCGGGGCCTGGCTTGACTTGGGATTGGCCAGGCAAAAGTCGAAAAACTTTGACGGAGCCATCCAGTCGTATTCGGAAGGCATGAAGATCCAGCCTACGGATGTCGGTTATCTGCTGCTGGCTCGCGCCTTGGAGCAGACTGGCCGTAAGGACGAAGCTGCAACCGCCACGCAGCGGGCCAAGGTCCTGTCAAGAAATTTCACCGAGGCCCAGCGCGTCGCAGAGAGACTTTTGGCACAGTAGGGGTGCAGAATGAACGTGAACCGCAAATTAGACCCTGAGCGCCGCTGGGAGCTGGGGCAATCTCAATGACGCGTCCTGAAGTCTCAGTCCGCCGCACCGCCGGGTTTGTCTTCTACAACATCGCCGCCACGCTCGTCCTGCTCCTGGTACTGGAGGGGATGGCTAGTATTTACTACACCTTTCACGATGCCTTCGAGTCGCGGCCGTTTGCGGAGAGTCTCTACACCGAGTATGATCGCGACCTCGGATGGGTGAATCTCCCGAACGTATATCTCCCCAACGTTTACGGGCCGGGGAAATACCTAAGGACGAACTCGCAGCGGTTTCGCAACAACGTGGATTTCACCAAGCAGGTGCCGTCCGGCAAGACGCGCATCATCTGTTCGGGCGACTCCTTTACGCTCGGTTACGGGGTTGACAATGATCACACGTGGTCGCAACTTCTCGCGACGCGCGCCCCGAATATCGAGACCGTCAATATGGGTCAGGGAGGGTACGGAGCGGACCAAGCTTATCTCTGGTACAAACGCGACGGAGCGGCGTTTGACCACGACATGCAGATTTTTGCGCTCATCTCAGCCGATTTATACCGAATGCAGAACCCGTCGTTCATCGGATATGGGAAACCGCTGCTCGCGGTCAAAAACGATCAGCTCGTCATCACCAACGTGCCTGTTCCGGTTTCGATGGAGGCTTGGTCGCCCAGGTTAGCGCGTGCGCAAAACGCTCTGTCCAACCTAAGCATCACCCGGATCCTCCGCAGGACGCTGAGGCTCGATACTGCTGCTGCTGTGACCCCGACGGCGAGCAACCAGGAGACGGCCCGGGTCTTTTCGTACATGCTCGACGATCTTTGTAAGGCGAACCGGGTGAAGAACAGTGTGCTCGTTCTGGTTTACCTTCCGACACGAGAGGACTGGATATTGGAGGGGTCCTGGCGAAAGGTTCTAGCCGATTACGCGCGCCAACGCGGCCTTCTGTACCTCGACCTCTTCGACGACTTCCACCGCCTTCCTCCCGACGAGTTAGACAGAATCTTCATCGCCCGGGGGACGATCGATTTCCGGGGAGCCGCCGGCCATTATACTGAGGCGGGAAACGCGTACGTCGCCGATCTGATCTATCGACGGCTGCTTGCGAACCCTGAAACCGCAGCCAAGTTGCACACCCAGCCAGTCAGCGCCGCGCCTTAGCCCTGGTGGCGTTCATTTCCAGCAGAGGTCTGGCGTCAGCGACGCTGGTTTTCTATGAGCGTTGCGGCGTGTGCCTTAGCACGTTCTTCATCGGCAGAGCGGCCATCGAGGTGATAGAGCTGAGCTAGATTTAGCCAGGGCTGGGGAGCATCTGGTGCAAGCCGGATCGCTTCTTCTTGATACGAGATGGCTCGCTGGACATCGCCAAGGATTTCATAGGCCCGTGCGCGACCGGTCGCCACATTGTAGCGAAATGAGCCTCTTCCAGTGGCGTTGGTGACTTCCGGCGCGGCGCTTCGAACCGCCTTGTCGAATGCAGCCAGCGCCTCCTTTGGCTGTCCCAAATGGAGGAAATAGTACCCTAGCTGGACCAGCGACAACTCGGGCCTTGCCTGGAGTTGAACCGCTTTCTGCAGCGCCTGAATCGCATCCGCATCGCGGTTTTGTTTTCGATAGAAGTCCGCCAGTGCTGACCAAGTGAATTCGTCAGGATGAAGCGAGACTGCCGCACGATATTCGCGTTCCGCCTCCGGGAAACGACTCAACTGGTCGAGGACGTGGGCGCGCACCAGATGAACGATTGCGCTGCCGGGAAAAATCGCAATGGCCTTATCGGTTGCCGCGAGCGCCTCGTAGTTACGATCCAGAGCAGAAAGAACACTGGCCGCGTTGGCCCATCGGTTGAACGCCCCGGCGCTATCCTGCGCCGGTGTACTGGCAGGCAACGGCGCGGTTGCGCAATCCACTTTCGAGCGGAGGATCAGGTCCTCCGTCTCCGGCTTGCGGCGCACAAACACCGCGGAGACTTCGTCCAAGTAAACTGGCCGCCAATCCCGGCTATTACAGAAGTCCTTGAGCCGGACAAATTGGAGGCCATCGTAGCGCGCCAGGGAAAGAATGATGCTGTTGATGTGGTACTGGTCCGCTTCCTGCTGCCAAATAGCTGAATCCGGCGAACTTTCGAGCAGGTGACGAGCCCGTTCAATGCGTTCGGTTCCAAACAGCGTGTCCCGCCCGTCGATATAGTCACGACGCTGCGGGCCGAGTGCCCAGGAAAGGTATCCCCCGGCGTTGTACCCGTTGAAGATTTCTCCCGGCACGTTCTCGCTCTGGATGAATTCAACCGCACGTTGCGGGAACCACCAGCTTAAACCCGCCCCAAAGGTCGCATTGTCGGTGTCGCCGCCAAAATAGTGGCGGTTCGTGACGAGATCGAAGGAGCGCGCAGAGGCGAGCGCTGCCAAAAGTGCCACCGCCCCAATTGCAACGAACGAACCTATTTGTGACGGTCGAATGTGAGAACTTAGGCGGAGCACTGCCTCCCACAGAATTGATCCGCCAACAATGACCACCACGCAGGAAAATACAGCCCCCATGCGAACATGACGCACAGGCGCGTAGAGTGCCGTCAGCAACAAGATTGCCCCCCACCATTGCGCACGAAACAAAGCAACCACGGCGGCGACCACGGCGATAGCCAGCAGCAAATAGAGAGCGCCGCGGGTATCCCGCAGCCACAGCGCGCGGCTGAAGGCGACCCAATTCAGGGGCAGGCTTGTCCACTCCGCGATCGAGACTTCCTGGTGCCCGGCGGCACGGGTTTGGAGCAGCAGCGCACGGTAGACCCCCCAGCCCCAGGGATTCACCAGCGTCACGACGGCCGCGCACAACAACCATCCTGATGCACGGCGCAACCTTAGTATGGCGGCGCGGCGGCGCGCCTCACCTAGAATCGTCTCCGACAATTCCATGCCGGCATAGGCGAGCATCAGCGCGAGGCCCGCGACAAAGCCGAAGTGAACATTGACCCACACCAGCATCAGCAGCGGCAGCAACCACAAATGAGCTCGCCCTGTCTGGTAGTTCTCCCAGAGCAGCGATAGAAATGCCGCGAAGAGCACGACGCTAAACGCGTCGGCGCGCGGGGGGGTGCGTAAGGCGATGAGAGGTACGGCGAGGAGGGCAAGGCCGGCGCTTAACGGGCTGCCTCGGCGGAGCAGCAAGGCGACAGCACCGACGCAGGCCGCCGCCCCCATACAAGAGACTAGTGTGTAGCCTCCCATAAGAAAAGCAAGGTAGAAGATCACTCCCGCTCCGACGGGGTAGGTCCAGGGCTGTCCCTGCGCGGTATAGGAAAGGACGTCGACGGAAGGGATTTGATGGTGTTGCACCACCCAGCGTCCGGTTGCCAACTGCCAGCCGGTATCGTAGTCCGCGACCGTGCGCAGGCCGGCCAGGAATGCGTAGACGAGGGCAATGCAGGCGAGAACAAGAAACCAGCGCCGCTGGAATGCAGGAGGATCGGCCCGCACAGCGGTTGCGCTGCTTACTCCGAGGCTGGCGACTCGTCCCTGTTCAGCCTTCCTCCCATGTTTTTTGTCGAGTCTTGGCATTCCGTTGGGCAGCAAACAGCTTCCCCTAGGTTTCACAACCAGCGGCAGGTGAATGACTTCTATCTAGGCGACTTCAGTCGCAATCCTGGGAGCGACCTCAAGCGAAGCCAACAGCGGAGTAAGCCGCCACCCTCTGAACCATTCCACGCTATGGCGTAATCTGAAAGACCACACCATTGCCGTAGGCTCCAGCGTACGCAGTGCCGTAGAGCTTACCGCTCGCGTCGAACACCAGGTTGCTGCGTGGATATCCCCCATCGGGGCCGCTGGTAAAGTCGTGCAGCGAGGTATAAGTCCAACCGCCGGTTCCGTGGGTCAGCTTGAAAGCGGAGCCGAAGCGATACGCCCCATCGCCCGCCGTCGTGCCGTAGAGGTTACCAGCGCTGTCCATCACGAGGTTGGCAACGGGCCCCTTGGCAAGCCCACCGCCTGACCCGATAAAGTTATAAAGCACGGTATAGGTCCAACTGCCGCCCGAAGGCGTCAGCTCGAAAGCCGTGCCGCCGCCGCCCGAACCTCCGTATTGCGTGGCGCCATAGAGATTGCCGGACTGGTCAAAGATGAGGCCGGCATAAGGACTAGCTCCGTCCGGCTGGCGTTGAAAACTGTGAAGAGTTTTCTGTGTCCAACCGGAGCCTGAGGGACTCAATTCGTAAACGGTACCGCCGCCGAATGCGCCGCCGGAGGAAGTGGTACCGTAGAGGTTGCCAGCTTGGTCGAGAGTTACGCCCGCCCAGGGAGATGCCCCGTCTGCGCCTCCCGTGAAGGTGTAAACAACGCTCTCTGTCCAGCCGCTACCGGCGGGCGTCAGCTTATAAACAACGCCGCAGCCTGCCGTACAACTTCCACCGCCGCCACCGAACGTCGTGCCGTAGAGATTACCTGCCTGGTCGAAGACAACCGTTGCACCGTAGGGATTCGATCCATCACTGTGTCCACTGAACTTATAAAGCGGGGTTTCCGTCCAGGGGCAGTAGGAGGCGCGGCAGAATGTGGCTGGAATCTGCAGACTGAAGACCGTGCCGCAGCCGGTGTGCCCGTAGGCCAGGCATGGTCCAATTCCCCCAAAGCCAGTCGTACCGTAGAGTTTGCCGTCGCGGCCGATGACTAATGTGGAGTAGGGAATAACCCCGTTACTAGTCACAGTAAACACGTAAAGCGGGGTCAATGCCCAGCCGGTGGGTTTATGCGCCAGCTTGTAGGCCGTGCCGGTACCGGTGTCGCCCTCAAAGGTGGTTCCATACAGAGTTCCTGCTGCGTCAATCGTAAGGCCGAAGTTGGGCTCTTGTCCGTCGATCCCGCCGGTGAAATTGTGAATCACCTGGAACGTCTGGGCCTGTATTGCTTCGGTTGCACCGAGCGTCAGCACAAACATGATTGCTAACGCCAGCCCGGCCGCCGCCGCTCGCAGGCTGGTCCCAAAAATCCAAATCCGATGTTGTCCTGGGCTCACCACACTCATTACTCATTCTCCATTTCCAATTTCTCAAGGTTGTTCGCCGGTTGCCGCCCCATCCCATTCCAAGTTGGAGGGCCGGCTCATTGATCTGCTTCCTGCAGGAGTGACCCGATTGTGCATTCCTTGCCTAGTGTAAAGCAACCGCGGTGCTTACCAGGCGCGCTGCATGTGGCCATAGCACCGGCATCCCGGAAGACAGCCAGCATCAATCCGCACTCTCTTTTCTTTTGAACACATCGATAAACGATCGCGATCGGGGCTGATAAGTTTTGGCAGCGTCTCCCCAAACGTAGTCTGTCGGCTCGTTCATATCCACCGTTCCGATCATTTCGTACTGACTGTGCAAGTACGCGTTAGCCCAGGAGAAAACCAGCGTCTCCGAGGCCGGCAGCCTGCCGAACGACGCCGGCACATTGACGAACACCACAAACTCAGGCCGGGCCGCCTCAATATCGGCGATCATTTCCTTCTGCATCTCCAAGGCGTACCTCTGCCGTTCCATCAGGCTGTAGGTATAGATATAACCGGTCGCCGAGTGCCGGGCTGCATAAAAATAGATCTCCGGCTCGGAACCCAAAACGGCGATTCGAGCCCCTGGCGAGGCGTGACCCTTGAGGTAGTTTCCCACCTGCACTGCTTCCGGAAATGGATTTGAGCCGTACACGGTCTGGCATGCCGTCAGCGGATCCATTTCAAAGTAATACTCTCGTTGCAGCAATATGGAGTCCGCAAAGGCCATAAGAAAAACGAGCACAGGCACGAATGACCACGCTCTGTGCCGGCCTTCAAGAAGGCTCTGCCTTGCCGAACTCACCGCAACACCCGCCAGCAGCGCTATTGCGGGCAGCATGAGGATGAAGTAGTGCCTGCGAAAATAGAAGCCCGGACACACCGCCAGGCATGAAAAGAGAAGAAATCCTGCAAGGAAGGAGCCATGAGCACGGGCTTTACGGTTCCACAGTAGCGCGCTGAGACCCACTCCCGCGATGGCCCAAATCCAGAACGCGGGTCTTACCACTTCGGCAGCAAACAGGCGGAAGTAATGCGCACCCTCTCCGATCCCAACGATGGAGGCATATTCTCGCGAATACAAAAACGTCCAGAACCAAAACTTGTGGAAGTTGCCCGCGGCAAAGAGAGCCAGACAAGTCACGGCAAAAGGCAGGACCGTCCCAAGCACAAAGGCCCCGGCCTTCGGCGCCAAGCCTCGCCAGTCGAGCCGACCGTCCCGGTACGCGCTCTTCACCAGATACAGACCGCAAAAAACGGCAAACAGAATCCCGGGCTGTTTCATCAGGAAAGCCAACCCAAGCAGCACTCCGCTGCAAAAGAAAAGCCAGATGCGTCTGGCCTCGATCGCCTTGAGCAGGAGCAGGATGCCCCCTAGCGCTGGGAGCACGACAAAATGCGTAGCATGACCCGCGAGACCCACCACGGATGGACTGGTGGACAGCAGAGCATAGCTCGCACCAGCGACCAATCCAGCTAGTGGGCCGAACAGACGCTGGGCCAAAAGAAAAACCAGGAACGTGGTCGCGGCATTGACCAAGAGCAAACCGAGATGAATCGCGCTGGGCGTCTGCCCTAAAACTGCGAGGATCAGGGAATACGCCGCGAAGGTCCCGGGCAACTTCATGCTGTAAGCAAGCTGGTACGGAGGTACACCCTGGAGCATCAACTGTCCGGCGTAGGCGTATTCGCCTTCGTCCCGCTCCAGGGGGCACTCCCGTAGGTGGATGCGAATAATGGCAAAAAACAGAATTACCAGCAGCAGCAGTCCGTAACACCAATACTGCGGCGCGGTAAGCTTCATCCCTTGCATCACCAATCATTGTTATCACATGGCATTGGAAAACG
>Ga0208079_1000839_pt1 | contig 16744 bp, 14 predicted proteins | sample NGESurdeep092012_5_FD_184474 | JGI IMG/M metagenome (GOLD analysis project Ga0208079, IMG submission 184474) | Arctic peat soil microbial communities from Barrow, Alaska - NGEE Surface sample 210-2 deep-092012 (SPAdes) | ecosystem: Environmental > Terrestrial > Soil > Wetlands > Peat ... | reverse complement strand
GCCGCTTCACACTCGCAGGAACGGTGCACCAGCGCCTTGAGCATCTGATCGATGTTGTACTCCTTGAGGCACGGACCGCAGTGCGCCAGGTGATCGCGAATCTTGTCGCAGTCGTCCGGACCCATCTCGCCATCGAGGTATGAGTAGACCTGCAGCAGGGTGCGGGAGCAGTCCATCCCCTCGTGCTCGTCGAATGTCATGACGTGATCCCCTCAACGATGAAGCCACGCTCACGGGCGTAGTCGGTGAGTAGCTCTCGCAGCAGGCGCCGACCTCGGTGCAGCCGCGACATCACGGTGCCGATGGGCGTATCCATGATCTCCGCGATCTCCTTGTAGGCGAAGCCCTCGACGTCGGCCAGGTAGACCGCAAGGCGGAAGTCCTCGGGGATCGCCTGCAGCGCACGCTTGACGTCCGAATCGGGCAGGTGGTCCAGTGCCTCGGTCTCGGCCGAACGCAGACCCTTTGACGTGTGAGACTCGGCACGCGCCAGCTGGTAGTCCTCGACCTCGGACGCATCGGACTGCAAGGGCTGGCGCTGCTTCTTGCGGTACGTGTTGATGTAGGTGTTCGTCAGGATCCGGTAGAGCCAGGCCTTGAGGTTGGTGCCGGGCTTGTACTGGTGGAAGGCGGCGAACGCCTTGGTGAACGTCTCCTGGACGAGGTCCTCGGCGTCGGTCGGATTGCGCGTCGTCCGCAGCGCCGCGCTGTAGAGCTGGTCCAGGAAGGGCATCGCCTCAGCCTCGAACCGTATGACCCGCTCTGCAGGCGTCTCAGTGCTCACGTCGACGATCGACTCGACGGCGATCGACTCGTCCGACGGGTCGTGGGCATTCTGCACGCTCGGGGAGGGGTGCTGGTCAGCTGTCATCAGGACCCAGCCTAATGCCGGTCGAGGACGCTCACTCCCCGAAGGGTGGGGAATCTGGGGGCCCCAGGAGATCGGAGCCAGCTCGGCAGTCAGGAACACGTCGCTCCTCGCATGGTGTTCGTGGGCGGGTCATGAGCGTCAACAACCGCGGGCGCGCGTGACATTCCCCGCCGCGGCCGGGCCAGCGCAGGTGAGGCCGGTATGCGAGGGCACTGCGTCAACAACCGCCGGTCACGCCGACATACCTGTGGGCAAGTGCAGGGACCATAGACCCCTGTGCACGCCAGGGGCTTCCGCTGTAATGGAGCGGACAAGGGACGGCCTCGCGAGTATCCAGGAGGCGATGTGGCACAGCCGTCGACCGGCCTGGCGTCAGATCGCGTCACGGCCGTCAACCCTCAGGAGTCCATCGTCCGGCTCCTTCGCGACCTGCGGACACGTCGTGGCGGGCTCTCGAATCGGGAAGCGGCCAGGCGGCTGGTGATCTTCGGGCCGAACGAGCTGGTGCGGCGTCATGGCCAGACGTGGCTACGCGAGCTCGTAGGCCAGCTCATCCACCCCCTTGCTCTGCTCCTGTGGCTGGCTGGGCTGCTCGCAGCCATCAGCGGCACCGCCCCGTTGGCAATCGCGATCGTCGTCGTGATCCTGATCAACGCGCTCTTTGCCTTCATCCAGGAACGGCACGCCGAACAAGCGGTAGAGGCGCTCTCGGCATACCTGCCCATCACCGTGCGCGCCATTCGCGAAGGGACGCCCAAGCGGGTGGAGGTCCGCGAGCTCGTCCCGGGTGACGTGATCGTGATCGAGGAAGGCGAACGCGTCTCGGCAGATGCGCGGCTGCTCTCCGGGTCGGTGGAGATGGACCTGTCCACGCTCACCGGCGAGTCGCTGCCGCTGTTGCGTACCACCGATCCGTTCGACACCAACGGGCCGATCCTGGAGGCGCGAGATCTCGTCTTCAGCGGAACCAGCTGCACCGGGGGCGAAGCCACCGCTGTGGTCTTCAACACCGGCATGCACACCGAGCTTGGCCGGATTGCCGCGCTGTCACAGCGTGTTGGCCATGAGGAGAGCCCCCTCGAGAAGCAGGTCAAGCACGTCGCCCGGCTGATCGCCGTGGTGGCGGTCGGCATGGGTGTCGCCTTCATCCCGCTCGGGACGCTGATGGCGGGGCTTTCGCTGGGCGACGCGGTGAACTTCGCGATCGGGCTGCTGGTAGCCAACGTGCCCGAAGGGCTGTTGCCGACGATCACTCTCGCACTCGCGGTGGGTGTCCGGATCCTCGCGCGACGGGGTGTCCTGGTCAAGCGGATCTCGGCGGTGGAGACACTCGGCTCCACCAGCGTGATCTGCACGGACAAGACCGGCACGCTGACCCTGAACCGGATGCGCGTGACCCGGGGCTGGACGTCCGAGCGGGTTCTCGACCTCACCGCGCCGCTCCCTGACATCGAACCGGGATCGGCGGCGAACAGGATGGCCCGCGCCGTCGTCGCCTGCAACAACGCCGAGTTCGACCCGACCCAGCCTGACCAAGAACATGGTGACCCCACCGAGCTGGCCCTGCTGCACATGGCCAGGTCGTTGGGCGTCGACCCCACCGCCCGGCCCAGCGAACGGATAACCCAGTTCCACTTCGACCCCGCGCTGCGTCGGATGTCTACGGTCCACCGGGACGCCGACCGGGTCCGTGTGCACACCAAAGGCGCTCCCGAGGAGCTGATGCCCTTGTGCACCCGAGTGGCCGGGCCGGATGGCGACGAGCGTCCCTTGACCCAAGAGGACCGCGCGGCATTCGACCAGCTGGTCAGTGGGTGGGCCGAGGAGGGGTTACGCCTGCTCGCCGTAGCCGAACGCGACATCGACGAGAGGGAGCTGCCGGACCTCACCCGCGAGCAGGCCGAACACGACCTGACCCTGCTGGGCGTGGCGGCGATGATCGACCCACCCCGGCCCGAGGTGGCCGACGCGGTCGCCCGCTGCCACTCAGCCGGCATCCGACTCATCGTGGTCACCGGCGACCACGGCCTCACCGCCCAAGGCATCGCAGAATCAGTGGGCATCGGCCGGGCAGGCCTGCGGATCGTCACTGGCGCCGAGCTCGAGCAGATGACAGAAGACGCGCTCGACGAGCTGCTGGCCATAGGCGAAGAGCTTATTTTTGCGCGCAGCTCACCCGAGGACAAGCTTCGCATCGCCGACGCCCTGCAGGACCAGGGACATGTCGTCGCCATGACGGGTGACGGCGTCAACGACGCGCCGGCACTACGGCGAGCCGACATCGGCGTGGCCATGGGCAAGTCCGGCACCGACGTCGCCCGTGAAGCAGCCACGATGGTCCTCACCGATGACAACTTCGCGTCCATCGTCACGGCGGTCGAAGCCGGGCGACGTGTCTACGACAATGTCCGCAAGTTCATCATCTACATCTTCGCGCACGCGACACCGGAGGTCGTTCCGTTTCTGGTCTACGCCCTCTCCGGCGGCCGAGTTCCGTTGCCCCTGACGGTGATGCAGATCCTGGCCATCGACCTCGGCACCGAGACCCTGCCCGCTCTGGCGCTCGGGCGAGAACGCGCCGAACCCGGACTGATGGAGCGCCCGCCGAGACAACGCACCCAGAACGTGATCGATGCCCCGATGCTTGCCAGGGCCTGGGGACTGTTGGGCGGCGTCTCCGCACTGCTGGTGATGATGATCTTCCTGGCGACGCTCCAACTTGGCGGATGGCGCCTCGGCGATGACGTGAGCTCGGGTCCGCTTCTCCATGTGTGGCAACAGGCCACGACCATGAGCTTCCTCGGTATCGTGGCCTGCCAGATCGGGACCGCCATGGCCTCACGCACGCAGCACGCATCGCTTCGGCAAGTGGGAGTCTTCACCAACCGGTTGCTGCTCTGGGGCATCGCGTATGAGATCGTCTTCGCCGCCGCGCTGGTGGCCGTACCCCCGCTACAGGGCGTGTTCGGCACTGCCACACCTGATCTATGGCAGGTGCTGTTGATCCTGCCGTTCCCTCTGATCGTGTGGGGAGTCGACGAGCTGTGGCGGTGGAACACGAGGCGACGCACCGCGAGGGACCAGCAGTTCTGACAGGAACGCGCGGGCGATCTCGAGAACGTCGGTCGGTTCCTTGGTGAACGAGTGGCTGCCACGAGCAGACACCACCTCGGCTGCGCCTCCCAGGGCAGACCGAAGGTCGTCGGGGCTGCCGAAGGCGTCCTTGTCCCCCTGTATGACGATCAGCCGAGTCCCGGCGCCCGTCGCCATCTGCGCCTCCGCCGCGCGGGACTTCTCCGGCTTTCCCGGAGGATGCAGCGGGAACGCCAATAGCAGCAACGCATCAGCGCCAACGGCGTTAGCCGTCCGACAGGCCACTCGCGCACCGGAGCTGCGGCCGCCGACCACCAAGGGCCGGGGCAATGCACCACGCCCCGACGTCAGCGCCTCCATGACGGAAAGCCACGCCACGTCCAGCTGGGCGGGAGGCGTAGCCACCGTGCGGCCGGCCACCCGCCACGGCTGCTCGACCAGCACCACCAGCCATCCCTGCGCCGCCAGAGCTGTCAATGCCCGGAGGTCGGCCGACCATGACGAACCACCGGCGCCGTGCCCGAGAACCAACGACCCACAGGGGCGAGACGGGCGCCAGAGGTGCGCGCGCGCCATACCGACTGGCGTCTGAATCTCCCTGACACTCTTGCGAACTGGCACGTCGCTCAATCCCCGATGATCTCGCCGGTGGTCGGGTCCACCACTCCCACCAGGTCCGCACGCGCCAACGGCAGCAGCAACAGCTCGCCGTTGTTGCGTGTCGAGTTGACCGCGGTGCCCACCGGGTAGGCGTCGAAGCGCCCGGGCCGGGAGAACTCCAGGTGGGCCTTGACCGCCGAGAGATCTTTTTGTGTCGGGTCGAGCCAGTCGGACCAGTCGGCACGCTCGAGGACCAGCGGCTGCCGGTCATGAATCCTGTCCAGCCCGGGTTCTGCCGCAGTCGTGATGATCGCGTAGGTCGTCAGCCACGCGTCGGGGTCATCCTCGGCCCGCGACGTGTCACGCCAGAACTCGTACAGCCCGGCCATCGCCAGCGAGGCACCATCGGATCGATGGATGAAGAACGGCTGCTTGCGCGGCTTGCCTCTGCCATCAACGGCGGTGGGGCTCAACTGCCATTCGTACCAACCGTCTGCTGGGACGAGACACCGGCGAGCTGCGGCTGCCCTGGCGAAGGACGACGTGTCCAGGAGCGACTCGGAGCGGGCGTTGGTCATCCGGAGCCCGAGCTTGACCTCCTTGGACCAGCTGGGCACCAGTCCCCATGTCAACAGTCGCAGCTGGCGCACCGGCGCGGCATCAGCGTCACCCCGGACCGCTCGGGTCAGGACCACGGGCGCTTGCTTGGTCGGCGCCATGTTGAAATCCGGCTGGCCGGCCGGCGGGTTCTGAGGAGTCACGAGAATGCTCCGCGCAACCTCCCCCGTGCGGTCCTCGTCCACCTCGAACTCCTCGACCAGATCCTCGGGGCGCGAGCTGGACGCGTATCGACCGCACATGCCCTCAGCCTAGATATCCAAGGACCTCGGCGAGCAACTACGGTAGGAGCTGCATGGACGACTCTTGAGGAGATTCAGATGACTGTGGTTCGACGGATCGCCCGACCGATGCTGGCTGCCGTCTTCGTGACGTCTGGCCTGGACTCCCTGCGTCACCCGGCCGCGCGCGCCCAGGCCGCTGCGCCGCTTGTCAAAGCGCTCTCCGGACCGCTGAGAATGCCCGACGACCCTGAGCTGATGGTCCGTGCCAACGGCGCCACGATGCTGGTCGCAGGCACGATGCTGGCTCTGGGCAAGTTCCCTCGAGTTGCTGCGCTGGCGCTGGCCGGCGCGCTCGTGCCGACCACCTATGCCGCCCACGCCTTCTGGGCCGTCGAGGACCCTGCAGCCCGGGCACAGCAGAAGACCCACTTCCTCAAGAACGTCGGCCTGCTCGGGGGCGTCCTGCTCGCCTCGGTCGACACCGCCGGCCAGCCCGGGTTGGCCTACCGGGCGCAGCACGTCCGCTCCGAGGCGCGTCGCCAGGCGGCACTGACCAAGCGCGAGGCGCGACACGCTGCCAAGTCCGCCCGACGCTTTGCCAAGAACGCCCTTGACTGACTGGCTATCCCCCCACGCGGCCGGTCCCGTCACCGCCACGGTGGCACTGCCGGGGAGCAAGTCGCTGACCAACCGCTTTCTCGTCCTCGCAGCCCTGGCCAACGGTCCCTCGCGGCTGCGGCGGCCCCTGCGCTCGCGCGACACCTTGCTCATGGCGGCAGCGCTGCGTTCCCTGGGCGCCTCGGTGACCGACCTGCCTGGCGACGAACGCGACTGCGACGACTGGCTGATCACCCCTGCATCTCTGTGCGGCGCGACGTCCGTGGACTGCGGACTGGCGGGCACCGTGATGCGATTCCTGCCTCCGGTGGCCGCCCTCGCCAACGGCCCGGTCAGCTTCTACGGCGACGCCCGCGCCGCTCGGCGACCCATGGCCCCGGTCATCGACTCCTTGCGCGCCCTGGGCGCGAGAATCAACGACGACGGTCGCGGGACCCTGCCCTTCACGGTCGAAGGTTCAGGCCGTATGCCGGGTGGCCCGGTGACCGTCGATGCTTCTGGGTCCTCGCAGTTCATCTCCGGGTTGCTCCTGGCCGGAGCACGATACGACCAGGGCATCACGGTCCACCACCACGGCACACCGGTTCCCAGTGAGCCGCACATCCAGATGACCGTCGAGGTGCTGCGCGATGCCGGCGTGATCGTCGACGACTCCGAGACCAACACCTGGCGGGTCGAGCCCTCAGAGGTGCAGTCCCTCGACGTCGAGGTCGAGCCCGATCTGTCCAACACCGCCGCGTTCCTGGCGGCAGCCGTCGTGACCGGCGGCACGGTGCGGGTCCCGGGATGGCCACAACACACCACTCAGGCTGGTGACGCAATCCGCGACATCCTGGACGCGATGGGCGCGGACGTGCTGTTCGAACGCTCGGGCCTCACGGTGACGGGCAGTGAGCAGATCAGCGGGCTCGACGTCGACCTCCATGACGCCGGAGAGCTCACACCCGTCGTCGTGGCGATCGCGGCGTTGGCCGACTCCCCGTCCTTGATCCGCGGCGTCGGACATCTGCGTGGGCACGAGACCGACCGCCTGGTCGCGCTCTCCACCGAGATCAATGCTCTCGGAGGATCCGTCGAAGCGACCGCGGACAGTCTGCGAGTCACACCAAAACTGTTGCAGGGTGGGCTGTTTCACACCTATGACGATCACCGCATGGCGATGGCGGCGGCTGTTCTCGGCCTGCGCGTGCCCGGTGTCGTCATCGAGAACGTGGAGACCACTGACAAGACGTTGCCAGGATTCGTCGCGCGGTGGACACGACTGCTCGACAGCGACGACGGCAGGCAGGGCGGCGACATGCGCGCAGACAACGGGCCGGAGCGCGGATGAGCCCCAAGGCGCGGCGGTACGACGAGAGTGACGTTCGGATCAGGCCGACCCGCCGAGGTTCGCGACCCCGCACCAAAGATCGCCCGGCGCATGAGGATGCCATCCCCGGTTTCGTGACGGGCGTCGACCGCGGCCGCTACACCTTGATCGTCCACTCCGGCGGCGAGCGCGTCGTCGTCGCGATGAAGGCTCGCGAGCTCGGACGCAAGAGCGTCGTCATCGGCGACGAGGTGGCGATGGTCGGTGACACGTCAGGCGGACCGGACTCGCTGGCCAGGATCGTGAGGGTCGAGCCCCGTCGCTCGGTCCTGCGCCGGACCGCAGACGACACCGACCCGGTCGAGCGCATCATCGTGGCCAACGCGGAGCAGCTTGTCATCGTGACTGCGCTGGTCGATCCCGAGCCGCGACCCCGCATGATCGATCGTTGCCTGGTGGCGGCCTACGACTCCGGGATGGAGCCGCTTCTGGTCCTGACCAAGGCCGACCTGATCGACCCGGCACCGTTCCTGGCCCACTACTCGATGCTCGAGGTCCGCCACCTTGTGACCTCACGCGACCCCATCACCCATGCGTGGGTCGGGCTCAAACCGTTGCAGGACATGCTGATTGGTCGGGTCAGTGTCTTCATCGGTCACTCCGGCGTGGGCAAGTCGACCTTGGTCAACGCTCTGGTCCCCGGGGCTGAACGCGCCGTTGGGGTGGTCAACGATGTGACCGGTCGCGGACGGCATACATCGTCCTCGGCGGTGTCCCTGAGGCTGCCTGGCGGCAAGGGCTGGGTGGTGGACACTCCCGGCGTGCGCTCGTTCGGCCTGGCGCACGTCGATCTCTCCAGGATCATCCAGCACTTCCCGGACCTCGAGCCCGGCACAGACGAGTGCCCGAGAGGGTGCACGCACGACGAAGAGGAGTGCGGCCTCGACGCCTGGGTGGAGTCAGGTCGCGCCGGCCCCGCCGGCCCCTCCCGGCTGGACTCCCTGCGTCGGCTGTTGCGCGCACGCACGCCCCAGTCCGATGACTGAGGGATCGGCTCGCCTCACACGCGTCGCTTCACCAGCGTCATACCCCGGGTGACCCGTGGCGGTCGCCCCGTTGGTGACCGTCAGCGGATAACGTGGCCGCGTGCCTGTATATGACGATGACCTGCGCCTTGCCCACGTGCTTGCCGATGCTGTGGAGCGGATCACGGTGTCTCGTTTCCGAGCCGAGGACCTGGTCGTCGAGTCCAAGCCCGATCTCACACTGGTCAGCGACGCCGACCGAGCGGCCGAGGAGATGGTGCGTCACCAGCTCAAGCGCACCCGCCCCCGCGACGCTGTCGAGGGTGAAGAGTTCGAGACCACCGGTCGTGGCCCGCGGCGGTGGGTCATCGACCCGATCGACGGGACCCACAACTTCGTCCGAGGGGTCCCCGTGTGGGCCACCTTGATCGCGCTCGTCGACGACGGGCAACCGGTTCTCGGCCTCGTCGCCGCCCCGGCGTTGGGCCGCAGATGGTGGGCGGCCATCGGCTCCGGCGCGTGGAGCGGTCGCAGTCTGTCCAGCGCGAAAAGGATTGGTGTCTCTAAGATCTCGCAGATCTCGGATGCCTCACTGTCCTACTCGAGCATGGGCGGCTGGAGGCAACGCGACCGGTTGGAAGAGTTCCTTGACCTGACCGATGACTGCTGGCGGACCCGGGCCTACGGGGACTTCTGGTCGTACATGCTCGTCGCCGAAGGTGCTGTCGACATCGCTGTCGAGCCGGACCTGCAGGTCTACGACATGGCCGCGCTCGTGCCCATCGTGACCGAGGCCGGCGGCCGATTCACCGCGCTTGATGGAACCCCCGGACCTTGGGGTGGCAACGCGGTGGCTACCAATGGTCTGCTCCACGACGAGGTGCTGGCCCGCCTCGGCTGAACCGGTACTTCTGGATTGCCTCCGTGGTCAGGCAGGGAGGACGGTGACCTCGCCTCGCCCGAGACCGCGTACGCCCTCGGCATACAGGCTCGCATCGCCCACCACGATCACGGTCCACTCACCGGTGACATAGCGTCTGTAGGCAGTTGCCAGGGCCTCGGCGTCGACGTCCGCGAGCCCAAGCAGGCTGGCCGTCGTGAACTCCGTGGTCAACCCTTCGAGGGAGAGTGCCGCGGCCTCGTCTGCCACCGTGTCGGCGGTGGCGTAGCGACCCGGCGCCGTCTTTCCGATGAAGTCGACGCCAGCCTGGGTCTCCTCCTCGGTGAAGCCGTCACGGGCCTGGTCCAGGATGTCGAGCAGCAGCCCCAAGGCCTCGACGGTGGAGTCCGCGCGAACCGAACCGCTGGTCAGGAACATGCCTGCGCACCGACGCGGACGAAAGCCCGAGCGGATGCCGTAGGTGAACCCCTTGTCCTCGCGCAGGACCGCATCAACCCTGGCGCTGGGGGATCCCCCAACGACGAAACCCAGCACCGGGTATGCCGCCCAACCGCCTTCGACCCGGCGGTCCGGTCCGGGGCAACCGACGTAGAACTCGGTCTGCACCGAGCCGGGGCGGTCGAGGAACACGATGCGCTCGGCATCCGCGGCCCGGGCAGCCTCACGCGGCTCGAGAACGTCAGCCGGCGCTTCGTGCCAGGACCCCAGCGCGATCTCGACCTCAGACACAACGTCCAGGTCGCTCAGGTCCCCGGCGACGACGATCGTGGCTCCGGAGGGCACGACGTTGGCGGAATGGAAGGCGACCAGATCCTCGGGCGTGATCGCCGAGATCGTCTCCTTGGCACCCGCGGTCGGACGTGAAGCACGCTCGTCGGGGTCGAAGTAGGTCGAGATGAACTCCATTGCCGCTCGGTGACCAGGCACGGCACGCTCTTGGTCGATCTCTGCCAGTCGGATCTTGACATGGCGGGAGACTTCGTTGGCAGGGAAGGCGGCTTCCCGCACAGCTTGGCTGAGCAGGTCGAGTGCCTCTGTCAGGTTTCGCTTCGGCACGTCGACATCGACAATCAGGCCCGACTCGCTGGCGCTGGCGCCGAGCGCGATTCCCTTGCGCTCCAACAGCTCGGCAAACTCCTCAGCGGTATGCCGGGCCGTTCCCTCATCGAGGGTTCGCGCCATGATCGTGGCGATGCCTTCGCGTTCTCGTGGCTCGCGCTCGAGCGGCATCGGGACAGCGAGGCGCACGGAGATGACGTACTGGCCGGGAATGTCGTAGGTCACCACGCCCAGTCCGTTGGCGAGCTCGGACCGCTGCGCCTCGGGGAACGACCACGGCTCCGGTGCGCTCACGTCCGGTCGCTCGATCGTGCTGTCCTGGGCAGGCGCGCCATCCTGTCCTGCCACGCTCTCCTGGTGGGTCATGAGTCATCTCCGTCATGCTTGAGGTAGGCCACGACAGCGCGCGAGTCGGGCATGAGCCACCGGGCGGCCACCTGCTTCACCTGATCAGCCGTCACCTCGCCGAGGCGGTCCAGGAAGGTGTTGATGTAACGGGGATCGCCCTGCAGCATCGCGTGATGGCAGATGTGGTCGGCGCGCTCTTCCTGGCTGGCCAGGGACGACAGCCACCCCCGCTCGGTCTGGGCCATCGCTGACTCCATCTCGATCTCGGTTGGTCCCTCGGCGGCGAACCGAGCCAGCTCCTCGCATGCAGCCGCCTCGACCGCATCAGCACCACAGTCATCGGCGACATCAATCGCCATGAACCCCAACGAGATTCCGTCCACGAAGCCCATGGCGTGAGCCGACACGCTGGTGGCGATCTGCTCCCTTCGGACCAGTCGCTGGTAGAACCGTGAGGTCGCCAGGCCGCCGATGATGTCGATCGCCAGCGAGGACGCAAAGAACTCCGGGGTGTCATCGACCGGAAGCCGGAAGGCGAGATGAAGACGGTCGGCGGGGACATCTTCGATGTGCTCGTCGCGAAGCGGTTCAGACAAGGGAGCCAGCGGCGCGACGGGCCCTCGAGGTGCAGTCGCGGTGGCCGTCAAGGGGCCGAAATACCGCTCTGCCGAGGCGAAACCCTCATCCGGGGTGAGGTCACCGACCAACGTGAGAACGGTGTTGTTCGGACCGTAGTAGCGGCGGAAGAACTCGTGCACGTCCTCCACGCTGGCGGCATCAAGATCCTCCATCGAGCCGATGGTCGCGTGGTGGTAAGGGTGACCCTTGGGGAAGATCGCGGCGTAGGTGTCGATCAGCGCATTGCCATAGGGCACATTGTCGTAGCGCTGGCGCTTCTCCTCCTTGACCACATCGCGTTGGTTGTCGAGGTTCTCCTGGTTGACGGCATCGAGCAGGTGGCCGTGGCGGTCGGCCTCCATCCACAGGGCCAGATCCATCGCCCCGCGCGGCATCGTCTCGAAGTAGTTCGTGCGGTCGAACCAGGTCGTGGCATTGAGCCGTCCACCGGCCGCCATGAGCGCCGAGAAGTGCTCCCCCGACGCCACGTTGCGCGACCCCTGGAACATCAGATGCTCGAAGAGGTGGGCAAAACCGGTGCGGCCCTCGACCTCGTGACGTGAGCCCACGTTGACCCAGAGGTTGACCGTGACGTTGGGGACGCTGTGGTCCTCAGAGACGATGACCCGTAGGCCATTGGCCAGCGTGTGTTCGGCGATCTGATAGTCGAGCGGCATGCGCCCACACTAGGCGACGGTGTCCCACTTCTGGGCATGCGGCATCGCCGGGGTCAGGTCCGAATCGGAGGTCAGCGACGCGATCTGCGCCCCAGCAGATAGCCCACGATCAGGGCTACCGGACCAAGGGCACGGGCGGCATAACGCGTCAGAAGAACCCTGCCGATGGTGCCGAGCAGGTGCAGCTCGGCGTCGGCCGGGGAAGGCGGAGGGGTCGCCGGCCGGTATGCCGGTGCCTGCGTCCCGGAGGCAGCCGTGACCCCGGTGGTGCCCCCGGGAGGGGCAGGGATGACAACGGCAGCCACGGGGATCTCCGCAGCGGGGGTGACCTGGGCGGCCTCCGAGGCTCCCAGCTTGGCCTGGAGGCAGGCGACGAACTGCAGGAGCAGCTTGTCGCTGACGTCCTGCATGACTCCTCTGCCGAACTGCGCGGGCTTGCCGGTGACAGCGAGATCAGTGGTCACGTGGACCGCGGTCCCGTCGCCGTCGGGTGTCAGCTGTGCCGTCACCGTCGCGTTGGCCGTGCCGTTGCCGCGTTTGTCCCGACCCATCGCCTCGATCACCGCTCGGCGCGCTTGCTCGTCGCGCTGGACATAGGTGCCGGTTCCGTTGTACTGCATGGCGATCGGGCCAAGCTTGATCTTGGCGGATCCGGTGAACTGGTCGCCGTCAACAGAGATCAGCGTCGCGCCGGGGAAACAGGGCGCGACCACCTCAGGGTTGTTGAACGCCGCCCAGGTCTCCTCGACGGAAGCAGGGACGGTGAACCGGTGCTCGAGCTCCACGAATACCCCCGGTCAGCCTGCCGCGGCCAACACGGCCCGACGTGCCAACACCGATGCCAGGTGACGGCGATAGTCAGCATCGCCGTTGAGGTCGCTCGGTGGTCTGGTGCCTTCGGCAATATCCGCGACGACGGCGGCGATGGCCGAGGCGTCGGCGGTGAGGCCCACCAGCGCCTGCTCGGCGGCGGTCGCACGGATCGGCACGGACCCCATGTTGGTCAGTGCCACCCGAGCCTGCACGATGGCACCGCCTTCGATACGAACCGTCGCAGCAACCGCGACGATCGACCACTGCTGGGCGACGCGCGAGAACTTCTCGTACTGGGCACCCCAGCCGGTGTGTTTGGGGACCCGGACCTCGGTGAGAATCTCGCCTTGACCGATGGCGGTCGTGAACATGTCCTGGAAGAAGTCCACGGCAGCGACCGTCCGGGTCCCAGAGGGTCCGGCGATGACGAACGAGGCGTCCATTGCGAGCGCTGGCGCCAGCAGGTCGCCGGCCGGATCCGCGTGAGCAAGTGCCCCTCCGAACGTTCCCCGATGGCGAACCTGGGGGTCGGCGACCGTTCGGACGGCTTTGCTCAGCAAGAGCGCATGCGTTGCCACCAGGGATGACCGAGCCACGTCATCGTGCGATGTCATGGCGCCGATCACCAGGGTGCCGTCCTCCTCCCGGATCCCGCGCAGAGACTCGATCCTGCCCAGGTCGACGACGACCTCTGGCGCAGCCAACCTCAGCTTGAGCAGCGGAATCAGGCTCTGGCCGCCGGCCAGAACCCTGACGTCGCCCGATGAGCCGAGAAGCTGCAGGGCCTCCTCGACGCTGGTCGGGGCGTGGTAGTCGAAGGCTGCCGGGATCATGCCGCACCACCCTTGCTGGTCACAGACGAAGCTGCCTGAATAGCGCGCCACACCTTCAGTGGGGTGCATGGCATGACAACGTCCTGGACGCCGAGATGCCTGATGGCGTCGATCACGCCGTTGACGATGGCAGGGGTCGATGCGATCGTGCCCGCCTCGCCAACGCCCTTGACGCCCAGGTCGTTCGTGGTCGAGACCGACACCGTGCGGTCGGTGATGAACGACGGCAGATCGGCTGCGCTCGGCACCAGGTAGTCGACGAAGGAACCAGAGACCAAGGTGCCGTTCTCGTCATACACGGCCTCTTCGAACAGTGCCTGCGCGATGCCCTGGGCGAGCCCTCCGTGGACCTGACCCTCGACGATCAGTGGGTTGACCACATTGCCGATGTCGTCGACGCAGACGTACTTGCGGAGCGTGACCGCCCCTGTCTCGGTGTCGACCTCCATGGCCGCGAGGTGGGTGCCATGGGGGAACGAGAAGTTCACCGGGTCGAACGTGGCGTCGGCGTCTATCGAGGGCTCGAACCCGTCGGGCAGGTTGTGGCCCTGGAACGCCGCGAAAGCCGTCTCACCAAGGGCCATCCCCTTGTCCGTGCCCTTGACCGTGAACCGGCCGCCGGCGAACTCGAGGTCGTCGGCATTGGCCTCGAGCAGGTGGGCGGCGATGGTGCGCGCCTTCTCGATGACCTTGTCGGCAGCCTTGACAACCGCCATACCGCCCACGACGAGCGACCGCGAGCCATACGTGTCAAGGCCTCTCGGCGAGATTGCCGTATCACCGTGCAGGACCTCGACGTCCTCGAACGCCACGCCCAGCCGGTCGGCCACGATCTGGCTCCAGGCCGTCTCGTGCCCCTGCCCGTGTGAGCTGGTGCCCGTCACGACCTCGACCTTGCCGGTGGGCAGGACGCGAATCGACGCATGCTCCCAGCCGCCGCCGACGTAGTTCAGTGCGCCCAGCACCCGCGAAGGCGCCAGTCCGCACATCTCGGTGAAGGTCGAGACGCCGAGGCCGAGCTGGACGGGGTCGCCGGACTCACGACGCTGCATCTGCTCGGCGCGCAGCTCGTCGTAGCCGAACAGCTCCTTGGCTCTGGCGGTGGCGGCCTCGTAGTTGCCCGAGTCATAGGTCATGCCCGAGACCGTCGAGAAGGGGAACTCCTCGTGCTTGATCCAGTTCTGCTCACGCAGCTCGAGCGGGTCCCGCCCCAGCTCGGCAGCCAGCTCGTCCATCATCCGTTCAATCCCGAACGTCGCTTCGGGACGGCCCGCGCCACGGTAGGCGTCGGTCCAGGTCTTGTTGGTGAACACGTTGGTGTCGGTGAAGCGGTAGCCCGCGAACTTGTAGATCGAGTTGAACATGAACGCGCCCAGCACCGGGATGCCCGAGGTGACCAGGCCCAGGTAGGCACCCATGTCAGCCAGCAGGTCGACCTTGAGCCCGGTGACCGTGCCGTCCTTGGTCGCCGCCAGGGTCAGTCGCTGCAGCTGGTCGCGGCCGTGGTGACCCGAGACCAGAGACTCGGACCGCGTCTCGGTGTACTTGCACGGCTTGCCCGTGTGCTGAGCCGCGAGGACCGTCAGGACCTCTTCGGGCGTGAACTGCAGCTTGCCACCGAACCCGCCGCCGACGTCTGGTGCAATCACCCGGATCTTGCTCTCAGGGATGCCCAGCACCAGCGCGAGGAAGATGCGGACGAAGTGCGGCACCTGGGTGGCGCTCCAGACCGTGAGCTGCTCGCCGGTCGGGTCGACCAGGATCGAGCGAGGCTCCATGAACGCGGGGATCAGCCGCTGCTGACGGAAGGTCCGTTCGATGACGACTCCGTCCACCCGAGCCTTGGCGATCTCATCGTCGACGTCGGTGCCGGTGCCCGCCTGCGCCGAGTCGTAGACCCAGGTGGCCGACACGTTGGTGCCCAGCTCTGGATGCGCGTAGGGCGCCCCGGCCACTGCCGTCTCCAGGTCAAGGACCACGGGGAGGCCTTCGTAGTCGACGTCGACCAGCTCCATGGCGTCCCTCGCCTCGCGGGCGGTGCGAGCCACGACGACGGCGACGATCTCGCCGGCGAAGTTGACGTGATCCACAGCAACCGCAGGGTGATTCGGGGCCTTCTGGTCTGCGGTGATCGGCCAGGCGCAGGGCAGGCTGCCTTGTTTGTCGGCCAGGTCGGCACCGGTCAGCACGGCGACCACGCCAGGCGCTGCCTTGGCCGCGCCGGTGTCGACCGCGGTGATCCGGGCGTGCGCCACGGGGCTGCGGACCATGCCAAGGTGGAGCATTCCGGCCACGGACAGGTTGTCGGTGAACCTGGTCCGACCGGTGATGAGGCGCTGGTCCTCCTTGCGCCGCCGCGCCTTGCCGATCTCTGGGCCGGCGGCCTCAGCCGCACGCTCGTCGACCGCGGTCATGACGAGGCTCCGCTGGATACTGACGCACCAACAGTGGCGCCTGGCGACGACGGCCCGTCAGCCACCTTTTGCACTGCCTTGACGATGTTCTGGTATCCCGTACACCGGCACAGGTTGCCCTCGAGGCCCTCACGGACCTCGGTCTCGGTGGGGTTGGGGTTGTCGTTGAGCAGGTCGATCGAGGACATGATCATGCCCGGCGTACAGAAGCCGCACTGGAGGGCGTGGCTGTCGTGGAAGGCCGCTTGCATCGGGTGCAGGACACCATCCTGGGCCAGTCCCTCGATGGTGGTGACCTCATGGCCGTCGGCTTGAACCGCCAGCATCGTGCAGGACTTGACGCTGCGTCCGTCGAGGTGGACGGTGCACGCGCCACAGTTCGTGGTGTCGCACCCGATCACCGTGCCGGTCTTGCCGACCTGCTCCCGGAGGTACTGCACGAGCAGGGTGCGATTCTCGACCTCGTCGGAATACTCAACACCGTCCACAGTGACACTGATTCGGGTCATCCCTGGCCTACCCTCCACAGCCGCCGACGGACCGGACACCCCACCGGACGCGGCGACCTCGTGCAGCGGAGAGCGTTGGCCCAAGACAACCGTGATGTGACCCGCGACACAACCCCTGTCAGGTCTTGACTTCATGGTGAATTCGGCCATCGAGCCGGGCCAGGCGTCCACCACCACCGCCCCACCGCACCGCGATGATCTCGGCGGCGATGGA
>Ga0208079_1000838_pt1 | contig 16744 bp, 15 predicted proteins | sample NGESurdeep092012_5_FD_184474 | JGI IMG/M metagenome (GOLD analysis project Ga0208079, IMG submission 184474) | Arctic peat soil microbial communities from Barrow, Alaska - NGEE Surface sample 210-2 deep-092012 (SPAdes) | ecosystem: Environmental > Terrestrial > Soil > Wetlands > Peat ... | reverse complement strand
CCAGATAGCGAATTGTCCAGTGCCGGTCATCGAAGTAGAATTCATTGACCTCCCCTATTTCCCCGTCGAGGCTGTCCAATTTGTAACCCTTTAGTGTTTTGGCTTTGCTTAGCATAATAGTTCTTTCGTTCTTTGCGTTTCGTTTTTGTTCGGGTGTTGGCGTCCGGCTGACAGCGTGTTTAAGAAATCGGTTTCAGTGCGATCTGCAGGGTACCAACACTCATATTGTGTGCCGGGGGGGCGGCTTCGCTATGGGGTATAACCCTACCGTGGATTATGGGGGGACACCGCCCGCCGAAAACGGATCCAGCCCAGAGATGTATTTCGTCGCATGGTCGGAATTCCTTTTTTTACTGGCCATGCCAAGTCCAAGCACGCGGCACACCGAGCGCGCAATCATCAGTTCTTCGTCCGTGCGAATGACGCGAACCGTGACGCTACCGGTTTGCGCAGAAATCACCGGCGCATTCTCCGTGTTGTGCGACTCCTTGTGTTCTGGGTGCCGTCCGGCAATTAATCAGTTCAGACGGTTGCTGATGGAGGTGGATCAGTCGCGCACAAAGTCGATAAAACCGCGCTCGACGTCGGTGTGGATTAGTTTGACGCGGACGTGGTCGCCCACGTCGAGACCTTGGAAACCGCGCTCCAGCCGGCCTTCGGTCGGCGGCTGGAAGACCCGGACCCACGTGCCTTTGTCAGATGCGCCGGTGATGATGGCGTCGAATCGCTCCCCTATCCTGCCGGACAGGAGCAGCGCTGCCGCCGACTTCCGGACCCGGCGCTCGACTTTCGTCGCGGCGTCCTCCTGATCGGTGCAGTGCTTCGCAAGTTCCGTCAGCTCCGGGATGGTGTAGGGCAGTGGCGCTCCCACCATCGCCGCCTTCAGGAGCCGTTGCGTGATGAGATCGGGGAAGCGCCGGTTCGGCGCGGTGGAATGCGTGTAGTCCTTCACCGCCAGTCCGAAGTGTCCGGGCGGCTCGCCGCCGGGGAGATCAAGCGCGTACTCGCCTCTCCCGATGAGCTTGACCACGGCCAGGGAGAGGTCGGGGAACTTCTCCGGATCGGCCTGGCGTCGCCGGGCGAGGAAAGCTTCGAGGGCCATGGCATCCGGCTCGTTGGGGAGCCGGTCACCGAACCCGGACGCGAGCTGCGCGATACGGTCCCATCGTTCCGGGGACCGCAGAACCCGGCGGAGGGACGGAAATTTCTTCGATTCAAGGTAGGCCGCGGTCACTCCGTTCGCCGCAATCATGAAGTCCTCGATCAACTGCGTCGCCCGGTTCTTACGATCCAGGTCGAGATCGGAAAGGACATCGCCGTCGAAGATCGCCTTCGGCTCGATCGTCTCGAGGCTGAGCGCGCCGTGTCGGTGTCGCAGGTCCACGAGCCGCTGCGCGACGCTGTCCTGGAGGCGGAGGTTCTCGTCGAGTCCCGGAATCTCCACGATTCGCCGGGGCGCCGCGCCTTGGCCATCCAGCCACGCCGCGACGCTGCGGTACGCCAGTTTCCCGTGGTTCCGGACGCGGGCCCGGTAGAGGTCCGACGTGGCGAGCGAGCCGTCGGCCTCGAACACCATGTCGGCCACGACGGCGATCCGGTCCTGGTCCTCGTTCAACGACGTCAGATCGGTGGACAACGCCTCGGGGAGCATGGGAAAAATCGCGGCGGGCGTATAAACGGAGGTCGTGTTGCGCGACGCATGGCCGTCGAGCGCCGATCCTTTGCGCACCAGGGCGTCCACGTCCGCGACCGCCACGAGGATTCTGACCCGGCCGCCCGCGAGCGACTCGGCGACCGTGAGCTGGTCGAGGTCGCGGGAGTCGTCGTTGTCAATGGACGCCCAGAGCCGATCGCGCACGTCGCGCACATCGGCGGTGGCACCGGCCGGTCCGCTGATAGCCGCCAACTCTTGCTGCGCCGCCGGCGGGAAGTCCGGCTCCAGGCCGCGCTCGATCATTGCCTGGCGCGCGATTGCGACAAGGGTGGCTCGGTCGGTGGATTTGCCTTGGAGAATGCGCTGGGGTTGGCCGCGCCCGTCGGCCGGTTCGGAGCCGGTTGTTTTCATAAAATCTTATGGGAGTATGTAGCGAACGCAAACCGGGCGTCAAGCAGGCCGTGGCCGAAGTTCAAGCGGGAGAGAGTCAATCGTCCTGAGCGAATCGCGGCGCAGTCGTACCGGCAGACGTGCCGGCCTTTTTGACCGAAGGCAGCGACGCTTGCTTGCCGATACAGACTTGCTACACTGCGCGGACATGACTGCCTCCGGGAAGATCGCTCCTGCCGTCTCCAAGAAGCTCGCCAGCGACATCCTCGCCATCGGGAAGCGAGCCATTAGCGAAGAAGACGTTCGCCTTAATGTCGAGCACGCCTTGAAGCCCGTCCTGACACAACTCGGCATTTCCACCGAAGCCCGGTACGAGCAACGCCTCACACTGCTCCAAGGCACAGGCCGCGCCGATGCCGTGTACGGCTTCGGCGTGATCGAGTACGAACGTCCCGGCAAACTCTCAAAGCCGGCAGGAATTAAGGAGGTCGTCGAACAGCTTTCCTCTTACCTCGCTAGCAAGGCGCGCGAACTCGCCCCGACTAAACCCATCGAAGCCGCCAAGCGAATGATTGGCATTGGCATCGACGGCCAGAAGGTGATGTATCTCCGGTACGCTGCTTCTGAGAACCGCGCCCGATTCTTTCAGCCCGTCTCGCTCGAAACGCAACTCGAGTTCTTCCGCCACAAAGGACTCAGGCGCGGTGGCTTTCAAATCGTCGGTCCGATGCCGATTGACGAAGCGAGTGTTGACTGGCTGCTGTACTCGCTGCGCTTCCTGTCCCTCTGCATCCGCAAAGCCTTTGAATACGCCGACAAGCATTTGGTCCGGCCTGAGGAGCTTGCCGGGAAACTTCTCACCAACATCGTCGGCTTCGACCTCAACCCGCTGGCCGTCATCGCCGCCCGGACCAACTTCCTCTTGAGTCTTGGCACGCTCATCAAAAAAGTGCCGCGCATCGAAATCCCGGTGTATTTCTGTGACTCCATCATTACGCCATCCGAATTTGCCCAGGAAAGAGACTTGTCTGAAATGAAGGGCTTCGCCCCAGACCGCTACGTGGACACAACTGAAGGTCGGTTCACATTCCCCGCCATCGTCATTGATAAGGACAAGATCGAAGCCGTTTGCGCAGTAATCGAGGAATCCGTGCTGCTCAACCGGACGGAAGACCAGTTCATCGAAAAACTTCACTCCACCGTCCGCGGCCTTGATGATTACGCGGAAAGAGTTCTCAAGAAGGTCTTCGCGCAAATCCGCAAGCTCAACGCCAACGGTCGCAACGGCATCTGGGCGCGCTTTCTAAAAAACCAGTTCGCACCCGTGTTCGTCGGCAAACACCGCTTCGATTTCGTCATCGGCAATCCGCCGTGGGTCAACTGGCAAAGTCTCTCCGACTCCTACCGCGCCAAGACTTGGAAACTCTGGGAAGCTTATGGCTTGTTCTCTCTCAGCGGCCAAGCCGCGCGGCTCGGCGGCGGCAAGAAAGGCTTGGCGATGCTGTTCACCTACGCCTGCCTCGACAACTACGTCAAAGACAACGGGCGACTTGGGTTCATCATCACGCAGACGCTGTTCAAGAGCAAAGGCGCGGGTGATGGCTTCCGCCGGTTCCGCTTGGGAGATCGTGAGCATTTCAAGGTTATGCAGGTGGACGATCTCAGCGACTTCCAGCCATTCGAGGGCGCGACAAATCGAACCGCAGTCGTCACCTTTGAAAAAGGCAGGCCGACAAAGTATCCCGTTGAGTACCTGTATTGGCGTAAGCAACCCAAACAATCCATCGGTCTCGACGACGACCTCGACGAAGCGCTCGCTAATGTCGAAGTCAAACGCTGGCAAGCCCAGCCCATCAACGCCGTCGAACAGCAAAGCCCATGGCTCACCGCCCGGCCCAAGGCGCTCACCGCTGTCCAGAAAGCCGTCGGCCAATCCGCTTACCGGGCCTATGCCGGCTCGTTTACCGGTGGTCTCAACGGCGTGTACTGGATGGAGATTCCGCAGCAACCGAAACGCAGCGATGGCCTCGTGCTCATTCGCAATCTCCACGATGTCGGCAAGACAAAGGTGAAGCCGGTCGAGATGGCAATCGAACCAGACCTCATTTACCCGCTGGTGCGCGGCCGCGAAGTTGAACGCTGGTCTGCCGTAGGTTCGCATTATATCCTACTTGCACAAGACCCCAAGACCCGGATCGGCCTCGAAGAGAACTTGATGAAGCAGAAGTTGCCAAAGACTTACGGCTACCTAAAAGAGTTTGAGAGCGATTTGCGAACGAAGCGATTGAGCGGTGTTGTCCGTGACCTCATGGCACGCGGCGCGTTCTACAGCATGTTCGCAATTGGCGAGTACACCCTCGCGCCGTACAAGGTGTGCTGGCGCGAGCAGGCGGAGTTTTTCACGTGCGCCGTGACTGGCAATGCAAAGGTTGCCGGCAAGAGCAAGGTTGTCATTCCCGACCACAAGCTCATGTTCGTACCGCTCCGCGACGTGACGGAAGCGCATTACGTTTGCGCGATGCTCAACTCAGCCGTTGCCGTGCTCATAGTCAAAAGCTACGGCATCGAGACACAAACTTCGACGCATGTTTTGGAGTACGTCCGGCTGCCGAAGTTCGACGCGGCGGACAAGCGGCATCAACGGCTGGCCGAACTCAGCGCCGCCGCCCACGAACACGTCGCCGCCGCCACCGAGTCCGCGCAGAAAGACCTGAAAAAAGCCGAGGAAGAAATTGACGAGAAAGCGGCGGAAATCTGGGGCATCACCGCCACCGAACTCAAAGACATCCAATTCAGCCTCGCGGATTTGCGCTAGTTAAGGAAAGGACCACACACATGAAACTGAAACGATTTCGAGTGCAAATTATCGCGGCGGCTTCGGCGCTGGAGAGGTTGTCGGCATGATGTGGCTGTATGGGGTCGTCTTTCTTTCGGCGCTCGCCGTTGATGTCATTCCACTGATCGCGCCATCGGCCTGGATGGTCGGGCTGGTTCTGCTGGTCAAGTTCCACTTGCATCCGTGGATCGTGGTGCCGCTCTGCGCTTCGGGTTCAACCCTGGGACGATACCTGATGAGTCTCTACATCCCCCGCTTCGCCGGCCTGTTCATCAAACGGCACAAAACGGATGAACTGAAATTTCTGGGAAAGAAACTGTCGGAGAGCCTGTGGCAGAGCTGGCTCTTCGTCTTTATTTACTCCGTGACGCCGCTGTCCACCACGGCGTTGTTCCTGGCCGCCGGGGTGGCGAAAGTGAAGCCCTCGCGCACGTTGCCGCCGTACTTTTGCGGCAAATTCCTGAGCGACGCGGTGATGATCTTCGCCGGGCTTTACGCCGCCGCCAATTTCAAAGGCCTCATGCACGGCACCTATTCTCCCAAGGCAATTGTGACGCTGGCCCTGGGTTGCGTGGTCCTTGCCGGATTTCTGTTTCTCGACTGGCGCGCGTTGCTGCAACGAAAGAAGTTCACATTCAATTTCAGAATCTGGAAATGAAATCTTAGCGGTTGCTGGAAATTCAAACGCCGTCTTGCAACGGCATCACATTGGCCTTATTGTTTGGTTGCAATGAACGTCGCAATTGAAATTCCTGAAAACGTCTCCGCCCCGTTGCGCTTGCGTTGGAAGGATGTTCCCCGGCGCGTGCTCGAAGCCGTTGCGGCTGAAGCCTATCGTTCCGGCGCGCTCACCGCGCATCAAGTCGGTGAATGGCTCGGCCACGGCTCGCGTTGGGAGACCGAATCGTTTCTCAAGCGGGTTCAAGCCTACTTGCATTACGGCGAGGACGACCTTGAGCGCGACCTCGCGGCCTTGCGCGCCGCTCGCGGCTGATGACCCTCGTCAGCAACACCTCGCCGCTTTGCTATCTTGCGCTCATCGGCCACGCGGAAATTCTGCCGAAACTTTACGGCAACGTTCACACCACACAAAAGGTTTTGGAGGAACTTCGCCATCCCGACGCGCCGCCGTCAGTTCGTAATTGGGCAACCACTCCGCCCGAGTGGTTAAAAATTCATTCCAACCCGGAAGAGCCTGACCAAACATTGGCTGCGCTTGACCCCGGCGAGCGCACCGCGTTGCGGCTGTCCGAGCAACTCCGCTCCGACGTGGTGTTGCTCGATGAATCTGCCGCTCGTGCGTTCGCGGTTCAGCGCGGCCTGAAAGTTTCAGGCACATTGGGCGTCTTGTGCGACGCCGCTCAAGCCGGACTCCTCAAACTTCCTGCCGCCCTCGACCTTCTCCGTAAAACCAATTTTCGCGCTTCCCCGGAATTGTGGAAGACGCTTTACACGCGGTGATGATCTTCACCGGGCTTTACGCCGCTGCCAATTTCAAGGACCTCGTGCATGGCAGCTATTCCCCCAAGGCAATTGTGACGCTGGTCTTGGGTTCCGTGGTCATTGCCGGATTTCTGTTTCTCGACTGGCGCGCGTTGCTGCAACGAAAGAAGTTCACATTCAATTTCAGAATCTGGAAATGAAATCTGCGCGGTTGTTTTCGTCAAGTCGAGCGCGGTGTGTGCGCGGCGAAGATTTTGCTCTCACCTGCCGTGTCCGGCGACTCGCCGGACGCTATCTTTTCAACGCAGAGAACGCAAAGCGCAACTCCATCAAACTCCGCTTTGCAACCACCGCTCGCTCCGCTACTCTCAACCGCGATAATCAAATGGCACTGCATCCTAATTTTCCAACTTCGCCTTTCATTGTCCGAACCGCCGACCGCATGATCTGGCTGGTGGAAACCAAGGGCCGTGCCGAACTCGATTTGCCGCAAAAGATGGCGCGTCTCAAACAATGGTGCGCCGACGCCACCGCCGCCGAGGAAAACTGGCAGCGATATGATTTCATTTTTGTGGATCAAACCGGTTTTGAAAAACACGCGCCGAAGAATTTTGCCGCGCTCGCGGCCAGTTTTACGGAGTTCAAGCATGGCCAAAACGGTTTATAGCAAGTTTAACCATTTATACTTGATTCGCGCTATAATTATGTATAAATGGACATAAATGAATCCCATCAATAATCCATTTTCTCCCGGTGCCGGATCGCCGCCGCCGGAATTGGTCGGACGCGATCCCATTCTGGAGCAAGCCCGGGTTTTGCTGGGCCGGATCAAGTTGAAACGGCCCGAAAAAAGCATGCTTCTGACCGGGCTTCGGGGCGTCGGCAAAACGGTTTTGCTCAACGAAATCGAACGGCAGGCCAAAGCCGCCGGATACCGGACCATTGCCATCGAAGCCCACGAAGGCAAGGCTTTGGGGCCGTTGATCGCCCCGCATCTGCGAATGCTCTTATACGATTTGGACCGGATTGCCGGCGCGGGACACAAAGTCAGACGCGGGCTGGCCGTCCTCCGCAGTTTTGTCGGGGCATTAAAGGTAAGCTTGGGCGAAGTCTCGTTGGGCTTGGACATCGAGCCGGAAAAGGGCGCGGCGGACAGCGGGGACTTGGAAATTGACCTGCCCAACCTCTTTGTCGCGGTGGCGGAAGCCGCCGAGGAACGCAAAACCGCCGTGGCCGTGCTGATTGATGAAATCCAGTATTTCAGCCAAAAGGAACTGGGCGCATTGATCATGGCCATGCACAAACTTCAGCAGCGGCAACTGCCGTTTGTGTTGCTGGGGGCCGGCCTGCCGGTCCTGCCCGGTCTGGCTGGCGAATCAAAATCGTATGCCGAACGGCTTTTTAATTTCCCGGACATCGGCGCGCTTTCGGCGGCCGATACCGCGAAGGCGCTGCGCGAACCGGCGCAGGCTGCCGGCGTTGTTTTTGAAGCGCCCGCTCTGGCCGAGGTGTTTCGCCTGACCAAAGGCTATCCCTATTTCCTTCAGGAGTGGGGTTATCAGGCTTGGAATCTGGCCGCCGCCAGCCCGATTACCTTGTCCATCGTAAAAGCCGCCACCACCACGGTCGTTCCCCGTCTCGACCAGAATTTCTTCCGCGTGCGGTTCGACCGGCTGACGCCCAGCGAAAAGAATTTTTTGCGGGCCATGGCCCAGCTCGGTTCGGGCGCGCAGCGCACCGGTGATATCGCCGACGTGCTCAAGGTCAAAGTCACCAGCCTCGGCCCCGTCCGCGCCAAGCTCATCAAAAAAGGAATGATCTACAGCCCCGCCCACGGCGACATGGCCTTCACCGTGCCTTTGTTTGATCAATTCATGGTGCGAGCCATCCCCAAATTTCACCCGTAACTTTCCTGACCATGCCACGTCCCGATTCCGAAAAATACGAGCTTTCCCCCGCCGAGAAGCGCGACCTCGTCAAATTGATTGAGCAGGGCAAGCCGTTGCCGGAGAAATATCCGCCGATTCTTGTTGCCCCGAACGTGTCTTCGCTACCAGTTCGTTGTGGTTTCTTGCTCCATGAATGCATTCTACTCGCCACCGCCATCATTCGCCAAACCGGCGAATAAACCAGGTCTTCACCACCTGGGTCAGCAGCGCATAGCCCAGCAGCATGATGGCCAGATACAGCCAGTATAGCGGCGGGAGCGGGACAAAACCGAGCGTGGTCGCCAATGGCGAAACCGTCAGCCAGGCGCCGGCCGCGACGATAATTATGGAAGTAAGGATGAGCGGCCAACTGGCCCAGCTTTGGATGAACGGAATTTTGTTCGTGCGAATAACATGAATGATCAACGTCTGGGTGAAGAGCGACTCCACAAACCAGCCGGTGTGGAACAGGGCCGGGTTGTGCCAGCAATTGAAAACGTACAGCATCAGGAAAAATGTCAGGTAATCGAAGATCGAGCTGATCGGCCCGATGAACAGGATAAACCGCAGGATCTTTCCAATCTCCCACTTGCGCGGTTTGGTCAGCCAGTCGGCATCCACCTGGTCGGTGGGGATGGTGGTCTGCGAGAAGTCGTACAGGAGGTTGTTGGTCAGCACCTGGATCGGCAGCATGGGCAGGAAAGGCAGGAACGCGCTGGCCCCCACGACACTGAACATGTTGCCGAAGTTCGAGCTGGCCGCCATCTTGATGTATTTGACAATGTTGCCGAACACCCGCCGACCTTCCAGCACGCCCTGCTCCAGCACCAGCAGGCTGTTTTCCAGCAGGATGATATCGGATGACTCCTTGGCGATGTCCACCGCGCTGTCCACCGAGATGCCCACATCGGCAGCTTTCAAGGCCGGGGCGTCATTGATACCATCGCCCATGAACCCCAACACGTGGCCCTTGCTCTGGAGCGCACGGATGATGCGTTCCTTGTGAACCGGTGCCAGCCTGGCAAAGACGCTGGTGGCGCTAGCGGCTTCGGCCAGTTCCGTCTCGCTCATCGTCTCGATTTGAGAGCCGAGCAAGAGATGCTCCACCGGCATGCCCACCTCCTTGCAGATGTAGGCGGTGACGATCTCATTATCGCCGGTCAGGACCTTGACGTCCACGCTCAGGCTGTGAAGCCGCTTCAACGCCTCGGTAGCGGTGTCCTTGGGCGGGTCGAGGAAGGCCAGGAACCCCAACAGGATCAGGTCCGACTCATCCTTGACCGAGTAAACCGGCTCATCTGAGGCGCCCGGCATTTGCTTATAAGCCAGGGCGATTACCCGGAAGCCCTGACTGTTCAGATCGTCCGCCAACTGCCGGCGTTTGGCGTCGTGCTCGGGCAGAACTTCGATGACCTCCCCTTTGACTTCCACCCGGGTGCACTGGCTCAGCACTTCATCCACCGCGCCCTTGCAGATCAGCGTGTTCAACCCGGTTTCATCTTCCACCACCACCGACATGCGCCGACGCACGAAGTCGAAAGGGATCTCGTCTATCTTGCGGTACTTCTCGTCCGCTTTCAGGTGCTCCTTCAACTCCTCATGGGCGAGGATCGCCTCGTCCAGCAGATTCTTCAACCCGGTATGGTGATAGCTGTTCAGGTAGCCGTAATGCAGCACCTTCTCGCTTGGATCGCCGTGCACGTCCAGATGCTTTTCGAGCACGATCTTGCCCTGAGTGAGGGTGCCGGTCTTGTCGGTGCACAGCACGTCCATGGCTCCGAAGTTCTGGATGGCGTTCAGGCGTTTGACGATGACTTTCTTGCGGGCCATTGCCAGGGCGCCTTTGGACAGGTTGACGGTCACGATCATGGGCAGCATCTCGGGGGTCAGCCCGACGGCCACGGCCATGGCAAACAGGAACGCTTCCAGCCAGTTGTGCTTGCTCAGTCCGTTGATTAGGAAAACAGCCGGAACCATCACGGCGATGAAGCGGATCATCAGCCAGGTGAACTTATTGATGCCCAGATCGAAGCTGGTCAACTGGCGCTGCCCGACGATACTGGCGGCCAGCGATCCAAAATAGGTTCGGCCCCCGGTAAGGATGACCACGGCGATCGCGGAGCCGCTCTCCACATTGGAGCCCAGAAAGCAGAGGTTGGGAAGTTCGAGCGGATTTTGAACGTCTGCCGGCGCCGGGGCGGCTTTCTTCTCCACCGGCAGGGCTTCGCCGGTGAGGGCCGCTTGATTCAAGAACAGGTCTTTGGCGGAAAGCACGCGCACGTCCGCCGGCACCATATCGCCGGCTGCCAGCCGGATGATATCGCCAGGCACCAACATCTTGAGCGATACTTCTTCTTCCTTGCCGCCTCGCACCAACGTCGCCTTGTTGCTGACCATCGCTTGGAGCTTCTCGGCCGCGTTATCGGCACGCATCTCCTGGAAGAAACGCAACACCACGCCCAGAACCACCATCACGAAAATGACCGCCGTCGCCCGCAGGTCACCGGTTAGATAGGAAATCACACCCAGCGCCACGAGCAGAAGGACCAGTGGATTCTTGACGTTACCCAGGAGGCGCATCAGGGCCGATTGCCGCTTCTCCCGGGCAATCTCGTTCGTCCCGACCTGCTTCAAGCGAGAATCGGCTTCCGCCTCGCTCAGGCCGCCCAGTTGCGATCCAAGCTCCTTCAGGACGGTATCGGTATCGGCACGCGCCTTTTCCAACAGTTGAACGGAATAATGCGCCCCGTTCCCGCCGGGGACGGGCACGGAAGCGATGTCAGGGGGCGTGGCGTTTGCCGGCTTCGAGGGCGCCGGCCCGGCTTCGGATTTAGCCAAATCTCCTGATCGTTGTTCCATGCTCTTAACCCAATTTTACTTTTCCAATTGCTCGCGAATTTCCCGGAGTTCGCTTCGCCGCGCACGGGTCATCTTGGGATAGCTCATTTTGAGGCCTTTCAGCGCGTCGATGACGACACGCGAAATGATGAGCCGGGCGTTATACTTGTCATCGGCCGGCACCACGTGCCAGGGCGCGGTTTTTGTGCTGGTGGCGCTCAGACAGTCCTCGTAGGCCCTCATGTATTGATTCCAGAATTTCCGCTCGGCGACGTCGGCCTGGCTGAATTTCCAATTTTTGTCCGGTTCATCGATGCGCTCCAGAAAGCGCTTTCGCTGCTCCTCCTTCGACAGGTGAAGGAAAAATTTGATGACCCGGGTGCCGTTGCGGTGGAGGTGTTTCTCCAAATCCACGATGGAACGGTATCGTCCCTTCCAGACCGTCTTTTTGCCGGCTCGCTCGTCCGGAATCCCCTCACTGCGCAAAATCTCGGGATGCACGCGCACGATAAGCACCTCTTCGTAATAGGAGCGGTTGAAGACGCCGATCCGTCCGCGCGCCGGCAGGCGGCACGTCGTGCGCCAGAGAAAATCATGCTCCAATTCTTCTGCGCTCGGATGCTTGAAACTGTAGACTTCGCAGCCCTGCGGGTTGACGCCGGTCAAGACATGGCTGATCGCGCCGTCCTTTCCGGCGGCGTCCATGGCCTGAAAAATAAGGAGCACCGAATAGCCGTTGGACGCATAGAGGAGACGCTGCAAAGCACGCAGATCCCGGACGTCCGCGGTGAGAAGCTTCTTGTACTGCTTTTCCGACTTGTAGAGCGGTCTGATGTCGGTTGCCCATTTCTTCAGCCTGATTTTTTTCCCGCCCGGAACGCGGAAGTCTCTGGGGTCGATTTTCATATTGAATGTGCTGTTTAGACAACGGATAGCACATTATTGACTTGGATACAGCTCAAGGAGCCTATCCTTGCTTTTTCTTCGGGAAATCGGCCCCGCGAGAAACCGCTTCCCACGCCGAGAACTGCTTGCGCAACTCCTCGAGCTTGGCCGTGGCGCCTTTGTAAGCATCGTTGCCAAGCAAAAGATGGTGTGGCGGTTTCGGGGACTCGACCGCCTTGACGATCGCGTGCGCCGCGCGAACCGGATCACCCGGTTGTTTGCCGGAAATGGCGCGCACTTGTTTTCGCCACGCGCCCGCCGTCGCCGCGTAATCGGCAATGTGCCGCTTGCTTTCGTTCGCCGACCGCCCGGCCCAATCGGTGCGGAATCCACTCGGCTCGACGAGCATCACCTTGATGCCCAGCGGCTCCACCTCCTGCCAGAGGGCTTCAGACAAACCTTCGACCGCAAATTTCGTCGCGTTGTAGTAGCCGACCGACGGGAATGAACGCAGTCCGCCGACGGAAGAGAAATTGACGATGAATCCTTGGCGACGTTTGCGCATTCCCGGCAGCGCCGCATGGATCATCCGGCTCAGGCCGAACACGTTGATCTCGAACATTCGGCGCACCTCTTTCTCTTCACTCTCTTCAACGGCCGCGAAATAGCCGATGCCCGCGTTGTTCACGAGCACGTCAATGCGACCGAATTTCTTCCCGGCCGTCTTGATGGCCGCGTTGATCTGGCCCTGATTCGTGACGTCGAGCTTGAGTACCAAAGCGTCGCCCTTGGCGGCCAAGTCCTTCACGTCATCGGGATGGCGGGCGGTCACCACCGTGCGGTAGCCGCGCTCGAGCACGTGCTGGGCAAGCTCGCGGCCGAAGCCGGTCGAGCAGCCGGTAATAAACCAAACGTGCTTTTTGGTGATTGCTGATTTCATATTTTTCGTTGCCATTGTCGTATCTCCTTAAATGCATGGCGCTCAAGGTGTCGCCGGCGCGGGCTTTCTCAGGTCGGCTTCAACATGGATGACGACATCCACGCTGTTGCCGATCATGCCTTGGTCCGCCGCGATGTCGAAATCGCGCCGATCCAGCGTGATCGAGGCCTCCCAGCCGGAGATCGCGGCCCCCTTCAGGCCCGGGCCAAAGCCCAGCGACGTGACCTTGAGCACGATTTCCTTCGCCACGCTCTTCATCGTGAGAACGCCCGTGACGGCGTAGGTGTCGCCACCGGTGCTTTTCCACGCCTGGCTCTTGAAGGTCATGACCGGGAATTTGGCGGCGGCAAAGAAATTGGTGGAACGCAAGTCGTCGTCGCGCATGCGCGTGTTCGTGGTGATGCTGGCCACTTCAATGACGGCCTCGGTGGTGCTGTTTTCGAGGTGGTCGCGATCCACGACGACGGTCCCTTTCACCTTGCCGAAAAAGCCGGGCACTTTGGTGAAAAAGTGCGAGACGGTGAAGCCGACCCAGGTATGCACGGGGTCAATGTCGTAGGTTTCGACGGCGGCCTGGGCGGACACAAGCGAGCCGAGCGCAAGGCCGGCGAAGACAAGGGCGAGTATGGAACGTTTCATGGGAGTTTTCTTTCTGCGTTGGATTGAGTTTTCGGGTTATTGAGGCTTGTTCAATTGAGTGACGGCGCGCGGGCTTCAGCCCGCTTCAACGTCCATGTTGGTGTGGCGCTGGAAATGCCCGGCCCGCTTCCGATTTGTGCGTTGAAGCGGCGTGAACGCCGCGCTCCAGTCAAATCAGGACACAGCCGAGTTTTCGGGTTAATTGATTTTTTTTTGGTTGTTGGCATAGCCGTAAGTCCTGTGGTCAGGTCACGAATATCGCTCAGGCCGGCGCGTCGATCGAAGCGACGCGAACCAGCTTTTTGTTCACGAACTCCTGGATGCCCATGCTGGAGAGCTCGCGTCCGTAACCGGAGTTCTTGATGCCGCCGAACGGCAGGTCCGAGGCCGTCCAGGTCGGGTGATTGACGAACATCATGCCCGTGTCAACGCGGCTCGCCACGCGTTTGCCGCGCGCAACATCCTTGGTGAAGACCGAGCCTCCCAACCCGAAATCCGAGTCGTTGGCCAGCGCCACGGCCTCGTCCTCGTTCTTGACGCGGAAGAAAAGCGCGACCGGTCCGAAGAATTCCTCCCGGAAGGCGGGATTGCCGGGCTTGATATTCGTCAGGATCGTCGGCTGCATGAAGGAGCCTGGGCGATCAATTCGTTTGCCGCCCATCACCACGGTGGCACCCTTGGCGACGGCTCGTTTGACCTGGGCCAGCAGTTGCACCAGGGCCGCTTCCGTGGACAGCGGTCCGAGCGTCGTCGCCTTGTCCATCGGGTCGCCTGGCTTGAATGCCGCCAGCGCGGTCTGAAACTTGTCGAGAAAGCGATCGGCCAGTTCTTCGACGACGATAAAACGCTTCGCCGCGACGCAGCACTGGCCCGTGTTGTTCATCTTGGCCCAGACCGCCCACTTGACCGTCTTGTCGAGGTCGGCGTCCTTGAGCACGATGAAGGCGTCGCTGCCGCCAAGCTCCATTGTGGACTTCTTGAGATTTTGGCCCGCTCTCGAGGCAATGCCTTTTGCGGCTTCCACGCCACCAGTCAATGCCACCCCCTTGATCCGGGGATCGTCAATCACGCGGTTCACCTGGTCATGCGAGATCAGCAGGTTGGTGTAGGCACCCGCGGGCGCACCCGCCTCCCGCCACAGTTTCTCGAAGGCGATGGCGCATTGCGGAACGCACCCCGCGTGCTTCACCATCACGACATTGCCCGCCATCAGATTGGGCGCGGCAAAGCGTGCGAGCTGGTAGTAGGGAAAGTTCCAGGGCTGGACGCCGAAGAGCACGCCGAACGGGCTGCTTTCGACCGCTGCTTTACCCGACCTCGGCTTGAGGTGTTGGGGTGCGAGAAAGCGCTCGGCGTTCCTGGCGTAGTAGTCGATGATATCCGCGCTGAGCAGCACTTCGCCGCGGGCCTCGGCGATGCGCTTGCCCATCTCAAGCGTCACCGGGCGGGCGAACTCGTCCACCCGCGCGCGCATGATCGCGGCGGCTTTTGCGGCCACGGCGGCTCGCTTGACGTAGGTCGTGCGCCGCCAGGTTTCGAAGCAGGTCGCGGCGGTTTTAAGCGCTTTCTCAAGCTGCTGGTCGGTTAGTTCCTTGAACGTCTTCAGGACTTTGCCGTTGTAGGGGTTGACACTTTGGTAACTCATGAACGCAACGATATGCTCCCGCACGGGCAAGTGACATGGGGTGTTACCCCCATATCTTTTCAACGCGCAGAGAACGCAAAGCGCAACTCCATCAAACGCCGCTTTGCAACCACCACTCGCTGCGTTACTCTCACGCCAGTGACGTTTTCTTATGAAAACTGAATTGAAGCAACGCACGCTGCAAAATCTGGCAGACGCCTATCCGCGTCATGAATTGCGCGTCAATCCCGAATTCCAGCGAGGTGCATACAAATGGACTCTGGCTCAAAACCAGGACCTCATCGACTCCTTGCTGCGGGGTTACCAGATTCCACTTTTCTACGTTCACCTGCTGCAAAAGGTAAACGCCTTCACTGGTTCGGTTGAAACGACCGCTGACCTCGTAGACGGACAGCAGCGTCTCGCAGCCATCGCTTCTTACTTGCGAAACGAATTTCCCCTTTCCAATCCGCAGAAGGCCGCACCGGGAACAGTCCTGCCGATCCGCGCAGCGGAACTGCCGCGCTGGAGCGGTAAAAAGTTCAATGAATTGGATCCCGAGGACAAGACCGGTCTTCTCAATCGAGAATTGCTGGTCGTGCAGATGAGCGAAGACGCTCGAAATGAGGTCCGTGTCCTCTTCATCCGCCTACAAGCTGGAACACCGAGCGCGCAATCATCAACTCTTCGTCCATGCGAATGACGCGAACCGTGGCCCGGCTGGCGTCCGTGGAAATCGCCCCCGAGGTCTCCGCATTGTGCGACTCATTCAGCATTTGAGGCCGGGTCTTGATGCCAATCCTGTTTTTTAATGTGCTTCGGGAATGGAAGCAAGGTTCTGGCATAAGTGATTAGTATTGTTTATTCAGGAATAACTAATATAAGGTAAACACCCCATAGCGCCCGCAAGATTTTCCTGCTCAAGTTAAAAATAAATATGAAAGCATTAGTTTACAACGGACCCCGCGACGTGCGGGTGAAGAATGTGCCGGACGCGAAAATCGAACGGCCCACCGATGTGCTGGTGAAGATCACGAGCACTAACATCTGCGGTTCGGATCTGCACATGTATGAAGGCCGGACCGACATGGAGGAAGGCCGAGTCCTCGGCCACGAGAATCTTGGCCAGGTCGTGGAGGTGGGCGAAGCCGTGGACCGGATTAAAGTGGGTGACTGGGTTTGTCTGCCTTTCAATGTTGCCTGCGGATTTTGTAAAAATTGTGAGGCGGGGTTGACTGGATTTTGTCTTACTACCAATCCCGGAACGGCCGGCGCGGCCTATGGCTTCGCCGGGATGGGACCTTACAGCGGCGGTCAGGCCGAATACCTTCGCGTGCCCTATGCCGACTTCAATTGTCTGAAACTCCCTGATGACGCGCAGGAAAAAGAGAATGACTATGTGATGTTGTCCGATATTTTCCCCACGGGGTGGCATGCCGCCGAACTGGCCGGCGTAAAACCGGGGGAATCCGTCGTCATTTACGGATGCGGGCCGGTCGGGCTGATGGCCGCTCATTCAGCCATGATTAAAGGCGCCAGCAAAGTAATCATCGTTGATCTCCATCCT
>Ga0208079_1000834_pt1 | contig 16789 bp, 17 predicted proteins | sample NGESurdeep092012_5_FD_184474 | JGI IMG/M metagenome (GOLD analysis project Ga0208079, IMG submission 184474) | Arctic peat soil microbial communities from Barrow, Alaska - NGEE Surface sample 210-2 deep-092012 (SPAdes) | ecosystem: Environmental > Terrestrial > Soil > Wetlands > Peat ... | reverse complement strand
ATCTACGAGCGCCTCAGCTGAGGCGGACTCTCACCTCAGCGGGCCGCATGCCGGTCAGCCCTCGTTGTCCTGATCACCGATCAGCTCAGCTCGCGGCGCAGACTCGCCAGGTCTTGCACGAGAGTCGATGTCCGCGTCGACGCCACTGCGGCTGCGCTCACGTCATGGACCATGACGGTGAGCTGGTCCATCAGTGTCGCCGGGCCACAGTCCGGAACGACCGACGCTCTTTCGCCGGTCGCCTCAACCACCTCGTCGGCCAGAGACTGGACGAGCGCGCGGACGCGACCGGAGTACGACAGCGCGCGGTCAAGAGGCAGCTGACGCCACCGCTGGACCACGCGCTGTAGCTCGGCCCCGACTTCCTGGGGGACAGGCGATCTCGGGGTCTGTGGCAAGGTCACTAGCGCATGCGGGCCAGCAGGCGCAGGATCTCGAGGTACAGCCAGACCAGGGTGACGATCAGCCCGTGAGCCAGAAGCCAGGAGTACTTCTCCGGCATCTGGGCCTTGACAGCACGATCGACCGAGTCGAAGTCGATCGCCAGCGAGTAGGACGCCAGGCCCACCCCGAGCACGGAGATGGCGATTCCCATCGGACCGGTACCTCCGAAGCCAAAGCCGCTGCCGACTCCCATGAATGCCGCGACCACGTTGACGAGGCCGAAGAGCAGGTAGCCCACGATCGCCATGCCGAAGATGCGACGAGACCTGTCGGTCACCTTGATCAGACCGAACTTCCAGCCCAGGAACATGCCGGCAAAGGTGCACACCGTCGCAATCACCGCAGTCGAGACAAGTCCGGGCCAGCGCGCCTCGAATACAACACTGATCGCCCCGACTAACACCCCCTCCAGCACCGCGTAGAGAACGATCAGCGGCACGCTGATGGTCTTCTTGAAGGCGATGGCCAGGCCGATCGCCAGCGAACCGAACATGCCGGCGAGCATCAGCGGGAGGCTCAGGTTGAGGTTGCCGGCCACGGTGTACCACGTGGCCGCACCGACCACAACGACGATACTGAAGAGTCCGAGGGTCTTCATGACCACGTCGTCCAGGGTTACCCGCCGCATCTGCACCGGGCCTGCCGACGGCTGGTTGTAGAGGTCCTGGAGCTGCTGGGAGTTGAGGCTGTCCTGCACGCCGCTCCCCGTCCTCATTCCGGATGCCGAGGGTCCGCGATCAAAGCCGGCATAGTCGCCTTGCTTGATCTCTTTGTCGATCCGGTTGAAAACCGGGTTGCTCGCCATCGTCTTCCTCCAGCACGTCGGGCCGCCCCATGGACGGTTCTGTCACCAGCCTAAAGGTTGCGGATCGCCAAAAGTTCCCCCCACCACCTCCACCGTCTCTGATCTTCGTGTCCCCGACGGGTCTCGAACCCGCACTGGAGCGATTTTAAGTCGCCTGCCTCTGCCGTTGGGCTACGGGGACAACGGCCAGATTACAGATAAGAACGGCGGGGATGTATGGCATGTGGCCCGCTCGCCCGGTCCAGGAAGAGCAAACCGTTGGTGTGGTCGATCTCGTGCTGTAGCGCCACGGCCTCGAAACCGTCGCTGATGACCTCCACCCACTGCCCGGTCAGCGGGAGCTGACCTCGAACGACCAGATCCTGGCCCCGGGCGACGTCCCCGGTGAAGTCAGGGACCGACATACAGCCCTCGCGACCGCGCTCATGGCGAGTCGCGCTGACGACTACGGCGTTGCAGAGGACAAAAAGCCCGTGACACGTGCGCGTCTTGGTATGACCAGAGACGTCCACGCTGAACACCCTCGCGGCGACACCGACCTGTTGGGCGGCCAGTCCGACGCAACCGGGCGAAACCAGCTGGGTGGCAAGCAGGTCCGCAGCGAGCTCGACCGTGGCTGCGTCTGTCGGGTCGACGTCCCGCCCCGGCTTGGACAGCACCGGATCAGGAGCGCGGACGACGGGGCGCACCGTGCCTGCGGACAGCCGGGGCATCACCCAAGCCGCGATTGCGGGGCTCACAACAGGTCGTCGTCGATCGGTGAGAGATGGACCTCGACACCTAACTCGTCCGCGGCACCCTTCAGCTCAGCCTCAAGACCAACCACAGAAGCCCCCTTGGCCAGCTGCAGCTCGGCCGTCAGAACATAGAGCCCGTCGACCAGCCGGGTGCTGAGGTCGACGATATTGGCACCGTGCCGGGCGACGACGGCCGTGATCGTGGCCACAATCCCGGGCCGGTCGGCGCCATGAACCCGCAGCGCATAGGGCGGACCGCCAGCCTCGCTGAGCGCCGGGTCGCCGAGCACACGGGCGTTGATGACCAGCGAACCCCCAGCACACAGAGGGCGCAGAGCAGCCTCGACCGCCACGGCGCTGGCACCGGTGTGCACCAGCAGGACCATGGCGAAATGACCGCGCAGCAGCGTCATCGTCGAGTCCTCGAGGTTGCCGTGCAGGTCGGCAAGCGCGCCCGTCACGTCCGCCACGATCCCCGGCCGGTCGTGCCCCAGGACAGTGACCGCGATGATCTGCTCTCTCATGGTGCGACGTTATCGCGACTCACAGACCCGCGAGAACCTCGTCCAGCATCGCTTCGGTGAGTCTGCCGGTGAAGGTGTTCTGCTGGCTTACGTGATAGCTGCCCACCAGCCGAATCGACCGCTCGGCGGTGGTGACCAGTACGGTCTCGGCCCCGTGAGTGAAGCGGGGTCTGGGACGCTGGACCGTCCACCCGAGCCGCCGGGCGCTGGCAAGGGTGGCGTCCCAGGCGATCGCACCCAACGCGAGCATCGAACGCAGGCCAGGCGCAGCCAGCGCGAGATCACGGTCCAGCCAGAACCCACAGGTGCACCGCTCAGCGGGGTCGGGCTTGTTCGCCGGCGGAGCGCAGCGCACCGCCGCGACGATGCGCACCCCGGTGAGCGACTGCCCGTCGCCAGCGTGGGTGCTGGTAGACAGGCTCGCATATCCCGCTCGGTGCAGCGCAGCATAGAGCCAGTCACCGCTCCGGTCGCCGGTGAACATCCGGCCCGTGCGGTTGGTGCCGTTGGCTGCCGGCGCGAGGCCGATGAGGAGGATCTCGGGCTCCGGGTCGCCGAATCCGGGACCGGGGCGACCCCAGTACGGCTGGTCGGCAAAGGATGCCCGCCTGCCTTCGGTAGCCACGCTCTCGCGCCACTGCACGAGTCGAGGGCAGGCGCGACAGACGGACACCACAGCGTCCAGCTCCGCGACAGAACTGGCCAGCCCGGCCAGACGCTCAACCTGACGCTCCGTCCGCGCGACCGCGGTAGCAGGCTTTGCGGGATCCCCGGGCCAACCGGTGCCGGGGGGCACCGGCGACTCGAACCAGTCTCCGGTGACCGGGTGGGGCAGCTGGGTTGCGGCCGTGTTCGATGTCACGCTCGGGATCACTTCATACGATCGACAGGGCGATGCCGTCGAGGATGTCGTGCTCGGAGGTCACGACTTGGGTGATGGCGGCATCACGCTGCAGTCGCCGGACAATCGTGCTCCACACCAGAGCTCCGGCACCGATCACGTCAACACGTCCGGCGTGCATGAACGGCAGCCCAGCCCGCTCCGCACGGGTCATCGACAGCAGCGAGGTACAGGCGTCTATGATCTGGGCCGCTGGCAGCTGCGAAAGGTGGATCTTCTCGGGCTCGTACCTCGTCAGCCGGAGCGCGTGAGCGGTGATGGTGGTGATAGACCCGGCCAACCCCACCAGCGTCGAGATCCCTTTGAACCCAACAACTTCGGCAGCCTGGTCGATGGCCGCCTCGACGTCCACGACAGCCGCCGCGATCTCGCTGGACGTCGGCGGGTCACTGCGAAGGTGACGTTCCGTCATCCGGACGCACCCGACGTCGACCGACTGCGCCTGCTGCACGTCGTCCGTCCCCCGGACGAACTCAGTTGAGCCACCACCCAGGTCCACCATGAGATACGGGCCCGGGATTCCCTTTGCCCGCAAGTCGCCGGTGGCGCCATGGAAGGACAGTGAGGCTTCCTCATGTCCGGTGACCACGTCAGGTGCGACCCCGAACGCCGCAAACGCATGACGCACGCCGACCACGAACTCCTGCGCGTTTCGGGCATCGCGTGACGCCGAGGTCGCGACAAACCTGACCCTTTCGACGTCGAGGTCCGAACACTGGGTGGCGTATTCGCGCGCCTGAGCCAACGTGCGAGCCATCGCGTCGGCAGCGATGACCCCGGTCTTGTCGACGCCATGTCCGAGTCGCACGATCTCCATGCGCCGCACGAGATCGGTCAACATCCCCGAGTCCGGGTCAACATCGGCGATCAGGAGCCTGATCGAGTTCGTGCCGCAGTCGATTGCACCAACGCGGGTCATCGTTCGCCACGGGATTCGCCCCGGGGAACGCACGGACCGGCCGTCCACCAGTGCCCAAGGGCCTCAAGCGCCTCATCCCCAAGGGGGTTGACTCCCGGGCCGACGGCCAGGGAGTGGCCGATCAACACATGCAGGCACTTGACCCTGGTGGGCATTCCGCCGGCGGAGATGCCATCGATCTCGGGTACCTCACCCAGCTCACCACGACGGCGCAGGTAGTCCTTGTGGGCCGCGAGGTAGGCCGTAGCCAGCTCGGGATCACTGCTCAACCGCTGCGTCATATCGCGCATCATGCCGCTGGTCTCAAGGGTGCTTATGGCTCCGGTCAGACGCGGGCAGGTCACGTAGTAAGTGGTGGGAAACGGCGTGCCGTCAGGCAGCCTGGGCTCGGTACGCAGCACGTCCGGGCACCCGCAAGGACATCGGTGGGCAACAGCGGCGACGCCGCGCGGTACGCGGCCCAGCTGCTCATGCACCGCGCTCAGATCCACGTCGTCGGCTTTCTCGACGCGATTCGAGCCGCCCAACAGATCCGACGCCGCGAAATTGCCCTCAGCACTCATGGCGCGCGCGGGGCCGGAGAGGACTGCCCGGTTGCCACATCGGCCGGGGTGTCCGCGATCACCATCGACTGCCACAGCTGGCCGTACCACGGGATGCTGGCGGTGGAGGTCTTTGCCGGAGCCGCTATCTGCGCGCCCCCGGTCAAGTCAGGCGCGACCTCCCCATCGATCACGGTGAACGACTTCTCTCCCACCCGCACAAACTTGAGCCGCTCGCGGGCCTGCTGCTCGACGTACGCCGGGTCGGACCACAAATGTTGTTCCTGTTGGAGGGCGGCGACCGTCTGGCGTTGCTGGGCGATACGCTCGCGCAGCGCGTTGATCTGACCTTGCTGACTGAGCGTTGAGCGCAGCGCCGGAATGAGCGCCATCGCCAGCATCAGGAAGATCGACACCAGAATGGCCAAGTTCTTGATGGATCGCGGGGTGCGCAGCTCTTCTGGCGCGCGACTGCCACGCGCCGCTGCGGCCGGCCGTGTTGTTGGAGCCCTGGCGGATGGGGAGCTGCCGGCACGCGACGAGGCGGTGCGCCGAGGAGTATTCGGCGTACCGCCTGGTCGTCGCGTTGTCGCCACCGTGGCAGCCCCGCTCAGGCCTTGTCTGCCATGAAGGTCGCGGCATCGAAGCGCGGGAAAGCGCCGGGGCCGGCATACCGCGCAGCATCGTCCAGCTCTTCCTCGATGCGCAGCAGCTGGTTGTACTTGGCCACCCGCTCGGACCGAGCGGGTGCACCGCTCTTGATCTGGCCACAGTTGGTTGCCACCGCCAGGTCGGCGATGGTCGTGTCCTCGGTCTCGCCGGAACGGTGGCTCATCATGCAGGTGTACCCAGCACGGTGCGCCATGTCGACGGCATCCAGAGTTTCGGTCAGTGAGCCGATCTGGTTGACCTTGACGAGCATTGAGTTCGCCGACTTTTCGAGGACCCCCCGCGCCAGACGCTGGGGATTCGTGACGAACAGGTCGTCACCCACGATCTGGACGGAGGAGCCGAGCTCGGCGGTCAAGGTGGCCCAGCCCTGCCAGTCCTCCTCGTCGAGCGGGTCCTCGATGGACACCAGCGGGTAGGCCGAGACGAGCTCGGCGTAGTACGCCGTCATCTCGGCGGCGGTGCGCTGATTGCCCTCGAAGGTGTAGACGCCGTCGGTGCAGAACTCGGACGCGGCCACGTCGAGCGCGAGGCCGATGTCGATGCCGGGCGTGTAGCCGGCCCTTTCGATCGCCACGATGATCAGGTCGAGGGCTGCGCGATTGCTCTGAAGGTTAGGCGCAAAACCGCCCTCGTCACCGAGCCCGGTGGACAGCCCACGCTCCTTCAGGACGGACTTCAAACTGTGATAGACCTCGGTGCCCCAGCGAAGTGCCTCGCGGAAGGTCGGCGCACCGAGCGGGGCGATCATGAACTCCTGGATATCCACGTTCGAGTCGGCGTGCGAACCACCGTTGAGGATGTTGAACAACGGGACGGGAAGGATGTGTGCGTTCGGGCCGCCGACGTAACGGAAGAGCGGAAGGTTGGCCGACTCGGCTGCCGCACGAGCCACCGCCAGTGAGACGCCCAAGATAGCGTTGGCGCCCATGGAGCCCTTGTTGGGCGTGCCGTCGAGGGTGAGCATCTCGGCATCGATGAGCCGCTGTTCGCTTGCCTCGAAGCCGAGCAGTACCGGCCCGATCTCGTCGAGGACCGCATCAACTGCCTGCTCAACGCCTTTGCCGCCATATCGCTTTGCGTCGCCGTCACGGCGCTCTGCTGCCTCGAAAGCACCGGTGGAGGCCCCAGAGGGAACCGCTGCCCGGGCGATGGTGCCGTCATCGAGAGCGATCTCGACCTCAACGGTGGGATTACCACGCGAATCGAGGATCTCGCGCGCGACTACTGCCTCAATACTGGCCACAAGACTCTCCTGCATATTGCCGAATAGAAACATCTTGAGCCTAACGGGTCCTGCTTGGTCGACAGGTCACCGACCCGCAGCGTGGGTCTGGGTATGGGTCTGCGAGAGCACATCAGACCCGGAGCTGACCGTCCAGCGCGCGGACCACAGCGCGCAGTGCCGCCTCCGGGTCCTGACCGTTGTCGCGCGCCTCCAGCACGAGCGCGAAGAGTCGCGAACCGAGATCGTCATGGGCCGCCGCAGCTTCCGCCAGGTCGAGGCGGCCGGCCGTCGACAGACGCCCCGCAGCCTTGCTGGCTCTGGCAAGGGCGGGCATGCCTTCGGGTATGCCGTCCAGGGGGGAAGTCCGATGTGGCTTCTCGGCAGCCTTGATCTGCTCCCAGTTGGCCGCCACCTCCTGCGACGTGTCAGCGTCGACATCGGCGAACACGTGCGGGTGACGGCGGACAAGCTTTTCAACGATGCCGCCCGCGACGTCGTCGATCCCGAACGGTGCTTCCGGGTGCTCCTGGCCAACCCGCGCATGAAAGACGACCTGCAGCAAGAGGTCACCGAGCTCCTCCACCATGTGCGGACGATCCCCTGACTCGATGGCCTCAACCAGCTCGTGGGTCTCTTCGATCACGTAGGGAACAAGTGACTCATGTGTCTGCTCTTCGTCCCACGGACAACCCCCGGGTGAACGCAGCCGGTCCATCACCGCGACCAGGTCGAGCAGCCGCGACCCCGGAACGTCATAGGACCCGACGAGGATCTCGACCTCCGGTGGATCCTGGCGACTGCTGACCTCGGCGGCCAGGGCGTCGGTCAAGCCCAGGTCGCCATCCGCGGAACCGATCCAGACCACCTCTCCATCGTCGGTCCGGTCGACCAGCAGGCGAGCAAGAGCCGCAGGCTGCTGCTCGCCAAGGTGAGTGGCCGCGATGCCGGACTCCTGTATGGCGTACAGCTGCGTCTCGTCCTCATCCCTGGTCAGGACGTGGGCCGCGCTCGCGAGGGCGGTCCAGGCGTCCCGGGAGAAGAGGCCGGGGGCGATCCGTGGAGTGCTGAGCAGCAGGGTGAGCCGGCGCACCATCACCTCGCCGTCGGCATTCACTTCGCGGCTGGTGACGCGCTGGCCTTGATCCAGTTGGGGGAGGTCGGAAGGACCTCCCCCTGCGTGGCGTCGAAGGCTCCGTAGCGAGGGTTGACGGTGATCTGGGCCTTGGCGAGCTTGGCCAGGATGGATGTCTTGCTGGCTGGGCTGAGGGTCTGGATAGCCAACGCAGTCTTGACGTACGTGATCGTCGAGGGCGAGGGGTTGGCCACCTTGGCGATCGCCTGGCGCGCCTGCGCGTCGGAGACGGTCTTGCCGGTGCGACTGGCCTCGGCGAGAACGAACGGCCCAAGGATCAGGTTGCGCAGGACCACGCTCGGGGTGAACTGCTGCTGACCCGGCGCGAACGTGTTGAGCTGCAGCGAGGCGGTCTGGACGTCCTGGGCGCTGATGGTCTCCCCGTCGACGATCGCTGCGGCGCCGGCCTGCTGGGCGCCGCAAGCGGACAACGCCAGGGTAGCGCCGAGCAGAAGCGTCAGGAGCTGAGCTGAGAACGCCATTCGAGAGGTGCGGGACGTCCGAGCCCTGCCCAGCCTGGATCGGATGTGTTGCGAAGGCGCCAAGGCCGTTCCTTTCATCGATGCTGACTAGCTACGACTCGTGCCGCGTCCGCCACGCTGTCAAGGAGAACCACCTCGATCAGGTCACTTGCCCACCTCAGGACCGCCGTGTCCCGCATCGGCTGACCAGCCACCCGGGCAGTCATCGGCCTGGGCACCAAGATCGTACGGACAGCCTCCTTGACCAGCGAGCCCGGGTACAGCCGTTGGAGCCGCAGCTGCTTGCTCTCGGGCAGCTGGAGCGGGCCGAACCGGACGAAGTTGCCCTGGACGCTGATGTTGCCCACGTCCGCCTTGCGGGCCACTGTGCGCAGACGGGCCACCTCGAACAGGTTGCGCACCGGCTCGGGCGGGGTGCCAAAACGATCCTGCAGCTCGGCCTCGATCTCAGCCAGTCCGGCCGCGTCCTGGACCGTCGCGAGCTTCTTGTAGGCCTCGAGGCGCAACCGCTCCCCCGGGACGTACTCGTGCGGCAGGTGCGCATCGACGGGCAGCTCGATCTTGATCTCCGCGGGAGGAGCCTCGCCACCTTCGCCACGAAAGTCAGCCACGGCTTCACCGACCAGGCGGATGTAGAGGTCGAAGCCGACCCCGGCGATGTGGCCGGACTGCTCACCACCGAGCATGTTGCCGGCGCCACGGATCTCGAGGTCCTTCATGGCCACCGCCATGCCGGCACCGAGGTCGGTGTGGCTAGCGATCGTGGCCAGACGGTCGTGGGCGGTCTCAGTGAGCGGCTTCTCCGGGGGGTAGAGGAAATAGGAGTAGGCGCGTTCCCGACCACGACCCACCCGTCCGCGCAGCTGATGTAGCTGGCTGAGGCCGAGCACATCAGCCCGTTCCACGATAAGGGTGTTGGCATTGGAGATGTCCAGACCGGTCTCGATGATCGTGGTGCAGACAAGGACGTCGAAGCGCTTCTCCCAGAAGTCGACGACGACCTGCTCGAGCCGGTGTTCGGCCATCTGGCCATGGGCGGTGGCAATCCGCGCCTCGGGCACGAGCTCACGGATCCTGGCAGCGGCCTTCTCGATGGACGAGACCCTGTTGTGGATCAGGAACACCTGGCCCTCGCGCAGGAGCTCACGCCGGATGGCGGCAATGATCTGCTTCTCGTCATATGCCCCGACGAAGGTCAGGACGGGGTGGCGCTCCTCGGGCGGGGTGGCAAGAGTGGACATCTCGCGAATGCCGGTGACAGCCATCTCGAGGGTGCGCGGGATCGGGGTCGCCGACAGGGCAAGGACGTCCACAGCCGTACGCAGGCGTTTGAGCTGCTCCTTGTGCTCGACTCCGAAGCGCTGCTCCTCATCGACCACCACCAGGCCGAGATCCTTGAAGCGAATCTCGTTGCCCAGCAGCCTATGCGTACCGATCACGAGGTCGACCGTGCCGTCGGCCAACCCCTTGACGACCTCCTTGGCCTCGGCATCGGACTGGAACCGCGACAGGGCCTTGACCACCACGGGGAACGGCGCATAGCGCTCCGAGAACGTCTGGAAGTGTTGCTGCACGAGCAAGGTCGTCGGCACCAGGATCGCGGCCTGCTTGCCGTCCTGAATGGCCTTGAACGCCGCGCGCACCGCGATCTCGGTCTTGCCGTAGCCGACGTCGCCACAGATGAGCCGGTCCATCGGGACCTCTCGCTCCATGTCGATCTTGACCTCGTCGATACTGCTGAGCTGGTCGGGGGTCTCGACGTAGACGAAGGCGTCCTCGAGCTCACGCTGCCAGGGCGTGTCCGGTCCGAAGGCATGGCCCTTGGTTGCCATCCGGGCGCTGTAGAGCCGGATCAGCTCGCCGGCGATCTGCCTGACGTGCCTCTTGGCCCGGCCCTTGGTCTTCGCCCAGTCCGCGCCGCCCAGCTTGTGCAGCGTGGGCGCCTCGCCACCGACGTAACGGGTGATCTGATCGAGCTGGTCGGTGGGCACGAAGAGACGGTCCGCGGGTTGGCCCCTCTTGCTTGAGCCGTACTCCAGCAGCAGGTACTCGCGGGTGGCCCCGCCGACCGTACGCTGCACCATCTCGACGAACTTGCCCACGCCATGCTGCTCGTGGACGACGTAGTCACCCAGGCGCAGCTCCAGCGGATCGACCTGGTTGCGCCGACGCACCGGCATCCGTCGCATGTCTTTGGTGGAGGTGCCGGCACCGCTGCCGGTCGTCAGGTCGGACTCCGTGACAACGACGAGCTTGGCGCCGGCAGCCACGAACCCATGTCCCAGCGCTCCGGTGGTCACCTGCACGAGGCCGGCAGGAAGGCGTTCAAGCATGCCCGCCTCAGCCACGATGTGGTTCGGGACATCGTTCTCCGACAAGACCTCACTGACCCGTTTGGCCAGGCCACGGCCGTCGGTCACGACGAGCGTGTACCACCCCTCGCCGGCCCAGTGACGCAGGGCCGCGACGGCGCGATCGGTGTCGCCCCGGAAGGCCTCGACATCGCAGGACTCCACCCTGAGACGTTCCTCACCTGGCGCGGCCAGCTCGGCGTCGGCGCCAAAGCTGGTCAACGACCACCAGGAGCGGCCGGTCTCCAGCGCGTGAGCGCGGACATCCGCCAGCAGCCAGTACGATGCGGTACCCAGGATGTCTTGCAGGTCAACGGGGACGGCGTTGCCGGATGCGGCGTTGGACCAGCTCGCGTCAAGGAACTCGGCGCTGGTGGCGACCAGGTCGTGGGCCCGTTTGCGCACTCGCTCCGGGTCGGTCACGACCACAAGTGCATCTGGTGGCAGGACGTCGAGCAGACTCTCCATGCCGTCAACCAGCGCCGGCGCGAGGGACTCCATGCCCTCGACGGCGATGCCCTCGGCCACCTTGCCCAGCATGTCCGCGACCCCGGGCAGCTGGGTGGCAAGTACGGCGGCGCGCCCCCGGACAGCCTCGGTCAGCAGGATCTCGCGACAGGGCGGGGCCCACAGCCCGTGCTCGGCGACCTCGAGGCTGCGCTGATCAGCCACTTTGAACCAGCGGATCTCCTCGACCGTGTCACCCCAGAACTCGATCCGGAGAGGGTGCTGCTCGGTGGGTGAGAAGACGTCGAGAATGCCGCCCCGAACGGCGAACTCACCCCGGCGCTCAACCAGGTCGGTGCGCGTGTACGCGGCGGCAGCGAGTACATCGACAGCTCTCTCGAGCGGCATCTCGTCGCCGACTTTCAGGGCAACCGGCACCAGCTCACCCAGCCCCTTGACCAGTGGCTGCAACAACGCACGGACGGGAGCCACGACAACATCCAACGGTCCGTATGCCGGGTCGTCCGCGTCGGGATGGGTGAGCCGGCGCAGGACGGCCAACCGTCGGCCCACCGTGTCGCTGCGCGGGCTCAGCCGCTCGTGTGGCAGCGTCTCCCAACTCGGAAAGTCGGCCACGACATCCGTCGGCAGGAAACATCGCAGGGCCGCGACCAGATCCTCGGCCTCACGTCCGGTCGCTGTCACCGCAAGGATCGGACGACGGATGCCGGGGTCGTGAGCACCGGCAAGAGCGGCGATGAGCGGCGGACGAGCGCCCGCGGATACAGCAATGTCCAGGACCTCTGGTGCGCCGCGGTCCGTTCCGGCGCGGGCGGTCAGTGACTTCAGGAGGTCTGCCACCATCGGGTCGGTGACAAGGACATCGAGCAACGAGGTGAGGCTCATGATGGGCAAAGCTCCCGGCTGTGGGTCGACAACACAAACGCCCCGATGCGAGTGGCCAACGGGGTAGGTCAACAGTTTAGGTCAGCGGGAGTGCCACTCCTGCTGTGCGGCTACCAGGCCCTCCGCCACGAGGCGCTCGATGGCGTCCGCCGCGTCACTGATCAGCAGAGGGACCTCGCTACGCTCGGTACTGGAGAAGTCGTGCAACACGTAGTCTGCTGAATCCATCCGACCTGGCGGTCGCCCGATGCCAACCCGCACGCGCAGGTAGTCCCGGGTGCCCACCGACTTGGTGATCGAACGCAGGCCGTTGTGCCCACCCTCACCACCACCCAGCTTGAGGCGCACCTCGGCGAAGGGGATGTCGAGCTCATCGTGAATGACGATGAGGTTCTCGACCGGGACCTTGTAGAACGACAACAGCCCCGCGACCGGCCCACCGGACTCGTTCATGTAGGTCATCGGCTTGGCAATGATCGCCCTGGGTCCGGGCGTCCCGCCAGCCGTTGCGCCCTGTGCAGCCGGCAGCCGGACCTCGGCCGCGGCCGCCCGTGCCTTGTGCGAACGCAGGCTCGCACCGGTGCGAACAGCCAGCTCGTCCACCACCATGGCGCCAACGTTGTGTCGATGACCAGAGTACGAGGGGCCGGGATTGCCCAGCCCGACGATCAGCCACGCAGTCATCGCGTCCATTCCGTCTTGAGATGGGAACCGGTTGGCCCGGTCCTGACAATAGTCAGGGCCGGACCGACGTCAGCGGACTCAGGCCTTTTCGCCCTCCGCGGCTGGAGCCTCAGCGTCAGCAGCCCCTTCACCAGCAGCCTCGACTGCCGGGCCTCCGGAGCCGAGCTCGGCGAGCTCGGCGGCCATCTCGGCCTCGAGGGCCTCAGCAGATATTGCCTGGGTGATGTTGACGATCAGCGACGAGGCGTCGGTGAGCAGCTCGGCGTCCTTGGGCAGCACCAGGTCGGAAGCATGGATCTGGGTGCCAGCCTCCAGGCCCTCGATCAGGACCTCGACGTGGTCAGGGATCTGGGTGGCCTCGACGGCCAGCTCCACGGTGTTGTTCTCGACCGAGACGACGGTCTCGATCGCGGCTTCGCCCACGAGGTGGATGGGCACGTCAACGTTGACCTTTTCGCCCTTGCGGACGACCACGAGGTCAATGTGCTCGATGATCGGCCTGATCGGGTCGCGCTGGACGTCTTTGGCCAGGGCCAGGTGATCCTTGCCGTCGATCTCGATGGTAAGCAGGGCATTGGCAACCTTGAGAGCCAACATCGTCTGGTGACCCGGCAAGCTGATATGGACCGGGTCGGTGCCGTGGCCGTACATGACCGCGGGGATGTTGTGTTCACGCCGGATGCTGCGCGCGGCACCCTTGCCGAACGAGGTGCGAGGTATGGCGACCAGCTTGTTCCTGGACGTCTGGGCTGACTTGGGCATGCGGTCTCCTATGTTGCCGATCCGCGCGCCGTTGAGTGCGGCATACACGGGTGTTCTGGGGTACGTGTTCTGGGACAAGAATGTTCTGGGGTGATGACAGTGCGGTGGGCCTCGACGCGGGGCGCGGCACGACGCGGGTAACCAGCGTGGCAAGCGCACTTCACCCTGTGAAGATCCGGGCGTCCGGCGCCACCGCGTCGATCACGGAGCACTGCAACGGGCTGATTCGAGTCAAGCCAAGCATCAGTCATGCAGCGTCCCTCGCCGAGGCAACCCCGAAAGTCTAGGCGACCTGGTGCGGCATAGGGAAATCCTGGAGTGACTACGACTCACCCGACCAGCCGCGGCCGGAGGGTTAGTCGGTCTGTTCGAAGAGGCTGGTGACCGAACCATCCTCGAAGACGGCACGGATCGCCTGGCTGAGCAGCGGGGCGATCGAGAGCTCGGTGAGCTTGTCGAACTGGCGCTCAGCCGGGATCGGCAGAGTGTTGGTGACGATGATCTCGCGAGCCTGGCAGTTCTTGAGCCGGTCAACGGCGGGCCCGGACAGGATCGCATGCGTCGCGGCAATGATGACGTCGGCGGCGCCTGCGGCGATGAGCGCGTCGGCCGCCTTGGTGATCGTCCCAGCGGTGTCAATCATGTCGTCGACCAGGATGCACGTGCGGCCGGTGACCTCACCGACCACGCGGTTGGCGACGCTCTCGTTGGGCCGGGTGATGTCGCGGGTCTTGTGGATGAAGGCCAGAGGCGCACCGCCCAGCCGCTTGCACCACTGTTCGGCGACCTTGATCCGCCCGGCGTCCGGCGAGACGACGGCCAGCTGCTCGGTCCCGTACTTGCTGCGGACGTACTTGGACAGGATCGGCAAGGCCACAAGGTGGTCGACCGGCCCGTCGAAGTATCCCTGGATCTGGTCAGTGTGCAGATCGACGGACATCAGCCGGTTGGCTCCTGCGGTCTTGAACAGGTCGGCGATGAGGCGGGCCGAGATCGGCTCGCGGCCACGGTGCTTCTTGTCCTGGCGCGAGTAGCCGTAATAGGGCATGACGACGGTGATCCGCTTGGCCGAAGCACGTTTGAGCGCGTCGACCATGAGCAGGTGCTCCATGATCCACTCGTTGACGGGAGCGGAGTGGCTCTGCAGGACGAAGGCGTCCGAGCCGCGCACCGACTCCTCGTAGCGCACATACATCTCGCTGTTGGCGAACTCGTAGGCCGAGGTCGGCACCAGGTTCGTCCCGAGCTGATAGGCCACCTCTTCGGCGAGCTGGCGGTTGGACCGGCCCGAGAAGATCATGAGGTTCTTCTCGGTCGCGCGCTTCAGGCCGTTCATGCGCTGGGGTTCCCTTCGGGGACGATAGGTGAATCCTCACTCGCAGCCGCAGCCGCAGCCGCGTGTGCGGAGGCCGTGCCTGCACGCTTGTCGTAAACCCAACCGAGCAAGTTGCGTTGCGGTGCCACGTTGATGGCCAGGGCACCCGGTGGAACGTCCTTGCGGACGACGGTCCCTGCGCCGGTGTAGGCGCCATCGCCCACAGTGACCGGCGCGACGAACATGTTGTCCGAGCCGGTGCGGCAATGGCTGCCGACGGTGGTGTGCCTCTTGTTGACGCCGTCGTAGTTGACGAAGACGCTCGACGCGCCGATGTTGGAGTGCTCGCCGATCGTCGCGTCCCCGACATAGGTCAGGTGCGGCACCTTGGATCCGGCGCCGATCTTGGCGTTCTTGGTCTCGACAAAGGTGCCGATCTTGCCCTTCTCACCGAGCTCGGTGCCTGGACGCAGATACGAGAAGGGCCCAACCGTGGCGCCCGCTCCGATGACTGCCAGAAAACCATGCGTTCGTATGACGGCGGCGCCACTGCCGATCTCGACGTCCGTGAGCGTGGTGTCGGGCCCCAGGACGACATCGTCACCGATGGTGCTGGCACCGTGGATCTGGGTCTGAGGATGGATGGTGACGTCGCGCCCGAGCGTGACGTCGACGTCGATCCAGGTCGTGGCCGGGTCGACCACGGTCACTCCGGCACGCATCCAGCCCTCCACGATCCGGCGGTTGAGCTCGGCGCCCAGCCGCGACAGCTGGACGCGGTCGTTGACACCCTCGGTCTGCCACAGGTCCTGGATCAGGTGGGCACTGACCCGAAGGCCTTGACCGCGGATGACACCCAGCACGTCAGTGAGGTACTTCTCGCCCTGAACGTTGTCCGTGCCCACCTGGGTCAGCGCTTTACGCAGGACCGCCGCGTCGAACGCATACAGACCCGAGTTGATCTCGGTGATCTCGCGCTGCACATCGGTGGCATCCTTCTGCTCGACGATGCCGGCCACCGAACCGTCAGGCGCCCGCAGGATGCGCCCATAGCCTGACGGATCGGGTAACGAGGCGGAGATCACCGTGGCGACGCTCCCGCTCGCCACGTGCGCCTCGAGCAGACCGCGCAGGGTCTGTGCTGCGAGTAGGGGGACGTCGCCGCAGGTCACCAGCAGCGTTCCCTCAAGGCCTTCCGGCAGCGCATCGAGCGCACACTCGGTGGCCCGGCCTGTGCCCTTGACCTCATCCTGGTCGACGATGACGGCGGCAGGGTCGACAACCGCGATGTGCGCAGCCACGAGGTCACGTCCGTGACGCACCACGATGGCCAGGTGCTGGGGATCAACGCCTCGCGCTGCGGCAATCGCATGGGCCAGGAGCGTGCGTCCCCCGATAGCGTGAAGAACTTTGGGAGTGGCCGACCTCATCCTGGTGCCTTCGCCAGCGGCGAGGACGACAACAGCGGCCGGGCGAGGTGTAGTCACGCGATGAGCTCCTGAGGGTCGGAGTCGATTGCATACAGCCACACCCTGGGCGTTCCCGTCACGGGAGAACGCCGGGCTGCACTGCCTGAGCCAATGTTACCTGCCGTCCCATGGTGGTTCACAAACGAGCGGGCTGAGTCGGCCGTCATGGCGATGGAATGGCTCATCAAAGGTCCCACTGGATCCCATACCCAACTGAACCTCACGGAACGCATGAAACAGGGAATGAACCGCATCAAAGCTGAAGCGGTCGATGCTCACAGCACAGTCACCGGGCCCAGCAGGTGCGACCGGACGCCGGAGAACGACGGCAACCGCGCATCAGGACAAATCGCGCTCGCCAATGGGCACGATCGATGCGAGGGCCGGCAGCGAGCAAGGCGATACCCTGAACTTCCATCAGGACCTGGCAGAGCAGATGATCGTTGAGGTTCAGTCCTGGAACGAGTCCGCA
>Ga0208079_1000832_pt1 | contig 16811 bp, 16 predicted proteins | sample NGESurdeep092012_5_FD_184474 | JGI IMG/M metagenome (GOLD analysis project Ga0208079, IMG submission 184474) | Arctic peat soil microbial communities from Barrow, Alaska - NGEE Surface sample 210-2 deep-092012 (SPAdes) | ecosystem: Environmental > Terrestrial > Soil > Wetlands > Peat ... | reverse complement strand
GGATTCCCTCCGCCTCAAGCGCAAAGTTGCCGCGTGGGACGATGACTTCCTCGCAAGCCTCATCGCCGCATAATTTTTTCACCCGATTCCCCTGCCGCCGTTATACTCCGCCGTTGGGAATGGCGTGCTTCCGGCTAGGCAGCCTGGGGCGGGTCTAGAAGCCGGGATTGCCTTGAATATTCCAAACCTCATCACGCTGGGGCGTATTCTGCTGGTGCCGATCGTGGTCTGGGCGATCGCGTCCGGCACGATGTGGATCGCGTTCGTGCTGTTCGTGGGCGCCGGCGTGAGCGACGCCGTCGATGGCTATCTGGCCAAACGCTTCAACATGACCACCGAACTCGGCGCCTATCTCGATCCGCTCGCCGACAAGGCGCTGATCGTCTCGATCTATCTCACGCTCGGCATCAATGGCGCGATCCCGCGCTGGCTGGTCATCCTGGTGGTGTCGCGCGATATCTTGATCGTCGGCGGGATCATGCTGTCATGGCTGGTCGGAAGTCCGCTCAAGATCAAACCGCTCCTAATCTCCAAGCTCAATACCGTGGCGCAGATCCTGTTCGCCTGCGTGGTGCTCGGCTCGCTCGGGTTCGACATTGAGGCGGATACGCTCAAGCTTGTACTCATGGGGCTAGTGGCCGCCTTGACCTTGCTGTCGGTGACCGCCTATGTCGCCGAATGGGTGCGTCACATGAACTCCACGACGGCCGGACCGTGAGCCCGCGCGCTCAACCGCGGTCGCGGAGCGGCCTCGCCGGGGAGGGCGGCAGCGCATTCCAGCGTCAGGTCGTGTTCTGGCTGGCGGCGTTCGTCGTGTTCGTGCTGGTGTTGTGGCTGCTGAGCGACATCCTGTTGCCCTTCGTCGCGGGCCTCGCCATCGCCTATCTGCTCACGCCGGTGACCGACCGGATCGAACGGCTCGGCGTCAACCGGCTCGCGGCCGCGCTCTTACTCATCACTCTTATGGTGATGCTCTTCGTTCTGCTCATTTTGTTAGTGGCGCCGATCCTCGGCGGCCAGCTGTCGTCCTTCATCGAGAATATTCCGGGCTATGTGACGAAGCTGCAATCGCTGCTCAGTGATCCGAGCCGCCCGTGGGTGCAGAAGCTGCTCGGGGCAGGGTTCAACACCGACAAGACAATCACCGATCTGGTGACGCAAGGCGTGGGCTGGCTGACCGCATTTCTGAAGTCGCTGTGGTCGGGCGGACGCGCGCTGGTGTCGCTGTTCTCCCTCATCGTCGTGACGCCGGTGGTCGCTTTCTACCTGATCTACGATTGGCACCGCATGATCCGCACCGTGGATGGCTGGATTCCGCGGCATCAGCGCGAGACCGTGCGGCGGCTCGCGCGCGAGGTCGATGCGGCGATTGCCGGCTTCGTGCGCGGGCAGACCGCGGTCTGCCTCATCCTCGGCTCGTTCTACGCGGTGGCGCTGACGGTGAGCGGGCTCAATTTCGGACTGCTGATCGGCCTGATTTCCGGCCTGATCACCTTCATCCCCTATATCGGCTCGATGACCGGCCTTGTCCTGGCGCTCGGCGTAGCGGTGGCGCAGTTCTGGCCGGAATGGGGCTCGATCCTCACCGTGCTCGGCATCTTCCTGGTCGGCCAATTCCTCGAAGGCAATCTGCTGGCGCCCAAACTGGTCGGGAAGAGTGTGGGCTTGCATCCGGTCTGGCTGATCTTCGCGCTGCTCGCCTTCGGCTATCTGTTCGGCTTCCTCGGGTTGCTGGTGGCGGTGCCGCTCGCCGCCACCATCGGCGTGCTCGCTCGTTTCGCGCTGCGGCGCTATCTGGAAAGCGCGCTCTATACCGGCGAGAAATCGGGTTGAGCGACAAGGTGGGCAATTTGGGCAGTTCGTTCGGTCCGCGTCAGCTCGTACTCGCGCTCGATCATGCCGTCAGCTTCGCGCGCGAGGATTTCCTGGCCGGCCCGTCGAACGCGGCGGCGTTGACGCTGATCGATCGCTGGCCGGATTGGCCGGCTCCGGTCATGGCGCTCATTGGCCCGGAAGGGTCGGGCAAGAGTCATCTCGCCGCGATCTGGGCTGAAACCGCGGGCGCGCGCGTGCTGGCGGCGAAACTATTAACGCAAACGGATTTGCCCGCGGCCTTTGCCACCGGCGCGCTGGTGGTCGAGGATCTCGAACCCGCCGGCCTCGACGAACGTGCGCTGTTTCATCTGCTCAATCTCGCGCGCGAGGAGGGCGCCTACATGCTGCTCACGGCGCGCTCGCCGCTTGCCGGCTTTCCGGTGAGCATCCGCGATCTCAGCTCACGCCTGCGCGCGCTGCCGAGCGTCGCGCTGGCGCCGCCCAACGACGTCCTGCTGCGATCGCTGATCGTCAAGCTTGCCGCCGACCGGCAACTCGCCGTGGATGATGCGCTGGTGAACTATCTTGCCAACCGCATCGAGCGATCGTTCGCGGCCGCGCATGCCGCGGTGGTCCGGCTCGACGAAGAGGCGATGCGGCAGCACCGGCCGGTGACGCGAGCGCTGGCGGCCGAGCTGTTCCGCTAGCGCGCGATCCCGAAAAGTGGGAACCGGCTTTCGAACGAGATCACGCGCAACTCTAGAGTCCGGCTTGACGCGTGCGGCGATCGGGCGCGAACTGTCATCCAGCTGCCATTTTTCTCGGCTAGGCAGTTGATCTTTTAGGCTCTCTTTCAAATGGCAGATCGCGGACAAGCTATTGCTCCGGCAAAGGAAATCGCTCCGGTCCCGGACCGTGAGGCTTCCCCGCCTGCCTCAAAACCCGCGCCCGCCGCAACCTTAAGATTGCGTCCGGAACGGTTCATCAATCGCGAGCTGTCCTGGCTGCACTTCAACCGGCGTGTTCTGGAAGAGGCCGGCAATGAGCATCATCCGCTGCTGGAGCGGGTGCGCTTCCTGTCGATCTCGGCCAACAATCTCGACGAGTTCTTCATGGTGCGGGTCGCCGGCCTCAAGGGCCAGGTGCGCCAGGGCATCATGACCAAGAGCCCGGACGGGCTCACCCCGAGCGAGCAACTCACGCGCATCGGCGAGGCGGTCTCGCAGCTCGCCAGCGATCAGCAGCAACGCTGGCTGGATATGCGGCCGGCGTTGGCCGCCGCCGGGGTGACGCTGATCGACGGGGTGGATCTCAAGAAGCCGGAGCGTGTCTGGCTGGAGGAACGCTTCCTCACCCACGTGTTTCCGCTACTCACACCGCTCGCCATCGACCCGGCGCATCCGTTTCCGTTCATTCCCAATCTCGGATTCTCGATCGCGCTGCAGTTGGCGCGCGTGCGCGACGGTAAGGCGATGAACGCGCTCATCCGCATGCCGCAGAAGATCGAGCGCTTCATTCGGCTGCCGAGCAGCAGCGACCAGGGCATCCGCCTGATCACGCTGGAGCAGGCGACCGCGCTGTTTATCAGCCGGCTGTTCCCCGGCTACACCGTCAAGGGCCAGGGCGCGTTCCGCGCCATCCGCGATTCGGAAGTGGAAATCGAGGAAGAGGCGGAAGATCTGGTGCGGCTGTACGAGACTGCGCTCAAGCAGCGCCGGCGCGGCTCGGTGATCCGGCTGGAGCTCAATGCCTCGATGCCGACGGAGCTGCGCAGTTTCGTGCAGCGCGCGCTGGCGGTTGCCGACGACGAGATGTTCCTGGTCGACGGCGTGTTGGCGCTCAACGATCTGGGTCAGCTCACCAAGCTCGACCGGCCCGATCTCGAATTTGTGCCATACAATCCGCGCTATCCCGAACGCATCCGCGACCACGGCGGCGATTGCTTCGCCGCCATCCGGCAGAAGGATCTGGTCGTCCACCATCCGTACGAATCCTTCGACGTGGTGGTGCAATTCCTCCAGCAGGCGGCGCGCGATCCCAACGTGGTCGCGATCAAGCAGACGCTCTACCGCACCTCGGCGGAATCCCCGATCGTGAAGACGCTGGTCGAGGCGGCGGAGGCCGGCAAGTCGGTCACCGCGCTGGTTGAGCTGAAGGCGCGTTTCGACGAGGAAGCCAATATCCGCTGGGCGCGCGATCTCGAACGCGCCGGCGTGCAAGTCGTGTATGGCTTCATTGAATTGAAAACCCACGCCAAGCTGTCATTGGTGGTGCGCCGCGAGGGCGGCGCGCTGGCGACTTACATTCATGTCGGCACCGGCAATTATCACCCGGTAACCGCGCGCACCTATACCGATCTCTCGTTCTTTACGGCGAACGTGGTGATCGGGCGCGACGTGGCTCGCATCTTCAATTACATCACTGGTTACGCCGAGCCGGCCGAGCTCGAGCGCATGGCCATTTCGCCGGTCAGCCTGCGCAGCCGTATCCTCGACCACATTGCGCAAGAGGCCGCCAACGCCAAGGCCGGGCGCCCGGCGGCAATCTGGATGAAGATGAATTCGCTGGTCGACCCCGAGATCATCGACGCGCTCTATGACGCATCGAGCGCGGGCGTCGCAGTCGATCTGGTGGTGCGCGGCATCTGCTGTCTGCGGCCGGGCGTGCCGGGGCTGTCCGACAATATCCGGGTGAAATCCATCGTCGGCCGTTTCCTCGAGCACGGGCGCATCTATTGCTTCGGCGCCGGTTACTCGCTGCCGCATCCGAAAGCGGCGATCTACATTTCCTCCGCCGATATGATGCCGCGCAATCTCGACCGCCGGGTCGAAGTGTTGTGCCCGATTTTCAACGCAACCGTGCATGAACAGGTTCTCGGCCAAATTATGGTGGCTAATTTCAAGGATAACGAGCAAAGCTGGAAGCTCTTGCCGGATGGCAGTTCCACGCGCATAAAGGCCGCGCCGGGCGAGGAACCGTTCAACGCCCACAAGTATTTCATGACCAATCCGAGTCTGTCGGGCCGTGGGAAATCGCTCAAGGAATCGTCGCCGCGCAGCCTCATCCGCCGCCTCGTCGAAGGCGCGTAAGCGGTCCCACGCGATAACGACCTCGGCCAAGGGCCGGCTCGACTACGGGCCGCCGATCGCCGTCATCGATATCGGCTCCAACTCGGTCCGCCTCGTCATTTACGAAGGCCTCACGCGGTCCCTGACGCCGATCTTCAACGAAAAAGTTCTCGCCGGCCTCGGGCGGCAGGTGCAATCCACCGGCCTGTTGGCGCAGGACGCAATCGACACCGCGCTCGCCGCGCTCACGCGCTTCCGTGCCTTGTGCGATATGCTGCACGTGCGCCGGAGCTGGGCGATCGCCACCGCCGCCTGCCGCGATGCGCGCAACGGCCGCGCCTTCATCGCCGAGGCCGAGCGCATCTGCCGCACGCCGATCAAGATTCTTTCCGGCAAGCGCGAGGCGCAGCTCACCGCGCTCGGCGTCATTTCCGGCATCTATAAGCCGGACGGCATTGTCGGCGACCTCGGCGGCGGCTCGCTGGAGCTGGTCGATGTGCACGGCTTGCGCGTGCGGTCCGGCGTGACGCTGCCGCTCGGCGGGCTGGCCTTGCAGGACATCGCCGGCAAGTCGCTCAAGAAAGCCGAGAATTTCGTCGAGGACGCATTCGAAGACCTCGACATGCTGAAGGAAGGCGAGGGCCGCACTCTGTACGCGGTTGGCGGCACTTGGCGCGCGCTGGCACGGCTGCACATGTGGCAGACCGGCTATCCGTTCCACGTCATGCACAACTACCGAATCTCGGCGCGCGAAGCGCTGGAATTCTCGAGGCTTGTGCATCGCGTCGATACCGAGACGCTGTCGAAGATCGAGGTGGTCAACGCCGCCCGCCGGCCGCTGCTCGCCTATGCCGCGTTGGTGATGGAAAACCTGGTGCGCAGGATCAAGCCCAAGCAAGTGATCATTTCCGTGCTCGGCGTGCGCGAGGGCCTGCTCTATTCGCTGCTCAACGCACGGGAACGCGCGCGCGATGCGCTGATTTCGGCGGCCGCCGATCTCAACGTGTTGCGCTCGCGCTCGCCGCATCACGGCGAGGAACTGATCGTTTGGACCGACCGTTTCATAGCGTCCTCAGGCCTGGAGGAGACCGCCGACGAGCGCCGGCTGCGCCACGCCGCCTGTCTGCTGGGCGATATCGGCTGGCGCGCGCATCCGGATTATCGCGGCGAGCAGTCGATGAACATCATCGCGCACGCTGCCTTCGTCGCCATCGACCATCCCGGCCGCGCCTATCTCGCGCTGTCGGTCTATTTTCGCCACGCCGGCTTGAGCGAGGAGGACTTGTCGCCGCGCCTGCGTGAGCTGGCGACCACCCGTATGCTCGACCGTGCCCGCGTGCTCGGCGCCGCCATGCGGGTCGCCTATATCCTCACCGCAGGGCAGGGCGGCGTGCTGCCGAAAACGCCGATGCAGGTCAAACGCGGAAAGTTGCTGCTGCGTCTGCCCGGTCCTTACGGCAAGCTTGCGAGCGACCGGCTGGCCAACCGACTGCGCCAGCTCGCGCGTCTGGTCGGCCGCGAGCCGGCGATCGAGGATTAGGTCTTATCGACCGTCACCACGCGGCCGTTTTCAACCGCGAGCGCCAGGCGGCCGTGCTTGAGGGCGAGCGCCTTCTCGCCGAACAATTCACGCCGCCAGCCCTTCAGCGGCGGCACGTCGGCCTCGTCGTCGGCGGCGATGCGGTCGAGTTCGTCGACGGTGGCGATCACCTTGGCGGCGACGCCATTGCTCTCGGCGGTCATGCGCAAGAGCACCTTGAGCAGTTCGACGGTGGCGGCGCCGTTCGGTGCCGGGCGGAAGCGATCGAGCCGCGGCAGCGTCTTCGGATCGCGCTCAAGTCCGCGCTTGACCACCTCGACGATGGCTTCGCCCCAGCGCGAACGCTCGAAACCTTTCGGCAGCGAACGCAATTGGCCGAGCCGCTCGATCGTGGCCGGCGCTTGCACCGCGAGGTCGCCGAGCACCTCATCCTTGAGCACGCGCGAGCGCGGCACGTCGCGGGTCTGTGCCTCGCGCTCGCGCCAGGCGGCGACCTCGATCAGCACGGCGAGCTCCTTGGGCTTGCGCACACGGCTCTTGAGCCGCTCCCAGGCCCTGTCCGGTTCCATGCGATAGGTCTCGGGCGAGGTGAGCACACCCATCTCGGCCTCGACCCAATTCGCGCGCCCGCGTTTATCCAAATCGGCGGCGAGCTTGAGATAAACGTTGCGCAAATGGGTCACGTCGGAGAGCGCGTAGGACATTTGTGCGTCGGTGAGCGGACGCCGCGTCCAGTCGGTGAAGCGGTTCGACTTGTCGAGCAGGTCGCCGCTGATGCGCTGCACCAGCTGGTCGTAGGAGATCGAGTCGCCGTAACCGAGCACCATGGCGGCGACCTGGCTGTCGAAGATCGGATGCGGGATCTTCTTCGCCATATTCCAGACGATTTCGATGTCCTGCCGTGCCGCGTGGAAGACCTTGACCACCTTCTCGTCGGTCATCAGTTCGAAGAACGGCGCAAGGTCGATGCCCGGCGCCAGCGCATCGACCACGACGGCTTCGTCGGGCGAGGCCATCTGCGCCACGCACAGCAGTGGATAATAGGTGGTCTCGCGCAGGAACTCGGTATCGACGGTAACGAAAGGGTGGCGCGCCATGCGCGCGCAGATTTGGGCCAGTTCCTCGGTGGTGGTGATCGGCTGCATTGTGCCGGGAAGCCTAACCCGATCCGTGCTGGTCATGGCAAAAGATTTGACCTTCCGCGCACGCGCGGCATGTGGATGAATTCCCAAGGGCTGGGCATCGGCCCCACCGGAACCTCGATCAGCGTCGGCTCGCGGCGGGCGAAGGCGAGCCGGAGCGCCGCGCCCAATTCCACGGGGTTATGCGCCCGCCGGCCGGCAGCACCAAAGCTTTCGGCGTATTTTACGAAATTTGGGTTGGCGAGGTCGCTGGCGATCAGCCGGTTGCCGAATTGCTCCTCCTGGATGCGGCGGACATTGCCGAAGGCGCCGTCGACAAACACCACGGCCACCAGCGGAATGCGGTGCCGCATGGCGGTGGCGAGCTCGTTGGCGGTATAGAGGAAGCCGCCGTCGCCGTTGATCGAAAGCACCGGCACATCGGGCCGCGCAGCTTGCGCTCCGAGCGCGGTGGCGTAGCCCCAGCCGAGATTGTCCTGATAGCCGGGTGACAGAAAGGTACGTGGGCGATAGACCGGAAAGGCGAGGCGCGCGGCGAAGCCGATTTGCGTGACCTCGTCGACATAGATGCCGTCTTCAGGCAGTTCAGCGCGGATCACATCGAGAAATGCAAGCTGGGCGCTAAGCTTGGCCAAGCGTTGCCGCATTTTGGCTTGGCGCTGTTGCATTTCGTCGCGGCGCGAGGTGCGGCGCGGATTGAACCTCGCGAGGTCGTCGATCAGCCGCCGCAAGATCGGCGCGGCATCGCCGATCAGCGCCACCTTGGGTTTGCGCAGGCGCGCGGGCTCTTGCACGTCGGCATCGACGCGGACGATTTGTAAATTATTGTCGACGCCCCATGCGGTGAGCGGCGTGAGCAGCCTTGTGCCGACCGCCAGCACCGCGTCGGCCTCGCCCCACAATTCGCGGCCCAAGGGCAACGTGACGCTGAACGGATTGCGGCCGTCGAGCACGCCGCGGCCGCGACGGTAGGCGAGCACGGGCGCTTGCAACATGCTCGAGAGCAGCGTCACCTCGAGCGAAGCGTCCTGCGCCCCGCCGCCGGTGACGATCAGCACGCGCTTGGCCTTGCCCAGCAGCTTGGCCGCGGCGCGTATCGCATCTGCGTCGATGCGCGGCGGGCGCGGCGGCGCCGGCTCCGCAATGGCTGCGATCGGTGCGCGCTTGCCCCACACGTCGATGGCGCATTCGAGCGCAGCCGGACCCGGCCGGCCATTGCGCTTTGAGCCTTGGCGCATGGATTGGATCGCCTTGGCGACCTTGGTCGGCGCTTCCGCCGGTCCATCGATGCGGGCGGAATGATCGACCAGCCGCGCGATGATGCCGGCCTGATCGCGGATCTCGTGCAGATGGCCTTGCCCGCGACCGATCGCGGCGTGAGGAATTTGTCCGATCAGCGCCAGCACCGGCGCATTCATGCCATAGGCGGTGAGTAGCGCGGCGCCGGAATTGAGCAGGCCCGGACCGGGCACCACCGCATAAGCCTGCGGCTTCCCGGTCGCGAGCGCCGCGCCCAGCGCCATATAGGCCGCGCCCTGCTCATGGCGGGTGTGAACCACGCGCAACTGGTCGCCAGCGCGCTGGAAGGCGTCGAACAGGTGATCGTTATGCACGCCCGGCAGCGCATAAACGGTGTCGAGCCCGTGCGCGATTAACGTGGCGACCGCCGCCTCGCCGGTGGACATCTCGCTGACGGCCGGCTTGGCCCTTTTCGGGCGCTTGGATTTTGGCATGGCACGCTCCGGCTACTTGCGCCTCTCAGTGTGCAGATCGGGCCGAGTCTGTCGAGCCGCTTGCCAAGGCCTTACCTTGACAAAGCCGACCCCCCATGCGCTTTTCGCGCGCCTCACATCCAACGCTTTCATCGCCCTCGGAACCATCCATGCATCGCTATCGCTCACACACCTGCGGCGCGCTTCGTGAGGGCGATATCGGCAAGACCGTGCGGCTGTCCGGCTGGTGCCACCGCATCCGCGACCATGGCGGGCTGCTGTTCATCGATCTGCGCGACCACTATGGGCTCACCCAGGTGGTGGCCGATCCCGACAGTCCGGCGTTCAAGCTCGCCGAAACGCTGCGCTCGGAATGGGTGGTGCGTATCGACGGCAAGCTGCGCCGCCGGCCCGCCGGCACCGAGAATCCCGACCTGCCAACCGGCCAGGTCGAAATCTATATCGACGAAATCGAGGTGCTGGGGCAGGCCGCCGAATTGCCGATGCCGGTATTCGGCGAACAGGACTATCCGGAAGAGATCCGACTCAAATACCGCTTTCTCGATCTGCGCCGCGAACATCTGCACAACAACATCATGCTGCGCGGCGCGGTGATCGACTCGCTCCGCGCCCGCATGAAGGCGGGCGGCTTCTTTGAATTCCAGACGCCGATCCTGACTGCGTCGTCGCCGGAAGGCGCGCGCGACTATCTGGTTCCGTCGCGCATCCACCCCGGAAAATTCTACGCGCTGCCGCAGGCGCCGCAGCAGTTCAAGCAGCTCATCATGATCGCGGGCTTCGACCGCTATTTCCAGATCGCGCCGTGCTTCCGCGATGAGGATGCGCGCGCCGATCGCTCGCCTGGCGAGTTCTACCAGCTCGATCTCGAGATGAGTTTCGTCACGCAGCAGGACGTGTTCGACGCGGTCGAGCCGGTGATGCGCGGCGTGTTCGAGGAATTTGCCAACGGCAAGGCGGTGACGCCGAAATTCCCGCTCATTCCTTATGCCGAGGCGATCGCGAAATACGGCACCGACAAGCCGGATCTGCGCAATCCGATTGTCATGCAGGATGTGAGCGAGGCATTCCGCGGTTCCGGATTCAAAATCTTCGCGAACATTCTGGCGGGCGATTCGAAGGCGCAAGTCTGGGCGATCCCGGCGCCGAAAGGCGGTAACCGCGCCTTCTGCGACCGCATGAACTCGTGGGCGCAGGGTGAAGGCCAGCCGGGCCTCGGCTATATCTTCTGGCGCGAGGGCGAGGAAGGCGGCGCCGGTCCTTTGGCCAAGAATATCGGGCCGGAGCGCACCAAACAGATCGCCGACCAACTCAAGCTTGGCGTCGGCGATGCCTGCTTCTTTATCGCCGGCAAGCCGAAGGATTTCGTCAAGTTCGCCGGCCCGGCGCGCACCAAAGTCGGCGAGGAACTTGGCCTGATCGGCAAGGACCGCTTCGAATTCTGCTGGATCGTCGATTTCCCGATGTACGAATGGAACGACGAGGAGAAGAAGATCGACTTCTCCCACAATCCATTCTCGATGCCGAATTTGCCGGTCGATGAATTCCTGGCGCTCGATGCGGTCGACCATGACAGGCTTCTGTCGATCAAGGCGATCCAGTACGACATTGTCTGCAATGGCACCGAGCTATCCTCGGGCGCCATCCGTAACCATCGCCCCGAGGTGATGAAGAAGGCCTTCGCCATCGCCGGCTATGGCGAAGACGTGCTGGAAAATAAATTCGGCGGCATGCTGCACGCGCTGTCGCTCGGCGCCCCGCCGCACGGCGGCATCGCGCCCGGCATCGACCGTATCGTCATGCTGCTGGCGGGCGAAGAGAACCTGCGCGAGGTGGTGCTGTTCCCGATGAACCAGCGCGCCGAGGATTTGCTGATGGGCGCGCCGTCGGAAGCCACGGCCAAGCAGCTCAAGGAGCTGCACATCCGGCTGGAACTGCCGAAGAAATAATATCGCCGATATGAATATATGTTGCACTGCGCTCGCTTCGAGCGAGGCCGCTTGATTCATATTCCGATTTGAGATTGGATTTGGGTTCGTTCCAGAGACGGCGACACGCGCACGCAAAGCCGCGAGAACGATAACTCATAAAAGCTGCAAGGCATTCCGGGAGGAATTGATGTCCGAGATCGAGCGGCGCGCCCTCATGAAGGGCGCGGCACTAAGCGCGCTTGCCTTCACGGCGGGTGGCGTCAACGTCCTGCTCTCACCGCGGCAGGCGCGCGCGCAGAATATTCCGTTCAAAACGCTCACGCCGGAACAAGTCGAGACGCTCGAGGCGCTGGGCGAAACGCTGGTGCCGGGCGCCAAGCAGGCCGGAATCTCGCATTTAGTCGATCAGCAATTGTCGATCCCGCCGGGTGAAGCCTTGCTGGAAGCCCGCATTCTCAACATCCGGCCACCTTATGCGAATTTTTATCGCGCCGCGCTCGGTGCGGTCGACAAGGCGAGCCGGGGGCAAAACGGCGACCGCGGCCTAGCCCAGCTCAACGAGAGCGAGCGGCATGCCTTCGTCGACCTGATGCGGCAGAACAAGGTGGCCGGCTGGCAGGGTCCGGCCGGACCGTTCGTCTATCTCGTCCTGCGCAGCGACGCCGTCGACGTGGTCTACGGAACCATGGACGGTTACGCCGGTCTCGGCATTCCCTACATGCCTCACATCGCGCCCGAGAAGAGGTGGTGACATGGCAAACGAAAAAGTCGATGTCGTCATCGTCGGGGCGGGTGCCTCGGGCACGCTCTATGCCTCGGTGCTGGCCAAGGCCGGCAAAAAGGTCGTGCTGCTGGAGTCTGGTCCCGACTGGCAGCTCAGCGATTTGATCAGCTCGGATATCTGGGGCCGGCGCGTCAAGCCGGCCGGCATCCCTTTCCTGCTCGAAGGCAAGAATCCGTACGGCTACGCCTATCAGGCGGGCTGGGGCGTTGGCGGCGCGGCGCTGCATTACTTTGCCAATTTTCCGCGCCTGTTGCCGAACGACTTCAAGGTCAAGAGCGAGCACAATCGCGGGCTCGACTGGCCGATCTCCTAATGCGGACATCGCGCCGTATTTCGACAAAGTTGCTGCCGAGCTTGGCGTGTCGGGCGACGCCAAGGCGGAGGAAATCTGGCGGCCAAAGGGCGCGCCCTATCCGATGCCGCCGATGAAGACGTTCCGCCATGGCGACGTCTGGAAGAAGGGCTGCGAGGCGGCCGGCATCCGCATGGTGCCGGCGGCAGTCGGCATGAATTCGACCGAATTCAAGGGCCGGCCGGCCTGCATCTATGACGGCTGGTGCCATGTCGGCTGTCCGATCGGTGCGCTGGCCAATCCGCAGGTCACTTATCTCGCCGACGCCAAAAAAGCCGGCGCCGAGGTGCGCGCGTTGTCCACCGTCGCGCGTGTGCTGACCAATGCGGCGGCAGCAAGGTCACCGGCGTCGAATATTACGACGCTAAGAAGGAAAAGCAGGTGCAGGAGGCGAGCGTGGTCGTGCTGGCCGCCTGGGCCGCGCAGAATCCGCGCCTGATGATGATCTCATCGACCGACAAGCACCCCAAAGGCCTCGCCAATTCAAACGGCCTGCTCGGCAAATACATGATGGCGCACTACGCGTCCGGCACCTGGGCACTGTTCGACGAGGACATCGAGAATCACATGGGCACGGTCGGCGCGCAGTACATGTCATATGACCGCTACGATAAGACCAGCAAGAAGGGCGCGTTCGGCAGCACCTATATCGTCGCCGGCACCGCGCTCAAGACCAGCGATCTCGGCGGCTTCGCCAATGCGCGGTTCGATCTGTTCGGTCCCAAACTCGCCGAGTTCATGCAGCGCGCCAAGCGCGGCATCACGCGGCTGACGGCATTCGGCGAGGAAATGCCGAACATCGAGAACCGCATCGAGCTCGCCGACGGCAAGGACGAATTCGGCATGCCGATGGCGAAGATCGTGCACAGCTTCGACCAGGACGCGGTCGCGCTGTGGAACGCCAATTTCGAGGAGGGCCTCACCGTCGCGAAAGCGACTGGCGCCAAGGAATTCTGGTCGGCGCGCGGCAATCAGCCGACCATCCATCTGTTCGGCGGCACCATCATGGGCGACGGCGCTGCCAACTCGGTCGCCAATAGCTATGGGCAAACCCATGAGATCGGGAATCTGTGGGTCGCGGGCCCCGGCCTGTTCCCGACCGAGGGTGCGTCGAACCCGACCTATACGATCTTTGCCGTCTCGCAACGCGGCGCTGAACAGCTTGTGTCAAAGTGGGGCAGCGTCGTCGACTGAGTTGACGCCTGGCTTCTCCGGCAGCGGGATAAACTCGATCTCGTCGCCCGGCACCTTGCCGAAATGGCCGGCCGTCCATTCCGCCTTGGCCTGCTCGATGCGGTCCTTGCGCGAGGAGACGAAATTCCACCAGATGTGGCGCGGGCCGTCCATGGCCGCGCCGCCGACGATGACGAAGTGCGCATCGGTCGCAGCGGTGATCGTGACCGTGTCGCCAGGGCGGAACACCAGCAGGCGTCCGGGCTCGAAGCGGTCGCCGGCGATGTCTATGACGCCGTCGATCACATAGAGCGCGCGCTCCTCGTGGTCGGCGTCGAGCGGCAGCGTCGCGCCGGCATGAAGCGTCACATCGCCGAACATGGTGTCGGAGCTCGTCGGCACCGGCGAATGCGCGCCATAGAGCGAGCCGACCACCACGCGCACGGTCTTGCCGGTGTCCTTGATCAGCGGGAATTCCGTGGTCGCGTGATGCGCGAAGCCAGGCTCCATTTCCTCTTTTGCGGCCGGCAGGCCGACCCACATCTGCAAGCCGTGAATGGGACTGCCCGTGGTGCGCAATTCGGGACCGGTGCGTTCGGAATGCACGATGCCGCGCCCGGCCGTCATCCAATTGACCTCGCCCGGTTTGATCGGCGCCGCGGTGCCGAGGCTGTCGCGGTGCATGATCTCGCCATCGAACAGATAGGTTACGGTGGCAAGGCCGATATGCGGATGCGGACGCACGTCGAGGCCGTTGCCGGCGCGGAATTCCGCCGGCCCGAAATGGTCAAAGAAGATGAACGGCCCGACCATGCGCGAGCGCGCCGACGGCAAGGCGCGGCGCACCTCGAAATCGCCGAGATCGACCGTGCGCGGCACCACGACATGCGCGATGGCGTCGCACTGGTAGGCGTTGCTGGCGTCCGGATCCTTGCCGGGGAAGAAACTCATGCTCCGCTCCTTTGCAGCCTTGCGCGCAGCCTCGCCGCCAAGCGCATCATGCCAGGGTGACGAACTGCTGGCCTTTCACCGCCTCGCGCAGACCATAGAACGCTTCGTTGACCTTGGCCCAGTTCGGCAGCTTCTTCATGGTGTCGAGCCAGCGCTGCACGTTCGGATAGGGCGTGAAATCGACGCCGATGAGCTCGCCCAGCGTCACGATGCCGACCGCGAAGTAGTCGGCGATGGTGATCGCATTGCCGCATAGATAGGTCTTGCTCGGCCCGATCCAATAGTCGTTGAGCACCGTCAGCCAGCGCTTGGTGTTCTGCTGGCCGACTTCCAGCGTTGCGGCTTGTGCCTCGTCGCTGCGGCGCTTGAGGTGCGGAAACAGCTGCGGGTAGCAGAGATTGTAGCCCCACTCGCGGTAGAAATTGCTGTTTATCCAATCCATGATCTCGTTAACCTTGGCGCGATCTTTCAGATCCTTCGGATAGGCCGGCGAGCCGATCTTGTCGGCGAGATATTTCAAGATGGCCGAGCTCTCGGTTAGCTTGAAGTCGCCATCCTCGAGCATCGGGACCAGGGAATTTGGATTGATGCTGGCGTAGGGCTGTTGCATATGCGCGCCGGTCATCAGATCGACCAGCTCTTCGTCCATGATGATGTTGTTGTCGGCGGCGAACAACATTACCGGCCGGCACGCCGTCGAAACCGGATGCATGTAGAATTTCATTGTCGATTCTCCCTGCGGTGTTAGTGCGGCCGACCGCTCAGGCCTTGAGCCGCGGTAGCAGTTTGAGCGCGGCCCCGCGCTCGATCGATTGGATTTCAGCGGTGCTGAAACCATAGTTGGCGATGCCGGCATTGACTTCGGCACCAGGCCGGAACGGAAAATCGGTGCCGTAGAGCACTTGCTCCAGCGGCACCATCTTCAACAGCGCCGCAATCTGGCCCGGCGTATTGCCCTGCGCCAGCTCATAATGGAATTTGCGGAATTCCGGCAGCGGCCCATTCGGCAGGTGCGTGGGCTTGCGCTCGTCGGCGAGCCGCATGAACCGTCCCGTCAGGAACGGCAGCGTGCCGCCGCTATGGGAGAAGATCCAGCGGATGTCCGGAAACTTCGCCACGGTACCGCTGAATACGAGATGCGCGATGGTTCGCGTGGTGTCGGTCGCGTATTCGATCGAGCCCACCGGAATGCCCGGCACCAGGCTGCGGCAGCAGTTTGGCGCGGTCGGGTGGACATAGACCAGCGCCTTGCGCCGGTTGAGTTCTGCATAGACCGGCGCGAAGGATGCATCGCCCAGATAAGTCGTGCCATAGCTGGTGAGCAGGGCGATGCCGTCGGCCTTGAGTGTGTCGAGGCCGTATTCGATCTCCTTTAAGCTGCCCTCGACGTCCGGTGGCGCGATGCAGGCGAACAGCCCGAAGCGGCCCGGATGGTCGCGCACCAGCGTGGCGCCGTAGTCGTTGAGCTGGCGCGTCAGCGGGCGGGTTTCCTCGGCATTTCCGAACCAGGTGCCGGGCTGCACCACCGACAGCATGGCGGTGGCGATACCGTTCTTGTCCATGTCGTCGAGCGACATCTGCGGCGACCATTTAGGCCAGGTGCCGCCCCGTTTTGCGCCCAGGGCGTCGCGATGAAAGGTCGGCGCATAATGATGATGCACGTCGATGCGGCCGGGCTTCGGCTGAGCCGCCGCTCGGCGCGGCATCAGCCCGGCTGTCGCTGCGGCGCCGGCGCCGACCGCCTGGGCGAGGAAGCCGCGCCGGCTCAAGCCCGTGGACTCACCACAGCAAATGCAGGAACGCACGAAACGTTGCGCGGCGTCGATCATGATCAGCCCTCCCACTAGCCGCTAACCAAGCGGCTCGCCGGATAGGCTAGCGCGATGTGCGATTACACCCAATGACCATAGGGCGATATCGTAGCGATTCCGACTTATGTCGGCGGTCACATGGCGATCGGCTTTGCCACCGACAACAAGCGGTTACGGCAGACCTCGTCCAAGGTGATCGCCGAGCGCTACGCTAAGGCCGGGCGTTTCCCGACCAAATACTGGACGCCGGAATTGCACGTCGGCGCCTTCGCATTGCCGCGCTTCATTGCCGACTTTGTCAGCAAGGCCGCGAAAAAGTAAAGCAGCAGCGTCATCGCTTCATGGTCGCGCCGGCTGTTGCCGCGCTTTGTTTACCTGGCATTAACCATAGTACCGCGCTTGGTCCCATTATGCCGGGTGATCTCAACGGATCGACGCAACACTTTATCTTATAGGGAAAAGATGGAGTGTGACGATGGATCAGAGATTTCGTCGTGGTTTTACCGCAGCAGAG
>Ga0208079_1000826_pt1 | contig 16862 bp, 14 predicted proteins | sample NGESurdeep092012_5_FD_184474 | JGI IMG/M metagenome (GOLD analysis project Ga0208079, IMG submission 184474) | Arctic peat soil microbial communities from Barrow, Alaska - NGEE Surface sample 210-2 deep-092012 (SPAdes) | ecosystem: Environmental > Terrestrial > Soil > Wetlands > Peat ... | reverse complement strand
TGCGCACCGATCTCAACGTTTTCGCGGATTTCAATCCCAAGCTGCCGGAGAGCTACCGCGCCGAGCCGTATCTTTTCCTGGGCAACATCCAGCCCGATTTGCAGCGCAGCGTGCGCCAGCAGATGAGCCACGTCCAGCTCACCGGCGGCGACACCATGAATTACTGGATCAACGATTTCCGCCCGGCTCTGCTGGAAACGCTCAAGCAGTGGGACTTCCTGCTGATCAACGACAGCGAAGCCCGCCTGCTTTCGGGCCAACACAACCTGCGCCGCGCCGCCGCCAAAATTATGGACATGGGTCCGCACACGCTGGTAATCAAGCGCGGCGAGTACGGCGCCATTTTGTTCCGCCGCGGCGAGCACTTCATGGTCCCGGGCTATCTGCTGGAAGACGTCTTCGACCCGACGGGCGCGGGCGATTGCTTCGCCGGCGGCTTCATCGGCTATCTGGCCGGCCGGGGCGTCGCGCCCTCTGGCGGCGATCTCGACTTTGCCGAACTGCGCCGCGCCGTGATCCACGGTTCCGTGATGGGCAGCTTCTGCTGCGAAAAGTTCGGGGTGGACCGTTTCCGCACCCTGACCCGTGAAGAGATCGAGGCCCGCTATCAAGAGTTCAAAAACCACACCTCGTTTTAGCGCCCTCATTGTGTTCGCGGCGCTGGTCCTGCTCAGCGGCGCCGCCATCACCGTGTTTTATTCCAACGGCTGGCTGCTCTACTACGGCGATGCCGAAGCGCACCTCAACATCGCGCGCCGCATGGTGGATTCGCGCACCCCGGGGTACGATCAGGTGGGCACCGTGTGGCTGCCGCTGCCGCACTGGCTGATGCTCCCCTTCGTGCGCGTGGACGCGCTGTGGTTGAACGGCATGGCCGGCGCCATCCCCGCGGGCGTAGCCTTCCTGCTGGCCGGCACGTTGCTCTATGCGGCGGCGTATCGCATCTTCGAGTGCGCTTCCGCCGCCTTCGCGGCCGCCGCGCTCTTCGCGCTCAACCCGAACGTGCTCTACCTGCAATCCATCCCCATGACGGAAAGCATCTTCTCCGCCTGCCTGATGGCGCTGCTGTACTTTACGGTGCGCTTCCGCGATACGCAAGGATGGGGCGCGGTGGCCGGCGCGGGGATGGCGGCTTGCGCGGCCACGCTGACGCGCTACGAGGGCTGGTTCCTGCTGCCCTTCGCCGCCATCTATTTTGCGATTGCCGCGCGGCGCAACCGGGTGGGCGTCGCCATGCTGTTCACTTTTCTCGCGGCGCTCGGGCCGCTCTTCTGGCTGGGCCACAACTGGTGGCTCACCATGGACCCGCTGGCCTTCTATCGCGGCCCCTACTCGGCGCGCGCCATCCAAGGCAACGCGTCTTACCCGGGTAAGAACGATTGGCGCGAGGCCTTCCTCTATTACCGCACCGCCGTGCAACTCTGCGCGGGCCCGTGCCTGCCGCTGGTTGCGCTGGCCGGCGCGGTGGCCGCGATGTTCCGCCGCAAGTTCTGGCCGCTGCTGCTGCTCGCCCTGCCGGGCGTCTTTTACGTCTGGAGCGTGCACTCCTCGGGCACGCCGATCTTCATTCCGGTGCTGCCGCCGTTTTCCCATTACAACAGCCGCTACGGACTGGCCGTACTGCCGCTGTTGGCGCTGGCCGGCGCGGGGCTGGTCAGCGTGGCGCCGCGGCCGCTGCGCGGGGCGCTAGCGCTACTGGCCATTCTGGCCGCTGTGGTTCCGTGGATGGCGCATCCCTCACCTGGGAACTGGGTCACCTGGGAAGAATCGCGTGTCAATTCGGTGGCGCGCCGCGAATGGACCCGCCAGACCGCCGATTACCTGCGCCCGCGCTACGTCCGCGGTTCCGGCATCCTCACCGGATTCGGCGATCTCACCGGTGTGTATCGTACCCTGGCCATCCCGCTGAGGGAAACGTTCACCCCCGATAACGGGCTGCCATTCGATGCCGCCGTGAGCCGTCCCGAGCTTTTTCTGCACGAGCCGTGGGTAGTTACCATGGGGGGCGCCGCGGCGCAAACCGCCGTCAATCGCGCGGCGCGGCTCGGGATTGTATATTCTTTGGAAAAGAGCATCATGGTGAAAGACGCGCCGGTGATCGAGATTTATCGGCGCACCGGCGGGGGTCCATTCAACGCAGAGACGCAGAGAACGCAGAGATAAGCGCAGAGAAGAAGCGCAGAAGGAGAAGTCATGGTACCGCATGAATTCGTTACCACCGCATTAGAACTGCCTGGTTACCGGGTGAAGCGCAACATCGGCGTCGTCCGGGGAATCGTCGTGCGCTCGCGCTCCATCGTGGGCACGATCGGCGCCGGCCTGCAGACCATCGTGGGCGGCAACATTTCGCTGTTCAGCAAACTCTGCGAGCAGACGCGCAACGACGCCTTCGATCTGATGCTGCAGCACGCCGAGGCGCTGGGCGCCAACGCCGTCATCGGTGCGCGCTACGATGCCACGGAGATCATGAACGGCGTCACCGAAGTGCTGTCCTACGGGACCGCCGTGGAAGTCGAGCGCATCGCGAAATGAAGATCCCTTTCACCAAGGCGCACGGCGCCAAGAACGATTTTCTCTTCACGTGGCGGCAGGACGCGCCCGACCCGGCGTCGAGCGATCACGCCGCGCTGGCGCGGGCCATCTGCGACCGCCACAGCGGGATCGGCGCCGATGGGTGGATGCTGGTGGATCCGCCGTGTGACGCCGATGCCGAAGGCACGATTCAGCTCTACAACTCCGACGGCAGCAGCGCCGAGATGTCGGGCAATGGCACGCGCTGCGCCGCCGCGTTTCTGATTCGCCACGGCCACGCGGCGGGCGTGGTGCGCGTGCGCACCGGCGCCGGTGTGAAGACCTTGCGCCTGCTGAAACGGCGCGCGCTGGAGTTCGAATTCGAAATGAACATGGGCCGGCCGGAACTCACCGCGGCGAGTTTCCCACTGGAACTCCCCTGGGGTCCGCGCGACGTCACCCTGCTCTGGGTGGGCAATCCGCAGTGCGCGGTGCCGGTGGAGCACTTCGATTTCGACTGGCGCGCGCTGGGCGCCGAAATCGAACGCCATCCGCACTTCCCCAACCGCACCAACGTGTCGTTCGTGAAGGTGGTGGACGAGCACACCATCGATGTGCGCTTCTGGGAGCGCGGGGCAGGGGAGACGATGAGCAGCGGTACGGGGTCGACGGGCGCCGCCGCGATGGCCGTGGCGCGCGGCTGGGTGAGCTCGCCGGTGCGCGTGCTGACGCCGGCCGGCCCGATCGATCTGCGCTTCGACGGCGACATCTACCTTACCGGTCCGGCGGAGATCGTCGCGGAGGGCGAGTTCTTTTTGGAGTAGGTCAGGAGAGGTTGGCAGGCGGACCCAGAGGGTACCCCGCCTGCCCCACAACGTGGGACAGACGCTTTCGTCTGTCAACTCACTGTGCTTTGCCGTGCCAGACGCTGCCGCCGAAGGTGGTGATGTATATCTGGCCGCGATCTTGCGGGTCCACCGTCGCGCGGTGGCCCCATTTGAAATCGAAGCCCGGGATGCGCTTCCAGGTGAGGCCGCGATCGGCGCTGCGCCACGCGGAGGATTCAAAGCCCGTGGCGTAGAGCGCGCGCGCGTCCTTCGCGCTCGATGGTGATGTCGTAGATGTGCTGGTCCCGATCGAGCACGCGGCGCCAGCTTGTGCCGCGATCGGTGGAGAGGTAGATGCCGCCATCGGCCGCGCCTTCGGGCGTGCCGCGGCCCCACGCGGCGCCACACCTTTGGGACGCGGCAGATCGTTTGAACGCGAGAATGTATTTTATCGTGTTTAGAAAGACCATCCGAGAATGGAGTTGACACATACGGCAATTTGCCGTATATTAGAAAGCGCAATGAAACAGGAAACCCCACCCACCGCCCGGTTGGAGGCGCGCCTGCCGCACGAGGTAATGACGCGTCTGAAGCGCGCCGCCGAAATCCGGGGGCGCACGTTGACGGATTTCGTTGTGGCCGCCGCGGATGAAGCCGCTTGCCGTGCGATCGAGGAAACGGAGATTATTCGCCTCTCGATCGAGGGCCAGCGTCAGATCGCCGAGGCTATTCTCAATCCGCCGCCGGCGGCGCCCGCTCTCAAAAAAGCCGCTAAACGATATCGCGAATTATTCGGCGTGCAATGATTCCTGTTCCCTTTCGCTTCGAAGCCCTCGGCGAGACCCACGACCGCGCCACGTTCCGTTGCGGCGACGACGCGCTGAACCGGTATTTTCAGACCCAGGTGACTCAGGACATCCGCCGCCGCATCACGAATTGTTTTGTCGTCGTCGAGGTCGCCACCGGCCATGTCGCCGCTTATTACACCCTGTCGGCGGCCAGCATCCCGCTCGTGGACCTTCCACCCGATGAAATCAAGCGCCTGCCCCGTTATCCCACCTTGCCGGCGGTTCGCATTGGGCGGCTTGCCGTCGGCCAGCGCTTTCAAAGGCGCGGTCTAGGCGAGTTGATGCTGATGAACGCCGTTCATCGGACCATGCAGGATGCGGCAGCCGCGTTCGCCCTGCTGGTTGACGCCAAGAACGATCTGGTGGCCGGATTCTATCGGCGCTACGGCTTCCGCCCCATCGCGGGCAAACCAAGGACGTTGTTTCTGCCCCTCGCGACGGCCCAAAAGACTCTTCTTTAGCGCGGAACGGAGCCGGGCCCGGACTGGTACGCCTTGCCGTGCCAGACGCTGCCGCCGAAGGTGGTGATGTAGATCTGGCCGCGATCTTGCGGGTCCACCGTCACGCGGTGGGCCCATTTGAAATCGAAGCCCGGGATGCGCTTCCAGGTCAGGCCGCGATCGGCGCTCCGCCACGCAGAGGATTCGAAACCGGTGGCGTACAGCACGCGCGCGTCCTTCGCGCTCGTGGTGATGTCGTAGATGTGCTGGTCCTGTTCGAGCACGCGGCGCCAGCTCGTGCCGCGATCGGTGGAGAGGTAGATGCCGCCATCGACCGCGCCTTCGGGCGTGCTGCGGCCCCACGCGGCCAGGTACAGCCGCGCCGGGTTTTGCGGGTCGATGGCGAGACCATTGGGCCCGTTCAACCCAGCCGGGAGCGGCACGCGCGACCAATGCTCCGCGCCATCGGTGGAGCGGTAGAGCGCGCCATCGCCCGCATTGCCGGACGTGCCGTCGTCGCTGCGCCGCGCCACAATCAGGTAGAGCGCGCCCTTGGAATCGCGCACCGTGCGCCAGGCGAAGGGCTGGTCGCCCGCGATCCCGGCATTCTTGAGCGACCAGTGCTCGCCGCCGTCCGTCGATTTGAAGACGCCGCGGCCGAAGCCGGTGACGTAGAGCGCGCCCGCGGGATCGCGCAGGATGTGGGTGGCGGCGGTCTGCGGCATGCCGTTATTCAGCACGCGCCACGAGCGTCCGCCATCATCGCTGCGCACCACCCCGCCGGTGTAGGAATCGGGCGAGGCTCGGCGCCACATCTTGGGACGCGGCAGATCGTGGGTGCCGCTCATCACGGCCCACATGCGGCCGCGAACCTCGGGATCGAACTCCATCCAGTAGGTGGTGTTCTCCCATTGGTGTGGCACGCCGGCGCGCGTGGCGCTGTACCAGCTTGCGCCCGCCGTATCGCTGGCCCACAGGCCGATGTCGGTGTAATCGATGAACATGTGGCGCGCGTCGAAGGGGTCGAAGTGGACGCCGTAGCAGGTGGTGACGTCGATCCCGTTGGTGGTCCAGTTGCCATCGGGCGTGCGATTGGAGTAGGCCTCGTTCCAGGTCTTGCCGCCATCGGTGGTGCGCATGACGCGGCCGGAATCGGTGGCGTAGACGATGCCGGCGTCGCCGGGCGCCACGCCGAGTGAGATCGGGTTGCCCGCCCATCCAGCGCCGAAACGTTCGGTCAGCCAGGCGTCGTGGACGCTATCGTAGACCGGTTCCCAGTGGCGGCCGGAATCGGTGGTTTTGGCCACGCCCCAGGTGGCGCGTATGGGCGCGCGCAGTCCGCTGTAGGAGACGTAGGCGATCTCGGGATGGTCCGCGCTGGCGGCGATGGCGGTGGCCTGTCCCTGAAATCCGGGCAGGGCAGAGTCGCGCCACGTCACGCTGCCATCGGTGGAAACATAGATTTTGCCGGCGACGGTGGCATAGAACACCGGCGGTGCGCCGGCGATCTCGGTGGCGGGACCCGGTAGTTGCGTAGTGAGCCAGCGCCCCTCGCGGCGGATGTAAAGCGCGTCCGGCCCGGCGACGTAGAGCGTCCGGTCACCTTTGAGCGAACGCGCATCGATCCAGATCTGGCGCGCCCGGCCGGGGAGATCGGCGGCTTTCCGCCAGGCGTCGCCCGCGTCGATGGAAGTCCAGAGCGCGGAACCACCTGTAGAACCCAGGGCGAGGTAGAGCGAGTGCGAGTCGGCGGGGTCGACGCCCAAGGCGGTGACATCTCCGCTGGGCTGGCCGGTGGTGTGGAGTTGGCCCGAGGCGTGGTCGTCGCCCATGGTGATCTTCTGGACCTCGCGCGGGAAGAAGCGCGCCCAGGTCTGGCCGGCATCGCCGCTGCGAAAGACGCCGAGGGCTTTGGCGTAGATCACGCGCGCGTTCGTGGGGTCGAACACGAAGAACTGCACGGGCTCGCCGAGGTTGAAGATGCGCCAGGTGGCGCCGCCATCGTGCGTCAGGTAGGCGCCGGTCATATCGCAAGCGACCAGCGCGGTGCGGCTATCGTGCGGGCTGATGGTGGCGTGGAAGATGGAGCCACCGCCGCCGGGTCCGATGATGCGCCACCCCTCCGCGCGCGGGGATGGTGCGGCGCAGGCAAGGAAAGCGGCGATCCCGAGCGACAGGCGTCTCATCAACCGCGGTGGCCGCTTACTTGGCGGCGACGATTTCCAGCAGCTCGATTTCGAAGAGCAGCGTGGCGCCGCCCGGAATCTTGGGGGGGCTTCCCTGGTCGCCGTAGGCCAGGTCCGAGGGGCAGGCCAACATCGATTTGCCGCCAACCTTCATGCGCTGCACGCCTTCGGTCCAGCATTTGATGACGCCGTTGAGCGGGAACTGAGTGGGCTCGTTGCGTTTGTAGGAACTGTCGAACTCGGTGCCGTCGATCAGCGTGCCGCGGTAGTGGACTTTGACCGTGTCGGTGGCTTTGGGCGATTCGCCGGCGCCGGCTTTGAGTTCGCGATAGACCAAGCCGGACCCGGTTTTAACGGCGCCCGGTTCGGCGACGGCCTTGGCCATGTAGACGGCGGACGCCGCCTTCTCCCTTTCCCTCCCGGCCGCCGCGCGTTTGGTCATCAGGGGATCGATCTTCGGTCCCCACTCGCGCAAATCACCGGCGGGTTTGCCGGCCACGGCGTCGTCGATGGCGCGTTTCACAATCTCGACTTCGGCAGGAGTGAGGTTAAACATGCTAAGAGGCCGCGCGATTTGCAGGCCGATGGCGTAGACCGCCTGCTCGTCATCGGTGGTGAGGGGGGCCGGTGCCGCGGGCGCCGCCAGCTTGGGTGCGGCTGCCGCGCCGCGGCCGGCGGTGGCGGCGCCAGCCGGCTTGGCTGGGGACGTGGCTGCCGCCGGAGACTTCTTGGCGGGTGTGGTGGCTTTGGCGGGTGTCGTCGCTGCCGCCGGGGTGGTAGCGGGGGGCGTCTGTGCCAGGGCAAGCGCCGGCAAAAGAATTAGTAATACACGCATCTGACTAAGTATACCGTTTCGGAAGAGTTAGTCACTCATCGGGAAACCGCTCCCTTACGGTCGCGGCTCCGATTGGAGAGTTGATGCGTCGACCCGAGCCGGGATGCCCGAATCCGAGCCGCGACCGTCACGGAGCGGTCACCTCGGGCTACGACAGCAGCAGCTCCAGGTCTTCGCGTTTCAGATCGCGAATGAGACTGTTGTCTTCGCCCAGGATGGCGTCGGCCAACTCGCGCTTGGTCTTCTGCAACTCGAGCACTTTTTCCTCCACCGTGTCGCGCGCAATCAGCCGGTAGGCGAACACCGGGCGCGTCTGCCCGATGCGGTGGGCGCGGTCCACGGCCTGGGCTTCCACCGCCGGGTTCCACCAGGGATCGAGCAGGAATACGTACTCGGCCGCCGTCAGGTTCAGGCCCAAACCGCCGGCCTTGAGGCTGATCAGGAACAGGCCGCACCCCGGATCGTTCTGAAAGGCGTCCACATGCGCCTCCCGATTGCGCGTGGCGCCGTCCAGGTATTCGTAGCGGACGCCCGCGTCGTCCAGGCGGGAGCGCACGATGGCCAGCAGGCTGGTGAACTGCGAGAACACCAACGCCTTGTGCCCCTCCTGCCGCAACTCATCCAACTGATCGAGCAGCACGTCCAGTTTGGCGCTGGGCTCCGCGGAGCGCTTCACGTCGAGCAGTCCGGGGTGGCAGGCCGCCTGGCGCAGCCGCAACAGGGCTTCCAGCACGTGCATCTTCGATTTGCCGATGCCCTGCGATTGCACGCGTGCCAGCAGCGTCTCCCGGAAGTGTCTGCGCAACTCGTCGTACTGCTTCCGCTGCGGGCCTTCCAGTTCGCAGTAGATGGTCTGTTCGGTCTTCTCCGGCAATTCGCGCGCCACCTGTTGTTTGGTGCGCCGCAGGATGAACGGGCGCAGGGCTTGGGCGAGGATGCGCCGGGCATCCTCGCTGGGATTGCGCGCCAGGCCGCCGGCCATGTTGAGCACCTTGGCCTCGCCCAGCATGCCCGGGTTGAGGAACTCGAACAGGCTCCACAACTCGCCTAGATGGTTCTCTACCGGGGTGCCGCTGAGGGCCAGGCGATGCGCGCCGCGCAGCAACCGCACGGCTTTGGCCGAAGCCGTGGCGGAGTTCTTGACGGCCTGCGCTTCATCGAGCACGACGTAATCGAACTCCATCTCGGCCAGTTGCGCCGCATCGCGCAGCAGGGTGCCGTAGGTGGTCAGTATCAGATCGTGCTGTGCAATCAGCGCGGTGTCGCGCGCCAGGCCGGTGTGCTCCAGCACGCGCAATTGCGGCGTGAAGCGCTGCGCCTCGGCGCGCCAGTTGAACATCAGCGATTTCGGCGCCACCACCAGCGAGGGCCCGCGCCCCTCGGTGCGCCGCGATTCCAGGGTGGCGAGCACCTGCGCCGTCTTACCGACGCCCATATCGTCCGCCAGGCAGCCGCCGAAACCGAACTCGCGCAGGAACTCCATCCAGCCCAGGCCTTCGCACTGGTAATCGCGCAGTTGTCCGACGAAGCCGGCGGGTTGCGCCGCCGTCTTGACGCCGGTGAAGGTGCGCATGCGTTGGCGGACGCGCTGGAACAGCTCATCGACGCGCACCTCCGGCTGGGCGGCGAGCAGCGCATCCAACAGGCTGGCCTGGTTGCGCCGGAAGCGCAGGTGGTCCTCTTGCTTGGAGCCCAGGCCGGCCAGCGGCGCAAAGCGCGCCAGCCACTCCTCGGGCAACAGGCCGTAGGTGCCATCGCCCAGGCGGACCATGGTGTCGCCGCGCCGCACGGCAGCCAGCAACTGAGGGAGACTCGCCGTCTGGCCGTCGTAGTCCACCTCACCGTGGAGTTCGAACCAGTCGATGCCGCTGCGCACGTCCACGCGGGTGGTGCCCGGGCGGCGGAAAGCCTTGCCTTCGGCCTCCACGTGCCAGCCGGCGTGGATCAATTCGCGCACCACCTTGGGCATGGATTTGAGCCCCAGGCGCCACGCGGTGGCCGCGTCGGTGGCCGGGCGCAGGCCGAGTTCCTTGAGCTGGTCGCGCGCGGCGTTCTCGCATTCGGCGTCGCGGACCAGGTAGACGCGCTCCTCGGGGAGCCAGAGGCCGCGGCCGGCCGAGCTGGCTTCCGTCCAGCCGCGCCCGTAGTCCAGCAGGAGAAGCGCCTGAAAGTACACCTCGCCCCAGGTTTCCTTGTGCTGCGTGACGCGCAGCCCGAGGCGCGGCTGCACGCGGCGTTCCTCGAACTTCAGCGCCTCGTCGACGTCCAGCGGAGGCACCACGTTCAGGTCCAGCAGCTTGGACATGACGCTATCGCGTTCCCGGTCCGGAAACGGGATCTGCTTCAGGGCGATCAGCCGCGCGATCCAGGGAAACGCGCCGCCATCGTCCAGCCGCGCGATCTTGCCCAGCGCCACCAGGAATCCGCCTTCCACGATCAGCGACGGCTCGGTCAACAACATGCGCTCCTCGCCGCGGCGCAGCGAGCCGGTGATTTTCCATTGGTCGCGGTCGTCTTGCCGCACGTCCAGCCACAGTTTCCAGGGCTCGCCCTCGTCCCAGGCAAGCGGCTGCAAGTCCGTGGAGGACATCTTGCGGGTAAACAGCCGGCCGGTAGCGGCCACCAGGGGAATCAGGCGCAGCGCCAGGGTGTGTGGGACCGCCTTGCGTGCCGCCACCCCGCTGGCGGCGGCATAGGTGTAGAGGTAGTATTCCTGCCCGCCCAGGATGGAGGCAATGGCTTCGGCGTCCACCGGGTCCGGCAGCGAGCCCACGTGCGCAGGCGCGATGCGGAACTCTTTGTTGACGGTCCAGTCCCCGTTCTTTTTGCGCGACCGCGAAAGCAGTTCGAGCACAATCGCGCCGGCGAGTTTCGACGCGTTGGGGTCCACAACGTAAAGGATTTCGAGCTCCCGCGGCCAGGCCGGCGCCTTCAGCTTCTTCGCGTCCAGGCTCTGCCGGATATCGGTCAGGTACTCCTGCCAGGGTGGAGTTTGCGGCGGCGGGGGCTGCGGGAGCTGCGGGGGGTCTACCTGCCAGCGGGCCAGTTCGACTGCTTCATCCGGGTCCGCGTCGCGACAGAGCCGCAGGGCGCCGCCCCGGGTGGCTTCCCCCAATACGCCGCGCCGGTCGGCTTCGAGGATGGCCGCCCAAAGATGCTTGCAGCGGCCGTAACCGGCGAAATAAGAGCACGCGCAATACACCAGCAGGCGGCCGTCTTGGTGAATCAGGCGGACCGGGTAGCGGCTGGTGCCTTGCACGTCGCCCAACAGGTGGGCCTGGTTGGCCTCGGTAATCCGCACGGCGCGGGCGTGATAGAGGTTTATGCCCTGGAACTGGAGGCGTCTTTCAAATTGAAATGCTAATTTGGTGGCGAGAGGCATCGGAGGGGCAATTATTCATTGTAGCTGCTGGCCGGCGTGGGGTCCAAGGGCAGGTCGTCGCGAAGTAAAGGACAATGAGAAGATGAAACCAAAGTCGGCCTCCAAGAATGAGGGCAAGCTCTCCCGGGCTGAAATTGCCACCGCATTGGGCAAACTCAAGGGATGGACCGTGGCGAAGGGGAAGCTCCATCGCGAATACAAGTTTGCGGATTTCGTGCATGCCTTCGGCTTCATGGCAACTGCTGCCATGAAGATTGAAGCCATGGGCCACCACCCAGAGTGGTTCAATGTGTACAACAATGTCCGCGTCGATCTGACTACCCACGATGCGGGCGGAATCAGCGCGAAGGATGTGGAACTCGCGGTCGTCCTCAATGCCATCGCCAAGAGATTGGCGTGAAGTCCGGCGGCGCAACGCAACTTTGTAGTGTGTTATTGGTAATGCGCATGAGGACTTATATTCCGCTACTGACGATGGCGCTGTGCATGGCGCCGGCGCAACTGCGGGCGGCGGCCTTCGACGTAGCCGCTTACGGCGCCAAGGGCGATGGCAAGGCGGTGGATACGGCGGCCATCCAGCGTTCCATCGACGCCGCGGCGAAAGCCGGCAACGGCGTGGTGGTGTTCAAGCCAGGGGTGTATCTCTCGGGCGCGTTGTTTCTCAAATCGCGCATGGAGCTGCGCCTCGATGAAGGCGTGGAGATCCGCGGCGTGCAGAATCTGGCGGCGTATCCGGTGATGCCGACCCGGGTGGCGGGCATCGAGATGCGGTGGCCGAGCGCGCTGATCAACGTGTACCAGCAATCCCACGTGAAGATCGGCGGTAAGGGCACGATCGATGGTGACGGCAAGATCTGGTGGGACAAGTACTGGAAGATGCGGCGCGAGGAATACGAGCCCAAAGGACTGCGCTGGGCGGTGGACTACGATTCCGAGCGGCCCCGGCTGATCCAGGTCTACAAATCGACCGATATCGATTTGCAGGGGCTCACGCTCAAACGGCCGGGCTTCTGGACGGTGCACATCTGCTACTCCGAGCGCGTCACGGTGGATGGTCTGATCGTCCGCAACAATACCGATGGGCGCGGACCGAGCACGGATGGGGTCGATATCGATTCCTCGTCGGATGTACTGGTGGCGCACTGCGATATGGACTGCAACGACGACGCGATCTGCCTTAAGGCGGGCCGCGATGCGGACGGCCTGCGCGTCAACCGGCCCACCGGGAAGATCAGGATTTACGACAACACGGTACGCGGCGGCGCCGCCGGGGTGACCATCGGGAGCGAGACCTCGGGCGGCATCCGCGACGTCGAAGTCAAGGGGCTCACGGTACTCGGCGCGGTGCCGGTGGGGATCCTGTTCAAGAGCGCGAGCACGCGCGGCGGGACCATCGAGAACATCAACATCAGTAACGTGACGACGGTGGGCGTGGCGACGCCGGTGAGCATTACGCTCAACTGGAATCCGAGTTACAGTTACGCGAAGTTGCCCGAGGGCGGCTTGCCTAAGGGGATGCGGGAGATGCCGGCTTACTGGCGCGTGCTGACCGAAGTGGTGCCGCTCGCGTTGGGGCTGCCGCATTTCCGTAAGATCCGAATCTCGGGGTTGAAATCGACCGGCGCGCAGCGCGCCTTCGCGGTGAGTTCCTACGCGGACTCGCCGCTGGTGGATTTCGAATTCAAGGACATCGAGATCGAGGCCAAGACCGCGGGCACCATCGCCAACACGCAGGGCTGGAAGATGGAAGACATGCGTATCAAAACGGCCGACGGCAGCACGGTAATAGTGAAGTAGTGGCATAAGGCTCCGCCTTGTGCAGCCGAGCGCAGCTCGGAGGCTCCCCCCGTTCGCGGTAGTATTGTCGGAGATCCTCTTATGCATGTCTCCGCTTTTCTCTTCACCGCACTACTCGCCGCTGCAACTCTGCCGGCGCAGGATGCCGACCCGGGACGTGTGGTGTTTGAGGGGCGGTGCGCGCGATGCCACGGGGCGGACGGCAACGGTGGGGAACTGGGCCCGGCAATACGCGGCCGCCTGGCGGCACGCAATGACCAGCAGTTGGCCACTCTGATTCGCGCCGGACTGCCGGGGCAGGGAATGCCCCCGAGCCAGGTGAGCGACGCCGAGATGGAACCGCTCACCCGCTTCCTGCGCGGGTTAGAGCCGCGCAATCTTCGCCGGGTAGTGGTGCGCGAGAAAGTCCTGACTACGGACGGCAAGACCCTGGAGGGGGAGATCCTCAACCAGGGTTTCGACGATCTGCAATTGCTCACCGGCGACAACCGCGTGCACCTGCTGCGCCGCGCGGGCGACAAATTTCGCGAAGTCACTTCGAGCACGGACTGGCCCGGTTACAATGGCGACCCCGGCGGCAACCGCTACACCACCTTGTCCCAGATCACCAAAGCTAATGTGGCGCGATTGGGACCCAGGTGGATGTTCACTCTGCCCAACGCGGCCCGTCTGCAGGTGACGCCGGTAGTGACGGGCGGCATCATGTACGTCTCCGCCGCCAACGAGTGTTACGCGCTGGACGCCGGCACCGGCCGCCAGATCTGGCATTACCGCCGCCCGCCCACTCCGGGCCTGCCTTCCGCCGCGGCAGGCGGCACCAACCGCGGCGTGGCCACGGCGGGCGACCGCGTCTTTATGTCCACCGACCATGCCCACCTGATCGCGTTGAATCGCTTTACCGGCGAATTGGTCTGGGACACGGAGATGGCGGACTGGCAATTGAACTATTTCACAACCTCCGCGCCGCTCGCCGTGGGCAACCTGGTGGTGGCCGGCACCGGCGGCGGCGAGCACGGCGCGCGCGGATTCCTGGCGGCTTTCGACCAGGCCACCGGCAAGGAAGTCTGGCGATTCTGGACCGTGCCCAAACCCGGCGAGCCGGCCGCGGAGACGTGGCAAGGCAAAGGCATCGAACACCCGGGCGCGCCCACCTGGTTCACCGGCACCTATGACGCGCAACTGGACACGGTCTATTGGCCCACCGGCAATCCGAGCGCGGAATACTATGGCGACGACCGTCTGGGCGATAACCTGTATTCCGACTGCATCCTTGCGCTCGACGCCAACACCGGCAAGCTCAAGTGGTACTACCAAACCACGCCGCACGATCTGTGGGATTGGGATGCCACCGAAACTCCCGTGGTATTGGACACGGCCTGGGAAGGACGCAGGCGCCAACTGCTGATCCAGGCCAACCGCAACGGGTTCTTCTACGTCTTCGACCGCACCGATGGCAAGCTGCTGCTCGCCAAACCATTCGTCACCAACCTGACCTGGGCGAGCGGCATCGGCCCAGACGGACGCCCGGTCAAGAATCCCAATCAGGAGCCCAGCGCCGCCGGGACCACGGTGTGCCCCTCGCAGGACGGCGCCACCAACTGGTTTTCGCCTTCCTTCAACCCCGTCACCGGTTTGTTCTATGTGCAGACCTTCGAGAAGTGCAGCGTGTACACCAAGCGCGATCCAGGACCATGGCAGGCGGGCAAGGAATACCTGGGCGGGTCACAGCGCCGGCCGGACGGCGAGAAGCCGCAGCGGATTCTGAAAGCCATCGATATCCGGACCGGCAAGATCGCCTGGAATCTGCCGCAGCCGGGGCCGGCCGAATCGTGGGGCGGCACGCTGAGCACGGTAACTGGGCTGGTGATCTTCGGCGAGGAAGGCGGAGCGCTGATGGCGGCCGATGCGGTGACGGGCAAACCGCTCTGGAGTTTCCAGACCAACCAGACCTGGAAGGCGTCGCCGATGACTTACCAGTTCGACGGCAAACAGTATGTGGCGGTCGCCGCCGGCCCGAACATCATCGCCTTCGGTATTCTACCGTAGCGTAGGCGTCTCGCCTGCCATGCCGGTAATCGTACCGGCATTCTTCGACGTGCGCCGACGCTCCACACCCTAATTCTCAATCGGAGTCTTCGACGCCGAATCGATGACCAATACTTCCAGCGGCGCTTTGCGCGATTCCAACTTGAGCCCCATCGCCTGCAAGCCCTTGAAGAGCGACTCGTCCGACGCGCCCTCCAGAAACCGCATGACTTCCGGGGGAAGCGCCACGCCCGCCGACAGGGCCGTCCGGATGAGCAGGACGCGGTATTCCTCCGGCGTGAATTCGAGCGTGAGATCGTATGTCCCCTTGAGTTCCGTCATGTCCACCACCGGGCGCTCGACGAACCGCCCCAGCGAATCGGCCAACTGCGCCATGGTCAGCTTCCTGGCTTCGAAGCGGTTGTCGGCGAGCGTGAAGTACGCCCCTCTTCCGAAGGTGAGCGTGGTGCCCCGCGCCCCGCCGGTGGCGGTGACGTTGACGGCGCCCTTGCCGCTCTCGCCGCCCTCGGTTTCCGGATCGAGCGGCGACTCTTTCATCTTGAGCCCGCCCTTCCCCACCACCACGCCGTAGACCGGAAACTCCTTCGAATCGCGGTGCATTTTGATCTGAAACCGCTCCTCCAGCAAGGTTTGCAGCATCTCCGGAACTTGCTCGCGCTTGGCGCCGGCCGGCAGCTTGGCGTGGATGTCATACCGGTCCGACGCCAGCCAGTCCGGCCCCGTGATCTGATACTCCTTTACTCGGTACGCGATTCGGATGTAGTTGCTGACCGAGAGGTAGGTGCAGTGGACCTGCGCGCCGTCGATCTGCACGCCGACATGGACCTGTGCCCCGGCCGGCGCCCCGACAGACGGCTTGATCGACGCAACCTCGAATTCCGCCCGCGCCGGCGCGGTTTGCGCAAAAAGCACGGCGGAACCGGCGACGGCCAGGATCACACTCCGAATCATTATCATAGGTGTATATACGCTTTTCCGCGCAAAAAGATCCAGGAATTACGCCGGCCGCCGCGGGCGCTGTTTGGCGGAGATCGACCGGATGACGAGTCGGCCCGGCGCGGTTGGGTCGATGCCTTGTTCGGCGCGCTGCAACGCCTTGGCCATCAGGTCTTGGATCGCCGGTTGACCCAGGTCCGCCGCCGACGCCAGCACGATGTGGCGCACCACCTTTCCTTTGCCCTTCAGAAGTTGCTCCGGGTCCGCCAGGCCGGCGCCCTGTAGGAAGAACAAGGTGACCCATCGCGGGTAGAGCGCGATCGAGAAGATTGCCTCGGAGGCCCGCTCGGATGGGCCAAAACCGATCGCCAGCGCGTTGTAGTTGTCGTATACCAACTGCACCGCGCCGGGCAGCCGCGCCCGCATTTTCGCCAGGCAAGCCCGCGCCAGCGTCGCCACCGCGGGCGTGTACTTGTCGAGGAAGCCGTCAAGCTGGCTCTCGGGCGAATCGTCTTTCTTCGTAGGCTTGCGCGCTGCCATCCCAAGAGTATATATCTCTACGCTCAGGCACAATGGAGAGGAGCAAGTATGGGCCGCACGCGACAACTCGGCCCCACGGTGATCCGCGAAAGACTCTCCGTAAACTGTTGTTTTGAATGGTGGGCGCGACAGGACTCGAACCTGTGACCTCCTGCGTGTGAAGCAAAATGTCACTCCCGCGGATCTACCTCATGCCGGATTGCCTCCATCTGTGACCACAGCACCGGCAGATGGACCGCAACAATCTCCCAAATGCGCACGAGGTTTATTCCCGGGTAATCATGGACCAGAACGTTGCTGAAGCCCGCAATTGCCCGCCAATAAACCTCGGGATGAAGGGCCTTTAGATCATCACTGATCCGCTGAGTAGATTCGGCGAGGGTTTGGAGATTGCGCAGAACAGCGTCTTGAATCAGTTCCGACTGCTAAAAAGCATCCTCACCGTTCTGGCAATACTCTTCTATGCGCCGGACGCAATCGAGAACGTGATCGATATAAAGGCGGTCGTCCTTCA